>FWWM01002239.1_pt1 | contig 53381 bp, 41 predicted proteins | sample 2228351 | NCBI WGS metagenome assembly FWWM01 (sample SAMEA103939774, study PRJEB20133) | metagenome | reverse complement strand
TTCCCCCCGTTGACGGGGGAACCTTGCTTTCTTCTCGGTTCCCCCCGTTGACGGGGGAACCTTGCTTTCTTCTCGGTTCCCCCCGTTGACGGGGGAACCTTGCTTTCTTCTCGGTTCCCCCCGTTGACGGGGGAACCTTGCTTTCTTCTCGGTTCCCCCCGTTGACGGGGGGAACCTTTAAGGAGGGGGGATTGCCTCCCGAAAATGCTGGTGAACCGATAGAAAGTGAAGGCGTGATGTAAGCGGGAGGGTGAGAAGACTGTTAGCGAATCAGTTTGCCCGTGAGCAGTTTGTAGATATCGAGCGAGAAGACGGTCAGGAAGATTGCAAGCACAATCACCAGCCCAGCGAGTTGGGCGCGTGCCATTGTTTCAGGGGTGAGCTTCCGACGGCGGATAGCCTCTATCGTGAAGAGCATCAGGTAGCCTCCATCCAAGACGGGGATAGGCAGAAGGTTAATCACCCCCAGCATAATGCTGAACGCAGCAGCGAAGTCTGCGACCTCCACAAAGCCCAGTTGTGCGGTGGCGCTGGTGGCGCTGGCGATGGAGATGAGGCTCCCCACCTCGTGGATGCTGCCCTGCCCGAACAGCAGGCGTCGCAAACTGTCCACTATGCCCACCACTATCGCCACCGAGTAGCGTAGCGCGTGCAAAAAGGCGGTGCCTAATGGCTCAGGCTGACGCTCGGTGCGCCACACGACCCCAATACGCCCCACCTTGACCGTCTTAGGAAACTCACCGTCGCCTTGAACTGCGGTCGTTCCTTCCTCTGAGGAGGGAAGCACAGGCTCTTCCTCTAAGCGAGGGACTATCGTCACGCTGAAGGTTTCGCCCTTGCGTCGGAAGGTGAAGTTCAACGGCTTTCCGGGGTTGGCGCGAATGACCTTGCTCGCCTGTTCCGTCGTCTTAATCGGCTCACCGTTTATGGCGATGAGCACATCCCCGATACGCAGTCCTGCGGATTGAGCAGGGCTATCGGGCATCACGAAGCGTACTTGTGGGGTCGGCTTGCCTGAGGGCAGTCCTGCGGTCACCCCGATAATCGTGAGCAAGAGAATGCCGAACAGAATGCTGGCGATGGGTCCTGCCAGCACGGTGAGGAAGCGTGCGCTGAGGGGCTTTGATTGGAACCCCCCTTCGACATGCTCCTCATCAGGCATCATGCCCGCAATCCGAACGAAGCCTCCTATCGGCAGGGCACGGAAGGTGTAGAGCGTGCCATCCCGCCCCTGGTAGAGCCGAACCAGTATCGGTCCCATGCCGATAGCGAACTCTTCCACCTTCATGCCCGAACGCTTCGCCACCCACATATGACCGAACTCGTGGACGGCGACCAGCACCGTAAAGATAACAATCAAGTAAACGGCTGTCAGGATTATGCTTTCCATGGGTTCCATCCTCTAATTAGTTGGTCTGCATATTGGCGTGCCCAGCGGTCTGCGCTAAGGATTGCCTCTAAGGTGGCAGGCTCCTGTGTGTGTGCCTGCATGGTTTGTTCCACTATTTGGGCGATAGCGGGAAAAGGGATGCACTCTTGCAAGAAGCGACGCACTGCCACCTCGTTCGCTGCGTTCAGCACGGTGGGCATCGTGCCTCCTGCGCGCGCCGATTCATAGGCAAGGCGCAGGCAGGGATAGCGCTCGTAATCGGGTGCTTCAAAGGTGAGTTGCTGAACCTGCTCCAGCCGAAGGCGAGGCAAGTTCGTGTTGACGCGCTCTGGGTAGAGCAGGGCATACTGGATGGGCAGGCGCATATCGGGCAGGCTCATCTGCGCCAAAACCGAACCGTCCTGAAACTCCACCAGCGCGTGGATGATGCTCTGGGGATGAATCAGTACCTCTACTTGCTCAACCGATAGCCCAAAAAGCCACTGTGCTTCTATCACTTCCAGCCCCTTATTCATCATGGTGGCAGAGTCGACCGTAATCTTTGCCCCCATCTGCCAGTTGGGATGCTGAAGTGCCTCTTCGACAGTGATGCTATCGAAGGTGTTGAGAGGTCGAGTGCGGAACGGTCCGCCTGAAGCGGTGAGAATGAGGCGCGCCACCTGCTCGGTCGAACCTGCCTGCAATGCTTGAAACGCGCCCGAATGCTCGCTATCGATAGGCAGAAGGGTCGCACCAGAGCGTCGGGCAGTCTCCATCACCACTGCCCCACCCCCCACCAGCACCTCTTTGGTGGAGAGCGCAACGGTTTTGCCCGCTTCTAAAGCAGAAAGGGTGGGCAATAATGCAATCATACCCGCTAATGCCACCACCACCAAATCGACCTCGGGCAAGGCTACCAGCTCACAAAGCCCCTGCACCCCCCGATAGAGGGGTAAGCGTCTGTTAGCAGGCGTGGTATGCCACTCAACCCCCCCGTCGGTATCGCTGTTCAGCAGACCTAACGCCTGTGCGCCAAACTCGTCCGCCTGCTGTTCCAACAGAGTCAGGTTGTTGTGAGCGCATAGCCCCACAACTTGGAAGCGGTCGGGAAGGCGACGAACAACATCCAAGGTCTGCTGACCGATTGAGCCAGTGGAACCCAGCACCACAAGACGCTTCATCAGCCTATCAGCATGATACCCGATTGGAAGGCGCAACTTTTAATGCCCTAATTTCCCTATGGCAATCTCGAAATCAGCAGGAATCGAGAAGGGAAGGGCGTATAGTACAAAAGGAGGTCTTCGCTATGGTATACCGACGCGGTTTTACGCTGATTGAGCTATTGGTGGTGATTGCGATTATCGCGATCTTGGCGGCGATATTGTTCCCTGTATTTGCTCAAGCACGAGAGAAAGCGCGCCAGACAAGCTGTATTACGAACCAGAAGCAGCTGCTCGCTGCGGCGATGATGTATCAGCAAGATTTTGAGGAGAAGTTTCACCGCCTGCTCACGGGTCAGCGCGTGCTGAACAACAACCCGAACGGTCCCGACCAAGCCTTTGGTTGGGAGGACGCTCTGCGCCCCTATGTGAAGAACACCGATGTCTATAGTTGCCCAAGCGATAATGTGCCCCGCAACGACTGTACCACTCCTAATGCTATCTGGTTCCCGATTAGCTACTCGTGGACACACTATCAGCATGGGCAATACGAAGACACCGACACCTTTGGGGTATGTGCCTATTACGATTGGGCAGACTCGCGCCCAACCGCCGTGATTGGACGCCCTGCGGAAACAATCGTCTTTTACGAGCTATGGACGACGGTGAGCTATGGGCGCCACATGGGATGGTGGCGCTGGAATAATCGGAATATTGCCGACCCCAGCTGGCCCGACGCCCCGAACACCTTCGCTTTCAACTGGTGTGGTCAGGGCGACGCGCGTATGACCATCGGCGCCCATCAGAAGCTGACCACCTTCGGATTCGCCGATGGACATGTGAAGCCGATGGACCGTAAATCGATAATGGCGTGGCCCTGGGATGCAACCGCTATCCAACAGCGCAAGCGCAACCTCATCCATTGGAATGAAATCTTCAAATAAGGAGTGCAAGCCATGGACGACCGCACGAAGATAATAATTCTTGCCTTGATTGCTGTGTTGGCAATCGCAATCGCTGTGTTCTCTGGCGTGCGGAGTTTCCGCCAGCAACAGGGCGAGGTGGTCGGGGAAATTGAGATGTTCCCTGGCGGAAAGGCAGGGGAGATCGAACGCCAGCAACAAGGACTGCCAGAGATGCCACCCCGATAATCGCATCACTTATTAGGATTTGTACAGGGCACAGGCACTTTGAGCTACCTTGGTGGAGAGAGCCACACCTCTATCCCATTCCGACGAAACTCCAAGTAGTACAAGTTGCCAGCTCGGTCCACATCGTACACCTGATGAGGGCACTCGTACCGAATACTCATCAACGACTTACCAAAACTGGGCTTCTTCACCCGCGCCCGCTCGCCCACAAAGTTGCCTTGCGCATCATACTCCAAAATCACAAAGCCTGTAAGCACATCAAAGTATGGCTCACCCACTTCCCTGCCTTCCCACACCTCTTCCCAACGAGCTTGCTGGGTCTCCGTCGGCACATAAAGATGTCCACGCCCGTCTACCTTGCTCGGCAACCACCGGCTGAACCCCAACGACCGTTCCAACTCGCTCAACTCTCCCGAAGCAGGAACCCGAAACGACCTCTCCTCCTGACCCTCACGATTGTAGACTGCTACCCTGCTCGGAGCATAGACGAAAAACCCAATCCGAATTTCCTCATCCCCTCTGTAAACTATCTGCTCCTGTCGCACCAGATCGCCCTCTATCTCGCCACCCCATACCTGACCCGTATGGCGAGCAATCTCACTTCCACCAGGTATTACCACTACTCTGCCTGATCGCTCTATCCGAAGTATTTTGTATTCCCGACGCTCAGACGATACACAAGCAACACGCAAATAGAGCGTGCCTTCCATATCTGTTTCCATATGTCCGTAGTCCAAATCAATCCCCCTCTCACACTGCGAAACAAACCGCTGTATCGCCTCACTCAACTGACGCGATAACTCCCTGTCCACCGTGCCATCCCCATTCAGTACCTCTACCTCATACATCCACACTGGCTCGGCTCTCCTCAGTCCTCCATTCGCCTCCAAACCCCCACGACCACCACCCGACTGACCACCTTGACCCGATGAGCCTTCCACGCGCTCCACACCACGCCTCTGAAACAGTAGATAAACCTTCCCATCAGGCGCAGCCGCCATCAAACCTGTAAACCGCTTGCTCCTCGGCGAAAGCCCTACCCCTATCTCCGAAACCAGTTGACGCACCAGCTGACCACCTCGGTTGAACACCTTGACCACCAGCTGATAGTCTTCGTACTTATAACCTTCCCGCTCAGGACGCAGAACCATTGGGTCGGTCAGGTAGAACAGTTGTCCGTCCCAGCTGACACGAAAGTCGGTTGGACCGCCGACGGGGGGAATGTCGTCGAGCATATCGCCTTCTTTGGGGGGCGCTGTTTCATCTTCTACGGTGTGGGGGGTGAGGTTGATTTGGTGGGGTCGGGAGCCGTAGGGGATGGTGAAGAGCCGTTTGGGCAGGGGTTGCGAAGTCGTTTGAGCAGGTGAAGCGCTCGGTGTGAGCGTAGGCAGGAGCGTGTTGGTACTTGCCCATAGCACAGCCAACATCAAACAGATACCCATCGGTAGACCGAATACACACATCCGTTTCATCTTTAGTACCTCCAAAGGTGATTCACTTGTTTCACTGACCACGATAAACTATGCGACCAATACGCTTCATTATCTTAATATCTTTTGAATCAAGTTCTTCTTTAGTCACCGTTCGCTGTGGAAATACACCTGTGGTGTCTCCTCGTTGACTACCGCTACCTCCTTCATTACCAGATCGCCCTCGCGCTTCAATGGGTATGTAGAGCAGTTTTGTAAATTGTGGAGTTCTTACACCTGACTGCTCTGGTAGTCGCTGAACAACCTGCCAAATCGTTACCACATGACCAGGCCATACCACAATATCACCTGGCTGAGCTTCCCCTATGCTTACTGGTTGGGTGTAAATATTATTACGGTCTTTTAGAAGCGCTCTCGTGGTGAGCCGTATGAAGCAATTCCCCCAATAAAAGGAAATAGAACAGGTTGCCGTCCCAGCTCACGCAGAAGTCGGTTGGTCCGATGCCTAACATCCCTTCTCGCGGTAGACCCGCTGGGGGCGTTCGGGGGTCTACCATCAGTTGATTGTCTTTCTCCCCATACGAGATAGAGAAGAGCTTGATCTTTATGGGTCTGGCTTCGACCTGAGGTGTGGCAGTTAGGGGAGGGGCTGTTGGGGCAGCAGAAGGGCGGGTGCGAAGCCAGCCGAAGGCGGTCAGGCTGAACACGCTCCCCAGCAAAAGAGCCAGCCCGATTGTGCTTGTGCAATTCATCATAACACCTCCGGATTCGATCTTGTTCATGAAAAGCACGATAGCTCTATCTCAGCGGGGAGAGCCACACCTCTATCCCATTCCGACGAAACTCCAAGTAGTACAAGTTGCCCGCGCGATCCACATCATACACCTGATGGGGATACTCGTACCGAATGCTCATCAACGACTCGCCAAAGTAGGGCTGCTTCACCCGTGCCCGCTCGCCCACAAAGTTGCCTTCCGCATCATACTCCAAAATCACAAAGCCCGTAAGCACCTCAAAGTATGGATCACCCACTTCCCTGCCTTCCCACACCGTTTCCCAACGAGCCTCACGGGTCTCCGCCGCCCTATACAGATGTCCACGCCCATCTATCTTGCTCGGCAACCAGCTGCTAAAGCCAAGCGACCGCTCCAACTCACTTAGCACCCCTGAGGCAGGAACCTGAAAAGACCGCTCCTCCTGACCCTCCCGATTGTAGACCACTACTCGCCTTGGAGCATATACAATCAAATCAACTCGTGTCACCTCATCACCACTGTAGACTATCTGTTCCTGTAGCTCTGGGTCTCCTTCTCTGCGAAAACTCCATACCTCACCCGTATAGCGCGCAATCGCTCCACCCTTAGGTATTAGCACGGCGTTTCCTGACCTCTCCACCCGAAGCATCTTGTACTCTTTCCTATCGGATGTCTCACAAGCAAATCCCAGATAGAGTGAACCTTCTACATCGGTTTCCATATGTCCATAGTCTAAATCGATCTTCCCCTCGCACTGCGATAACGCCCGCTGAAGCGACCCACTCAACCGACGCGACAACTCTCTATCTACCGTGCCATCACTGTTCAACACCTCTACCTCGTACACCCACACAGGCTCGGCGCGTCTAAACTCTTCACTCGTCTCCAACCCGCCACGACCACCACTACCCGACTGACCTCCTTGACCCTGTGAACCCTCCACACGCTCTATCCCACGCCGCTGAAACAGCAAAAAGACCTTCCCATCGGGCGCAACCGCTGTCAGACCCGTGAACCGCTTGCTTTCGGGCGAAAGCCCTACGCCCATCTCCGACACCAGCTGACGCACTAAGCGACCCCGTCGGTCAAACACCTTCACTACCACCTGATAATCTTCGTACTTCAGCCCATCGTACTCATCGCCCTCGCGCAAGACCATCGCGTCGGTGAGGTAGAACCGTTGTCCATCCCAGCTGACGCGGAAGTCGGTCGGTCCACCGCAGGGCGGGAAGTCGTCGTCGTAGATATCCCCTTCTGCAGGAGGTCTGGTTTCATCTTCCACTTCGTTGGGGAAGAGGTTGATTTGGTGGGGTTGGGAGCCGTAGGGGATGATGAAGAGCCGTCTGGGCTGGGGTTGCGAAGTCGTTTGAGCGGTTGAATCGCTCGCTTTGAGCGTGGGCAGGCTCACTTTGCTTCCTGCCCACAGCAACCCCAACATCAGGCAGATACCCAACAGTAGACCTAATACACATATGCTTGCTTCTTTTGTCTTACTCAACTTTCCTGTTGCCTCTCTCGTCATTCTGACTGCCCTTCTTTTGTGATTCAGAGCGAAGGCGAAGAATCTCAGACCCTTCGCCTCGCTCAGGATGACAAGGGAAGAAACCATTTCTCTTCACATGCATTCCCCATGCATATCGGCGTCGATAGAAAAGTCGGGTTATTGACACTCAGTTTCCTGCCCACGAACAAGGATTTGGTCCGGTAATAGCTGGATACGATGGGGGACACTTACAGTTATCGCTACCACCCGAGACACAGTGTCTAAAGTAGATAGGTTTCCTCGGACAAGTAAAGCCAGGTAGTACGCCTCTCTCAACAGCCAAGCAAATCCATGGAGGCGTATATGCAATAAGGTAGTTACAAGTTTCATATTCGACACGACTACCTACCCATACCCACGAGCCATTCTGACAACGGTAGCAATCAATCGTACGAAAGCGCGCGGATCGCCTCCACTCAGCGTAAACATTTATCGTTGTACCTACGGTAACGTTGATTCCTATTGCACTCAACTGAGCGGCTATCTCCGCAGAGACTTCTATGGTGCCTGCCTGTTCCCTCCATTGGGAGTGTTCCGTATGTGTCTGCTCATTTACAGGCGCTCTACCTCTGCAAGGTCGCTGAGGCACAGGCAAGAGAGGCTTATTCGGTGGGAAGTCAATACATATGCGCCCCTCATTATCCATGTAATCTGGGGGTGCATTCCGCTCAGGCTTAACCGAACGTCGTTGAGCCAAAAACAGTGCGGTCGGTGCGTGGTCAGCTTCGGTCAGGGGTATGTAAGCTCCTATGTAGCCCGCAAACTCTGATTCCGCGAGAATCTCATCACACACAGGAACTTCCTTGACGGAAACGAAGAATCCGAAGCGCGTTGTTTGTTCAGCGTCCTCCCAATAGACAAGATAGATTCCCTCAACACTCGGTGCGCGATAAACGAGCCATTCATCGCTTGCAAATACAACTTGTCCACCAATAGCGTGCCACAGTGAAGAGCGTACCTTGACCGAACCGTCAGCCAACGACTGTTCGTTGTAAGCAGCCAAAGGATTAGTCAAGGCAAGGAACAAGGTCTGGTTCGGCGCGACGACAATCATCGGGGTCAAATCCCAAGAGCGTGATGCTCCCTGAAGAACATTTATCTCCTGTACTTGTTGTATCTCCTGTTCTTGTTGGATTTGAGCATGCAGGGTAGAAGTTGGGAGAAGTATACCAACACAGATAAGCTTGACCGCCATCCACAATAAATACTTCGTGGTTCTCCATTTCCCTAATAAAAAGCGCGAATGTTCTGAGTTATCCCGATATCTGTTCACTCGCATGTCATAACCTCCTAATTGGAATTTACCACCCAGCGCGCCAAAATGCTAGGTCTCACCAGAATCCTTTGCAAGCCCCATAGCACGACGACGAATCGCCCCCAAACGCCACGCCACCCACTGGCGTGAACAACCCAACACATCCGCTACCTCCTGCTGACTGTATCCCTCCCCCAAGAGCCTCAGCATCTCCCGCTCTTTATCACTTAGCCCTAACCGCTCAAGCACCGACTCCACCTCCAATCTCGCCACCACTTCCTCAACGCAGTTCTCACAGTCCATAATCTCAATCACACACCACTCACCTTCCTCATCCTGATAGTCCAACTCCATCGTATGCCCCCTCCAACTTCGCTCCGAACGCCACCACCGACGCAAAGCGTTCCACGCAGAGCGCAAGAGCGGTGCAGGTTCGTTGGGTGCAGAAAGTGCCGTGTATGCCTCCCACGCAGAGAGGAGGGCAACCTGGTGGGCGTCGGCTTGCTGGTGGTGCGAGAGGGAGACAAAGCGCTGAAAGAGGAGCAGGGCGCGTTGGGCGCAGGCGACCACTATCGGGGGCACATCGGGGTAGTTCATCTGCCTGCCCCCTCCCCGCACAAATAGGCGTTCTGCGGTTTCCACCTTCTGGAAGCGATTATCCTCAAGCGAACGGTAAGGGATTGCATCGTTGCGTCCCTCCTGCTATGATAGCATTCGCCACACTTCAGGGGATTCCTGCTGGTTTTTTGGTGATTTGGGGCAAAGTGAGGTTCTGAGATTCGGGGTACACTTCTTGCCGATGGGCAGTGCACTGATTAATCTGGCATACCTGCTGGCGGCGGTGCTGTTTATTCTGGGACTGAAGGGGTTATCGCATCCTCGAACCGCGGTGCGCGGGAACCAGCTGGGCGCGCTCGGCATGCTGATTGCGATTGTTGCCACCCTGCTCGATCGTCAGATAATCAGCTACGAGCTGGTCATTCTGGGGCTTGTGGTGGGGGCACTCGTCGGTGCCATTATGGCGATTCGGGTGCAGATGACCGCCATGCCCCAGATGGTGGCGTTGCTGAACGGCTTCGGGGGCGCGGCATCGGCATTAGTTGCGGGGGCAAGCCTTATCGAGTCGAGCCTGCCTGAGGTTGCGCCCCCTGTACCGCTGGTGCAGTTGACCGCCGCAACCGCTGCGTCGGGCATCATCGGGGCAGTGACCTTTTGGGGGAGCCTCGTGGCGTTCGCCAAACTGCAAGGGCTGGTGAGTGATAACCCGTTCCAAGTCGGGTTCTTGCACTATCTGAACGGTCTGCTCTTGCTGATAGCCATCGGTGTTGGGGTCTATCTTACGCTGAACCCGTCTGCTATCGGTGCTTACTGGGTGCTGTTGGCGATTGCTTCGGTGGTGGGGCTGTTATTGGTGACCCCTATCGGGGGTGCCGATATGCCTGTGGTGATTGCGCTCCTGAACTCCTATTCGGGGTTAGCCGCCGCCGCTACGGGCTTTGTGCTGAATAATAACTCGCTGATTATCACGGGGTCGTTGGTGGGCGCATCGGGGATTATCCTCACCACGATTATGTGTCGGGCGATGAACCGCTCGCTCAGGAATGTGCTGTTCGGGGTCTGGGTGCCTGCCGAGAAGGGACCGAAGGCAGAGGAGGTCTACGCAGGCAAGGTGAAAGCGACCTCACCTGAGGAAGTAGCGATGTTGCTGGAAGGGGCGCGCTATGTGGTGATTGTGCCGGGCTACGGAATGGCGGTCTCACAAGCACAGCACGCCGTGCGCGACCTGATGCAGATTCTGGAAGCGCAGGGCATGCGAGTCGATTTCGCCATTCACCCCGTGGCTGGACGCATGCCCGGACATATGAATGTGCTCCTTGCCGAAGCCGATGTGCCCTACGACCACCTCAAAGAGATGGACGAAATCAACTCGCTGTTTGAGCAGGTCGATGTGGCGATTGTGATTGGCGCAAACGATGTGGTCAACCCCTTAGCCCGTACCGACCCCAATAGCCCGATTGCAGGCATGTCCATTCTGGATGTGGACAAGGCGCGCAGTGTGGTGGTCATCAAGCGCAGTCTTAGTCCCGGCTTCGCAGGCATCCCGAACCCCCTGTTCGCTGCAGACAATACCCTCATGCTCTTTGCCGATGCACGACAAGGAGTGCAAGAGATTATCTCGGCTTTGAAGGCAAAGTGAGCGCTATGGTGCCCTACTATTACGATTCGGCTATCGAACAGTACCAGTTCAGCGAGAGCCACCCGCTGAAACCCCAACGGCTCCAACTGCTGAATGAGTTATTGTCCGCCTATGGGCTGTTTCAGTATCTTGACCGACGCAAGCCAGAGCCGATTGAGGAGCGTGAGCTTCGGCGCGTGCACACCCAGGAGTATATCGATGTGGTGCGCATCCTCAGCGAGGGCGGTCCTGTGATGGACGCTCATCGATGGGGGTTCTCGGCATATGGCGACAACCCTCCTTTTCTGGGCATGTGGAACGCTGCACTGGCGTATACGAGTGCCACCGTAGCGTGCGCCTATGCGGTTGCGGGAGGCGAACCCCTTGCGATTAATATCACAGGGGGACTGCACCATGCTCTGCGCGACCGTGCCAGCGGGTTCTGCATCTTCAACGACCCTGCGATCGCGATTTCGATACTTCTGGAGCGGTTCGAACGGGTGGCATATCTGGATATCGATGTGCATCACGGAGATGGGGTACAGTGGCTTTTCTATCGCAATCCCCGTGTGTTGACCGTCTCGATTCACGAGAGCGGGAAATGGCTCTTTCCGGGCACTGGCTTCGTGAACGAGCTGGGAGAGGGGGACGCAGTTGGCACCTCTATCAATATCCCTCTTACGCCCTTTACCGATGACGAACTCTGGTGGGAGGCGTTTCAAGAAATCGTGCCGATGGTCTTCGAGCGGTTTCAGCCAGAAGCGCTGGTATTGCAGATGGGCACCGATGCGCACTTCCTAGACCCACTTGCGCACCTGAGTTTGACGGCGCAGGGATGGATACGGGTAGTCGCATGGGCGAAATCGCTGGGACTGCCTACTGTTGCTCTTGGCGGTGGAGGCTATAACCTGACCACGGTGACTCGTATGTGGGCATGGGCGATTGCCACTCTGTTAGGAGTGGAACTGCCCGATGAAACGCCCGAATCGTTCAGCTGGCACGCGAGCATCCCCACCCTCAGCGACCCCGCTCCTCCCTCGATCGACCCCGCAGACTTGGCACATGCCCGAAGCTATGCTCAAGCACAAGTGGGATTTCTGAAGCAGTTCCTGCGCAGGCACTAAGCCTTTTGAGTATTGTTGCTTCTCCTGAAGTTAACTTCCTTACAGGAATCAGGTACAGTCTTAATATGCGCCAGCAAGTTCCACCGAGCATAGAAGCGATTGCTCAGCTGCTTCGCCAACTGATGCCATATCTGCGAGAGCAGTATGGGGTTCAATCTCTCTGGATATTTGGCTCGTATGCACGAGGAACGCCACGCCACTGTAGTGATGTGGATATCCTTGCCGAGTTCGACGACCGCCCTTTGACCTTGATAGGTATAGTCAAACTGGAACAGGAGCTCAGCGACCGGCTTGGCATAAGGGTTGACCTCGTGGAAAAAAGGTCTCTGAAACCTGAGATACGCCCTTGTGTTTTACGAGAAGCCATATCGGTATGAGGCGTTCCCTAAAGCAATCCCTGATACACGACCTCCCCGTGCTAATCAATGTCGTTCGTCAAATCCTGCAGGAGTTACCGAGTGAGTATACATCGTAAAGGAGGGAACCCAGTAAAAATACTGGGTTCCCAGTAATTTTGCGGTAATTGGGGGAAATTTGCCCTTAACACCCCCTTAACCCCTTGACAAACGCGCCCTCGATGTGGTATATTATAAATGCTGTTGGGGAGACCCGACGGCGAAGCCCGAGTGCAGAGAAGGAAACCCTGCTGACGGGAGCTTCGCAAAGGATGCCTGTCCGTTGCGCCGGCTACGGCGGGCAAGCCCAGCGAAGAGTAATGCGCAAAGCCTGCGCCCCAGCAAAGGCTGAGCGCAATCGGCAGATAGGAACTGCGCCCGTGCAAACCGTTCACTCAGAGAGTGGCGGAAGCCTAGGTATCGGCGGAAACGTCGGTCGAGGCTCCGAGTCTTCGAAGCGACGGCTTGCGAAAGCAGAACCGAAAAGGTTTCCTCAAAGCGCTCGGGCGCTTTTTCTTTTGGTATAATCCCCCTGCTATGATTCGCCAACTTGCCCAATGGTGCGTGCTGTTCCTGCTCCTCCTAAGTGGGTGCACGCCGTCCCAAAAGCCTGCCTCTTCATCCCGTGCAACACCTACCCCCACTGGAACCGCTTTGCGCACTCACCTTCAGGTGGTCTTTCTGGATGTGGGGCAGGGAGATAGCGCACTGATTCTGTTTCCAAACGGCAAGAGCATGCTTATTGATGGGGGACCGCCCAGTGCAGGTGGGCAGTTAGTGCAGAAGTTGCGTCAGCGAGGGATACAGCATCTGGATTGGGTGGTGGCAACCCATCCCCATAGCGACCATATCGGTGGATTGATTCGGGTATTGCGTGAGTTTCCAGTAGAAGCGGTATGGGACAGCGGGTTCGTATACGACTCGCCCGTCTATCGCGACTTCCTGAGGGCGGTGCGCTCGGCAAAGAATCGGGCAGGAACCCGCCCAAAGTTCGAGGTGGTGCTGAAAGGGAAACGGCTCGAACCCGCTTCCAACATCCATATCGAGGTGTTAGCGCCCAGTAAGCCCTACCTAACAGGCACGAACTCTGACCCGAACAACAACAGTATTGTACTTCGGCTGGACGCTGGAGCGGTGCGCTATCTCTTTACAGGCGACATAGAGCAGGAACTTCGAGGGCGACTCTACGCTCAGAATGCACCCCTGCAGGCAGAGGTACTGAAGGTCGCCCATCATGGCTCCTCTACAGGTACGGATAGGCTATTTCTCCAGCGGGTGCGCCCCAAAGTAGCGGTCATCTCCCGCGGGCAAGGGAATCCCTACGGGCATCCCCATCAGGTGGTGCTTCGAGTGCTTCGGCAGTCAGGAGCTACGATTTACCGAACCGACCTGCAAGGAGATATCACGATGTATGAGGTGAACCGCAGGCTTCAAGTAGTGGTAGAGAAGAATGAGCAAGCGGTTCGTGCTTCTGCAAAGGAGCCTACGGAACCTGTCCAGCGCTATATTGGCAACTCTGTTACGAAGGTGTATCACGCGCCCGATTGCACTCGTCTTCCCAGCCCCTCTCGGCGTGTTTTCTTTCGCTCTCAGCAGGAGGCAGAGCAGGCAGGTTTTCGCCCACACCGTGAATGTGTAGGAAGTGAAGAGAGGTATAATTAGAGTGCCCAGCGGAGCGGTGCCCGAGTGGCTGAAGGGACACGACTGGAAATCGTGTAGCCTCCGAAAGGGGGCTCGTGGGTTCGAATCCCACCCGCTCCGCCATTCGTGTTAGTAACAGCGGGCGAGACGCCCACGCTTCGTAGGGGAGGCGCAATTGAGACGCTGGTGGGCACGCGTGGGTCTTGGATTGGTGGGTGTGTTCGGCTCTTATCTGGGGCTGAGTGTCTTCATGTTCGTGATGAGCATGCATCGCGCCAGCCTCTCTCACAATAGTTTCCACTGGCAGTGGTTTCCCCCCTTAGAATCCCATCAACGCTTACTGATTGTTGCCCCCCATCCCGATGATGAGGTGCTGGGGTGTGGCGGGTTGATTGCCGAGGCGGTTCAACAGGGTATCCCTGTTCGCGTGGTCTATCTCACCGCTGGGGACGCGTTTACGGGCGCAGCAACCCTCCTCAGCCGTTCCACGCCCGATAGCCAAGATTACCTCGCTCTCGGCACCCAGCGGATTGCCGAAGCGAACGCAGGGGCTAAGGCACTGGGGCTTAGCCCAGACGACTTGGTGTTTCTCGGCTTTCCCGACCGCGCCTTGTGGCGAATCGCTTGTGCGGAGGATCGTGCCGTGCGCTCCACCACCACTCAGGTAGACCAAGTCCCCTATCCCCACGCCAAGACCTATTCCCAACGCTACACAGCAACCAACTTAGCCCAGAATCTTGCCGATGTGATGCTTGAGTTCCAACCAACCGATGTGTTCACTACGCACCCCTTAGATGACCACTTAGACCATATGGCAGGCGCTTTGTTCACTCTGGAAGCACTACGACAAGCAGAAAGTTCGGGCAGGCTCCCTCATCGCCCTCGCCTCTACTACTATCTTGTGCATCGGGGCGACTGGCCCCTGCCCCAAGGCAACTATCCCCACCTGTGGCTAAAGCCTCCTGCCGGCATGGACACGTTCTCGTGGCTGGCGTTGCCTCTAAGTTCAAGCGCTATCGAGCGCAAGGAGAAGGCACTGCACGCCCATGCGACCCAGTATGCTATGATGACCCGCTTCCTCAGCAGTTTCATCCGACGCAACGAGCTGTTCCAACCCGCCCGTCCCTTCGAAATGCACGAGAAAGAGAGGCAGACCTATGCCTCGTTCCAACGCTACCGAGCAAGCGGAGAGGTGCTCGTTCTAAACCCTGTGGATGATAACCCCACCGTTCACCTGCGCCCCGAAGCGGATATATTCTTAGTATCGGTCAAGCCGAAGGGATACGGGCTGGAAGTCGTCGTGGACACCTATCAGCCTTGTAAGGCACCGCATGAACTCCGTTTTACGCTCATCACGATTGACAAGCAAAATCGTTGGCATACCCAGCAGTGGCGATATCGCGGGGCGCGCTCTCGTTGGCTCATAGAGCGCGACGGCACGCGCCTTCGCTTCTGGTTCCCTCAAAGCAATCTACGCCAGTTGCAGAGTGCCTACCTGCTGGTGCAAACCCGTCTCTATGGAGTGGAGATCGATAGAAGCGGGATAGTGGCTATTCCGCTGAGTGATGAACCGAGATAGGCATCGGCATTCGCGGAATCGGATTCCCCAGCTCGCAAGTGAGTTCGTAGATGCGCTCCATCACATAGTCGGTGAAGGCATCGCGCGCTTGACGGTCGGTGCGCCCGCCAAAGAGGCTGTGATAGGTTATAGGCTCCCCGAAAGCGACCTTCACCTTTGCAGGGCGTGGGAAGCGTGCCCCTTTGCGCCATGCCTTCTCCGTGCCAATAATGGCGGTCGGAAGCACAGGAGCTCCAGACTGGCGCGCTAACAGCGTTGCGCCTGCATTCGGGGGCAAGAGATAGCGTCCGTCACCTCGCGTGCCCTCGATAAAGATGAGCACCGCATGCCCGCCTTTGAGCAGTTCGAGTGCCGTTTTGATGGCACTCACATCGGCTGTGCCTCGCTCAACAGGAAATGCTCCCAGCCGTCGGATGAGTTTCGTAAAAAGCCCGTACCGAAACAGTTCTGCCTTCGCCAGATAGCGCAACTCGCGCGGGCATACGCACCCAATCAACGGCGGGTCTAACACGCTCAAATGGTTCGAAGCGACCACTAACGGACCTTCCAACGGCACGCGCTCCGCGCCCAGCACCTCTATCCGAAAATAGAGTCGTGCCAGTGAACGCACCAGCACCCATCCCCAGCGATAGAGCCAGTCATCCGAGCGCACCATGGGCTACTCCTCTATCACGAACTCTGAGCGTACTTCCGTCGGCATGCGCAAAGTGGCAGAGGCGGAGCAGTATTTCTCGTCCGAAAGCCGTACCGCCTTCTCCACCGCTTGGGGGTCAAGGTTATTGCCCTTCAGGTGGTGGACAATCACCACTTCGGTAAATCGGCGCGGGTGTTCGGGATGGCGCTGCGCCCGAATGGAGACACGATACTCCGTCAGCTCCTGCTTCATCTTGCGCAAGATTGCCACCACATCTATAGCAGTACACCCCGCCACCGCCAATAGCAGGTATTCCATCGGGGTTGGGGCAACGCCGTTGCCTCCGTGATCAGGATGAGCATCGATAAGCACAGGATGCCCCGTACCCGCCTGCCCCAAAAAGAGCATGTTGCCTTTCCATATGAGTTCGCCTTCCATCGGTCTCCTCCACAACCTCTGGAAGGATACCATGACCGTGATTCCTCAGCGTCGGGTTTTCACTCCTGCATCGTGCGAGCCAAGATCTGTTATCGGTCTGGGGGTGGCGTTCGAGATGGAGCGTTGGCAGTGTTGGGCGCCCTGCTCGGCTCGCTCGCCTTTATCTTAGCGTACCCCACTTTAGAGCCGATTCTGAAGGAAGGTTTTTTCAGCACAAACAGCAGGAAAATTGGGTTAGGGTAGATAGAAATTAGACAGGTGAGACAGGGCGTTAGGTAAAAATCGCTCTAATTAGGGAGGCAACTCGATGAGTACGGAACAACGATGGCGCAAATGGTTGCTGAGTCAAGCAAGGATGCTTGTCCTGAGAGAGGAAGAGGCGCAAGATATAGTACAAGAGGTTCTCATCACCTTTTGGCAAAAACATTCCAACTACCTACCTTGGGACTATCCTAATGAAAAGGAGGCAAGACAGCACTGCATTCGCTTATTGAAGGATAAAAGCACCGAGTACCGACGCAAGAAATCCTATCAGGAGCTTCTGCACAGCGAGATAGTTGAAGGATGGGCACTTCTCGTGGTGCTAACCGAGGCTGATGTGGTAGACCAAGTTCACTGGCAAGAGTTGCTCACCCGATTGATGATTTTGCTTTCGCCCTGTCAGCGTCGGATAATCGAACTAATACAGAGGGGGATGACAATCGCAGAAGTAGCGACCGAGCTGCGGATAAGTGAAGGGGCTGTGAAAAGTCAGCTGTCTCGGATTCGTCGAAAGGCGCATCTCTTGTCGGGGGAGATGTAAACCTTTTATGAAGTTCGCGTCGGATATATAAGTGGGTGCGGCAAAAAGGCGCACTTTGGAAAGGGCGATAGCAGATGGAGGTAAGAGCATAAATATAGTGCAGAGATTCGCAGGTTTATGTTTAGCTGTTGTTCTGGGGATTTCTTATAGCGTTGCCCAGCGATATATGATAATTGAGCCGTATATTGATGGATGGAGCGGGTTTGATATGTCCTCAGCGCCTCAGTGTATCAACGATAGAGGACATGCAGCAGGTATTCTCACGCATTATGAGGCACAAAACCGCCACCGCTATTATCCATTTATCTGGACACCAGAAGATGGAATGACACTTCTGCCTGAACCCACAACGATAAATGACCAGCAGCGCACGTTTACAGTAAGATTATATGGAGCACGTGTTCTCAATTTATCGAATAGTGGTCAAATACTTATGCGCTTAGATACCGATCAGGGCGACATGTTAGTAGGATGGTCTACTACTACAGGTTATAGGCTAATTCGGTCAGAACATGGAGAAATATTCGACGTTCTTCCCTGTACGCCAATAAACTTATTAAGTACCAATTTTATACTGAGTTTTAGTGATTTCTATCGTTGTATCGGTGACGGAGATTATGACGATGAGCGTATGATAAACTGTCCAGATACAGCGACTATAACTTACTACCCATTCGATTACAACACAATGAGATTTATGCGCCAAGGAAGTTATATAATTTCGTTTGCTAACATTTTTCAAGGACATGGTTGGACTATTTTTGATGGGACTTTCACTGCTATGTCCAAAAGTGGTAATGCTTTAGTTGGTAGCGTTAGAGGCTGGACACGTAACGGATTATTGGCTCATCCGTTTTGTATCTATAGACATCCAGAAACACAACAATGGCAAGGGGTTATCCTAAATCCTCTTAGTTCTGCATATGGCACGGCGACCGCTGTTTCAGCAAACGGTTTAACTGTTGCTGGCTCCCGAAGGAGACCCGACAATCGCCATCTACCTTTTGTGTGGTTTCTTACTGATTACGGCATGAGCGTGATAGATATAGATTTACCATTACGGCAAGATTTTACACCACGTAGTGCTAATGTAGTCAAGATAACTTCAGATGGAAGGATGATTGTTGGTACTGCCAGACAAACTGATAATAACGGAAGTGTAGTTGGTAGAAAGGCATATCAGTGGACACCGAGTCGTGGAGTTGAGTATATCGAGGAAAAATATGCTGATTACATTCCCCTTGGTTTTCGTTTTCCTGTTGTTATGGATATATCTTCTGACGGAAGATATATGTTGTTAAAAGACGAAGGTTCTTGTGTGGGTTATGGGGTTTTAGACACGCAGGGTGAGCCAATGTATCCAGATAATCCTACGGTAATCATGCAAAATCGAACGGCACCTTCTGATGCCCCTGACTCTCGCCATGCCTATCCATATGTAGGAGATAGAATTATTCTTGCAGTACTTGTAAAACATAATCAAAGATACTACTTTGATTATCCAGCTTGTGGGAATATACTTGACTTTGGTAGGTGGTATTATCCAGGACATTATTACCTTGGTGGAGGCGTCGAACAACCTGATTTTCAATTCTCCCATGTGCGATTTAATATGCCAAGAATTCATCAGTGGTCAGGACCACCGTTGCAATTTGAATGGTTTCGAACAGTTCATAAGGTAGATATGGAGACAGGTCTTTCACCATTTATGTCTGGCAAGTTTCGGGTGCCCAATCAGTATGTGCAGTATATACGATACCAGGGGCAATTGTTGGAAGGACAGATATATCACAGGTGGTATCTGTATTCACTAGGTGAGGAACTTCCCGGCGGAGGATGGGTGCGCCATATTACGACTCAACATTTTGGAACCTACAGGTATTATGTCCGCTGCCCAATCTATCGCAATGGAGTATGTCAGAGGTGGATAGGTCTGCATCAGCCCAAGCCTGGTGCCTGGCATAGTCCATCGCAGGATGATAACGTTTTTGAAGATTGTCTTTATCTTGTCTTTCATAATAGTCAAAATTGTGATGAGGCTGATGAGCTTGCGATTAGGGTGAGTGTTCGTGTAATTGCTGATTGGATCAATGACTCCCAATTAAGACGGAAACTTGTAGAATGGGCCTCTTCGTTTGTAAATGTTCCCTATGAATGGGGTGGATGTTGGTACGGTGGAAGAGCTGACAATCAAGTGCAGTTTACAGGGACTAAAATGCGTGTAAAAGGCACTACTCGATGGATAAACTATCCAGGAAGCGTGGGATATCATGGCTATGGGATCGACTGTTCTGGGCTTGTATCTGCTGCTGCACGCCTCGCAGGATACAATAGCTTCCAAACGTCTAACTGGAGACGTAGTGCCAGACAGCTTGCAGATAATGATGTGTCATATCCTTTCTCTATACACCTGATACAACGAGGTCATCTAATTGTGGCTCCAGGAGAGCATGTGGCGATTGTGTACCGTGTACATAACAAGCGGTTTAATCATAACACAAATAGGTGGCAAATTGCTTTAGATTATATAGATGCTTGCGGCGGCAGTCAGATAGTTGATATACACAATAATATCACTGTTGAAGGTGAAGAGGGGTCTGGGAAAATTCTGGTAGCACCCCCCCGATATGATTGGATGTTAGGAGCAGAGATACGTGCGCTATGGGAATAGCTAACAGTGTGGGAGATTAAAAATGGCACAGAAAGCACAGAAACTCTTTGCTGTTCGATATAGTGAAAGACCAGAAGAGGTTTTCATTCAGCCTTTTGGACATGAAATACCTGCGGAGGGTGAAGCATCTGTATGTCCATCATTTTTTAGAGTTAGTCCCGACGGAAGAGTTTTCTACATTGTTATAGAGGGACCTATGTCTGGCGAAACTGGTGTAGTCAGTGCAAAAGTCAAGTCGTATGATATAAGAGGACACCTTATACGAAATGTGGATATTGAACATTTCATGAAATCACCAGGAGGCGGTGTAGAAATTGGCGAAAAGGGCGAAATAATCATCAAAGGGAGCGGTGAATTGGTTCGAAGAGAACTTATGATTGACACTCGAGGTGCATACTATGTTATGTACGAATCTGGAAGCGCCCCTTCTGATTGCAAGTATCGATATGCTTTGAGGTGTTTGAATCCCGATGGTACGCTGGATAAGCCGTTGTCGGAAACTCTGAATACGAGCCTGCTTCATGCTTGTAGGCAAGGCTTTCGAGGAAGGCTCACTGGTGTCACTGGAACAAGGACGGTGTGCTTAGTAGGGCGAATCAATCATGAAGAATTTCTATGCTTAATCGAACCATTCGAGCAAATAAAATATATTAGATTGGATATACATGAAGAGCTGATTATTGATAAATATAATAAAAAAATCTACACTTTATTATTCAAGGGAGATCCTATTCGCGTTTCAGGTTATAACATACTTGCAAAGGAAGTAAGAGAAAATGATAAAACATTATCTTTTGAAAAAATAAAAATCAAAGTTTACGATTTGACTCGCAATACTTCTAATGAGTACGAACTTCCTTATGGAGGCAAACCAGATGCCGAGCAAGCGCGGATGGTGCGCCCCAAATTTGCAACCGTTGATGGACGAGGACACATGTATATTCAAGCGCAAGACCGCAATTTGAAAGTGCGGGAAATTCGCGATGACGAAGAGTTTCTCGAGTTTCGTCTCACTTACCCCCATTATATTTTGGAATATGATAAAGAAGGAAGAAAGGTTCGCCTCTGTGCCGAAATTGAGTATCCCTCATATGGGGGTCTTTACACAGCGGAACGTTTTTGGGATGTAGATCGCAGTGGTAATCTTTACTATCTACGATGGACCCAGAAAGGTATTGAAGTTTGGATGGTTTCTGCGTCTAAGCCATAGAAAATATCATAAGACTCGAAGCGAACGGGTTGACCTTCTTGAGCGCTTCCATTTCCACCTCCATCCTGCCCCAAGGCGTGATGCCCCCATGCGCTTTGGGGCTTTTTAGCAGGAAAAACACTCCTCAAGGGCGAACCCCGATGTGGCGCAACCGAGAGGGCAGACCAACAAGATGGACGCCATCATCGTAGGTGCAGGAATTGCGGGTTTGACCGCAGGAAATGCCCTCCAGAAGGCTGGGTATGAGGTGCTGGTGCTGGAGGCGCGCAATCGTGTGGGCGGGCGACTGCTAAGCCACGAGATTGTGCCCGGTGTGGTGATTGACCTCGGTGGGCAGTGGCTGGGTCCTACGCAGGAGCGCGCCTACCAACTCGCCCAATCGCTTGGGGTAGCGCTGTTCTCCACCTACACCGAGGGCGCAAGCCTTGCAATCCTCAACGGCAAGCGTCAGGAATACAAAGGAGTGGTGCCCAATCTGGGGTTGCGTACGCTTCTGGAGTTCGGCAGTGCGGTGAAACGACTCGACGCGATGGCGCGCCAAGTGCCTCTTGAGGCGCCGTGGAACGCTCCCCGTGCCCACGAATGGGATAGCATCACCTTCGCCACATGGGTGGAGCGCACGATGCGTACTCCTTTAGCGCGCTTCAGCATGAAACTGTTTGCCGAAGCCGTCTACGCAGCAGAGCCAACCGACTTTTCATTTCTGCACGCGCTGTTCTATCTCCATTCAGGAGGTGGGTTTGAGAGGCTGGTCTCCACACGGGGTGGGGCACAGCAGGATCGATTCGTGCATGGGGCGCAATCACTAACAGTAGGATTGGCGCAACAACTGGGGGAACGAGTGCGCCTGAATAGTCCTGTGCGGATGATAGAACAGGCGAGCGACCGCGTCCGAGTCGTTTGCCAAGCAACTCCCGATAGCCCTCAGCAGGTCTACGAGGCGCGTGCCGTCGTGGTGGCGATTCCCCCCACTTTGGCAGGGCGCATCGAATATTTGCCCCCGTTGCCTCCCGCCCGCGACCAGCTGACCCAACGAGTGCCCCAAGGCTCGGTGATTAAGTGCTTTGCAGTGTACGACCGCCCCTTCTGGCGCGAGCAGGGGCTGAACGGCTTCGTTACCAGCGATGTTCCGCCCGTGCATCTGGTGTTCGATAACTCACCTCCCGACGGTTCTGTAGGCATCTTGTTGGGCTTTATCGAGGGGGAACACGCACGCCAGATGAGCCAGCTAAGCACCGAGGCACGACGCGAGGTGGTACTCACAAACTTCGCTCTCTACTTCGGGGAGCGGGCGCGCACGCCTGAACTCTATCTCGACCACGACTGGAGCGCAGAGGTGTGGACGCGCGGATGCTATGGCGCACATATCCCACCGGGTGTGTGGACTCAGTATGGACATGCACTGCGCGCCCCTGTCGGGCGCATCTTCTGGGCAGGAACCGAGACCGCCACCCGATGGATGGGCTACATCGACGGCGCAATCGAATCGGGGCTACGCGCAAGCGAGGAGGTCAAAGCGATACTATGAAGATAGGTTATCTGGACTGTATTGGTGGGATTGCTGGGGATATGATGCTGGCGAGTCTCATCGAGGCTGGCGTGCCCGAACAAGCCATGTTGGAGGTCTTCCGCTCGCTGAATCTCCCTAACTGGGAATGGCACTCGGAGCGAGTGGAGGTCTCCGCAATCTCTGCTCGGCGCGTCAATATCACGGTGCACGAAGACCAACCCCATCGGCACTTAGAGGATGTGCTGGAAGTTATCGAGCGTGCTGAGGTGCCCTCGCGTGTGCGCCAGAATGCGAATGCAGTCTTTCACAAACTCGCTGAAGCGGAAGCGAAGGTTCATGGCACGACTCCTGACCGAGTCCATTTCCATGAGGTCGGTGCCGTGGATGCCATCCTGGATGTGCTGGGGAGTTGCTGGGGGCTGGACTATCTTGGGGTAGAGCGGGTGGTCTGCTCGCCCTTGCCGATGGGGCGCGGTTTCGTTAAGGCAGAGCATGGCACTCTGCCAGTACCTGCACCTGCGGTGGTGGAACTGCTTAAGGGTGTGCCTACCTACGGTATTCCTATCCAAGGCGAGACCGTGACCCCAACAGGCGCTGCGTTGGTAGTTGCATTATGCCACTCGTTTGGTGAACAGCCCCCCATGCGCTGGGAGGCGGTCGGCTACGGTGCTGGAACTGCAATACGCCCTCTGCCAAACTTACTGCGCTTATTTGTGGGTACGAGCACAGCGACAGAGCATGGGTTAGGGCTTTGGGAGAGCATCGTCCAGATAGAAACGCAGGTAGATGACGCCACGCCCCAACAGCTGGGCTACCTAATGGAACGCGCGCTTGAGAGGGGTGCATTAGATATCTTCTTTACCCCTGTGCAGATGAAGAAGAACCGCCCGGGCGTGCTGATTACCGTGCTAAGCGCACCTGAGCAAGCGCAACGGCTTATTGATATGCTTCTGACAGAAACTCCAACACTGGGCGTGCGCTACAGTCTGCTCCATCGACACATTTTGCAACGGGAATATCGTACCGTTAGCACTTCGTATGGGGAAGTACGGGTGAAGGTGGCGCGTTCGGGGGAGCGGGTACTTCACTTAGCACCTGAGTATGAAGATTGCGCCCGACTGGCTCGAAAACACGAAGTGCCCCTGCATCAGGTGATGCAAGAGGCACTTTGGAACGCAAAGGAAGGAGGAGATTAGCCACGCAACAGGGACAGGACGGTTTGGGGAAGGCTGTTTGCCTGCGCCAGCACCGACATGCCTGACTGCATGAGGATTTGCTGTTTTGTGAACGCTGTGATTTCGGCGGCGAAGTCGGCGTCGCGAATGGTCGACTCGCTTGCCATCACATTCTCGCGTGCTACATTCAGCGAGCGAATGTTGCTCTCCAACACATAACGCTGGAACGACCCCATATCACCCCGCATCTTTGAAATCTCGCTAATCGCTGCGTCGATAATCCGCAAAGCCTCGTCCGTTGACCCCTGCTGTGTCACATCGATGCTCGCAAGGCTCTTTCCGGGCACAACCGTTGTTCCGAGCCTGGAGGCGTGCACATCCATGAGCGAGAAGCGCACAAACTGACCTGCATTCGCCCCCACTTGGAACTGAAGCATTCCTGCCGTGACCAACGCCACTCGCTGGTCGCCACTGCCTGCATAGTCAAAGCTGTTGCCTGCCTCTGTCAGCATAATCACATTGCCATAGGCGTCCGAGAGGCGCAACCCTGAGTCACCAGTGCCCCTGCCTCCTGTAAAGGTAACGGTGGTGACGCCAGCAGCGGTGTTGATGGTCACAGAGGCGACCGCATCGGTTCCAGCGACATTCGCGGAGGTGCCCGCAGTGGAAATCAACCCCGCCGAGTCGTGGAACTGGATGCGATATTGCGAGCCGTACTCGTTTTGTCGGAGGCGAATGCGGTAGTTGGCTCCCACCTGCACAATCTCTGCTGAGACCCCTGTCAAGTTCGAAATGGCATTAATCTTGTCCACGAAGGAGAGGAGAGTATCGGAGGTAGTAGCTTGGATGGAATAGCCGTTGATCACCACACTTCCACTGGAGGGTAAAAAGCCCGTGGTGGTGGCGTAGTCCACAGTGCCAGTATACACGGCTCGTGTTGCGCGGTTCGCTGCAGCGATATTTATAGTAATATAACCTGTAGCGGTGGCACTCCCTGCGACGATGCCCCCGATGAAAACGCCCGAGATAAGCTGAGGATTGGTCACCTGCGCCGTGATACCCGAGGTGCCATCAAGCAGTTTTTTCGTGCCGAAGGCGGTCTGGTCCGCAATCCGATTGATGCTGTCGATGAGGGAGCGGATTTGAGTCTGGTCTGCCATCAGCGCAGCATAGTCGTTGACGCCCGTGTTCGCAGCGTGGAGCACCAGTTGGCGCATCGTGCGAAGAGCGGTGTGAACTTCGTCGAGCGCCGCCTCCGCAGTTTTTATCATATTAGTGGCATCTTGGGCATTATTAATTGCCTGCTGAAGCCCCGCTATCTGAGAGCGCAGGTTCTCGGAGATGATCAACCCTGCTGGGTCATCGGCAGCGCGATTGACGCGCAAGCCTGAGGCAAGTCGCTCTATCGTGCGCCCAATCGCATCCGAAGTTAGCCCCACATTGCGCAGGGCGTTTTGCGCCTGTATGTTCGTATTGATTCGCAGACTCATTCCATGACCCCCTTGGACTCCGTATTTTTGCTGGGGGTATTATCGGACGGCAGTAGCCACTTCTTTAGTGGGGGGCATTCGAACATTTTTTCTCTGCTGATCAACAGAGTGACCTAAGCACAAGCTTAGAGAGAAAATTTCGTTAGCCAATAGGCGCGCTATTAATCATCAAGTGGAACTGACACTCCAACGCCTCCGCCGCGCGTCGACACATCACCATGCGGTCGAGAAATATCTCGAAATACTCCATCAGGCTGGCGACGCTGGTATCAATCTCCAAGCTCAGTTCAATAATGCGCTCTTTTGTGAGCACGCGCAGGCGCGACCGCTGGGTGGCGAAGTTCACACGGTCATGGATATCAAAATCGACTTGAGAGGGATTCTGAACACGGGAAAAGTGGACATCGGACTTATCGGCTAAGATAACCGTCGCAGCCGCATAGTTCACGGGGTATCCTGTCGTCTCCTCGTGATTGCCAATCGCACTAATGATAATCGCAATCTCCTCAGGAGGCATGCCCATATCGGTGAGCAGACGAAAGGCTATCAAAGCCCCTGTTTGCGCATGGTGGTCGCGGTTGATCACATTTCCTATGTCGTGAAGGAAACCCGCAATTGCCGAAAGCTCCGCTTGACGCTCGGTGTAGCCTAACTTGAGGCAGAGCCGTTTGGCATTATTTGCCACTAAGCCTGCATGGCGAAGCCCATGCTCCGTGTAGCCCATCGCATAGAGCATCTGGTTCGCCATCTGAATATAGGTGCGAACGGTCTCATTATTGCGTACGGTTTCTAAAGTCACGAGTGCCATACAGGTAATTATTCTCGGCAGAGGGGAAAGGTTCCTCTATATGAAAAAAATCCCCCGCCATAGGCGGGGTCAACAGAGAAAAATTTCGAAGGTCTCATCGCGTGTGAGCATTACGAGGAAGTCTCGTGCTTGCGCAGGGTGATTTCGAGGTCGCCATGCACCGCTTCCATACTGAGGGTGCCTGTGCCCTCGCCACAAACTCCCTCCAGCGTGCCCCAGCCTTTGCGCAAGTCTCGGCACTCCAGGTCGCAGAGGAGGTCGCCTGCACTGGTGCGCATGGTGAGGGTGCAGTCGCTTCCATCGGGTATGGCGAGGCTAATATCGCCACTGACCGTGCTCAAGCGCACCTCCCCGCGTACAGGCTCGGTCAGCTCGACTTCAATATCCCCGCGCACCGTTTCCAGCTTCAGGTTATGAACTGCTACCCGCTCTAAGCAGGCGTCCCCGTGGGTGAGCGTGATGGTAAGGTTCTCGGCACGGGTGTCGTTCAGGTGCAGGTCGCCATTCACTGTGCTGAACTGCAATCGGCTCGCTTGCAGGTCGCTTCCGTACAGGTCGCCTCGATCGACAGAGACGGTGATGTCGCCCCTGATATGGCGCAAGTTCACATCGCCGTGGCGCGTGCGTGCCTGAACCGTGCCCTCCAGTTTCTCGATAGTAATCTCGCCTCGCTGAGTGCGCAGGTTCAGGTTCAACTGTTTTGGCACTCGTAAGGTGAGGTCTGCAAACTGGTCGATGCCCTCCAGTTCAGGAGCGGTAATCCGCGCCCCCTCAGGTGTCTGCTCGATAAGCAGGCTGTAGGAGCGTAAGGTCTCCTGAAGGGTAGGGAGGTCGGCTCCCTGAAGGGTGATTTCGGCTTCGACCTGTCCCCCATCGAAACCGCCCGTGATCAGAATGTCCCCTGCAGGGAGCTCGACCGTGAGTGTTTGCCCCGGCTGGAGAGCCAAGTCCAACTTCATGGTCGTCTCGGCTTGATGTTTCCCCCACCGTCCTAAGGACCAGTCTCCTCGTTCCAGCTCGGCGAGTGCTTTGCGCATCTCTTCAAGACCGCGCTGGGTTTGGTTGCGAATGGTCTCTCCGATAGCGCGCCAGTCGATCCCGCGCACCGCTTCACCTGTGGCGCGTACCGTCTCCTCTGCAATCTGTGCGATGCGGTCGAACAGGCTTCGTGCGGTCTCGCGCTCCTCGTTCTGGTTCTTCTCTTCGGTCGTGGTGGCAGAGGAGGCGGTAGTCGGGGACGGCTCATAGAGCGCGTCGATTAGGTCCGCCGCCTCTTCTGGGGTCACGACCCCTTCCTGCATCAGATAGAGTATTCTCAGCACCGTCTCGTTTCTCATGCCCTTCCTCCACTATTAGCGCAACGAGCGCAGTTTGCGTGCCGCCTCCTCTGCGGTGATTTCCCCTTGCTCTAACATATCGAGAATCTGCTTTCGTTGTGCTTCCAGCTCCCCATTTTCTACTTGGGGCAGGGGAGCAATCCCCAGCGCCAACAGCAAGGCGTCCAGTTTGTTGCGGGCAGTCGGGTAGCTAATGCCCAGCTCACGCTCTACGCCTGCCAACATCCCGCGGTTTCTGAGGAACACCTCCAGAAACTGCAGGTGTTCAGGCTCCAGCGTACAGAACTTACAGTTGATAAAGTGCCCTTGCAGGCTCGTTCCGCACTCGGTGCAAGTGAGCTGGGTCACCTGCAACTGCCCTTGACAAATCGGACACCGCGTCGGCTGTGGATAAGCTTTACTCATCCTGATTCATTATACCCCATCGAGTTTCAATTTGTCAAGTCCTGAGGGGGCAAAAACTAAGAATTTCTGAGTTTCGGATGAGAACCTTTGTGGATTCCAGTTTGAGGGCGTTACAGAAAGGGGGAGTAGTGCAGAGCATCACCCCCTCCTGTAGGTTTCCCCGCTTGCGGGGGGAACCACTCACTTTTTTCGGTTCCCCCCGTTGTCGGGGGAACCATACTTTCTTCTCGGTTCCCCTCGTTGACGGGGGAACCATGCACTTTTTTTCGGTTCCCCCCGTTGTCGGGGGAACCATACTTTCTTCTCGGTTCCCCTCGTTGACGGGGGAACCATGCACTTTTTTTTTCGGTTCCCCCCGTTGACGGGGGGAACCTTAAGGAGGGGGGAATCGTTCCCCGAAAAATGTGGGGCGACCGACAGAAACTGAACTTGACCTATGTACCCTTGTCAGCCCGTTGACGGGGGAACTAATGAGTTGGCGGTTCCCTACGCTTGTGAGGGGAACCTCACAGAAGGGGTGAGACTGTTGCGAAAAAGTTTGGTATTCGCCCCTGAAAGGGAATTTGAGCCGTGTACCCTTATCAGCGCATACAGGGGTGCGCCCCTACAACTCCATCGCTTGTAGGGGCAGCCACGGAGAGCTGCCCCCACTTCATGAAAGACCGATTAGGCACACACTACAAAAAGATGTCGTGCTGTAAGTCTCAGTGGAAAGGGCTGAAGACACAAGCGATTGAAATCAGCCTCGGCGTCGGCGTAGACCGAATAGCCCCGCCAAGCCAGCACCCAAAGCAAGCAGGCTGGCAGGCTCGGGAATCAGCTCCTGCGAGAACTCGATGTCGTCAATCCCAACATTCCAGTCGTTGCCGAAGAAGATTTCGACCACGCCACCTTTGTACTGGTTGGGGTTAAAGGTGAACTGGTTGAAGCCTTGCCCAGTGATAGCAATGTTCGTGCCTGAGAAAAGTACAGTTTTGTTCACACGAATCTCGAGCAGGGGCAGGGTGCGATTCGTGTTGGGCCAACCTGCCATCTTGAACCCGTGTAGTCGGACAAAGTACCCGCTATCTGCCGTGAAGCGAATCACCGCATATTGACCATTAGCGTGATACGCAACATCGACCAGAGAGCCATAGTTCGTACCCCAAAGGAAAAGATTGTTAGTCTGCTGGCGATCGACATCAGCGGTGAACATCTCCACGGCAACATTCGGCGTTTCACCGTGTGTGAGGTCGAAAGGACCACGACCTCCGCTGTCCAATCCGCTACTACCCACATAGCTGGCGTAGTCCGTTGGGATTGCGCTTGGGGTGAAACTGGAGTCGAAAGTGATGATAGTTGCGTGGGCGGAAGTCAAGATCGCCCCCACGACAGAGGCTGTCAGTAATGCCTAGCTGAGTCGCATCGGTTACCTCCTTTCTGTGTGTTCGGTTACCAGGCGGCGAATGCCTAACCTTAGCACAGCGACAACGCTGCGCAAGCAGTATGGGTTTTGCACATCCTTCTTTGTGGAGCGCAGGTCTCCTGCCTCCATCTGCTCTGATTATGCCACAGTTTTTCCCGAGTAGGGGGAGTGAGGAGGGCGCAGTTCAGTGTGGGAGGACATCTCCCTCGTTACCACGCAAGAGGTTTAATGATTAGTTCAGGAACGGGTCGTCGTCCTCATCCTCCTCATCGTCCGAGAGGCTCAGTAGGGGGGGTTCTGCCATCGGTGGCAGGTCTTCCAACACCACTTCGGTACGGCGTGGGGGCTGTTTGGGCACCTCACGGTCGAAGAGTTTCAGCACTTCGCCTGCAGGAGGCTTTAGATACATCACCTTAAGCATCGCCCGCACTATTGCATCATGGTTTGGGGTACCGTTGCCGTCCTGAGTGCGTGCGATGATGTCGGCAATTGCGTTGCGCTCAATAGCGGGGTCTAAAGCACGCAGGTTGTGCCAGACCGCATCAATAAGCGAGAGGTCTGGGCGTGGTGGGAACAGGTTCAGCCCATCTTGCCCGCGCATGACGGCTGGACGCGCAAAACGCACGAAGATAGGCTGAGTGAAGTGAGGATGACGCACCAGCACTTCTCCAGGCGCAAGTGCGCTCATCTTCTCCTTGATAGCGGGGCTGAATATCTGATAGCCTTGCTGGGCTATCTCTTCCATCTCGATGCGCCCGTAGAAGGAGGTGGAGCTATTGCCCACCACTTGGCGGTCGACTTGAGAACGGAACTGTTGCGCTCCGAACAGCACCAAGCCGAGATAACGCCCACGCGCACAGATGTCGCGCAGAGTGCGAAGCACATAAGTTTCCCGTGAGGTGTTGGGAGCGTACTGGTTCAGCTCGTCCACAATCACAATCACCGTATCGACACCGAGGTTGCGCTGTTCCATGCGCTCGCGCAATTCCGCCACCACACGCGTGAATATCAGGTCTTGGGCTTCAGAGGAGAGGTTCGCCACATCAATGACATAGAGGGTACGGTCTTGGAAGTTGCCCCACGGTAGGTCGAACGGTTCACTCCCCTCACCTACGAGACCGGCAAAACGCGTGGTGAGGTTCACAAGACGGTTCTGAATCTTGCGGATAGTCTCCACAGCGAAACTGCGCCAGGTTTTCGTGTTGCGATACTCCATGTAGCGTAGCACAGTCTCGAACCACTGTACAAGGTCGCTGAAACTCTCCACCTCGATGGTGGTGGGCAGTCCGTGTGCTTTGAGGATTTCGGTTTCGGTCTCTTCGAACTCGAACTTGCCCGGCTCTATGACGCGCTGGCGCAGGAATTGGAGGAAGGCGTCGGCTTTGGCGTCTACATCGTCCTTATTCAGCAGAACCTCCACATAGCGCATCACTTCACGAATGCCCCACAGCATCGGCTTGGGCTGATTCGTAAGCTTTTCGTTCGTGCGCAAGGTGGCAAGGTTCACACGGTCGCTTTTGTAGGGGGCATAATATTCCACACGCTCAAAGGGCTTTGGCTCAATCCCACACAGCCGATAGATTCCGAGGTCTTCGGGTTGCAACTGGTGCGCTGGGGGCTGGTCGATAAAGAGCAGGTCGCCCCCCTTCACATTGAAGCAGACCACCGCAATAGTGCGGTTCGTAATCTTCTGGAAAATGGCGTTCACGAGAAACTGAATGGCGCTGGTCTTTGCAGCAAGTCCGCTCGTGCCTGTGATGTTGAGGTGTCCTGCTTCGGGTCCGAGTAGGAAGTCGGCATCGAGATAGATAGGGGCTTTGAGGTCGCCACTTTCGTAGATGCCGATGGGAATGCGTCGTTCGAGGGGGATTTCGTCGATGCGAAGCGCTTTCCACACATCATACTCGGTTGCGAGGTAGACGGGACCGATGGGCACGGGCTGAATCGGCTGTTCCGGCTCATGGCGCAGGACGGAGGCGGTGTAGACGCGGATTTCGGGGCGGTCGGTGGGAGGAGTGCTGTTGGGGTTGCCATCGGCACCGAGATAATCGAACATCGGGCTCATCACATCGTTGTAGCCTTGCCCTTCGGTGACGACGCCCCATACAGTTCGGTTCTCGGTCTGTACCACCACGAGCGTTCCGATGCCGATGGGACTATCGGGCGTTGCCCAGAAGTGAAACTGAAAAGCAGTGTTCGGTTGACGCTCTGTGCCGACCACGCGCCCTATCAGGCGTCTTGTGGATGGCGTCACGCCATTCACGAGGCTGTTCTGCACTATCGCTTGGGTCTGCATATCGATCCCCTTCTCTGTATTTGGTATACCCGATTCGTTTCCTGCAAAACTGCCCGAATCGCTTCGTATCTCGGCAGGAAAGCAGGGTTGCTTATTGAACAGTGAGTCAAGCGAAGCCTTCCCATTTCCAAGCAGGGAAGGGAACTTCGCTAAGATGGCTTGTACGGAGGTGTTAGAGCGATGAAAGTATGGGCAACGGTGCTGTTTGGACTGATGGCGGTTGCCTTTAGCTGGAGCCAGAATCTGTTGGCTGGGGCAGCGGTCAACAAGATTACGCCGAGCGAGCAGGTCTACCTTGCAGGGTATGCGTCTAACCGTCCGAATACGGGCGGGGTGCACGACGACATTTGGGTGCGTGCGCTCGTCTTGCAAGTGGGTGAGGAACGGCTGGCGATTGCAATATGCGACCTGTTGGGGCTCCTGCGCGACGATGTGCAAAAGATCCGCCAACTGGTCAAGTCAGTGCCCCAAAACCGCGTGATTGTGGCATGTACCCATGTACACTCTGCACCCGACACGATAGGGCTATGGGGACCTCCAGGACAATCGGGGCGCAACAACGACTATGTGCAGTTCGTGATTGAAACGGTGGCGAAAACCGTCGAGGAGGCAGTAAGCAAGCTTGAACCCGCTACTATCGGTTTTGCCAAGACGAATGCAGAGGGCATCTCTTATAACTACCGTATCAAAGAGGTGCTGGATACAGAGGCTGGCGTGCTTCAGGTGCGTCGAAAGGCAGATAATCAGCCGATTGCGACCTTAGTGAACTTTGCTTGCCATCCTGAGGTACTCAACACGAACAAACTGACTTCCGACTTCTGCCATTGGTTTTATCAGACTGTGGAGACGAGGGGCGGGGGCGTTGCGATTTTTGCGAACGGTGCTTTGGGCGGTATGATTTCGCCCCCACCTAATCCTGACTATACAGGTCCTAAGGGAGAAGATTGGGGGCGCGCCGAGCGGATGGGAACGACCCTCGCTACCAAAGCATTAGAAGCAATCGCGAGTGCAACCTTCACGGAAACGGTGCGCTTAGAACACCAGATGCAGACTTATAGCGTACCGTTGGAAAATGAACAATTTAAACTCGCACTTTCAGTGGGGATAATTCCCAGAGGTACCTCACTTCAAAACGATGCCTTGACCACCGAATCCCACCTCATACGGCTGGGGAATGCGGTCTTCTTCACGATGCCGGGTGAGGTGCTTCCGAATATTGGCATTCTGCTCAAACGACTATTGGCACCGTATGGCGACCCTGTGTTCCTAATCGGGTTGGCAAATGACGAGCTGGGTTATATCCTGAGTTTAGAGGACTACTACCTCGACCTCTATAGCTACGAGCGGAGCATGTCGGTCGGTTCTGAGATAGGTCCGGCGATGGTGCGCTCTGCTCGTGAGATGATGGCGAAGCTGCAACCGCTTGCTAAGGGGGGCGATACCCTCCAAGCCCAAGCGGAAGCCCAACTGCAGGAGTATCTTAAACGCTTCCGCCCTGAACGCGCAGGAATGCTACGCGCCACCTATCGCTTTGTGTTGGAAGGGGTAGGGGAGTACTATCTCCGAATTGCGGACGGTCAAGCCACCATCACCAGAGAAGGCAGTCCAAGTGAAGCTCAGGTGACCGTTCGTGCAAAGGCGCAGGTTCTGCTCGATGTGCTGACGGGCAAGCGCAACGCCTTGGATGTCTACAACACTGGGGAACTGGTGGTAGAAGGCGATATTAGCCTTGCTCAGTACCTGCTGTATGTGTTTGAATAGCATATAGAAATCGCAGGGAGGGGAAACCCCCTCCCTGCGCGGTCGTTTCCGTCTTTAGACTGCTCTACTTCGGGACAACATTGCGTGCCTGCAAGCCCTTCGGTCCTTGAACTACCTCAAACTCGACAGACTGCCCTTCGTACAGCGTCCTGTGCCCCGACATGGAAATGGCGGAGTGGTGCACAAAGACTTCACGACCGTCTTCGGCTACGATAAACCCGTAGCCCTTCTGGTCGTTGAACCACTTTACTTTACCCGTGGTCATGATTTACCTCCTTCGGGGTTCAATGGACGGGTGACCACTGACCCCCAGTGTGATACAAGGGTATTATACCCCATCTGACAGGAAAATCAACCCCTTTTTTGAGGGTATTCGAGAAAAAAGAAGTGGCTTGGGCATCCTGCCCATCTTGCACACGGGCGGGACGCCCGTGCTATGATGTGGCTAATGGGCAGGATGCCCGTGCTACTAACAGGTCGTTTATCGGGTACAACAAGAGGCGGATGGGCACGATATTGTATTGGGATGAACGAGCATTTTACTGGGTCTTTGAAGGGTTGCGGGCTGACTGGCTGACCCCTGTAATGGTCTTTTTCTCGGACGCTTTGAAGCCTTTGCCTGCGCGACTTTTGGTGGTGGTGCTGTGGGGGCTTATGGTGTGGCGTGGAGGGCGATTGCGCACCTTTGCTTTGCTGGTTGTGCCTACCCTTATCCTTACGAACGAGACCAGCGACTGGCTGAAGGCGTGGGTTGGGCGCGAGCGTCCCTGTGTGGCGTTGCCTATTGAGCCTCTTACGGGCGTGCTGACCTCAGGTTCGTTTCCTTCCGCTCATGCAGGGAATACAGCGAGCGTAGTTGGCTTGGCAATCGCTATCGGAGGCTGGCGAATGGGGTTGTGGTGGGGCTGGCTTCCGCTGATGGTGGGGCTATCGCGGGTCTATGTCGGGGTTCATTATCCGCTGGATGTGATGGGGGGGTGGGCAATAGGCGCACTCTATGGCTATGGGGTGGGTTGGCTATGGAATCGTTATGCCCAGCGTCGGCACAAGGCTCACGAAGAATCGCCTTCCCTTAGTTCAGAGTAGGGACGAGCACGAGGCTTCCCTTCGTCTTGTTCGGTAGGGCTGAGAATCACTGCGTGACTGAGGTCCGCGCCATTCCTTTCCGCAAGGTTTGGACTGGGTGTGTAAGGCACCACTCTGGAGACGCCTCCCGTCATCGAGATACCAAGCCAATGGTCTGCGATTGCACTGGTGATGGGGTTGTGGGTTACAATCAACACTTGAGTGTTCTGCGCAACTGTTTTGAGATGTTCCGCAAACCGTTGGACATTGCGCCCATCGAGCGCCGCATCCACCTCATCGAGGATATAGAGAGGACTGGGGCGCACATCAGCAAGGGCAAACAAGATTGCGATTGCGGTTAGGGCGCGCTCACCTCCAGAGAGCAGTTCCAGCCGTTGGCGTCGCTTGCCAGGGGGTTGCGCCTCTACAATTACCCCTGCTGACAAGGGGTCGCGCTCATCGGTTAGGAGGAGGTCTGCTTGTCCCCCTTCGAACAGCTGGCGAAACCGCTCCTGAAAGGCGGAGCGGATTCGCTGAAAAATGTCCAAGAATCGGGTACGCGCTTCTGCATCGAGGTCGCGCAGATTGGTCAGTAAGCGTTCACAGGTCAGCTCAAGGTCAGCACGCTGGCGTTCAAGGGTGTTGTAGCGTTCGGTCAAACGGGCATACTCCTCAGTGGCGCCCAAGTTCACCTCGCCCATCTCTTGCAGGGCACGACGGAGCTTTTCTATTTCAGCTCGGCTCACAGGAGGGCGTTCGGGTAGGGTAGTGTACTCAGCGGGGAACGGTTCATCTGGAAAGAGGCGACCCCACTGCTCCTGAATGTCCGAGAGCCTCACTTCGGAACGGGCAATCTGAAGCTCCAGACTGCGTTCACGCTCGCTTAGCGATTGCAATTGTTGGCGGTAGGTGCGTACCTTGTCGGTAAGGGCAAAGCTGGTCTCCAGTAGTTGTTGTCGCTCAGTGCGTAAGTTTTCCAAACGAACTTGTAAATCGGCTATTCGAGCGCGTACCTGATCCAGCTCCCCTTCAGTTTGCTGGTGTTGTTGGGCTATCTGGGCTAACTCCCGCTCGATACTCTGCTGGCGCTCGGTGCGCGTCTTTCGGCGTGTTTTCAGTTGCTGGAGTTGCTGGCGAACCGCCCCGATGCGCTCCTTCAGTTCCTGTTGACGATTGGTGAGCCGTTGATGGAGGGCACGCAGTTCCGAAAGTTGCTGAACGGACTGTTCATACTGGCTTTCGAGGGCACGACGCAAAGCAAGAATGTTCTCAAACTCCTGTTCGAGGGCAGGAGACGCAGATACAGAGACCTGCTCGTACTCTGCCAAAAGTTGGCGATGTTGCTGTTGCCAAGAGTAAAGGCTCTGATGGACAAGTTTGAGGGCGTTTTCTGCTTGCAGGCGTGCTTGGGTCGCTTCACGAAGCCGAGTGCGAGCCTCTTGAAGTTGCTGATGCAGTTGATAGTAGGTTGTGCGGGCACGCTCCAGCGACGCTTCTGTAGACTGCGCCTGCTGTTCTGCTTGCTGGAGTTGGTGGAGGGTGGTATCCAGTTCCGTCTTGAGATGAAGCATGCTTTGGCGTTCGGTGGCGAAGGTTCCGCCTGTAAGTGCGCCTGAGGGGTGAAGCAGTTCGCCTTCAATCGTCACGATTCGAGAAAACGGAAGGGATTTCGCCTCTTTGCGGAAGGCTCGCAGAAGCGCAACTGCATGCTCCAAAGTCTCCACCACGAGTATGCGCCCCAACAGATGGCGCACAATCGGCAAAAAGCGGGGTTCGGTTTGGACTAATTGGCTCGCTAAGCCGATTACACCCTCGGCTTTGGGGACTTTCGGCTCGGGAGGGGGCTGGATCAGGTCTAACGGCAGGAAAGTGAGCCGTCCCGCACGCTGGGCTTTGAGCCACTCGATCGCCTGTCGTGCTTCTACTTCTGTAGGAGTGATGAGGTCGTTCAATGCGTTTCCCAGCCCTGCGTGAATGGCATTAAGGTACTCGGAAGGTACGCTGAGGATGCTCGCAATAGGATAAAACTCGCCAGAAATCTCGCCCTTTTTCACGGCTTGCAGAAGGCTTCGGAGGGTGGGGTTTGCCCCTTCACCTGACTGAAGGCTCACCGAGAGGGCGCGTGCTCGTGCTTGAAGTGCTTCTCGCTGGCGAATTGCCGTCTGGAGTTCACGCTGAAGCGCCTGTAGTTCGCGTTCCTGCGCCCAATAGGACTGTTCCAGCGTGTCTACCGTCTCTTGAGCGCTCTGTTCGGCATGTTTCGCCTGTTCCATTGTTTGCTGAAGGATGGCGATTTCGGCTTGCTGTTTATGTAGGTTTTGCTCCAATTCCTGTATTTGCAGTTCAATCTGTTGGCGTCGCTGTTGGCTCTGCTCGTAGGAGGCGCGTTGGTACAGGATGGCTTGGTAGCGTTGGTCGAGTTCGGTTTTTTGCTGTGCCAATAGGTGCGTGGTGTGGGTAGCAGTTTGGAGTTGTTCTTCAGTCTGTAGTAGGCTCTGATGATTCTCTTGAAACTCCGTCTGTAATTGTACCAGTGTGCGCTTTGCATCTTCCTCTTGCCTCGCAAGGCTTTCGGTCTCGTCGGTAAGGGTATGATGAAGTTCCTGCAGGGTGCGTTCTCGTTCACTGAAGGCGTGAAGATGCCCCAGTAGTCGCTCTTCGGTGTTCATCTGCCCCTGCAGAAGGGTGCGCAGGGTGTCCATCTGCGATTCGAGGGTTGCAATCTGCTGTCCGTACTCGCTGGCTTGCTGTTCATGTTCCCCGATGAGCAGTTCGGTGTGAATTATCTGCTCATGCAGGGTTTCGCGCTCCTGCCGAGACTGCTGGAGTTGATGCTGAAGCGTATGCCACTCATAAAGCAGGCGTTGGCGTTCCAGTTGGGTGAGCTGGTTCTGGAGTTCGCGGTAGACGAGGGCGCGCTCTGCCTGCTCGCGAAGGGGTTCGCGCTGGCGTTCCAGCTCCCGAATTACATCCTCGATGCGCTTTAGGTGCATCTGAGCTGATCCGAGGTCGCGCAGAGAGGTGCGACGGCGTTGGCGGTAGAGCGTGATTCCTGCCACCTCTTCAATCCAGAGGCGTCGTTGGTCGGGGTCGGCGTTCAGGAAGGCTTCGATATCACCTTGCCCGACAATAGCATAGCCCCCACGCCCAAGCCCTGTGCCGGCAAACAGGTCTGCAATGTCGCGCAAACGGGCAGGGGTCTTATTGATCCAGCACTCCCATTCGCCTGAGCGGTAGAGCCGTCGGGTAATCTGCACCTCGTCCACATCCAACGGGAGCCAGCGGGTCTCGTTATTGAACCAGAGTGAGACCTCTGCCAACCCCATCGGCTTGTGGGTGGCGGAGCCGTTGAAGAGGACCTCGGTGGGGGTGCTGGCGCGTAAGGTGCGGACGCTGGTCTCGCCCAGTGCCCAGATAATCGCATCGACCAGATTGCTCTTGCCACACCCGTTGGGTCCGACAATTGCGGTAAGAGGCGCGTTGAGATCGATCTCCACACGCTGGGCGAAGGTCTTAAATCCGTTTAGTCGCACGCGGGTCAGTATGGTCGCCATTCCTTAGCCTGCTCGTGCATTCGATAATACCTTGTGAGGGGGCGCTTTCCTGCAAGGGGGTACAATAGTTTCGATGAAGGCACCGTTGGAAGCCCGTCTCTCCGAGCTGTTTTCGGGCGTGTTGGATACGGATGCGGACGGGACGGTTTCAGTAGGGGAAGTACTCGATAGAGCGGGGGATAGAGGCTTCGGGTTTCTGCTGGTGATATTGGCGATCCCTGCGTTCATTCCTGTGCTTCCACCGGGCACTTCTACCGTACTGGGCTTGCTCATGAGTCTGGTTGCGCTTCAGATGTTGCTGGGGCGCCCTCAGCCGTGGATTCCTGCGCGCTGGCGTCGCAAACGCCTCTCTCCTGACACGGTCAATCGCCTTCAGACACAGGGAGTGGCACTCTTACGCAAGTTGGAGCGGGTCTCCTATCCGCGCGGGCGGTGGCTGACGCGGAACGGGTTGTTCCTGCGCTGGAACGCTGTTGTCGTTATCTTCATGGCGTTGGTGCTTTCTTCACCTCTGCCCTTTCTGAACACCTTTCCTGCACTGGGGGTGTTGCTCATCGGGATAGGACTCATCAATCACGACGGCTACCTGCTTTTAGCGGGCAACCTAATCGCTCTTGTACTGGTGTTCCTAATGGTCGGGAGCTTCCACCTTTTGGCCAAGGCAGTGCAGGGGTTTTTGAAGTATCTGCCCTTCTGACATAGGAGGCAACACCCTATACCCCTTGCACTTAGCGAATTCGGTTGGGTATAATCATGGCGTCGGTGGGGCCATGGTCTAGGGGACTAGGACGCCTGGTTTTCAGCCAGGAGGACGGGGGTTCGAATCCCCCTGGCCCTACCATGCCATAGGGGTCTGTGATTCTAACCCTCTTGGCGAGGGGATGTACACTCGTACATAATCCCCTACGGCTTCTACAACAAGGTTCCCCGATTCCAACCGCTTCCCAACAAATTATCTCCCCCTCTTGGCAGGAAATCCCCCCATCGTGGCGAAATGCGTCAACAGGAATGGTTCAGCTCAAGGATGTGAGCGTGGGGTATGGGGACACCTACGCGCTTCGAAGGGTGAACCTCACCATCGAGCGCGGGGAGTTTGTGTTCCTGGTGGGGATGACGGGCGCAGGCAAGTCCACCCTGTTGAAACTGCTCTATGGGGCTATTCGCCCGACAGAGGGGCAGGTGTGGGTGCTGGGGATGCCCGTACACCTGCTCAAAGAGCATGAAATCCCGTTCCTAAGACGCCAGATGGGGATTGTGCCCCAAGATTACCCCCTACTCCCGAAAAAGACGGTTTGGGAGAATATCGCCTATGGTCTGCGCGCCATCGGCTACAGCGACCGCGCCGTGCGCGAGCGCGTGGCGCAGGTGCTGGCATTAGTAGGGCTAAGCGCACAAGCCAAACAGTACCCCCATCAGCTCTCTGGAGGCGAGGCACAGCGCGCCGCTATTGCCCGTGCCATCGCCAATAACCCCTACCTGCTGATTGCCGACGAACCGACCGCTAACCTCGACCCGGATACCTCGTGGGAGATTATCGACCTGCTGATGCGCATCAATCTCCGAGGCACGACCGTGATCGTCTCCACCCATAACCGCACGATTGTAGACCGTGCGAAACAGCGGGTCGTAGCGATTGACCGCGGACAAATCCTGAGCGATGTTCCGCACGGGGGCTACCCGATTGAACTGGATCGACTGTACCCCGTCTACCCTTTATAGGGGGTATCGCTTGCTTGAGGTGAAACGATAGGATGAGAGACCGATTGGCGTTTCTATTGCACGAGACTTGGGCGAGCCTGACGCGCAACGCGCTCCTTCAGGTGGCGTCTATCAGCACGGCGTGTGTGGCACTCATTCTGCTGGGTGCAGTCGGTATGGTGCTGTATAAACTGGACATCACGGCGCAGAGCCTCCCCTCGCAGTTCGAGATGGAGGTGTTTATGACGACCTCAGCCACACGCGAGCAAGCCCTCGAGCTTCAGGAACGCCTGCAAGCGATGCCCGAAGTAGCAGAAGTGAAACTCATCCCCCGTGAAACCGCTTGGGAGCAGTTCAAAAAGGAGTATGCCGACGAGGTGAACCTCGCCGATCTGCCGAACCCCCTGCCCGATAAACTGGTGGTGTCGGTTCATCAGCCCGAGCGGTTGCCTCGGATTGCTGACCAAGTGCGCCAAGAGCCGACCGTCGACACCGTGTTAGACCATCGTCAGGTCCTGAGTCAGCTGTTGGCGGTGGCACGGTTAGTGCGCTGGGTGGGGCTATCGGTCGGTGGGATGCTCCTATTCGCATCGCTGGTGCTTATCTACAACACCGTGCGCTTGACTATCTTCTCGCGCCAGCGTGAGGTGCGTGTGATGGCACTGGTAGGAGCGACTCTGCGCGCCATTCGGTTTCCGTTCGTGCTGGAGGGAGTAGTGCAAGGGGGCTTAGGGGGAGTTGTGGCGGGGGCAATAGTGCTTACAGGCGCAGGACTGCTCTCGGACTATATGGTGCGCACTTGGCCCTTCCTGCGCGACCTGCCTCCGGGTATGCCTCCACTCTATGTGCTAAGTGGACTGCCGTTGTTAGGCGCGCTCATCGGGGGGCTATGTGCTTGGTGGGCAGCACGACGGTTCGTGCGCATACGGGGCGAAGTGTAGGGGGCACGGGCAAGAGGAATAGGCGATGAGCAAGCGCGCGTGGTGGGTGGGGTTGGCACTCGTAGCGCTGATGGTGCTAAGCTGGGGATGGACGCTGAGCGTGGGGGCAATACCAATCCCATTTCCAAAGGTGCTGAGCGCTTTGATGGGAAGAGCAGGGGAGGAGGCAGACACCTTCCACACCATAATCTGGGAGTTGAGGCTTCCTCGCGTGCTTCTTGCCTCTGTGGTGGGAGGTGCGCTTGGGCTGGTAGGGTGTGCCTTTCAAGGGCTGTTGCGCAACCCCTTAGCCGACCCCTACATCGTGGGCGTGTCGTCGGGCGCTGCCGTGGGCGCAGCGCTCAGTGTGCTACTCGGCTGGCACACCATCGGATATGGGTGGGGCAGTGCAGGGTTGGCGTTCATCAGCGGGCTATTGGTGCTGACGGTGGTGATTGCCCTCAGCCAGCGCAACGGGCATCTGCACCTCACTCAGTTCCTGTTGACGGGGGTGGCGGTCGGCACGAGCCTGTGGGGCATCGTGACTCTGCTATTGGTGCTGGCTGGCGAAGACCTATCGCGCGTGCTGTACTGGCTTCTGGGCGGGCTGTTGAATGCGGACTGGCAACGACTGGAATGGTGCGCCCTGCTGATGTTGATAGGCGGTGTTGCGCTCTTCTCTCAGGCGCGGGCGTTGAACCTCTACTGCGCGGGCGAGACGGTGGCTCAGCATTTGGGGGTACAGGTGGAGCGTCTCAAGTGGGTGGTGTTGGTGGCGGGGTCGCTCACAACTGCGGGCACGGTGGCGGTGGCGGGCATTATTGGCTTCGTGGGCTGGTTAGTGCCCCATCTGTTGCGCCTGTTGGTAGGGGGCGACCATCGGGTGTTGATGCCCCTCTCGGCATTAGGGGGAGCCTTGCTACTGCTCTGGGCGGATACGATAGCACGCACTCTGGCGCGCCCGACCGAACTGCCCGTCGGGGTTATCACCGCTCTGGTGGGCACGCCTCTCTTCCTGTGGGTCATGCGCCAACAGAAGACGGGGGAGTAGCCTTCCTATTCAGAACTCTGCCGAGGGGGAGCTTGAGCCAAAAAGGCGAACGCGTCGGGGAGCGCCTCGCGCACAATCATCAAATGCTCACAGCCGTTGTAGCGCTTGAACTCCAGCACCTTCAGCTCCTGCGCCTGCAGTTGGCGATACGCACGCTCCACATTATTCATCAGGAACGGCAGTTCCTGCTCCCCTACTGCAAGAAACACGGGCAGGTCTTTGAGTAGGTTCGTCGGCTGACCCGCGCCTGCAAACACTGCGATTGCCCTAAACAGGTTCGGTCGCTGACCTGCGCACGCAAAGGTCTGCGCACCGCCCATCGAGTGCCCCATCAAGTAGATTCGCTCGGTATCCACCGAGACCAGTTTCTGAACCGCCTCTAACGAAGCCCACACATGGTCAAGCGAAGCACCAGAGCGTGGTGCGACTATTGCCCAGCCGTATTTTTCCGCCTCCCTGAGCGCCTGCCCCAGCCCATAGCCATCAAAGAAGAGGTGCTCATTTCCGCCAGCGCCGTGCAGGGCAATCACCAACGGGATAGGCTTGTCCGCACGGAAGCCTTTGGGCAGATAGAGGCGAAAGTAGTGGGTACGGTTATTGTAGGGGGTTGCCATCCAGTGGTCGCCAGGTTTGGGTTGCCAGCCTCGCTGGTTGCGCTTCCAGCCCGCTACCAGCTCCTCAGCGAACCGCAGTTGCTGGAGCAGGGGATAGGCGGTTTCGGGCTGGCTCCCCATCAAGCAGGCAGAAATCACCTCGTGGGTCATCTTGACGGTGGCGCGTTCGATGGGGTCGGCATCAGGGTGGGCAGAGAGTGCCTCTTGCAGGGCGTTTAGTCGCTCGTTCAATCTGTCCACGATGCTCAGGGGCATATCCCACGCACGCAGAAAGGTATCCTCATGGCTTAGCTCAAAGCGTATTCGGTAGTCCCCTTCTGATAGGGGGGGCAGGCTAATCCATGTTTTCTCGGGGTTCCATACACCGAGGGGGAGCATAATTGGCTGATTGCCGTTGAGGATAGTGAGGGTGAGTGATAGGGGTTCATCCTCAGCGGGCGCATCGTAGTAGCGGAACACTTGCACTTTTCGGCTTTCTGAAGATGCTTGGAAGGCTTTCGTGTCGAGGACTCGCTGAATGCGCGTGCCAATAGAGCCTGCATAAAGCACAATTGGGGAGGGTTCCTCTGCACTACGAAGGCGGGCGCAGGTAATTGTGAGGTAGCGTGCCAGCGTGTCGAAACGGCTGGCGAAGAAGGCGGTAATGCCGTCCGAGAGGGGTTGGGTGGCACGCAGGCGCGCCTCTTCAGAACCCCGATAGCGCTCCCAGCAGGCTTCGGTCTCAATCAGGCGTATGGCTAAATCGGCACGACTAATCGTGGACGATTGGGTCACCCCTACAAGCCACAGCAGACTTAGAACGGCCAACAGCACAGTGCGCATAGTGATAATAAGTTCCACAGGCGGAGTCGAACTCCTGCTTGCCCTGCTGTATCCTGTATGCATCCTGTATCCATCCTGTATAGATCCTGTATGACCATACAGGATCTATACAGGATGCATACAGGAACCATACAGGAAATACCGTTGCGTCGCAAGTGATACCCAAGGTTGGCAGGAACCCTCGTTCACCTTGTCGAACTGCAGATGCGAGGAGGTAGCGTATGCGATTGAGTGCGATTCCCTTTCTGCTGATGATGGGGATGCTGGTCTATCCCCAAGCAAGCAATCCAATCCCTAAGCCGGATGTTCGCTCGATGCTTGCGGATGTGTTTCCGGTATCGCAGGTCAAGCCCGGCATGAAAGGCTACGGGCTGACGGTGTTCAAACGCACGAAGATTGAGCGGTTCGAGGTAGAGGTGATCGGGGTGCTGGAGCAAGCGAACTTGGGTCGCCCGCTCGTGATGGTGAGAATGAAAGGCGGTCCTATCACCGAGCGGGATGCGATGATTATTGCAGGGATGAGCGGTAGCCCCATCTATCTCAACGGCAAGATTTTAGGGGCGATTGCCTACGGATTTGCCTTCCCGCGTGAGCCAGTCGGCTTGGTGACGCCCTTAGAGGATATGCTGACGGAGTTTGACCCCAAAGCATCGCCCCGAATACGGGCTTGGAGCGAGTCGTTTACGGTGCGCCAACCCATTCGGATTGGGGAGCGGGAGTATGCTGGCATTCATATCGGGGTCGTGGAGCCGTCGGCACCGAATCTGGCGTGGGCACGCCCGCTGATGACCCCGATTATGGTCAGCGGTCTCTCCCAGCGCACGATGAAGAGGCTCAAGGAACGGCTGGAACGGTTCGGGATGACGCCCATTATGGCGCCCAGCGGTGGCACTCAGCGACCCATCTCTGTGCAGTTTGAGCCGGGCGCAGCGTTGGGGGGCGCAATCGCCACAGGAGATATTGACCTCACCGCTATCGGCACGCTGACCTACCGCAAAGGCGACTATGTGCTGGGGTTTGGACACCCCTTCTTTGGGTTTGGCAAACTGGAGATGCCCATGACCGCCGCCGAGATTGTGGATGTGTTCTCGTCGTACCTTGCGTCGTTCAAGCTGGGCAACCGAGCGCAGGAGATGGGCACTATCTACCAGGATGGGGCGTTCGCAATCGCTGGCAAGGTCGGACATCGGTGCGCCATGATGCCTATTCGGGTGCGTGTCACGAACACCGAGACGGGCATTTCACGCACCTTCGCTTGCGAGATGGTTCAGCACCCCCTGCTCACGGGGCTGTTTCTCGACCTCCCTGTGTACGAGTTCATCGACCGCGTCTACTTCAATACGGGCTATGCGAGTGCGCAGGTTCGGTGGAGCCTTGCGACGAACCTTTACGGCACAATACGCTATGAAAACCGTGTGGCAACCTCGTCCCTCATAGCAGGGGAGGCACTGAACGACCTGCTGTATGTGGTGAATCTGCTTCAGAACGCGCCCGAAGGCGAAGTTCGGCTGGAATCGCTGGACATCGAGGTGGTGATTACGCCAGGGCGTGCGGTTGCCTTCGTCGAGAATGTACAGTTAGACAAGCCTGCCTACCGCCCTGGCGAGCGTGTGCAGATAACGGTTGGGGTTCGCCCACCGAATGCGAACGCGCCTGTGCCCTACACGCTTTCCCTTCGCCTGCCCCATGACATGATGCCGGGCACCTACCGACTGCAGGTAGGCGCGCCAAGCAGTGGACACCTCTCTTTTGGAGGGCTTCTGGCTTTACTCGGTGGGGAGATAGGAGGGGGCACTTCAGGCACCGAGTCTGCCCTGCGAGAGTTCCAACGGCAGGAGCGCAACTACCAGCTCGTCGCCACCCTCACCACGCGCACACCTACCGCTACCCTGCGTGGAGTACCCCTTTATGAACCTCCTCCTGTGCTACGCACGATTCTTACCCAACTGCGCCACACCGAGTTAGTACAGGAAATGGACCAACTGAAACAGGTCATCGACACCGATTGGGTTCTGCAGGGCAGTCATATGCTCACACTCACCGTATTGCCTCCTGAGGTGCGCGATGGACGCTCCCCTTTTGAGGGTGGCGCGTTTGAGCCTCCGAGCTTCGCCGAGTCCGCTGAAGACGAGGAAGAAGAGGAAGGCGATACTGAACCCCCCTCCATACGCGATGAACCAGCCGAGGTCTCCGCACCTTCCCCTGCCGATGAGGAAGGCAGTTCGGAGGCTGGCGGAGAACAGAAGACGAAGGAGAAACCCGTCAGCCGAAAACCACAGTACTGGCGACCCACTACCTTCCGTCAACTCAGGCTGGGGAAGTTGGAGGGCGTGGCGATAGGCTCAGAGGGTCAGTTGCGTCTCGCTCCCCAGCTTATGCGGTATGCTCGGCTTCCTGGGGACATCCTCTGCGGTATCAGCCCTCTTTCGGACGGCACACTTGTAGCAGGTGTTGGGGTGCGCCCTCAACTCGTCAAGCTGAGTCCCACCCTCGATCGTTCCTCTACCCCGATTCAACTGGAAGGCACGCTCATCACTGCCATAGCGCGCGCAGGCGAGGATACACTCTATGTGGGCGTGTCGCCAGAGGGGATTATCTACCGTGTGCAAGGGGAGCGCGTAGAGGCGGTACTCAACACTGGCGCACGCTATGTGAACGCACTTGTGTGGGATGAGGGCGTCCTCTATATCGCAACGGGCGCACCCGCACGCCTGCTCGCATGGAACCAGCGAACCCTCCGCACTCTGCTCACCAGCGAAGAGACCCACTTCAGCGCACTCACCCTCGACGCCCATCAAAACCTCTATGTCGGAACCTCAGAGCAGGGTATCGTCTATCGCATCAGCCCTGAAGGGGTATCCGCAATCGCAGACCTTCCCGAACCCTGTATCTCGGCACTGATTTGCGCAGACAACGACACTCTGTACATCGGCACTCTGCCACGCGGGAACCTCTATCGCCTCCGAGCGCATGGCAGGGTCGAACCGCTCCATCCTCAAGGGCGATTGGACATCCTAAGCATCAGCCTGCACACGAATCAGCTCTTCGCCTACGCAGGGGATGGAGTTTACCGAGTGAACCTTGCCGAGGAGCGCCCCAGTGTAGAGTTGGTAGCCCGGCATGATAAACCCTTCGTGAACGGGGTTCCGAGTTCGCAGGGCATCCTGCTCTTCTCGGCAGACGGCTCTGCATCCCTCATGAGTGGAACCGCCGAACAGGGATACTACACCTCGCCTGTACTCGATGCAGGGCAACAGGCGCGCTGGGGTATGCTCAGAGTGGCGGGCATGTTCCCAGAGGGAACCGAAGTGCTGGTTCAAACCCGTTCGGGCAACACGCGTGAACCCGACGCTACTTGGAGCGGGTGGACGGCGAGTATGCCCTGTGGCGACAGTGTGCCTATCCTGAGCCAACCTGCGCGCTTCCTGCAGGTACGGTTCCTGTTGAAAGGCAAGGGAGAGCAGTCGCCCGTCATCCATCAGTTCAGCGTCTCCTATATGTCGGTGAACCGTCCCCCCGAAGTGCGCCTGCGCTCGCCCCAGCCCTATGCCATCCTGAGCGGGAAGCAGACCCTACAATGGAGCGCACGCGACCCCGATGGCGATACCCTCCACTTCGAACCCCAACTCTCTGCCGATGGGGGCATCACTTGGACTGCACTCAAGGATGCAAAACCCACAACCGAGCAGGGCGAACCTGAAGACAAACAGCGCGCCGAGAAGACGGAACAGGAACTTCTAAACGAACTGATGGTGGAACTGGAGAGGAACCCCGACCTGCCTGAGGAGGTGAGAGCGCAGATTATCCGCCAAGCCCCCCAACTCGTTCGGCAAATGCAGTCCGTACAGGTGCAGATGGAGCGCAAGGAGGACATCAAAGAGGATGAATCTGCCCCCTCGCAACGCACGAATCGCTACGAGTGGGATACGACCAAAGTGCCCGATGGGGTCTACCTGCTCCGATTGGTGGCGACCGACCAACCCTCCATGCCGACGGATTACGCTACCGTCTATTCCGCTCCGATTCCGATAGCAGTCTGCAACACTCCGCCTGTGCTGTTCATCCGCGAGCGCACGATTCAGGTTCAGGAAGACGGCAGTGTGATACTGGAGGGCTTCGCACTCCAGCGACATCGTGCCCAGAAGAACGGAAACGCTCAGGAGGAGCGCGCCCAACTGTTGCTGAGTGTGCCCATCACCGCCGTTCAGTATCGTATTGGGAACAGCGAGTGGGTAAGCGCAGAACCGCTGGATGGCATGTTCGACTCGGGATTCGAGCGGTTCCGCATCCGCACCGACAAACTGCCTCCGGGCGAGCATACGCTTACTATTCTTGTCTTCAACGGAAGTGGCAAGACCGCTCAGATAGAGCAGAAGGTGACCATTCCATAACGGGAGGGGGATAAATAACACCCCCTCCCTCTCCTAATGCTTACTGCACGACAGTTTTTCGTACTTGTGCCTGAGGTCGGCTTCTGTTGGGCAGGGCAGACACGGGGGTCTGCCCCTACAGGCAAGGCGATTTGGTAGGGGCGCACCCCCGTGTGCGCCCGTTTTCTTGTGCCTGAGGTCGGCTTCTGTTGGGCAGGGCAGACCCCCGTGTGCGCCCGTTTTCTTGTGCCTGAGGTCGGCTTCTGTTGGGCAGGGCGCACCCCCGTGTGCGCCCGTTTTCTTTTCTCCCTCAAAAAGTGTCGTGCAGTAAGCTCTCCTAATGGGAGAATGAGGGATGGAGAAGGCGCGAGCCTACTTCACCAGTTCCATTTTGAGCGTGCCGTCGATAGGCATCGGCGCGCCTTCTGTTTGAAGCCCTTTGATCTTCATCTCAAGGCGTACCGCCATACCCGTCTTTAGGTCAACCCAAAAATGACCCGAATAGCTCGTGGAGTTTTCACCCTCTTTCGCATTCGCGGTTTGAGCCGATGTCTTCAATTTGAGGGTCTCTTGTTCACCGACTTTCTCGACGCCCACCACTTCGTACTCCACCTTGAGCTTGGGCATGCCCTCGCCCGTAGAGACTTCTCTTTCCCATTTGTCCCCTACTTTGACAGGCTTATCGGGAAAGGTAGCACTTGTCATAGAGGTCATAGAGGAGGAGTTTCCGCCTTCCCCTTCTATGCGAACCAATTCACCATTCGGCTTGAAGGTAATTTTCGTGGGTGGAGAGCTGGGAGTGGGCATCTCTTGGTCGCCAAACTTGACGACTGCATTCTCACTGGTGGTCTCCATCACGATATTGCCGTTCGATTCGACTTTTACCACCTTGCTTGTGGTGGTTGCGGAAAAGAGAACCGTTTGCCCGCCAAAGTCGATGTCCATCGTCAGTTTGTACTTGAAGGTATCGCCCTCACTCACATTGAGCTTGAGGGTATATTCCTGAGCGAGAACGGGGCAAAGGCTCACTGCTACAACGCTTACAATCATCCAACTGCGTATCATCCGTTTCATCGATATGCCTCCTGGGTTCAGAGTATACCTCAAAGGGTATACTTTTCCTGCTATGGCAACCTTAGTTCCTAATCAGCCTGCACCCGACTTCACGCTCTCAGACCAGTATGGCAATTCGGTTCGGCTTAGCGATTTTCGAGGCAAGTGGGTGGTGCTCTATTTCTACCCGAAGGATATGACACCGGGCTGTACCCAAGAGGCATGCTCGTTTCGGGATCTGTACCGCGAGTTCGCACAAGCGGGGATTGTCGTGCTGGGCGTCAGTGCCGATGACACCGAGTCGCATCGTAAGTTCACCGAGAAGTATGACCTGCCGTTCCCTTTGCTGGCAGACACCGACCATTCGGTTAGCGAGGCTTATGGGGCGTGGCGCGCAAAGCACATGTACGGTAAAAAGTTCTGGGGAGTAGACCGAATTACCTATATCATCGACCCAGAAGGCATCATACGCAAAGTTTTTTCAAAGGTCAAGCCAGCCTCGCACGGGGATGAGGTCTATTCTGCAGTCAAGGCACTTATGAGCGATGGATAAGCCCGTGTTGATCGAAGCACAGGAGGCGAGTCTCGTCTATCAGGACGGCGTGCGCGTGGTGCATGCCGTGCGTTCAGCGAGCCTGCAGGTGCATCAGGGCGAGTTTGTAGGGATTGTCGGACCTTCAGGCTCGGGCAAAAGCTCGCTGCTGTATCTGCTGAGTGGTCTTAAGACGCCCACCTCGGGCAAGGTGTTCTATCGCGGGCATTGTTATACCTCTGCTTCCGATGCGGAGCGCAGTGCCATTCGCCGTCTGCGCTTCGGTTTCGTGTTCCAACAGCCCTATCTTCTCGGCTATCTGACCGTGTTGGAGAATGTGCTGGTGGGTGCACCCGATGCACGCCAGTACCGCGAGCGAGCGCGGGAGCTTCTGGAGCAGTTGGGCTTGGGTGATAAGGCGCATCGCTATCCCTCTGCACTTTCGGGTGGCGAGCGACAGCGTGCGTGCGTGGCGCGTGCCCTGCTAATCGAACCTGAGGTCGTGTTTGCCGATGAGCCGACCGCAGCTCTGGACCAGCAGACAGGGCTTAGCGTGTTGGAACTGTTAGAGCGTCATCGTGGGGAGGGGGCGGTGGTGCTCGTCACTCACGACCCTCAGATGTTGCGCTACTGTGATACGGTTTACAAACTGCGTGATGGAAGGATTGAGGCGGTGGAGCGGTTGACACAGAAGTAGCCTGCCGAAATTTGTTCCTGTTTTGCAAGCGATAGAGATACCACGCACATCCCAGCACACCCAGCCACCAGAGGCATAGCCAATCCAAAGGCATAACAGGTGTGAACGCTAACCCTATGAACAGCGTTCCACACACCCTAAGGAGCCGTTCCTGAAGCCACACGCTCGCCCAAAAACAGAATAGCCCCATCCCCAAGAAGAAGAGCATGGCAGACCCATAAGGTTATTCCACACTCCCCAAGATTTCGTGTCTGCCTGGAGGATACTCCTTGCCCCAGATTACTGCGGTGGTGTTAGGTGGTACGGTAAGCAGAAGCCGTATTCCCTCTGCCGCGCGCTCCAGTGCATAGGCAATCGTGCCCTGCGGGATAGGAAACTCTCCATGAACCCACTCCAACCCGCATAAGTCGGGGTGTAGCTCAAATTGCGCGAAGCCCGGCTCCAACGGACGGATGCCCAAGATGCTCACGGGCAAGGCATAGACAGGGGCGGAACTCCACGCGTGGCAGTGGCTCCGTGTGAACCATTCGCCTCCAAACCATTTGGCAGATTGGGCATGCAGGGAGTTGTAGACTCGCGGGCTTGGAAGCACCTCCCAGCAGGTGGTTGCGCCCATCGCCACCATCATGCCCCAGTCGGCGCGAATGCGCTCTAACGCCTCTCGCCTATGCCCCGCCTTGTGAAGAGCCTCCAGCAAAAACGCCACCATAAACGGACTGCCTATCTGCACAAAGTCGGGCGCAGAGTGGAGATAGGACTCTACGATTGCTCGTCGCTCGGGAATGGGAATATCGCACAGATAGGCGACCACCTGCGTCTGCTGACTAAAGACGGGACTCGGTGTGCCGTCCTTACGCAGGCAGTCGGTGTAGGCGCGACGCTCCTCTACCCACAGGTGTCGGTTAATCGCAGAGCGCAGTTCCTGGGCCCACTGACGCCAAGTTTGAGCGAGAACCGTTTCGCCCACTACCTCTGCCAACTTCGCTGTGTCTTCCCATACTTTCACCAGCCACATATTCTGGTGGGTCACCACACCTTCACCGGGAGTATCCATCGGTGCCCAGTCCAGCATATTCCATGCCGAGATTTCCAGTAGCCCCTCCGAGTTGATATAGCGGGTGTGGAGGTTCTCGTTCTGCTGTTGGATGTAGGGGAAGATGGTCTGCACGAACTGCTTATCGCCTGTGAACAGGTAATGCTCGTAGCAGGCGATTGCCCACAAGAGCGACCACGCTGTGAGGATGTTCTCCCACGCGCTGGGCACTTGGCTCTCTACCAGGGGCGATTTCTCCAGCGACTGCCCTGCAAGCAGAAGGCAACGGCGAGCAAGCGTATAGTCACCAAACCCTGCGTAAGCGAAGAGAGCCTCGTTGCGCGCATCGCCCACCCAGAAGGTCTGCTCGTAGGCAGGGCAGTCGACGAAAGTATCCTCACTGCACAAGCGCACGGTGTAGGCGGATATGTCATAGATTTGGTTCAGCAAAGGGTCGGAACAGCGGAAGGTACCGCGCCTCTCGTAGGGGTAGGTGTTGAGGTAGCACGAGACGGAGCGCAGATGGACAGGATGATTGGCATCTTTGGGAAAGCGGAAGGTAAGCGTGGCGTACCGAAATCCGCGCCGAACCGTGCTTCGGAACCGTTGCCATCCCGCCCGCGCCACATAGCGAAAGGTGTTGTTCAAGCCGTTGGTATACTGCACCCGCGAGGGGTTCACAGGGTCGAGATATTCAAAACCGTTGAAGTCTACAATCGTGCCTGCTGGCGCCTCCATCTCGAACTCCACATAGCCCACGACCTCGCGCCCAAAGTCCAGCCATAACTCCACATCGCCCGTTTCAGCAGGGTGGATCACCGTGGCATCATCAATTGCACTGATGCTGGCGAAGGTGTCTTCTATCTTCGGGGTTTCAGGCAGGGGAGTAGCGTGAACCGTTTCCGCGAACACACAGGCTTTGGCAGAATAGAAACTATCCACCGCGCTGACTTCGCTCCTTCGGTGCAGCACTTCGGGCGAAGTGGAAGACCAGAAGGCTTGGAACGCTTCGCTTTCCTCACTCTCGAACGGTCCAACCACGACCCATGGTGGCTCCGCACCTGGCATAAGGGGGTTCAGGAACTCGACCTCTTCGGCTCCCTCCCAGTCGGCAAAGGGATAGAAGTACCAGTCGTGATACCAGCGTGAGACATTGACCATCAGCAGATGGTCTCCGGGGCTGAGGTCGAGGTAGGCAAAGCCAGCCTTGAAGGGTGCAGGTTTCCCATCGAGACGCACTGTGCCCTCGTGCAGATGGTTGTGGACAGCACCTAAGCGCACTTGAATCGGTACATCCGTACGCACCACCGTCGCAATCATGCCGATAAGCGTGCGTGGGTTCGCAGTAAGGTCGCCAGGCGCAAGGTAGGGCTTCAGGTCGAAAGCCCAAGCGCGCTTGGGTGGGCGCACCACCCGCGCCTGTAGTATCCGCTGAGGATAGACCGGCTCCTGGGTGAGGAAGGGAATCGGGCGTGGATGAAGCTCACCCCACGGTGCCACGCCCGCATCTCCAATCTCGACCGCCTCGTTCCACTCGTAGTCGTCATAGCGGGGCATCGTCCAGTCGCCAATCCCGCGCCGAGCATCGTAGTACTCATCAAAGCCCAGCTGGCACGACATCCGCGCCGATTGGCGTTCAAATGCAGGGTGGGGCACATTCAGCCAGCTCGCATCGGACGCTGCGACCGTTTTGCCATCGCAATCCACCTGCGCAATTAGCCCTCCGCGCCCCTTGCCCCGCACAAAATCGTACTGAAAGGTGCCAATCCCATAGTGATGAACCAGCACCGCAATCGCATTCAGTCCGGGCTGGGCATACTGCGTGACATCATGCACATCGTAGTGCCAGTGTCCATGAAAAGCGCGCACGGGTCCTTGACCAATCAGATGCCCGTTGAACCAGAGGAGATAGCGCGTATCAGCACTAATCGCTACTTCGACCTTGTGGAACAGTTTGGGCAGTTGGAACTCCTTCCGCACACACCAATAGAAGTTGCGCGGAGCAGGCTCACCCGGTGACCATATCCATCGCGCTCGCCAGTGCATGGAATCCCTTTTCCCGCCCGCGGTCCATTATCCTGCCGAACTGTTTCCTAAGGTAAGCCCTCTTTTATGGCTGATGTTGGCTCGTGAGTTGGGGTACAGGGAGAGCGTTCAGCACTATCTCACCCAGACACAGGCGGGTGCTTGCACGATCGATGTCAATACCCACCAACTCGCCCTGCTCGTCAAAATCTAAAACAACGCCTGGTGACACCTCGAGCGAGTCCACACTGGGGCGCTCGCTTAGCTCAACATACAGACTGTCGGTCTCGGGATAGTAGGTCAGCTTCAAGTTTCATCCTCATTAGTTTTTAGGTAGTCTCCCTCTAAACCGTTGATGGTAAAATAACCGCCAGAACGTGCTTGGGGAGGGAGACGATGAAAATGCAACTAGTCAAGGTGGGTCAGT
>FWWM01002238.1_pt1 | contig 53386 bp, 50 predicted proteins | sample 2228351 | NCBI WGS metagenome assembly FWWM01 (sample SAMEA103939774, study PRJEB20133) | metagenome | reverse complement strand
ATGGCCGCCGTCAGGGTGGTCTTGCCATGGTCAATGTGTCCGATGGTGCCCACATTCACATGGGGCTTGGTGCGTACAAATTTCTCCTTGGCCATAGTCTCCTTCCTTCAGATGGAGGACGGAGGGCAGCTTAACTCCTCCGCCGTTCGTCATTAGCGTCTCACTCCTCGGATGATGGCTTCTGCCTCTGCCTCGCTGACGCGGGCATAATGGCTGAATTCCATGGTAAACGTCCCCCGACCCTGGGTCATGGAACGCAGGTCGGTGGCGTATCCAAACATCTCGGCCAGCGGGACAATAGCGCGGATGGCCTGGGCGTTGCCGCGCGGCTCAATGCTCTGGATCTCGGCACGACGGGCGTTTAGATTCCCCAGCACATCGCCGAGGAACTCCTCCGGCACGATGATCTCCACCTTCATGATGGGCTCCAACAGCACCGGGCCGGCGCGCAGCGCGCCCTCACGCAATGCTATGGAGCCCGCCACCTTAAAGGCCATCTCGGAGGAGTCCACCTCGTGATACGAACCGTCTACGACGGCGACACCAATATCCACCAGCGGATACCCCGCCAGCACACCGCTCTCCATGGCCTCGCGCACACCGCGCTCAACCGCGGGGATAAACTCCTTGGGGATCACCCCGCCGACCGTGCGGTCTTCAAACACGAAGCCCTCACCGGGCGAAAGCGGCTCAATCTCCAGCGTGACGTCACCGTACTGGCCATGGCCGCCCGTCTGGCGCACGAAGCGGCCTTGCTGACGCACCTTGCGCGTGATCGTCTCGCGGTAGGCCACGCGGGGGCGGCCCACATTCGCGGCGACGCGGAACTCGCGCATCATCCGGTCCACCAGGACCTCCAGGTGCAGTTCTCCCATACCGGAGATCAGCGTCTGGCCGGTGTTCTCATCCACCCGCACACGGAAGGTGGGGTCCTCCTCGGCCAGCCGCCGCAGCGCGTCCGCCAGCTTGTCCTGGTCTGCCGCCGTCTTCGGTTCAATCGCCACCGAGATCACCGGCTCTGGGAAGGTGATGCTCTCCAGGACAATTGGATGGGCCGGGTCGGCCAGCGTATCGCCGGTGAAGGAGTCTTTCAGGCCCAGCGTGGCGGCAATATCGCCGGCATAGACCTCGTTGATCTCCTCGCGCCGGTCCGCGTGCATGCGCAGCACGCGACCGATCCGCTCTCGCTTTCCCTTGGTCGCATTCATCACGCCCTGGCCGGCCTCAATCTTGCCGGAATACACGCGGAAGTAGGCCAGGCGCCCGACGTAAGGGTCAGAGACAATTTTAAAGACCAGTGCGGCGAGAGGCGCGTTTTCATCCGCAGGGCGCGTCTCTTCCTCGCCTGTAAGCGGATTTGTGCCCCGAATTGGGGGGATGTCCACCGGCGAGGGCAGATAGTCCACGATGGCATCCAGCAGAGGCTGCACGCCCTTATTGCGCAAGGCCGAGCCGCACAGCACCGGCGTAATCCGCCCGGCGATGGTTGCCCGGCGCAGCGCCGCCCGCAACTCATCCGCGGTGATCGCTTCACCCTCCAGATACTTGTGCAGGAGCACATCGTCAGTCTCCACGATAGGCTCAATCATGGCCTCGCGGGCTGCCTGCGCCGCCTCAACCAGATCGGTGGGGATCGGCTCATATTGGCGATGCGCGCCGAGCTCGTCGGTGTAGGTGACGGCCTGCATCGTCAGCAGGTCCACCGCGCCCCGGAAACTGCCCTCCACGCCGATGGGCAATTGGATTGGCACAGGCGTTGCGCCCAATCGGTCGCGGATCATCTCCACCGTGCGGTTGAAGTCCGCGCCGGTGCGGTCCATCTTGTTCACGAAGCACACGCGCGGCACCCGGTAGCGGTCGGCCTGGCGCCAGACCGTCTCCGATTGCGGCTCCACGCCGGCGACGGCATCAAACACGACCACACCGCCATCCAGGACGCGCAGGCTGCGCTGGACCTCGGCGGTAAAGTCAATATGACCAGGCGTATCAATGATGTTAATCTGGTGATCCCGCCAATAGGCCGTGATCGCGGCTGCGGTGATCGTGATCCCGCGCTCACGTTCCTGCGGCATCCAGTCGGTGGTCGCCGTTCCCTCATCTACGCTGCCAAGACGATGCGTCCGGCCGGTGTAAAACAAAATCCGCTCCGTCGTGGTCGTCTTGCCGGCGTCAATGTGGGCGATGATGCCGATATTCCGTATCTTTTCAAGAGCAAACTGCCTGGCCATGTGTGCACATCACATATCACGTATCACGCATCCGCGCTCCAATGATGCGTGATGCGTGATACGTACCCCATTACCACCGATAGTGCGCAAATGCGCGGTTCGCCTCCGCCATACGATGGGTCTCATCGCGGCGTTTCACCGCCGCGCCCGTGTTATTCGCCGCGTCCATCAACTCGGCTGCCAGCTTCTCCATCATGGACTTGCCCGGGCGGGCCTTCGCCGCCGTGTGAATCCAGCGCAGCGCGAGCGAGAGGCGGCGCTCCGGCCCGACCTCAACCGGCACCTGATAGGTGGCGCCGCCCACACGGCGCGGCTTCACCTCCAACACCGGCATGACGTTCTTGAGCGCCTCTTCAAACACCTCCACAGGGTCGCGCTTTGTGCGTTGTGCGATCAGATCAAACGCGCCGTAGACAATACGCGCCGCCAGGCTCTTCTTGCCATTGCGCATTATCCGGTTAATGAGTCTCTGCACCGTGACGCTGCCGTAGCGAACGTCAGGCGTAACCTCGTGCTTCACAACTGTGCCACGCCTGGGCATCGCTTACGCTCCTACTTTCTCTTCGCGGGCGCCTTCGCCGCAGCCGGGGCCTTCCCGGCCTTGGGCCGCTTCGCTCCATACTTGGAACGGCCCTGCTGGCGCCCTTCCACACCGGCGGCATCCAGCGCCCCACGCACAATGTGGTAGCGCACGCCGGGCAAGTCCTTCACGCGGCCACCGCGCACCAACACGATGGAGTGTTCCTGGAGGTTGTGCCCCTCGCCGGGGATGTAAGCCGTCACCTCAATCCCGTTTGTCAGGCGCACGCGCGCGATCTTGCGTAGGGCCGAATTCGGCTTCTTCGGCGTCATCGTGCGCACCTGGGTGCACACCCCCCGCTTCTGGGGCGCGCCCTTCGGCTGGCGCAGGCGTCGCTGCCGGAAGGAGTTAAGAGTGAACTGCAGCGCTGGCGCCTTTGACTTCTTCCGCTGGGCTTTGCGCCCCTTTCGGATCAATTGATTGACTGTTGGCACACTCCCTCTCCTCAATAAAAACAAATACCCATTGGGTCACACACACCGGGCTGACCCACACCCTTAATTCCTTAAATTCTCATTGAACGAGGCCACCGTAGGACCTGCGCGATGGCCTCGCTCCACATTATCCTTCGGTATTCAATTGGCGGCCACTAAGCCGCCAGCCAGAATGCGCAACGACCGAACATTCTACCATATCTATTCTTTCTTGTCAAACAATCTGGTTATCGTTATCCTCTCCCCGCCCCTCCTCCATCTAGCCCGCCGGGGGATGGAATCCTCCGGCGACTTGCATCCAACCCGCGTACGCGGGTTTCTCCGAAGAAGCCGCCGATTAGAAATCGGCGGCGGGTTTTTGAGTCAGAGATGGGGGAGCTCTGAGTTGTTGGATGGGCTAATTGGGGCTTGACAAATGCCCAATTCCCCTGTATAATATTTAGGACTACTAAATATTAAGCGAGGATGCGCCCATGTCCAGCTTCAACCCACGCGCCCGGTCCGAATCGCCTGCCGGCATGGCCACCATCGCCCTGTACCGGATCAGCCAGGCCATCGGCCATCTGTTCCGGGCCCGCGGCGAGGCCACCCAACTCTCCCCGGCTCAGATACATGCGCTCCTGTTCCTTAAATTTGCCCGTCCCGGCGTCCGCACCATCGGTGGGCTGGCCGGGCGACTGGCCTCCTCCTACGCCACCGCCAGCGGTGTGGCTGACGCCCTGGAACGCAAGCAGCTTGTCCAACGCCATCCCGATCCCCAAGACGCCCGCACTGTCCGACTGGCCTTAACTCCGGCAGGTGAATCCCAGGCCCAGGCGCTGGAGGACATCCTGGATGAGATTGAGGCGGCTATTGCCGGGCTGCCGGTGGCCGAACAACAGGCGCTGGTGCGGGCCACGCAGGCTATTGTGCGCCAGCTCCAGGCCGCCGGGCACGTTCAGGTGTATGAGATGTGCTGGGGTTGCCAGTTCTTCCGCTACCAGGCGCATCCGGATGATCCGCGCGGGCCGCACCACTGCGCCTTCGTGGACGCCCCACTCGCGGAGCCGAATACCTACTTTGAATGCCCGGACTTCGTTCCGGCTCAACGATGAAGGGAGGTGATAGCATGTCTGTGCCGATCACCATGTACGGCTCAACCGACTGCGAGGACACGGCCCATGTCTCCGAACGGCTGACAGCGCTGGGCATCCCCTTCCGCTACGTCAATATTGACCATGACCCGGAGGCCGAGCGCTTCGTCATCTTCATCAATAGCGGCTTTCGCAGCACGCCGACACTTGTGATCGGCGAAGGCAAATGGAAGACGGTGATAACCGAACCCACAGACGCCCATCTTGAAGAGCTGGCCCATCAGGTGCTGGCTCCTTCCCCAAGGATACTACATGCCGAAGGAGGTTAAACCCATGCGCGAGATACCTGGATACACCTATGGCACAGCGGCGGTGGCCCAATCGCCGCTCACTCTGCACGACCTTGACCTGCTCAAGCAGGCCGTCCTTTTTGGCCCGGAGGATGAGAAGTACCTGCGTATGGCGGGCGAGGTGCTCGCCGATCAGGTGGAGGATGTGCTGGACGTGTGGTACGGCTTCGTCGGCTCACACCCTCACCTGGTCTATTACTTCACGGATGGCCAGGGCAATGCTAACAGTGATTATCTGGCGCGGGTGCGGGCGCGCTTCGGGCAGTGGATCCTGGACCTGTGCAACCGCCCCCACGACCAGGACTGGCTCAACTACCAGTATGAGATCGGCTTGCGTCACCATCGCACCAAGAAGAACCAGACGGACGGGGTGAACTCCGTCCCCAACATCGGCCACCGCTATCTCACCGCGTTCATCTACCCGATTACGGCGACGATCAAGCCTTTCCTAGCTAAGAAAGGCCATAGCACCGGGGATGTTGAAAAGATGCATCAGGCCTGGTTTAAGGCTGTGGTGCTCTCGGTGGCGCTGTGGAGCCTGCCTTACGTGAAGGAAGGGGATTATTGACGGAGGGCGGATGGCGGAGGACGGACGCTGTCAGCTTTCCGTCCTCCGTCATCCACCATCTGTCCAATTCGGCTCGGTTCGCACCACAAAAGTGGAAATCGGGCACTGGCGCACCAGGTGATCGGCGATGTCATCCAGGAGCAGGGCGGCCATGCCCTCGCCGACGTGCGCGCCGACGACGAGCAAATCGTGTCTGCCCTCTACAACCTCATCTATGATCTCGTCGCGCACCAGGCCCTCGCGCAGTTCAATGCGGTTGGGGATGCCGTATGCGTCCAGGATGTTGCGGGCGTGTTTGAGTTGCTGTGCCACCGGCGCATCCATCTCCAGGAAGCGTTCCAGGTCGTGGCGCATCTCCGCCAGGCCGGTGAAGATGAGCGGCACCTGGGAGACCACGTGCAGGACGGTGACCTCCGCGCCGAAGGCCTGCGCCAGCCGCCCGGCCACGCGCACATCTACAGCACTGTGCTCGGAGCCGGTCACCCCCACCAGAATGCGGCGCAGGACCTCAGGCGTTTGACGGGCGATGAGGACCGAGGTGGCCACCGATCTGACGACATTCGCCACCCGTGAGCCATACAACAGGCGGGCCAGGCCGCGCCGACCCGCCGGGGCGACGATGATCAGATCATACTTCCCTTCCCAACTCTCTGCGGCAATGGCCTCCTCCGGGCTGCCGCGACGGACCAGGCGATGCGCCACAAGGGAGGCCGCACCGCTGGCGTAAAGCTGGCTGCTGGCCTGCTCTAGCAAAGCCATCCCCCCGGCTTCCTCGGTGGTCAGCAACGCCAGCTCAACCGGGAAGCGCTGCGCCAACAGGCGGGCCAGCCCCAGCGCCTGCCCCGCCGTCGGTAATTCATCTACAAACACCAATATGCGCATGGTCTTCCACTAAGTGTAATATATCACAACCTGACCAGCAATAGGATAATGGGGATCAACAGCAACGATCCCAGGAAGACCGCCAGAGTCCGGTTGTTGCGCAGGATCAACTCCAGTGCGTCTTCCATACGGCGTTGATAGCCTGAGTAAAACAGCAGCATAATTACCAGCGAAATCGCGGCCACGCTGAGCATCTCCACCAGGACGATGGTGAAAGCGAGCGGGTGATTGACCAGGAGCGAGGCGAACAGGGTGTCCACAAACGTGGAGATATTCGCCCCCATAATATAGGGGATGAGGTTCTCGCGGCGCACATAGCCCTTGGTGGAGAGCGGCACGAGCATGGTTAACGAGACCGACACGGAGAGTGTCAGCGTGGTAATGGCCAATCCCAGGATGAACATGACCAGGGGACGATAGACCATATCCGCAATACGCTCAAAGCCTGTGCGTTCCGGGTCAATCTCCGGCAGCGCCCAGTCGAAGATGTTGAAGGCGAGCAGAAGGATGCCCAGCCCGGCGAGGAACACCGCCCAGCGCGGCAAGAGCGCCACCGCCCAATTCACGATCGGATCGTAGACGATCTCCAGGGCCGAGTTGAGCACGCCCGGCGAGCTAAAATGGACCGCATTCAGTGCCCCTTGCATGAGCAGCCCATAGCCCAGCGCCATGGCCGGCAGGTAGATCGTCGCCGTCACCAGCAGCGCCAGCACGCCGATGGACACGCTGGCGATACGCGACTGGCCGCGCAAATGGTAGATAAAGCCGACGAACAGGACAATGAACGAGGCCCCCAGCCGCGAGCCTGTGATCATGGCGAAGGTCTGCACCTCACTGAGCACGCCGCCGCTTAACAGCGTCAACGCGACGGCAGCGACGGGCGAGCCGCTGAGCACCATGTAAGCCATCAACCAGCCAAATCCCAGCGCGTGGGCAATATCTATGGGCCGGTCGCCGCTCTCAATGGACAGTGTCCGCATCACTGGCACCAGCCCTCGGGCCCCCTCCTTGAGCAATTGCAGCGCCAGGATGAAGACGGTGATGCCCAAGACAGCCATTGCCAGCTTGATCAGCCGTGCACGGCTCATCCTTCAGGCGTCACCTCGTAATTCGGCTGCCAGGCGCTCAAAGAATGCCTCCATGAAGGCGTGGCGCTCCTGGGCCAGCGCCCGCCCGGTCGCGGTAGTCATCTGGTCGCGCAGGCGCGCCAGCTTCTGGCGGAATTCGTCAACAGGGCTGTGCTGCGCTTCATCCGGCGGGCTGCTTAAGGGCTGGCCATGCTGGCCGGCGTAGGCAAAGGCGCGGGCGATGCCGATGGCGCCCATCGCGTCCAGCTTATCGGCGTCAAATAAGACCCGCGCTTCCAGCGTCTCCGGCGGCGGGCCGCTGCGAAAGCGGTGGCATCGGATCGCCTGGCACACTGCCTCAACACGCTCCGGCGGGTGCCCCTGGAGGATGGCGCGGGCGCGTTCGGCGGCCAGCGCAGCGTGGTCGTGCTGGCCAGTTCCCTCGTCCTCAGCGGGTCGGGCGATGTCATGCAGAAGCACAGCCGCCCGGACGATCTCACTATCGGCGCCCTCAGCGCGGGCGATGCGTTCGGCCAGCGCCAGGACGCGGAGGACATGGTCAAAGCCATGCACGGGGTCAGCGTTATAATACATGCGGGCGTCTTCAGTGCGGATCATTGGGCCTCAGACACCCGCATTATAGCATAGAGCGTGAAATGTCAAACGTCAACGTGGCGTTTGAGGTGTGACGTTTGAGGCAGCATGCATCTCACTAATGGGACATCCTGTGGAGGTGTTGCGAGACCAGCCAGGCGCTTGCCTCAAAGAAGCCGTAGGTGCGGCGCACGGGGTCAGGCTCCATATCAGCGACCGGGCGCTCTGCGGCTTCCCAGACGACCTGCTCCAGCTCCTCAATACGGGCCAGGACCTCGCCCGGCGTGCGCGGCACCGGGATGTCGGCGTAGGAACGTTTCGCCTTCGGGTAGGTGATCAGTTGGGGTGGGAGGTGCGGGAGGATGGCAAGGGTGATGGTGGCGTGTGCAAAGGCCAGGACCTGGCTGACAGGTAGCTCAATCTGGCCGCCCTGCCAGGAGAGGCCCAGCTCCGCCAGCCAGCTCCAGTCTATCAGGATGTGGCGCACCAGGTCGCGCAGTTCAGATGGGCTGCGCACCGCTGTGGTGCGCAACGTCAGGGCGAAGCCTTCATGGACATCGCTCAGGTGCTCCAGGGCCAGGGATAACCGCCTTTGGTCCGCCGGAGAGAGCAGCTGGTCGCTCTGGAGCAGCCCGCGCGCCAGCGCCAGGCGGGCCTCCTGCGCCACTTCCCCCAGTGTGACGAACAACCGCCAAACGGGACGGATATCCAGCGAATCTGCCATGCGCTTCTCCCCACCTGTCGCTACGTCCAGGATGCCAGGGCGGGGCTATACAGCATAGCCCCGCCCCGTTCTCCACTTATAGGACGCACAGAGCGTCGGATTCCTTACGCTATTATCGGCAGTTGGCCGCCGGACTTTAGTACTCCGGCATGGGCGGTGTGGCCGCCTTCTCCTTCTCCGGGATCTCCGTGACGAGGGCCTCGGTCGTCAGGATCATGGCGGCAATGGAAGCCGCGTTCTCCACTGCCGAGCGCGTCACCTTGGCCGGGTCAATGATGCCCGCCTCTACCATGTCGCGGTAGTCGTTCGCCAGCACGTCATAGCCGATGTTCTTATTGTCCCGCTCCTTCTGCAGGCGGCGGACTTCCTGAACGACCACCGAGCCATCCATGCCGGCGTTCTCCACGATGCGGCGCATGGGCTCCTCCAGCGCCCGGCGGACGATGCTCACGCCGGTGGCCTCATCCGGGTAGTCCGTCTGGACATTGTCCAGCGCCGGGATCGCGTTCAGCAGCGCCACGCCGCCGCCGGGGACGATGCCCTCTTCAATGGCGGCACGGGTGGCGGAGAGCGCGTCCTCAACGCGGTGCTTCTTCTCCTTCAGCTCAACCTCGGTGGCTGCACCGACGCGGATGATGGCGACGCCACCGGCCAGCTTCGCCAGGCGCTCCTGGAGCTTCTCGCGGTCGTAGTCCGAGGTGGTCTTCTCAATCTCGGCCTTGATCTGTTCAATGCGGCCCTTGATCTGGCGTTCGTCCCCCTTGCCCTGAATGATGGTGGTGTCATCCTTGGTGGCGACCACTTTACCAGCGCGGCCCAGGTCGGCGATGGTAACCGACTCCAGCTTGCGGCCCAGTTCCTCGGTGATCACCTGGCCACCGGTCAGGATGGCGATGTCCTGGAGCATGGCCTTGCGCCGGTCGCCGAAGCCGGGCGCCTTCACGGCGAGACAATTGAACACGCCGCGCAGCTTGTTCAGCACCAGCGTTGCCAGCGCCTCGCCGTCCACATCCTCGGCGATCACCACCAGGTCACGCTTGCCGATCTGCACCAGCTTCTCCAGGAGCGGGACGATGTCGGCCGCGGCGGAGATCTTCTTGTCGTGGATCAGGATGTAAGGATCCTCAATGACCGCCTCCATGTGCTCCGGGTCGGTGATGAAGTAGGGCGAGATGTAGCCGCGGTCAAATTGCATGCCTTCAACGTATTCCGTCTCAAACTGCAGGGTCTTGGATTCCTCTACAGTGACGACCCCATCCTTGCCGACCTTGTCCATGACCTCGGCGATCAGGTCACCGATCTCGCGGTCGGCGGCAGAGATCGCGGCCACGTTGGCGATGTCCTGCTTGGTCTTGACCTCCATGGACATGTCCTTGATGGCCTTAACCACCGCCTCGGTGGCCTTCTCAATGCCGCGCTTGAGCAACATGGGGTTGGCGCCGGCAGCGACGTTCTTCAGGCCCTCGTTGACGATGGTCTGAGCCAGGACCGTTGCGGTCGTGGTGCCGTCGCCGGCCACATCGTTGGTCTTGGTAGCGGCTTCCTTGAGGAGCTGAGCCCCCATGTTCTCAAAGGGGTCCTTTAGCTCAATTTCCTTGGCGACGGTTACGCCGTCGTGGGTGATGGTGGGGGCGCCGAACTTCTTGTCCAGCGCGACATTGCGGCCCTTGGGGCCGAGGGTGGTGGCGACTGCCATCGCCAGGACGTCCATCCCGCGCTTGAGTGAACGCCGTGCTTCCTCATCAAAGATCAGTTGCTTGGCTGTCATACGGTTCTCCCCTCCTGTAGAGTGTTAGATTTACTTCTCAATGATCGCCAGAATATCGGACTCTTTGAGGATCAGCAGCTTTCTGCCATCAATCTTGACCTCGGTGCCCGCGTATTTGGCGAAGAGCACGGTGTCGCCTTCCTTCACCTCCATCGGGATGATCTCGCCATCTTCATCGCGGCGACCGGGGCCAACGGCGAGGACACGGCCTTCCTGCGGCTTCTCCTTAGCCATCTCCGGCAGGATGATGCCGCTCGCCGTGGTCTCCTCACGCTCGATCGGCTCCACAATGACACGGTCTGCCAGGGGCTTGAGATTGAGCGCCATACAGTTTTACCTCCTTCTCCTGTGAGTGTGAGATATAGGTTGCGCCAGCGTGGTGTAAACTGGCGCATTAGCACTCTCGCTATTAGAGTGCTAAAATAAATCATACCACAAGGTGCTGAACTTGTCAAGGGGTACGCCCGGATTTTTTCGCAGTCAAATCCGGCTTTATCAGGGAGTTGGTCAGGGCAGGAATGCTGCGAAGACCTCGTTGCCCAGGGCGCGCCCGCGCCGCGTCAGCCGCACCCGCCCGGCGTTAACCTCAATCAGCCTCAACGCCTGATAGTGGGCCAGCTCTTTCGCGTAAACGTCGCGCAGGTCCACCCCAAAGCGCTGTTGGAACGTGGCGAAGGCCACACCCTCCTGGACCAGCCGCAGCCCCAGCATCATGGTCTCGCCCATTTCCAGTTCGCGGCTGATGGGCTCGCGCCCCTCTAGTGCCGGCGAAAAGGGGAAATCTGCCGGAGCTTCAGCCGCCTCCAGGCGGGCGATGTAATCCTGCGGTTTGAGCACATTCCAATAGCGCCAGCCCCCATAGCTCCCGTGCGCTCCCGGCCCAAAGCCCAGATAAGGCTCGTTGCGCCAGTAGGTCAGGTTGTGGCGGCTGGCGTGTCCGGGGCGCGCCCAGTTGGCGATCTCGTAGTGCTCAAACCCGGCTTCGGCCAGGACGTCCTGGGCGTACTCATACATATCGGCAGCCAGGTCAGGATCCGGCGCAGGCACCTTGCCTTTGGCCACCCACATGTGCAGGGGGGTGCCTTCCTCAATCGTCAGGCTATACAGCGACAGATGGTCCGGGGCCAGGTCGGTCGCTCGTGCCAGCGTGTCCTGCCAGCTTTCCAACGTTTGGTAAGGGATGCCATAGATCAGGTCCAGGTTGATGTTGTCAAAGCCTGCCTGCCGGGCCAGGCGCATGGCCTCCACAGCATCGGCAAATGTATGCGTGCGGCGGAACAGGCGTAGCTCATTCTCCTGCGCGCTCTGCACGCCGAAGCTCAGCCGGTTGATGCCCAATGCCCGCCACTGCGCCATCTGGGCGGCCTCCAGCCCATCGGGGTTGGCCTCTAGCGTGATCTCAGCGTCCGCTGCCACATCAAAGGCCTCCCGGCAGGCGGCCAGGATCGCCTCAAGGAGCGCGGGCGGCAGGAGAGAGGGGGTGCCGCCGCCGAAGAAGATGCTATGGACGGGCAACCTGCGATCCGCGCCCACCAGCCGGATCTCACGGGCCAGCGCGTGGGCGAAGGGCGCCATCAGGCGGCTCAGCCCGGCATAGACATTGAAGTCGCAATAAGTGCATACGACCCGGCAGAAGGGGACATGGATGTAGAGCGCGATGGAGGGCCTCATGCGCGACGCTGGAAACGCACAGGGGGTGATGTGCGCGGTTACATCCTGGCTTCGGCCAACTGCGTCAGGCGCACCCCGGCCTCATCCAGCCGCTTCAGCGTCTTCTCGCGACCCAGGGCGGCGATGGTGCCGAACAGGGGCGGCGCCACCGTCTGGCCGGTGACGGCGACGCGGAGGATACCGAAGAGTTGCCCGGCCTTCAGCCCCAACCCCTCGGCCAGGGCACGCAAGGCATGCTCCAAAGGCTCGGCCTCAAACGGCTCAATCTCGGCCAGGGTCGCCCGCGCCCGTGAGAGCGCACTCAGGGAGGCCTCAACCGTCATGTCCTTGCCCACAAGTTGCGCCGGGTCGGGTGCGACGCTCTCGGCAAAGAAGAAGGCGGTCATATCCACCGCTTCGCGCAGCGTATGGATGCGCTCCTGGATGAGGGGCACCAGTTTGAGTAGCGTGGCCTCGTCCACCGGGTAACCGGCCTGCTCAAAGAAGGGGCGCAGGCGCCCGGCCAGGGCCTCTGGGGCAAGCTGGCGGATGTAGACGCCGTTCATCCATTCCAGCTTCTCGTAATTCATGGCGGCAGGGGAGGGCTTGATCCCCTGAATGTCAAACCGGGCGATCAGGTCCTCGCGGCTGAACAGCTCGGTGTGGTCATCCCAGGCCCAGCCCAGGAGCGCCAGGAAGTTCACCAGCGCCTCCGGCAGGTAGCCATCCGCCTTGAAGTCGCGCACCAGCGTGGCCTGGCCGCGAGTACCGGGGGCCTGCCTGCGCTTGCTCATCTTGCCTTTGCCGCTGGGGTCCAGGATCAGGGGCAGGTGGGCGTAGAGCGGCGGTTCCCAACCAAAGGCGCGATACATCTGAAGGTGCTTCGGCGCACTGGGGATCCATTCATCCGCCCGCATGATATGGCTGATCCGCATGAGCGTGTCGTCTACGACGTTCGCCAGGTGATAGGTGGGCAACCCATCGCTCTTGAGGATGACGAAGTCCTCTTGCAGCGCGTTATCCCAGGTGATGTCGCCGCGGATCAGGTCGTGCAGCGTGGTCTGGCCTTCCAGGGGCATCTTGAAGCGGATGACGTGGGCCTCGCCGCGCCTGGCGCGTGCGGCGGATTGCTGCGGGTCCAGGCTGCGGCAATGGCGGTCATAGCCGATAGGGCGGTGCTGGCGCTCCTGCTCGGCGCGCAGGGCCGCCAGGCGCTCCGGCGTGCAGAAGCAGTAGTAAGCGTCGCCCTGATCAACCAGTTGCTGCGCGTAGCGGCGATAAATCTCAGCGCGCTGAAGCTGGAAGTAGGGCCCATACGGTCCGCCGACCTCTGGCCCCTCATCCCAGTCCAGGCCCAGCCAGCGCAACATACTCAGGATGTCGTCTAACGCATCCGGCTTGTAGCGCTTCTGGTCGGTGTCTTCAATCCGCAAGATAAATGCGCCGCCGTGATGCCGGGCAAACAGCCAGTTAAACAGCGCCGTGCGCGCCCCGCCGATGTGCAGGTACCCTGTCGGCGAGGGCGCGTAGCGCACGCGTACCGGTCGCCTGACGCTCTGCTCTGGTGTGCTCACGTCCTATCCGCCTAAAAGCCGATCTTCTTATGCCGCATGACGACGCTTTCCACTAGCCCGATACCAACGAGCAGGGCGATGAGCGAACTGCCGCCGTAGCTGATAAAGGGCAATGTCAGGCCGGTCACCGGCAGCAGGTTCAGGTTCATGCCCACGTTCACCAGCGTCTGGAAAAAGATGATCGTCGCCACCCCGACGCAGATCAGCCGCCCCAGCGGGTCGCGCGCCAACTGGGCGGCACGCAAGATGCGGAAGATGATGAAGGCCTCCAGCGCCAGCACAATCACCGCACCGACGAACCCGCTCTCCTCGGCGATCACCGAGAAGATGAAGTCAGTGTGGCGCACACGCAAGAAGTGGAGCTGGCTTTGACTGCCAGCGCCCAGGCCCTTGCCCAGCCACCCGCCGGAGCCGATGCTGATCAGCGCCTGCTCTATATTATACCTGGCTGCGGGGTCCTGTCCAGGGTTAAAGAAGAGCAGAAGCCGCTGGCGCATGTAGTCTTCCAGGGCCAGCCAGAGGAAGGGCATGGCGGCCAGGGCAAGGACAGCGAGCAGGGCCAGATGGACGGGCCGCACGCCCGCTGCCCAGGCCATCGCCAGCCACATGACCATGATGACGACGGCGGTCCCCAGGTCGGGTTGCAGGTAGATCATGACCGCCGGGATGACCGCATAGACGAGCGATACGATCACGACAGGCAGCCGCCGGATGTGCTCCTGGCGCAAGGCCAGGTATTGGCCCAGAGTGACGATCAGCAGGATTTTGGCCAGCTCCGAGGGCTGGATTGCGCCCTGGCCCAGCCAGCTCCGGGCGCCGCCGCTGATCTGGCCGTAGGCGAAGAGCGCCGCCAGCATGACCAGGATCGCCAGGTAGACCGTCCATTGCAGCGTGCCCAACAGGCGGTAATCAATAAGCGCAATGAGGATCACCAGGATCAGCCCAACGACCGCGTAAACGATCTGGCGGGAGAACAGGTCCTCCAGGCTGGGCACGCCCTGGGTGGCGCTGCGCACGAATGCCAGCCCGATGACGATCAGCACAATCACCGCGCCAAATAGCACGAAGTCAAAATGATGCCAGTTCCGCATCGTCAACGCTCAAAGTAGGCCTTCAGAATCTCAGCCGCAATCGGTGCGGCGCTCTCCGATCCCTGCCCGCCATTGTACAGGAAGACGACCACCACGACCTCCGGGTTCTCGTAGGGGGCGAAAGCGGCGAACCAGGCGTGCGTGGGCAGGTGCCTGCCGTTCTGGCAAAAGCCCTCCTTCACGGCGATGTCGTCGCAGAATTCGGCGGTGCCGGTCTTGGCAGCGACGGCAACGTTGGGCAGGTTGGCGAGCCAGGCCGTGCCGCCGGTGGAGGCGACCGCCTCGCGCAGCCCCTGGCGGATGATCGCCAGGTTCTCCTCCGAGACGGGGAGCTTACGGATGATTTTGGGAGCAAATTCCTGGATGATTTGATCGCCCCGGCGGATCTCGCGCACGATCTGGGGCTGATACAGCGTCCCCCCATTGGCCAGCGCGGCATAGGCGTTGGCGAGTTGAAGCGGCGTTACAGTGACGAAGCCCTGCCCGATCGCGGCGTTGTACGAATCGCCCAGCGTCCACAGTTCGCTATAGGTCAGGCGCTTCCACTTCTCGGTGGGGATCAGGCCGGCGGCCTCACCGGGCAGGCCGATGCCGGTGGGGGCGCCGAAGCCGAAGGCCTGGGCATAAGCCGCCAGCCGGTCAATCCCCAGGCCGGGGAAGTTGTTGGGCGGATAGCCGCCGCCGACCTCGTAGAAGAAGACGTCGCAGGAGACGGCCAGCGCCCTGACGATGTCCACCGCGCCGTGGCCGCTGGCCTTCCAGCAGACGAAGGGCTGGTTGTACAGGACAATACGGCCAGGGTCGTAGAGGGTGGTGTATCGGTTGATGACGCCTTCCTCCAGGCCAGCGGCAGCGGTCACGATCTTAAACGTTGAGCCAGGTGGATATTGGCCGCCGATCACATGGTTGATGAGCGGCCTGTAGGGGTCTTCGTATAGTTGTTTGAGGTCCTGGCTGGAAATCCCGCGCGCGAACAGGTTATTGTCATAGGTCGGCAGGCTGACGCCGGCCAAGAGCTCGCCTGTCTGGGGGTTGAGGACAACGACCGCCCCCGATTTGATCGGGTGTCCCAGTTTCTGGCCGACTTTCTCCATGCCGCGTCGCAGGGCATCCTCGGCTACCTTCTGCAAGTCCAGGTCAAGCGTCAAAATGACGCTATCCCCTGGCGTGGGGGATTGGGGCAGGCCGACGGTGCGCAGTTCGTGGCCAAGCACGTCTTCCTCAATGATCTTATGGCCCTTAACCCCGCGCAGCACACTTTCCAGCATGGCCTCTAACCCACTTATGCCCACACGATCCGTGGCCGGGTCGTAGCCCTGGGCGATGTAAAACTCGGTCTCGTTCTCAGGCGTATTGGGGTCATCCTCGGGGACCCGCGTCATAAAGCCCAGCCAGGCAGCGGTTAATGGGCCGGTGGTGTACTCACGCACTGGTTCCAATTGCACCGCGACCCCCGGCATCTGCGCCAGCTCCTCCTCCAGGATCAGCGCGGTCTGGCGGTCCACGTTCTTCTTGATGACGACGGGGCGATAGGGCGCGTTCGCCCCGGCGGCCACCAATTCTTTAATACCGGGTTCAGCCGGCGCGCCGCTCAGATTGGCCTGCTCGCCGCTGCTGACAGGCATGTGCAGCCGGGCGGCCAGGCGGGCGTAAATTGCCTGGCGGGTAGGCTCGTCGGCGGGCAGGTAGGCAGGGGTGATGGTGACGTTGAAGCTGGGCACGTTGCGCACCAACAGCCGCCCCTGGCGGTCGTAGATCACGCCGCGCGGTGCGGGGATGGCCACTTCGCGGAAGCGGTTCTCATCGGCCAGCTTGCGGTACGTCGCGCCCTGGGCGATCTGCAGGCGCAGCATCTGCGCCACCAGGATGCCAAAGGCCGCGATGACAAGCAGGCGGAAGGTGATCAACCGGTAGTCAGGCGCTTGCTTCTCAGCCATCGCTCACAAGTGTACTTCGCGTCGCAAAGTGGTTCGGTGCAGCCAGGCCAGGGCGTGATAGACGGGCAGCATCAGCACAACATGGATCACGGTGGCGGGCAGCGTAAAATACAGCAGGCTCCCCAGCCAGTCCACCCTCTGGCCAGTCAGTTGCAGCAGAACCAGCGTGCTCATATCGTAGATCGGCGTGATGATCAGGATGACGGCCAGTGGCAGGGCGGCATGGTCACGATAGAGCGTCTGCCCGGCGAAGGAGGACAGGTAGCTGGCGAATACAAACGCCAGGGCGGAGACCCCCAACGCGGCCCGCGAGAACAGGTCCATGAATATCCCGCCAATGAACCCCCAGACGATCCCCTCGCCTGGCCCGCGCAATAACGTCCAGGCCACCACTGCCATCAGCATCAGGTTAGGCATGACGCCGAATACCCTGAAGTAGGGCATGATGGTAGACTGGCCGAGCGCCAGAGCGAGCAGGAGCGGGACCGTATAGTAAATCACGCGCAAGCGCCCACTAGGGCTGTTGGCCGCCAAAGATGTCCACATTGGTTGGTTTGAAGTTGGTGATCACCAGCACGATTTCCAGCCGGTTGAAGTCCACCGTTGGATGAATCTCCGCTGTCTGAAACAGGTCCACGTCACGTTGCTCCACGCTGACGACCTGGCCGATGACCAGGCCCGGCGGGAAATTGCCACCCAGGCCGCTGGTCAGGACGACCTCCCCTGGCAGGACGGTCTCCTCCTGCGGGATGAAGCGCATCCGCAGGGAAGGGGTGAGCTGCCCCTCCACAATACCATCGGCTCGCGAAGTTTGCAAGCGGGCATTGACCGCGCTGGCGGGGTCGGTCAGGAGCATCACCTTGGCGGAGCTGGGGCTGACCGCTGTGATGCGCCCGACCAGGCCGCGTTCGGTGACGACGGCCATGCCAGGGGCCAGGCCCTCGGTGGCGCCTTTGTTGATGATGATGCTGCGCAGGAAGTTGTTGCTATCGCGCCCGATCACCTCAGCGGGGAGGGTCTGAAGCTGGGTATTCTCGCGGGTGAAGTTAAGGAGCTGGCTGATGGCCTGATAGTCGGCCAGGTCCTCGTGCAGGCGGACGTTCTCAATTTGCAGGGCGGCGTTTTGCTTCTCTAATTCCTCCACCCGTTGCCGCAAGGTCTGGAGATCGCGTGCGGTCTCCAATAGCTCCTCCACGCCGCGGGTGCGCGCCTCCAGCCAGGTCTGGGCCAATGTCAGCGGGTTCGCGGCCCACTGCTCCAGTGGCGCCAGTGTGCCGGCCTCATGCAGCACCAGCACGCCCAGGCTGGCGAGGGCGAAAAGCAGGAATCTTACAGTTCTATTGCTCCTCATGTTATAGACAGGAGAGGATCCACCTCCCTGGCCCTCCCCGGTTCAGGGGGAGGGGGGATGGCGGTCCAGGGCCTCTCGTCCGCCGTCCGTCGTCCATCAGTGTTGCGTGCTTCCCCGCTGCAGGCCAACGAGGACTTTACGCAGGTTGTCCAGGTCCTCAAGGACGGCGCCCGCGCCACGGGCGACGCAGGTCATGGGGTCCTCGGCCACCCAGACGCGCAACTTGACCTCGTCGGCAATGCGTTCGGCCAGGCCATGCAACAGCGAGCCGCCCCCAGCCATGCAAATACCGCTCTCCATTAAGTCGGAAATCAACTCCGGCGGCGTCTCATCCAGGGTTTGCTTGACCGTATCCACAATCGTGTTGACGGAGTTGGCCAGGGCCTCGCGGATCTCAATACTGGACACTTCCACAGAGCCAGGCAGGCCCGTGATCATATTGCGTCCGCGAAGGGTGATGGTTCTCTCTTCGGGCAGGGGGAAGGCGGAGCCGATGGCGATTTTGACGCGTTCCGCCATACGTTCGCCGATGAGCAGGTTGTACTTATTGCGAGCGTATTGGATGATGTCCTCGTCCATCTCGTCACCAGCAACGCGGATGGAGCGGCTGACGACGATACCGCCCAGGGCGAACACAGCCACCTCCGTTGTACCGCCCCCGATGTCAATGATCATGCTGCCGCGCGGCTCCGTGACGGGCAATCCGGCGCCGATAGCGGCGGCCATCGGTTCTTCAATAAGATAGGCTTCGCGCGCTCCGGCGGAGAGGGTTGCGTCGTAAACCGCCCGCTTCTCAACCTCGGTCACGCCGCTGGGGATGCCGACGACCACGCGAGGGCGGGGCACACGCAGCAGCATGTGGTTGTGCGCCTTTTGGATAAAGTGCTTCAACATGGCCTCGGTGATCTCAAACTCGGAGATCACCCCATCGCGCAAGGGGCGGATGGCAACGATGTTCGCTGGGGTGCGCCCCACCATTTCGCGCGCTTCCAGGCCAATGGCCAGGGGCTGGCGGGTCTTTTTATCAATCGCCACCCATGAAGGTTCATTGATAATGATCCCTTTGCCTCGGACATTGACCAGTGTCGTCGCCGTACCGAGGTCAATTCCAATGTCTAGGCTAAACAGGCCGAGGAGCGCGTTGAGAGGATTGAACATAGCGATCGCGCAGGTCCTCCAGGAGGTCACGCGTGCCGCGTGACGCTGCCAAAACAGCAGAGATATGGAAACGTCGCCACAGATTAACGTTCTTTCAGGCTAAGTGCATTATGCCACAATCGGCTTAAACGCGCAATTAAGACCTGGCCAGGGGTGCGTTCCACTGCATCGGCGGCATGGCTGCTTTGTTTGTCATCCCCTCCCCGCCCCTCCCCCATCCAGGAGGAGGGAGTGACTCCCATCCCTGGGGAGGATTTGTCCGAGGGCAGCGTGTCCTGCTTGTCAATGCCTTCAGGTGGGGGTATAATGGGTAGCGGTGAGACGCTGCGCCGATGGGGCTCTGAGGCTCTAACAGGGATGAGACGGAGAGGGCGCCGGCGGCGCCCTCTCTCCATCCTATCGCATAGCAAAAGGATCGGCAAATGGACATCGGTTTAATGGCTGTGGCCTTCATCCTGGTGCTGGGGCCGCTGGTGTTGGTGCACGAACTGGGGCACTTTCTTGTCGCCAGGTGGAACGGCGTTCATATTGAGGAATTCGGCTTTGGTTACCCACCGCGCCTGCTGAGGCTCTGGCAAGGGTGGGGGCGGATGCGTATTGGCAACGCTGAGGTCGCTATCCCGCGTAACTTCGGGCTACCGCCCCAAATCCAACCTGGCTCTATCGTGGAGGCGGTGGTCACGCCTGATGCGCGTGGCCGCCATATCCTGCGCCGGGTGACTGTGCTGGAGCCGGGCGTGGACACAGGGGGCGCAGAGCCTGCTGCCACGCTGGATGGGATACGCCTGCGCGGAGAGGTAACGCGCCTGGATCGCGGCACGGAGTACACGCTCAACCTGATCCCCCTGGGCGGCTTTGTCCGGCCACGCGGCGAGGATGATCCGCGTGTGGTGGGCGGGCTGGCGGGCGCTCCCAAGCGGGTGCGCTTCGCCGTCCTGGTCGCCGGCGCGGGGGCCAACCTGCTGGCCGCCGCTGTGATTCTGTCGTTGATCTTCGCCACCGGCGCGCCGGAGATTGCGCGCGCGGAAATTGTGATTGCCGAGGTTAGCCCCGATTCGCCTGCGGCGCAGGCCGGGCTGCAGGTGGAGGATGTCGTCGTCAAGGCCGGGGGGCAGCCGCTTGAACGCGCCGAGGACCTGACGCGCTACGTTCACAGCCACACCGATGAGTTGATCACACTGACCATCCGGCGGGGCGAGCAGACATTTGAGGTGAGCCTGATACCGCGCTCTAACCCCCCGGAGAACCAGGGGCCGACGGGGATTCGTATTAACGAGCAGCCGGTGGAGGTCGTCATGGTGCGCCATCCTTTGCCTCAGGCGATTGCCATGGGGCTCCAGGAGACGATCTGGCAGATCCGGTTTATCCTGTCGGTGCCGGTGCGCGTCCTGCAGGGGTTGATCCCGCCTTCCCTGGCTCGGCCCGTGGGGCCGATCGGTATCAGCCAGCTTGCCGGGGAGACGCTGCGGTTGAGCCTGGCGAACAACACCTGGTACCCCCTGCTCCGGTTGACGGCGATCATCAGCATCGCCCTGGGGATCACCAACCTGCTGCCTCTGCCAGCGCTGGATGGTGGGCGCATCCTGTTTGTCCTGGTTGAGGCGGTCCGGGGCCGGCGCGTGGACCCGGAGCGCGAAACGGCCATCCATTTTATCGGCATGGCGCTGTTGCTGGCGCTGATGTTGTTGATTACCTGGCAGGATTTGGTGAATCCGGTGGTCATACCGCGCTAACGGCGAGGGGAGGGGGACTATATGGGATTCAACGGATTATCTAAAGGGTCAAGGAAATTGGCCTCCACATCGGGGGACAGCCAGGGCGAAACGCCTCAAGATCAAGATAAGGCCAGACGGCCCAGGCGGGTAGCGTCTTTCGCCGATCTGCTGGGGCAACTGGCCGACACCGACCGGCCCCTGTCTATCGCCAGCCTGTACAGGCTTTCGGACCTGAGCCCGGAGGATTTTGCGGCCCTGTGCGCGGCCTGGCCGGGGATGGCGGCCTCACGGCGCCGCCAGATCATGCGCATGTTGGTGGAGATCAGCGAGGGCAACTTTGAGGTGGACTTTGAGCCGATCGCCCGCATGGCCCTGAATGATGAGGACGCCGAGGTGCGCGTGGCGGCCATTGAGGGGCTGTGGGAGTGTGAAGATGCGACGGTGGTGCCGCGGCTCTTGCACCTGCTGGTCAACGACCCTGCTCCTGCGGTGCGCGCTGCTGCTGCCGCCGGGCTGGGCCCCTTTGTCTTGCTGAAGGAGCTGGGCAAGCTGCGACCCCATACGCCCCATCTTGAGGTGGAGCTGGAAGAGACGCTGATCGCCGTGGTGGACACCCCCCAGGAGGACCTGGAGGTCCGCCGCCGCGCAATTGAGGCCCTGGGCTACTCCAGCCACGAGCGTGTGCCCGGCCTCATTGAGGCCGCGTATTACGATGATAACGAGAAGATGCGCGTCAGCGCTGTGTTCGCGATGGGCCGGAGCGCCGATAGACGTTGGCTCCCCAATATCCTGAACGAGCTGAGCAGCGTCAACCCGGAGATGCGCTATGAGGCGGCGCGGGCGGCGGGCGAACTGGAGGCGCGGGAAGCGGTGCCGTTGTTGATTGAGTTGATTGAGGATCCGGACCGTGAAGTGCAAGAGGCGGCGATCTGGGCGCTGGGCGAGATCGGCGGGAGCCAGGCGCAAGACGCGCTTGAGCGGGTCATTGAACAGGGCGACGAGTACTTAAGCGAGGCCGCTGAGGAGGCGCTGGATACGCTGACCTTGATGCACGGCTTGCCCGAATTCCCCATGTTCGTGTTTGGCGAAGAGAACGAGGACGATTGAGGCCCTCCACGGATTATTTTTTACGGGTGAAGGAAACTGTTGAGTGAGCGGGGGTCTGGCTCTGCTGCTGGACATCCTGATTCACAACCTCCTGCCCATTTTCCTGGTGGCAGGAGCGGGCTTCGTTCTGGGGCGCAGCGCGCAGACTGACCTGTCCACCCTCTCGCGAGTCACTTTCTACGTCCTCAGCCCCTGTTTCGTCTACTCCACACTGCTGGCCACCACGCTTAGCCTGGATGAGCTGGGGCGCATGGTGGTATTTGCCGGGGCGGTGATCCTGGTGAGCGGGGTGCTTGCCTGGATCGTGGCGCGCGTGCTCAGGCTGGACCAGGCGCTCACCAGTGCCTTTCTCCTAGTCAATCTGTTCGGCAATACGGGCAACTATGGCATCTCGCTTAATCAACTGGCCTTTGGCGAGGCCGCAGCCGCCCGCGCCAGCATTTATTACGTGTGCAGCACGGTGCTGGTTTATTCGTTAGGTGTGTTCATAGCCGCGCGCGGCCACGCTGAGCCGCGCCAGGCGCTCCTGAACGCGCTGAAGGTCCCGGCGCTTTACGCTGTGCTTCTGGCAATCGCTGCCAAGACCTGGGGCTGGCAGTTGCCGCAGCCTGTGGATGTGGCTATCGGCTTGCTGGCCCGGGCGGCGATCCCGGTGATGTTGCTGGTGCTGGGGGTGCAGCTTGCCCGCACGACGCGGATTGAGCAGCCTGGCACTGTCGCCGCTGCCGCCGCCCTGCGCCTGCTGAGCGGGCCGCTCATTGGGCTGGTGTGGGCCTCTGGGCTGGGGCTGGCCGGTCCGGCCCGGCAGGCGGGTATTGTGGAGGCGAGTATGCCGCCTGCGGTGATCAACACGATCCTGGCACTGGAGTACGGCAGCGCGCCGGGCTTTGTGACCAGCGTTGTGTTTGTGGCCACGTTGCTCAGCCCGGTCACCCTGACGGTCGTGCTGGCTCTGTTGAAAACCTGAGTAGAGGCGCAATTCATTGCGCTCCTACTTTCAGCGTTTTGACGTTTCACGTTTGATGTTCTCTGTGGTAATATTCAGGGGACCTCAGTGCGGGAGAGAACCACGATGGCGACGCCTGAAGCTGTCCGTCTGCATGCGATTGTTCACGGGATCGTGCAGGGGGTGAATTTCAGGTATTACACCACGCGCCGGGCTGCTGAACTGGGCCTGAGCGGCTGGGTGCGCAATCGTGCGGACGGCACGGTTGAGGTCGTTGCCGAAGGGCCAAAATCCCACCTGGAGGCGTTGCTGGCCTGGCTGCATGTCGGCCCATCTTCGGCTTATGTGGAGCGCGTGGAGGCGGAGTGGGGGCCGGCGACCGGCGAGTTCACTGGTTTCCGCGTTCGTTATTTTTGAGGACGGCTGAACGCGAATTCCGTCCCCGGTCCAAATAAAAAGAGGGATTGAGGCTCGTTGAGAAGTAACCCTGAACGACTTGCCTGGACGATTCTGCTGATCTCGTTTGCCATCTGCGTCGGGCTGGCGGTAGGTGTGCCGCTAGGCATCCGCTGGCTGATTATCAATTTGACGACGCCGCTCCAGGCCGTTGCCGATGTCGCCCGCAGTGACATGCAGGTCCAATCCTCCGTTGGCCAGATCCGCACCATCCAGGCAGCAGCCACGCCCGGCGATGGGGGGGTGCACGAAGGGGATGTATTGAGGTTGGGCGAGAACGCCGAGGCGGTGTTGACGGTCTCCGATCCGCGAGCGGGGACGACGCTATGCCAGGTTGTGCTTTACCCCAACTCACAGCTTGGCCTGATCACATTGCGGGCGCCGCGCTTCAGCCAAAGCCCAAACGCCTATCGCCTGGCGTTCAGGCTGGACAGTGGCCGGGCGCGGATTAACGCTACCTTCCCCCTCACGCGCCCGGTTGAAGCCACCATCCTCACGCCGCAGGCGCAGGTGCTCCTGACGGAGCCAGGCAGCTACGCGCTGGAGGTGGGGCAGGGGGAGACCCAGGTGGCGGTGATTGAGGGCTGGGCGCGGGTGGAGGCCCAGGGGCAGAGCGTGGTGTTGCACAAGGAGCAGCGCACCCAGGTGCGGGCGGATGAGCCGCCGCCTCCCCAACCGCTCCCGGCAGCGCGCAACCTCATCCGCGATGGTAACTTTACCAACCCGTTGCCCAATTCGGCCTGGATATCGTACACGCAGGCCCTCAAGCCCCCACCTGGCACAGCGGAGGTGGTGAACCTGGGTGGGCGCAATGTGCTGCGGTTTAGCCGCCAGGGGGAGGATCACGCGGAAACGGGCGTGATTCAGACGGTTGAGGGCGGCGATGTGCGGGGCTTTTCCACCTTGCGCCTGCACCTTCTGCTCCAGGTGCTCTTCCAGGATGTCCCCGTGTGCGGCACGTTGGGCAGCGAGTGCCCCATCATGGTGGAATTGCGTTACAAGGATGAACAGGGGATAGACCGGAGCTGGTTTCAGGGGTTTTACGCTCTGGATGGGCCGGACCCGAAGTACTGTGTGCAGTGCGGCGGCATACAAGACGATCACCGCCGGGTGCTTCAGGCCGTGGCTGTCCCCTATGACTCGGATAATCTGATGGAGGTGCTCACACGGAACGGCCTGCCCAGGCCGGCCCGCGTGCTGTGGCTGCGCATCTACGCTTCGGGGCACAACTTTGATGCGGCGGTGAGCGAAGTGGAGTTGCTGGCGCAGGAGTAGCCGTTGGTTTCCAGCCGACGGGTCTGCGGCGGATCATGCCAGGGCAAGGGCGCAATGAATTGCGCCCCTACGGTTCCTCAACGGTGATGTCCTCCAGGAATAACCGGTCCGCACCGTTCTCCAGCGGCAGGCGCGGCCCATCGGCACGGTAGAGGCCGATGGCCAGGCGGTACGTCCCCGGCGCTGCCCCTATGGGGATGAGGACACCATGATTATCGCGGACCGCCTGGCCGGGCACCCAGGTCGTTGTCGGTTGCAGGCCCGCCCCTGGCTCGCTGTCGTGCTGTGCCAGGATGCGGTCACCGGCGTCATAGAGGTGGACAAAGACCTTGTATGCCTCGGTCAAGGGGATATCGGTCGTCCAGGTCAGGGTGAGTGGGAGCACATCGCCGGGCCGCAACCGCTGGCTGAGCAGGGTATAGCTCTCCAGGCGAATGTGCGGACCGAAGCGGACGCCCAGAGGCGTCGGGTCCTTTGGGGGCGTTTGTGCCGGGACGCCGTAGATCACGAAGCGGACATTGCCGCGCCAGGTGTCCTGGGCAGTGTAGGCGTGCGTGCTCAGCCAGCGTTCCACGAAGCGTTGGGGGTCGCTCTCGCGGTCGCCCCAATACAGCGCGAACAGCCGCCGATGCCGCGCCAGGATGTCGCTTAGCTCCCTCTCCTCGGCGGCTTCATCCAGAGGCCGGTCCCGCGCCACCGGATAGACCGGCAGGCCATCCCTGTAATAATAGGTGAAGACTTCCCACTGGTTGGGCGCATTGAGCACAATCCCATCGCCTTCGCGCTGCATGGCGCGGATGTCAGCGACGATGCCTCGGTAGTCATCGCGGGCGTAGGCCGGATTGAAGTAGAGATTGCGGAGCGAGGTCGCAGTGGCTGAGGCGATCCAGGCGAGGAGGAGGAGAGCAGCCAGCCTGCCTGTAATGTGTATAAAGTATATAAACGACGGACGAGCTGTCAAACCGGGCTGAAGCCCGGTACTGGGCTTTGACACGGTACCGGGCTTTGACACAGGCCGCGCCCCTCCTGGCCCCATCACTCCTACCCCGATCAGCAGGCACAGCGGCGGCGAGGCGATCAGCAGGAATTTAAGGAACGGCCCCTGGAACAGTCCGGCGAGCAGCACGAAGGCCAGGGGGATGATCAGCCAGCTCAGGAGCAGGGCCAGGGGGAACGGACGACGGACGAACTGAAACAACCCCAAGGCCAGGACAAGCCAGAGGATCAGGACCACGATAAATGTGTGGCTTCCAGCCGATAACGTTTGTCCCAGCAAGAGCAGATGCAGGGCGGCCAGCACCGTCTCCGGCGAGGCCACCGGGATGCGTGCCGAGGGCCAGGTTGTAAGCTGGCGATAGGCGATGGGCAGCCAGGGCAGGTACAAGGCCAGGGCCACAGCCAGTATCCCCGCCCAGGCCAGCGCCGTTCGCACGCGCCCCTCATCCTGTTCCCAGAGCCAGATGAGCAGCGCCGCCGTCTGTGCTGCGGGGATAACCGGGTAGGCGTAGTGGGTGTACAACCCAGCGGCGGTGAGCAGGGCGGTGGCAGCGGCCCAGACAGGGCCGGCCCGGCTTGCTTCCCGGGCCTTCAGCCAGCGCACAAAGCAGAAGGTGGAGGCCGCCCCCAGCATGGCCGCCAGCATGTACATACGCGCTTCCTGGCTGTAGTACACCTGGAAGGGGTTGATCGCCGCCAATGCCGCCGCGATCAGCCCCACCCCGCGCCCAAATAGCGCTTGGCCAATAAGGAATACCAGGGCCACCAGGGCCAGGCCGGCCAGCGCGGAAAGCGCTCGCAGGTCGTGCTCCGAGGTGCCCCAGACCTGCGCCCAGAAGTGCAGGAGATAATAATAAAGCGGTGGATGGATGTCCCCGGCGGCTGCGGCGGTGATCAGTGGCAGGCTACGCCCGGCCAGACCAGCGCTATTGCCCTCATCGCTCCACAGGCTTTGCGCGTCCAGCCGGTAAAAACGCAGGCCGAGCGCAAGCAACAGGACCAGGATCAGGGTGAGACGAGATGCCCATTTGGGCATATGTAGCGTCCCTTACAGAGGGATGGTGCTATCTTGACTACTATTGGGTGTAGCACGCGGTGCTGACCCACCCTGTGCGCCAGCCCCCCACGGACCCCAGCCGTAAGGGGGCTTCCCTTTGGCACCGGGCTTCAGCCCGGTGCTGGGAAGGTTGCGGCCTGACCGGCGGGCGCTCACTCATGCTTGCTCCCCTGCGGCATATTCCTCTGGCGTGATGAAGCTGCCGCCCCGGATGTCGCGCGCGGTGACGCGCATGCCTGCGTCAAAGTGGACCTCGGCGTACATCAGTTGAAAGCAACGGCCATCCATGATCTCTTTGCGCAGGACATAACCCCCTTCGTCATAGTCGGGCTGGATCTCATATTGGCGGTCCACGCGCAGGCGCAGCTTCTCGCCACAGCGATCGCATTGGACGTAAAGCCAGTAGGCGTCACGGTCGCCCTCGCGCTCCGCGCCGCCGGTCAGGAGTGAGGATAGGCGTTTCAAGAAACCCATGTCAAAGCCCTCCCATAGCCAGTATAAATCTGATCCGGCGCATAGCCAAATCGGGGAAAGGTGTTCAACGGATCAGGAATCAGGGAAACTCAGTAGATCGCAGAAGCGTCACTCTGAGCCAAAGCCCTGAGCCGAAGCCCTGACCCTGAGCGCAGCGAAGGGGAAGGGGTGGCGAAGGGGCAGCGAAAAGTCGTTTGTGAGCTTCATAAGAGATGCTTCGCCAGGCTCAGCATGACACACCTGTGATCTACTGAAACTATGACCTTTATCATAGGGATTGGTGATATTCGTCACTAATCCTGGGGCGGTGCCTGGCTTATGATCAGGGACAGCACTCCGAGAGGCAAGCCATGCGAGACAAGGATGGCTATCTATTGCAAGTTCAAAACCTGAGCCTGAAGCGCGATGGATGCGAGATCCTGTCGCAGGTCAACCTGACTATTCGCCCTGGCGAGGTTCATGGCCTGCTGGGGCTGAACGGCTCCGGCAAATCCAGCCTGGCCTATACCTTGATGGGGTGCGCCGGTTACACCCCGGACACAGGCCGCATCTGGTTTGCCGGGCAAGACATCACAGCATGGCCCATCAGTGAGCGCGCCCGGCTGGGGCTGACCCTGGCCTGGCAGGAACCGGCTCGCTATGGCGAGGGGGCGCGGGGGATGACCAAGACGCGCATTGCCGTGCGCGACCGGGCTGTGAGCGAGGTATTCACCACTGCCGAGGGCAATGCGCCCTTCACGCGCGGCCATATGGACTGCACCGAGATTGTGCGCGACCAGGCCACAGCGCGCAATATGCCGCTAGTGGTGGTGCGCGATGACCGCGCCCACGTGACGCATGAGGCGGCTATCGGGACCGTGAACCGTAAAGAGCTGGAGACACTTATGGCGCGCGGGCTGGATGAAGAATCCGCTGTGGATGTGATCATTCGCGGCATGTTGCAATAGGGCCTCTTCCTCCGTAGAGGAAAGGGGTAGGGGGTTGGGTGGATGGGCGAACTGTCTCAGGAAGCCGTGCACGACGCCTTGCGCAGCGTGTTTGACCCTGAACTGGGCGAGAACCTGGTGGACCTCGGCATGGTGCGGCAGATTGACATCGCCGACGGGCAGGTCACGGTCTATCTGGTGCTGACGGTGCCGGGTTGCCCGCTGGCTGGCTGGATCGCGCATGAGGTCCAGCAGGCGGTAAGCCGCCTGCCCGGCGTGAAGCGCGTGGAGGTCAGGCTGCTGGATGAGCCCTGGCAGCCGCCAGAGCGCAACGACTGGCTGAACTGGATTGATCGGATGCTGGAGGAGCAGGACTGATCCGCTCCCGGCCTCCTGTCCATCTTCCGTCTTCCGTCCTTAAATCATGGGCGTCTGTGGGGGTTGTGGGCGGGCGTCGCAGCTTGTGGCGGCCTTCCCTGGGGTGTGCCTGGTCTGCCTGCGCACCCGGCCAGAGGAGGCGCTGGCTCGCGCCCGGAAGGCGCAGGCGGAGACCCGGCGCGAGTTTGGCCTGCCCATTGCGCCACCACGCCAGGCAAACGGCGTCCGCTGCACCCTGTGTGCCAATGAATGCCTGATCGGGGAGGGTGAGCGCGGCTACTGTGGCCTGCGCACCGTTCGGGCCGGGCGGCTGATCCACCTGGCGGGCACAGCCAGGCGCGGCCTGCTGCATTGGTATCGCGATCCCCTGCCCACGAACTGCGTCGCCGATTGGGTCTGTCCCGGTCACAGGGCCTACGGCTATCATAACCTGGCCGTCTTCTACACCAGTTGTACCTTCAACTGCCTGTTCTGCCAGAACTGGCACTTCCGCCAGGTATTGCCCATGCAGGGGGGTGGGTTAAGCGCCCAGGCGCTGGCCGATGTGGCCAACAGCCGCACCTTCTGCGTGTGCTACTTCGGTGGCGACCCGGTATCGCAAATGCCCCATGCGCTGGCGGCGTCGCGGCTGCTGGCGGCGCGTGGCGTGCGCATCTGTTGGGAGACCAATGGCTCCATGCATCCCAGGTTGCTTGACCAGGCGGTTGAGCTCTCGCTGGTCAGTGGGGGCTGTATCAAGTTTGACCTCAAAGCCTATGATGAGGCGATTCACCGGGCATTAACCGGCGCGAGCAACCGCCGCACGCTGGACAACTTTGCGCGAGCCGCGCGGCGCAGCCATGAGCGCCCTGATCCGCCGTTGGTGGTCGCCAGCACGCTGCTCGTGCCCGGCTACGTGGATGCACAGGAGGTCGGGGCCATTGCGCGCTTTATCGCCGGGCTGAACCCCGACATTCCCTATGCGCTCCTGGCTTTTGCGCCCAATTTCTACATGCCCGATCTGCCCTGCACGTCCATACGCCACGCGGCGGAAGCCGAGGCTGCTGCCCGTGCCGCCGGGTTGAGCCGGGTGCATGTGGGCAACCGGCACCTTCTATCGCGGGACTACTAACTGTGGAGATTCAGGAGGTGGAGATGGACCTGTTTGAAGTGATTGCCAGGCGGCGTTCTATACGTGCCTTCCAGGGTCGGCCCGTTGAGCCGGAGAAGCTCCAGGCGATCCTGGAGGCCGCCCGGCAGGCGCCCTCGGCGGGCAACCTGCAAGCCTATGTCATCTATCAGGTGACCGATCCGGCCTGTCGCCGCGCCCTGGCCCAGGCCGCCGATCAGGAATTTGTCGCCCAGGCGCCGGTGGTGCTGGTGTTCTGCGCTCACCCGGCGCGCTCGGCGGTCAAGTACGGCCAGCGCGGTGAGCGGTTATATGCGCTTCAAGATGCGACCATTGCTGCGGCTTACGCCCAACTTGCCGCTGCTGCCTTGGGGTTGGGCAGCGTGTGGGTAGGCGCGTTCGCTGATGCAGCCGTTGCCCGCGCCCTGGATTTACCGGCGGGCCTGTGGCCTGTCGCCCTCCTGCCCATCGGTTACCCCGCTGAAGCGCCCACGCCCCCAACGCGCCGGCCACTGGCCGAGATCGTCCGCCAGGTGTAGCCCGTGTGTCATCGTATTCCCGCACCACCCTGGCGCCGGCGCAGCCGTCCATGCGCGGCGCTGGTCGCTCTCCTGGTGCTGGCCCTGGCGAGTTGCACCCAGGCCGGGCAGAGCGCGTCTTCGTGGACGGAGGCAACACCAGAGAGCCGCATTGCGCTCCCGTCGCCACGGGCAGGTGGGCCGCTTTCGCTTGAGCAGGCGCTGGCCCGGCGCCGCTCCGTGCGCGAGTTCAGCGATCAGCCGGTCACGCGGGCCGAGATGGCACAACTGCTCTGGGCGGCTCAAGGGGTGACCAGCCCCTATGGCTTCCGTACCGCGCCGTCGGCTGGGGCGCTCTATCCCCTTGAGGTGTACGTGGTGACCGCCGACGCGACCTATCATTACCTGCCCACAGAGCATGCGCTGGCTCTGGTGGTCGCCGGCGACCGGCGGCAGGAACTGTGGCGGGTCGCATTGCGCCAGGAGGCGGTGAGGCAGGCGCCAGTGGTCGTCGTGCTCGCTGCCGTGTTCACCAGAACAGAGCAGAAGTATGGGCCGGAGCGGGCGCCACGCTACGTTCACCTGGAGGCAGGCCATGCGGCCCAGAACCTGCTGCTCCAGGCAGTTTCATTGGGCCTGGGCGCCGTTCCTATTGGCGCGTTTGACGACGCCGGGGTGCAGGCTGCGCTATCCCTGCCGCCCGACCACCATCCTCTGTACCTGATTCCGGTCGGGCATCCACGCGCCCCGTAGCCTGGCCACGGGGCAAGCCAGGTGCTGTGCGCGTCGGGTGGGCTAGCTGTGGCCTAGCACCGGGTGGGGCCGGTAAAGCTCCTCCAGGTAGGTACGTTCCTCTGCTGAGAGCTGGATGTCCAGGGCGGCGACGGCTTGCTCCAGGTGGCCCATTTTGCTCGCGCCGATGATCGGCGCGGTGACGCCGGGCTGGTGCAGCAACCAGGCCAGGGCGATCTGGGCGGGGGCCACCCCGCGCCGCCTGGCCAGGTCGGCCACCCGGTCTGCGATGGCGAAATCATTGTCTTGATAATACATGGTGTGCGCAAAGGTATCTGTGCGGGCGCGGGTCGTCTCTCCGCTGCGGTCTGGGGTGCGGTTGCCTGCCAGGAAGCCCCGCGCCAGGGGGCTCCAGGGGATGATGGCGATGCCCTCGGCGCGGCACAGGGGGATCATTTCGCGCTCTTCCTCGCGGTAGATCAGGTTGTAGTGGTTCTGCATAGAGACGAAGCGTGTCCAGCCGTGCAGATCGGCCACATAAAGCGCCCTGGCAAACTGCCAGGCGTACATGCTGGACGCGCCGATATAGAGGGCCTTCCCGGCTTTCACGATGTCGTGGAGCGCCTCCAGTGTCTCTTCAATGGGGGTCTCCGTATCCCAGCGGTGGATCTGGTACAGGTCCACGTAGTCTGTGCCCAGGCGGCGGAGGGAGGCATCAATCGCCGCCATGATGTGCTTGCGCGACAGGCCACGGTCGTTCGGCCCCGGCCCTGTGGGGAAGAAGACCTTGGTGGCGATGACGACCTCCTCGCGCCGGGCGGCGAAGTCGCGCAGCGCCCGCCCCAGAATCTCTTCGCTCAGGCCGTTGGAGTACATATCGGCGGTGTCAAAGAAGTTGATCCCCAGTTCCAGGGCGCGTTGGATGAAGGGGCGGCTCTCCTCCTCCGGCAACACCCACTCGCGCCAGGCCGGGGTGCCATAGGTCATCGTCCCCAGGCAAATGCGCGAGACCTTCAATCCGGTGCGTCCCAGGTTGACATACTCCATCACGTTGCTCCTTTCCGTCTCCTCAGTGGTCATCCCTTCACTTAGAGACCTCCGAGGTCTCGCAGACCTCGGAGGTCTTGCCCGGTACCGGGTTTCAACCTGGTTGGTTGAGATATTTCCTCAGGAACTGGCCGGTGTACGAGGCCTCCACCTGAGCGACCTCTTCTGGCGTGCCCTCAGCGACGATATAGCCGCCCGCGTCGCCGCCCTCCGGCCCCAGGTCAATGATCCAGTCGGCCACCTTGATGATGTCCGGATGGTGCTCAATGATGATCACCGTGTTGCCCTGATCCACCAGTGTCTGGAGCACATCAATCAGTTTAGCCACGTCGTGGGCGTGCAGGCCAACGGAGGGCTCATCCAGGACGTAGAGTGTGCGCCCGGTGGCCCGCCGCGAGAGCTCGCGGCTGAGCTTGACGCGCTGGGCCTCACCGCCGGAGAGGGTAGGGGCAGGCTGGCCGAGTTTGATGTAGCCCAGGCCGACGTCGCGCAAGGTCTCCAGCTTACGCCGGATGGCGGGGATGGGGCCGAAGAACTCCAGCGCCCGATCCACGCTCAGGTCCAGCACCTCGGCGATGTTCAGGCCCTTGTAGCGCACCTGGAGCGTTTCGCGGTTGAAGCGCGCCCCCTTGCATACGTCGCAGGGGATGAAGATGTCGGGCAGGAACTGCATCTCAATCTGGAGCTGGCCCTGGCCCTGGCAGGCCTCGCAGCGCCCGCCTTTGACGTTGAAGGAGAAGCGCCCGGCCTTGTAGCCGCGCAGTTTGGCCTCCGGCAGGCTGGCGAACAGGTCGCGGATCTCGGTGAACAGGTTGGTGTAGGTCGCGGGGTTGGAGCGCGGTGTGCGCCCGATAGGCGACTGGTCAATGTTGATGACCTTATCAATGTGCTCCACACCCTCTATCCCGGCGTGCGCGCCCGGTCGCTCGTGGGCGTTGTGCAGGACCTGGGCCAGCTTCTTGTAGAGCACCTCAATGAGCAGTGTGGATTTGCCGGAGCCGGAGACGCCGGTGATGCATATCAGCCTGCCCAGGGGGATGCGCACATCAATGTTTTTCAGGTTATTCTCGCTGGCGCCGCGGATGATCAGGTATTGGCCGTTGCCGTTGCGGCGCTTCTGTGGCACGGGGATGCGCATCCGTCCGGAGAGGTAGGCGCCGGTGATGGAGGTGGGGTGGCCCATGATGTCCTGGGGCGTGCCCTGGGCCACCAGGTAGCCGCCGTTCTCGCCCGCGCCGGGTCCCAGGTCAATGATCCAGTCGGCGGCGCGCATGGTCTCCTCATCGTGCTCAACCACCAGGAGCGTGTTGCCCAGGTCGCGCATGGCCTGGAGGGTGCGGATGAGGCGGGCGTTGTCGCGCTGATGCAGGCCGATGCTCGGCTCATCCAGGACGTAGAGCACGCCCATCAGTTGGCTGCCGATCTGCGTGGCCAGGCGGATGCGCTGGGCCTCGCCGCCGGAGAGGGTTCCGGCCCGCCGGTCCAGCGTCAGGTAATCCAGCCCGACGTCCACCATAAAACGCAGCCGGTTGTTGATCTCCTTGAGGATCTGGTGGGCGATGGCCTTCTCGCGCGGTGTCAACCGGCTCTCCTGGAGCTCTTTCACCCATTGCAAGGTTTTCACCACCGGCCAGCTCGTCACCTCGGCGATGTTTACGCCGGCGACGGTGACGGCCAGTGCCTCTGGGCGCAGGCGCTTGCCCTGGCACGTGGGGCAGGGGCGATAGGTCATGTACTCCTCAATCTTGGCGCGGACGTAATCTGAGGTGCTCTCCTCGTAGCGGCGGCGCAGGTTGGGGATCACGCCTTCAAAGGTGGTCTCGTATTCGCGCCGTCCCCCGTCGCGGCTCTGGTAGCGGATGCGGATGCGTTCGTGCCCGCTGCCGTAGAGTAGGACATGCTTTTGGGCCTCGGTCAGTTCGCGCCAGGGGCGATCCAGGGGGATGCGGAAGTGGCGCGCGGTGGCCTCCAGGAGTTGCCAGTAATAGCCGTCTTTCTGGTCGGTATTCCAGCCCTCAATGGCGCCTTCTTCCAGGGAGAGTTCTTCGTTGGGCACAAGCAGGGCCGGGTCCAGTTCCATGCGCGTGCCCAGGCCCTGGCAGGTGGGGCAGGCGCCGTGGGGGGTGTTGAAGGAGAAGGTGCGCGGCTCAATCTCTGGCAGGCTGATGCCGCAGTAGATGCAGGCGAAGTGCTCGGAGAAGAGCAGGTCCTGGGGCGGGTCGGTGGAGACGTTGTTGATCACTACCACGCCGTCGCCGAGCTTGAGTGCGGTCTCAATGGAGTCGGTGAGCCGGGTGACGAAGCCGCTGTCGCCGTTCTTGCGCACGACGAGCCGGTCCACGACGGCCTCAATGGTGTGCTGCTTGTAGCGGTCCAGTTCAATCTCCTCGTCCACATCGCGGATCTCGCCGTTGACGCGGACGCGGACGAAGCCGGCTTTGCGGATGTCTTCAAAGACGGCCTGGTGGTGGCCTTTGCGCTCTTTGATGAGCGGTGCCAGGATCTGGATGCGCGTGTTCTCCGGCAGGGCCAGGACGGCGTCTACGATCTGCTCTGGCGACTGTTGTTGGACGGGGCGGCCACAGTTGGGGCAGTGGGGCACGCCGATGCGGGCGAACAGCAGGCGCAGGTAGTCGTAGATCTCGGTGACGGTGCCTACGGTGGAACGCGGGTTATGCGAGACGCCGCGTTGGTCAATGGAGACCGCCGGGCTGAGCCCTTCAATCTGGTCCACGTCGGGTTTCTCCATCTGGCCGAGGAACTGGCGGGCGTAGGCGGAGAGGGACTCTACATAACGTCGCTGGCCTTCGGCGAAGATGGTGTCAAAAGCCAGCGACGACTTGCCGGAGCCTGACAGGCCGGTGATGACCACCAGCTTGTCACGCGGGATTTCAACATCCAGGTTCTTGAGGTTATGCTCGCGTGCACCGCGAACGATGATCTTGTCCTGTGGCATAAGGGTGCTCGTTATCCAGTCCGGTCAGTGCGTTGCACCATTATTATAATGGAGTATTATAGCACAGGAAAGGGAATAGAACATACGTGCTTTCTTAAAAAATCAGGCTGTTGGCCCTCACAACGCGCCAGCCTGGTCCGGTCAAGGCCTTCCGGCGAAATCCCTTTGATTCATTTAAGGTGTTCAACGGATTTTCTACAAGGGGGTCAAGGAAATTGAGGTGGCGCTCATCTTTGCTGCGCTCCAGGAGGATGACGCGCTTCCTGGACCTTTGAGGCTGCCATGGCTCCTCCTGCTGATGTGTAAATGGTATTCAGCGCATAGGAGCTAAAACACAGGCGAGGTCAAACCTTGTAGGGAAGAAGCGATGGGATCACGGGCGCCATTCCTGTTGTCGGACGAGATGCCGGCGGGTCAGCCATTTACGAGCGCTGAAGAGCAGATAGAGGCCGGGGCGGCTAAACAGCAGGCGAGTAAACCAGCCCCGCAGGCCAGGCTTGTGTGCGTATATGATGTGCTCGCTGATCTGAGTGCAGTCGGGCGCCAGGGCGATGAAGCGATGAGTGTGTCGCCAAAATGCCAGCGGGCCGCGCACCTGGGTATCAGTGAAGCCATATTCGCTGACATCACTGTGTATGGCCTGCCAACGCAGCGGCAGTGGCCCAAACCAGAGGGTGAATTCGGCCCGCGATCCCTGCGCCAGAGGTTCATAAGTGTGGATCTGGACGAAGATGGGAGGCGGCGTCAGTTTTTTGAGCGCGCGGGTATCCCGGTGGAATTCTGCTACGGCTGCGAGAGGCGCGTTGACGCTAAAGGTGTAATTAAAGGTCGGCATGGGGGTGCTCCCTTGGCGAGAGGGTGCGCCCTTTCCAGGTCGCGCTGCTGGTAAGCTGCTGGCCTAACGAATGGAAGGCCAACAGGAAGGCGGTAGCCATTATGGCTGGGTAGAGGAGTACTACAAGGGGTGAAGCCCGGAATTTCCAGGTGTAAAGTCCCCAGATGAGAGCTGCCAGCAGGACCGCCATTAGCGCCAGGCTCGGGGAAAAGGGGGCCGGGAAAAGGAGCGTCCATAGCAGAACAGGCCAGGGCGATAGAAAGACAATGCCCAGCCATAGCCAGACAAACAGGTAGAGCGGCAGATTGCGGCCGAAGACAGCAAACAGGTTCTTGCCAAAGCCGCTTAACACCCCGGCAAACGAATGATACATGCGGCAATACACCAGCCGGGTGCCATCCAGTAAGCACCAGCGGCCACCTTGCCTGGCCACGGCTCGCGCCAGGGCCATATCCTCGGCCACCTCGGCGCGCACGGTTGCATGACCACCGAGACGTTCGTAGGCGCTACGGCGGAAGAGCATCATCTGGCCGATAGCTGTGGCCAATGGTGGCCAGTGTGTTCGTTGCCCGATAGCCAGGGGGAAGTGGGTGAGTAGACTCCAGGGGATGAGGGGCACAGCGAGTTTTTCGGCCAGGGTGATCATAACTTCGTCCGGGATCACAGATAGCAGATCGGCCTCCTCGGCGATCAAGGCTGCCACCGCAGAGTGCAGCATGGCCGGGTGGTGCCAGGTATCGGCATCCACAAACGCCAGCAGTTCCCCCCGCGAGGCCTCGGCCAGTTGTTGACAGGCCCAGGGTTTACCCAGCCAGCCGGCGGGCACAGGCCGGCCCTGGAGTATGTGCAGGCGGGGGGATTTATCGGCCAGGGATTTCAAGATATAAGCCGTTTGATCCTCAGATTGATCGTCCAGGACCCAGATCTCGTAATCAGGGTAATCCTGCATCAACAGCGACTCAACACAACGCGCAATCGTGGCTTCTTCGTTGCGGGCCGGAATCAGCACAGCCACATGTGGCCAGCGCGGTGCTGGTGGGGCGCTTCCCACATGGCGCAGGACAAACAGATTGGTCGTGGTGATCCCCAGGACAATCACCAGGTAGATAAGCACTCCTATCTGTTGGCCCTGCCAAGTGAAAAAGGAGTCAAACAATTCATTCATGGCTGGGGTCCATCCGTATAGGCCAATGCAGGTCCTGGCGATATTTCCAGAGCAGCAAGCTGGCTGTGCCTACCCAAACAGCCAGGAGTACGGTTGGCCAACGACGTAAAAGCAGGTCCCCGAGAAGGATCAGGTGGCTGCAGAAAACAACCCAACCATGGCGCAGGGGCAGCCTGGATAAGATAGTGGCGCTCACGCCCAAGATGAGCGGCCCTTCGGCCAGAGTCAGCCCTGTCCACACGCCGAAGGTGGTTGCCAGACCTTTGCCCCCATGACCGCGAAGAAAAGGCGAGAAATCGTGGCCTAGAATGGGGGCCAGCGACAGCGCTACCAGCCATGCCCCCTGCCAGTCCCACACCTGGTAGGCCATGCCCACAGGCAGTGCGCCCTTGAGAAAGTCCAACACCATCACCGGCACGCCCAGGCGCCAACCACCTAGTTTCCAGGCATTGAGAGCGCCGGGGTTGCCATCGCCTATGGCCCGCACGTCACCCCGGCCTGACCAGTGGGCCAGCCATACCGCAAAAGGGAGGGCCCCCATGGTGAAGCTCAGCACAATCCACAGAATGGCACTCAATGGATTGTTTACAGGAGTCAAGGAAATGGGAACGATCGTTGTGGGCATCTCATGTGTCTGGGGGTGGGGGGGTGACGTGAGCGAAGCGGGCCTCCAGCCAGAGCAGACGCTGCCGTGATTCCTTAGCCAGGGCTAAGGTGATGCCAAAGCCGATAAGGATGTTCGTGACCAGGAAGAATAGGGCTTCTTCCACAGGCAAGCCACCAGGTAGATACACGCCCAGCGTCTGCACTGGGCTGATAATCCAGATGCCCCAAGCGATAGCCAGGGCATCGGCCAGGGCGAGATAGGTAGTGGGAACTAAAATAGTGGTCATGACCAGCTTCCGATAGCGCCAGAGGATGTCGGCGCCAAAGGCCAGTTGCACAGCAATAGGTGGTAAGGCCCAGACCAGAATAAGCGCCAGATAGGTTGCCCGGGTGATATGGGCAGCCAGTAACCAGGCGGCGATCAGCCAGATAAGCCCGAGGGGGAGCAGGGAGAGCACTCGCCAGCGCTGTAAGCCCCGCCAGGCTGAGACAACGGATGAGTGGCGGATTGGCGGATACGTCCAGTGGGGAAAGGCCGAGATTAGCCAGAGCAGCCAGGTACCGGTAAGCAAGGTTTGCAGGATGAAGAACGTGTATTCTTCAATAGGCACCCAGCCCAGGACCAGGCCGGTGACCAGGGCGGGGTCATACCACCACACACGTGTGGCCACCAGGTAGTTGTCCCAGGGCGTGGCGTAGAGCAGGGCCAGAAGGACATGGAGGAGGAGCGCAGCCCAAGGGGGCAGGGTCCTTAGGTTGGGGGGCATAAGGACACGACGGCGCCGGGCCCACCCCAGCAGCAGGAGGAGGAGCACGATGGGAATGAGCAGGAAGCCTGCTAAAAAGCCGAAGTAGGTCATGGGATGGCCAATACCTGCATGTTCACAGCGGGGCGGGGTTCCAGGGTGGCGCCCATATGGAGGGAAACATGATGGCTGCGCAAAGACAACTGGAAACGCTGCAGGAGGCGAGCCAATACCAGCCGCGCCTCCAACTGGGCAAAGGAAGCGCCGATGCAGTTGCGGGGCCCCCCACCAAAGGGAAGGTAGGTGAATGGTGCGGGGTGAAAGCCTTCTGCCCAGCGTTGGGGCTGGAAGCCATGGGGGGCTTCCCAGATGTCTGGATGGCGTTGCACCAGGTAATAGCTGATCATCACCCGTGTCCCAGCGGGGATACTGTACCCACCCAGTTCCACATCTCGGATGGCCAGACGACTGCCTACGTGGATGGGGGGATAGAGGCGTAGGCTTTCTTTGATCACCTGATCCAGGACATGAAGATCGGCCACGTTCTCTGGTGCAGGTGGAGCTGCTCCCAGCTTTTCCCGCACCTCGTTCTGGGCCTGGTGCAGCCAGTGGGGGTGTTTGCCCAGCAGGTAGAGTGTCCAGGCGAGGTGGGCGGTGCTGGTATCGTGTCCGGCGATGAGCATGGTGAGCATCTGGTCGCGCACCAACTTATCATCATCCAGGTTCCGCACCAGGTGGGTGAGCAGGTCATCAGGCGGATCGGGCTGGGCCCGCCGCCGGCGGATGAGCGCGTACAGGTGCTCATCCAGGATATGGCTCTCGCGTGGGGGGCTGTTGACCCCGAACAGCACCCAGATACCGGGGCCGATGTAGCCCAACACTTTCAGGATAGGCTGCCAGATCGTGTCCAGTTCCGGCAGCAGGTCATGGCTAAAATAAACCCGCTCAAAGATGAGCAGGGCCAGCTTTCGCATCTCCATCAGCATGTTATAAGTGCGGCCCGGTTGCCACTGATCCAACACGCGGTCGCACTCTTGCCAGATATGTTCGCAGCGAGGTGCGAAGTGCTTGCGATGGCTGCTGAGGTCCATAATGGCCCGCAGAGCGTCGTGGTCTTCGCCATCAGTGACCAGCACGCCGCAACGCAAGAGCCGGGTCACAGGGTCTTCTGGCAGGCGCCATAGGAAGGCATCCCGCTGCTCCACCAAAACCTGCCGTATGGCCTCAGGTTGAGCTACGAAGACGGGGCTGAAGCCTGGCAGGGTAAGTTGAAAGATGTCGCCTAACTCCTGTTGCACGATCTCCAGAACAGGGAGAATGCCGCCGAAGCCGCGGCGCAGTGATTTGAGCGCGAGAAGCCCTGTTTGGGGCCGTAGTTGCATGGTAGTGGGAGGGGCACGATGTTTCATGGTATGCAATTATTTTATAGTAAACTGCTGGAAGAATGTGGTCACAGCCGTCATGAATTGCTCAGGACATTCCTCATGGGGCACGTGGCCGCAGTTGTTCAGCACAGACAGAGTGGCATCAGGCAGGTCTTCGGCCAGTCGCATGGATTGTTCAGGCGACACGAGGCGGTCATCGTCGCCAGTGATCACTAATGTCGGTTGGATGATCTGGCTCAGAGATATGGGCAAGTCGCTCTGGCAACTGGCTAGAGTCAACTCCCAGAGCGCCCTGTCCCAGTTTTCGGCACGCAAAGGCTTCTGATAGCCTGCCAACACATCGGGGGTGATGTTGGCCGGGTCGTGCCAGGCCAGACGGATGAGGTCCGGCCCGCGTGTCTGGATGAGACGTACCAACAGCGGGCCCAGATGCCGTATTTGTGGCGTGTATAACAGGGAACAAGCCCAGGCGGGCACATTATTAAACACTGCAGCATCCACCAACACCAGGGCCTGGACACGTTCAGGGATGCGCAGCGCAGCCTGTAAAGCGACTGTGCCCCCGGCGGAGTTACCCACCAGAATAGCCTGGTCAACCCCCAACGTATCCATCAGCCCCGCCAGCAGGTCAATCTGGCCTTGCGGACTATATGGATTGACGCCTTCCCAGCGCAGTGGCCGTTCGGTGAGGCCAAAAGCCGGGCGGTCATAGGCGATGACTGTGCCCTGCTCTGCCAGGGGAGCCATCACCTCACGCCAGGAGAAGACGCTGGCGCCGAATCCGTGCAACAGGATGAAGACGGGTTTACCCTGCCCCTGGATTTTGTAGTGCACGTCTAACCCGTTGACTTGCAAGAAGCGACTGTCTGGATCAGCCAGTTGACGAGGCGGGACGGTGTCCTGCAGCGGCGGGATGGGGATGAGGAAGGGACCAACCAGCAGAAGAATGAACAGGGACAGGCAGATAATGGTGAGGGTGCGGAGGCGTTTCTTCATGGTTTTCCTCCCCTAACCTGCCGATAGGCTGCTAAAGTGCGTTCCCGCACGGCATGATGGTCCACGATGGGCCTGGTGGGATAACCTGCTACCCGCACGCCTTTTTCCCAGGGAGCATGGATGGCGTCGGCGGGCAGGTGGGCCAGTTCGGGCAGCCAGCGACGGATATACCCGCCATCCGGGTCAAATGTGCGGCTTTGGAGCACGGGGTTGAACATGCGAAAGTACGGCGCAGCGTCTGTCCCTGTTCCTGCTGCCCACTGCCAGCCGCCGTTGTTGGCTGCGGGGTCGCCGTCAATCAAGTGTTGCATGAACCAACGCTCGCCCCAGCGCCAATCAATAAGCAGGTCCTTGGCCAGAAAGGAGGCCACGATCATACGTGCCCGGTTGTGCATCCAGCCAATGGCCAGCAACTGCCGCATGGCTGCATCCACCACCGGGTAGCCGGTGAGTCCCCTTTGCCAGGCAGCGAACTCGTCGGGGTTGTTCCGCCAGGCCAGGGCGTCGTACTGGCGTCGGAAGCTTCTCCGGCGTACATATGGGAAGTGGTAAAGGATGGCCGTGTAGAACTCGCGCCAGATCAGCTCTGTGAGCCAGGCATCAGCCCCTTGGGCCGCGGCAGGGTTCTGGCGCGCAGTAAGTGCTGCCACCACAGCCTGCCGGGCTGAGATCATACCGAAGCGTAGATAGGGAGAAAGCTGTGATGTGCCCGGCAGATCAAGGCGGTTGCGCGTCCTGGCGTAGTGAGCGATGGGGCCCTGCACAAATCGTTCCAGCCGGCGCAGAGCCTCAGATTCACCGGGAGGGAAGTCCGGCGATACTTCTTTTTTTATTTCGTTTTGGAATCCTGCGTTGCCGGGCACATTATGCGGCGTTCGCAATTGCACAGGCGCAGGCAACAGGTCGGCAGGTGTGGGTAAAGGTTGAGCCAGCCAGGCGCGCTTGAAGGGGGTGAAGACAGTATAGGGTGTGCCATCGGCTTTGCGCATAGCGTCTGGATGACGCACTGTGGGCATGCCACACAAGTGCAGGGGCAACACTGTGGCTACGCGCGCGTCCCGCGCGCGCGCATAGGGCGAGAAGTCTGCTTCAGCATAAATAGCAATTGCATCGGTCTGGTGCTGAAGGCGCGCCAGTTCGGCTACAGGATCGCCAGCCTGCACGATCAGATAACTACCGCGAAGGCGCAGTTCCCTATCAAGTGCCTGGAGACCGCTTAGCAAGAAAGCCCGCCGCTTGTCTCCCACATTGGCCCGGTGCATCAAATGCGGATCAAAGATAAAGCAGGGAATAACCTGATCGCCGGCAGCCACAGCAGCAGCCAGGGCCAGGTTGTCAGTTAGACGCATATCCCGGCGAATCCACCAGATAGTCGTGACAGTCATTATACCGCTTCCTTCTCAATCTGCTGAGCCATGTCATTCTGAGCGATAGCGAAGAACAGGGCATGTCTGGGGCGAAACCGCCAGCCAGTGTTGCCCCGGCATTAAAGCGAGCGCCCTGGTGGGAAAAGGTGCCCGCACAGCCACCGGGGTACATGTGGGCTTCCAATACCCTGATCTGCCGCCCGTTGCGTGCCAATTCGGCTGCGGCAGTTAAATCTCCAATTCCAGTGCCAATGACGATGACCTCTTTCCGCTCCATTTCCTTCCCTGGATTCCCGAGAAAGCACATCCTCTGAGTCACGGCCAACGTTATTCTTTACAAGCGGGCAGGCAAGGGGGGATCGGGCCTGACGATAAGCCGCTGCCAGGCGAAGAATGCAACCCCAGTCACAACTAATGCGCTGAATATGCCCGGTGCCCAGGCACCAATCGTTCCTAACAAATAGCCGCCGACCGAGGGCGAAATGATACGCGTCAAACTTTCAAGTGAGGCAGAAAGACCGAGGATGCCGCCGACCTCTTCGGGGTGCACGGCTTTGCTTAACGAACTGTTAAGCACGGTGTTGAGCACACCGCCAGCAAAAGCCAGGGGGATAAGCACCACCAATAAGACGGGCAGATCAGGCGTGATCGCCCACATGAGCAGGGCCAACATCATCAGCACCAGGGCACTCACGATCAAAGTGCGCTCCTGGAAGCGGGCCGTCAATTGGCCGATGGCCACCCCCTGGACCAGGACCACTAGCATGCCCACATAGGCGAGAACAAGACCCGTGCTGCGGGCATCCAGGCCCAATCTGTATTCAGCGTAGAGGGGAAAGATGGTCTGGAACATGGAAAAGGCCAGACCAAAGAAGAAGCGGATACTCAGCAAGGGCCCCGCCTGCGGTCGGCTTAACGCCTGCCACAAGTTGCGCAAAGTGAATTCCTCGCGTTTTCTAGTGGCCAGTGAGGTGCGGGCTTCCGGCCTCAACGATTCAGGCAGCAGGAAGACCACTCCCAACAGGCTGAGTGCGGAAAGAAGAGCAGCCACAAGGGCGGGCACGGAGAACCCGTAAACGCTTAGCGCCCCTCCGGTGGCCGGGCCGAAGATGAAGCCCAGGCCAAAGGCCACACCGATCAGGCCAAAATTGCGGGCGCGATTCCGCTCATCAGAGATGTCGGCGATATAGGCCTGTGCCACCGAGATGTTGCCGCCAGTAAACCCATCCAGGATGCGGCTAAAGAAGAGCATCCATAGCGAGCGGGCAAAGCCCAGGATCAGAAAACCAAGGACAGTGCCCAGCAGGCTGACTATAAGGATAGGGCGTCGCCCAAAGCGATCAGACATCCGGCCTAACAGAGGGGCACCGACCAATTGGGCTGCGGCATAAGAGGCGATGAGCAATCCCACCTGGGTGGGGGTAGCACCAAAGCTGCCCGCGTAGAAAGGCAATAGCGGCAGGATCAGGCTGAAGCCGAGCAGATCGATGAAAACGATGGTAAAGATGAGGCCCAGATGGCTTTTTCTCATGGCGATTCTTCTCCAGATGTCTGATTCTCATGAATAGGGACCACCTGAGATCAGGCGGTCCACGATTTTTGCTGAAGAGACCACGCCGGGCAGGCCAGCACCGGGGTGGGTGCCCGCGCCCACGAAGTACAGATTAGGAATATCTTCGGAGCGATTGTGGGGTCGGAACCAGGCCGATTGGAATAGAAGTGGCTGGATAGAGAATCCTGTGCCCAGGGTAGTGTTCAGACAGTCCCGAAAATAGCGGGGGTCAATCATGTGTGTGCTGACGATGTGGCGTCGCAGGTCAGGCAGGAAGTTCTCCTCCAGGAATTGCATAATGGCAGCATGATAGAGCTGTGCTGCCTGTTCCCAGCGGATGTCAGCCCCTAGATGGGGCACCGGTGCCAGAGCGTAGAACGCTTCGTGGCCTGGGGGCGCCAGACTGGGATCGGTTAGGGTAGGCATGTGTAGATAGAGCGAGAAGTCCTCTGGTAGGGTTTTGCCCTTAAAGATGTCCTCTATGAGGCCCTTGTAGCGTTTGCCGAAAATGATATTGTGGTGCGCTAATGGGGTGTCCCGGTAAAGGCGATCGGTGCCGAAGTAGATGACCACCAGGGACATGCTGTACTTGGTTAATTTCCGGTAGCGCAAATCACTGTTTCGCAGGCCACGGTGTTGGGGATCGATCAAGTGCATGTAGGTAAAAGGCACATCGGCATTTGAGATCACGTGATCAGCCTTATGCACGCTGCCATCTTTAAGGCGTACGCCCAGCGCGCGTTTGTTTTCAATCAGGATTTTATCAACCTCAGCGTTGAAGTAAAAGCGCCCCCCAAGCTCCTCGGTCAGACGGACCAGTGCTTGCACCAGTGCCCCTGTGCCTCCGCGCGCATACCACACGCCCCATTCCCGTTCCAAATAGTGAATTAAGGCGTAGATAGAGGAGGTAGTAAAGGGATTACCGCCAATAAACAGGGGGTGGAAAGTGAAGCAGCGGCGCAGGAAGTCGTTCTCAATGAATTGGGAGACATAGCCATAGACTGAACGATATGATTGCAGTTTAATGAGATCGGGGACTACTTTAAGCATGTCCATGATGCTGAGAAAAGGTTTATTTGCGAGTTCAATGAAGCCTTTCTGGAAGATAGCCTGTGTCGTATCCAGAAAACGTTTGTAGCCTGCTCTGTCCGCTGGGTTCCACTGGTCAATCTGAGATTGGACAAATTCTGTGTCGGCATTGTATTCAAAGTAATGCCCTTGATCGTTGAAAATGCGGTAGAAGGGGTTAAGGGGAATAAACTTAACGTAGTCTTCCCGTTTGCGACCGGCCAGATCAAAGATTTCATCAAAGAGAAACGGGGCGGTGATCACGGTCGGACCGCCGTCAAAGATGAAGCCATCCCGTTCAAAGACATAAGCACGACCCCCCGCCTTGTCCAGCTTTTCTAGAACCTCAACCTGATAACCGCGAGCGGCCAGACGAGCTGCTGCTGCCAACCCACCGAAACCGCTGCCAATAACGATAACTTTTTCTGCTTGCATGGTGTGTTTGTCCTCAAGGGTGAGCTATAGCGACAATACTATTTCAGAGCCTGGGCATACCAGTTGGTCTTGGCACGCCACCAGATACGGGGCAAGCGCGCCAGCTTGCCTGTATCACTTACATGCGCACGGCGGGTGAACACATCATAATCGTGCGCTGTGATGTCGTCCAGGATGCCTCGATAGAGTTCGGTGGCTGCAGCTACTGCGAAGCGCCCGCTGGCATGGAGCATACCGATGCCTGGGAGCGATTCTTCGTACAATCGTTGTACTCGGGCAATCTGAAATTGCAAGAAGGCCCGCCAACGTCTATCCACCCTGCTGCGGGCGATGTCTTCCTCGCGAATGCCATAAGCAGCCAATTCATCCTGAGGCAGATAAAGTCGCCCCTGTCGCCAGTCTTCGCCCACATCGCGCAGGATATTGGTCAATTGCAGGGCGATACCTAATTTGATAGCGTAAGGGAGAGCCTGGGGGCCGCTGTAACCGATGATGTGCATAGACATGAGTCCCACAGTTGAGGCTACGCCATAGCAGTAGTGGGCCAGTTCGTCAAAGGTGGGGTAACGGTGCATCGTCACGTCCTGTATCAGTCCATCCAGTAACTGCTCTACATAAATGAGGGGAATGCGGTAGCGCTGACACGTATCTTGCCACGCCATGAGCACAGGGTCTTGGGCGGCAGCATCCTGATCCAGGATACAGGCCCGCCAGGCGACCAGTTGGCTAATTGCATCTCCTTCAGCTTTATCAACCATGTCATCGCTGACGCGACAGAAAGCATACAGGGCACGAATGGCCTGGCGCTTCTCTCTGGGCATGAGCGCGGTGGCGATATAGAAGGTGCGGCTATTCTCTTTGGTGATTTGCTCGCAATAGGCGTAGGCTTGCGCCAGGGTATCCGTCCGGTCAATGGGGCGCAAATGTGCAGGGAAATGGTTCTCTAGGGCTGCAGTAGCTTTGGCTAAAAGGGCCTGTTCCCAGGATGTTGTTATGGATACATGTGAAGACATGAGCTTTTCCTTTCTTTAGTAGTAGGTAACGATTGGCTTCACGATGGCTGTCAGGTCGCCTCGCCTGGGGAGATTTCGCTGGTGGCCACCCGGACAAGCCAGGTGTGAATCAGGCTGCCCTGCTCCCCCATATGGTCTTGTACAGCCGAAGCATAGGCTTTGAGATAGTGTTGTAGGCGCGGGCCATCGCTGGTATGGTAGCGCAGGAGACCCAGGATCCATTTAATCTCCGTGTCTAATAGGGAAAGGTCGCCGAATGTGAGGGCCGCGATCAGGTCGCGAGCCAGGTAGTTGTTGGCACTCTGCACTATATGAAGTGAGAACAGGTCTTCAGGCAGGGCAGAGAGCACGGCCTTTTCAATAAAAGGACGCTGGCGCAGGAAAGTATGCAGAATCTCCTGGTAATAGGGATCACGGGGTGGCGCCGTTGGTTGAGAGCGCGACGAAGAGAGCCATGCTTCAACTGTGTGCACAGCCTCTCTAAAGGTTGTTCCCAGGAACACCCCAGGGGTCTGTGTTTGTAGGCCAGGATACAGATTAAAGGCCCGCCCACCGAAAGCCACCGGGGTGCCTGTGGCGTATATGAGGCGGGCCATCTCATCCAGTGTGGCGGCTGTGTAGAGTTCCTGAGCGCTTAAGACCACAAGATGCGGGTCTATCCGCTTCAGGGCGTCGGTCAAGTGTTCCAATGGCACATCTGCGCCCAGGTTATACACCCTCCATCCCTGACGGCGCAGGAAGAGGGCGAACACCAACAGGGGAATGGTATGGAGCTCCCCCGGCGGACAGGCCAGTAAGATACGTTCCGAATAGCGGGGTGACGGGGCTGCTGCGATCAACGTCTGTATACGACGCCCGGTCAATACAGAGGCGAAGTGTTCTTGCTGGACGGTGGCCTGGTTCTGATACCATAGATCGCCGATCTCCTGCAGGCCCCGTTGCAGCACCTCTATACATACCTCTTCAATCGGATATAGAGAAAAGGCCTGGTTCAGCGCTTGTTCCGCCTCAGCTTCATCAAAGGCTAGACAGGCATTCACCCAGGCATGACGGAGGGTGTCCAGGTTAGACACATGCGGGGGGAATGGCCCGGCAACCCATGAGGGGGGCGCCTGGCGTTCCGACGGGGCGTGTGCCTGAGCCTCAAGTGCCTTCCATAGAGCAACAGCCTGCCCGATACGCATCCCTTCGGCTTGACGGGCCAGCAGCCAGCGCACGAGCTCCACGTCGCCTTGGGAATAGAGCCGATGGCCGCCAGGGCTGCGGGTAGGCCGGGGCAGGCCATAGCGCCTCTCCCATGCGCGCAACGTATCAGGCTTGATGCCGGTTTCGCGCACCATGAAATTCAGGTTGTACATTGGCCTGGTCTTGCTTATAGGCATGGCTTCCCTCTGTTCTTGATTAAGAATAGCACAATATGGCTAGATTGTCAAGTATATGCATAGATAACCTGTGCATATACTTGATAAGTTGAGGGGAAGGGATCAACTGCGAGAATTAGGTAATCATCGGTTGGAACCGGCCTTGACAGAATGGCGCGGATGGATTAGAATGACACGTGGACGTGGGGTGAGCCGCCGAGGTAGCTCAGTTGGTAGAGCACGCGACTGAAAATCGCGGTGTCCCCAGTTCGGGGTTTGTAACATACACGGTGGGTGAGTTTGGGAAATTCATACAGGTACATGCCCTTCCAGGTACGTCTCCAGCGTCTAATTAAGGCCTGAGCCAGCCAGCATCAACCCGGCCAACATCCCGCGCTCAGTTTTATACCTCCGCACTGTGCGGCTGCGCATTTTCATGCGTCCGATCACCTGCTCGGTACCGTTATTGGTCCAGGGCACATCCTTGTCCCAGTCAAACACCCGCTAAGTGGGCCATTGTTCGCTCAAACGGATCAACAAGTTACGCAACCGCTCCAAGGCGGAGCCAGGTCCCCCTTGCCCCATCCTGCGCTCAGGGTCTGTTTCCACAGCTCAAACAAGCGCCGGCTGCCTGCGACAGGCAGTTCAGCCAGGAGGGTCTGGACTTCCTCCAGTACCCATAGTCATTCTTTCGGCAGCGTTTTAGCCAACTCATGCAAGGCACACCCTTTGCCGGGCGGCCAGGCCGATCTCATTGATCCATAGGGTCAAAGCGAAAGCGCCATACGCCGATGCCAAAGAAGACCAGGGCAAACACGGCCAGCGCGCCGACCTTGGGGAGCACCTCCATCAGCCCATAGCCGCGTACAAGCAGGTCTTGATAGGCATCCAGCGCCCAGGCGTGAGGCGTTACGAGACCAATCGTGCGTAGCCACCCCGGCATGATAAAGCGCGGGACGAAACAGCCGCCCAGGGCAGAAAGGGTCAGAAGCAGAAGCACGGTGAGGCCACCCACCTGGGCCTCCGTGCGGGCCAGGGCCGAGACCAGCACTCCCAGCCCGGTGGCCGTCGCGGCTGCGGCCAGGCTCACCACCACCAGGCCGGCCGGCGAATGGCCCAGGCTCATACCGAACAGTAGGCTGGACGCTCCCAGCATGATGGCAAGTTGGATCAGGTTGATGAGGTAGTACGGCACCAATTTCCCGGCCAGTATAACCGCCCGATTCATCGGGGCCACCAGCAGCCGACGAAAGGTCCCCTCCCGTTTTTCTCGCAGGACCGAGCCGGCTAGCAGGCTCACGATCCAGAAGATGCCGTAGATCGTGTAGCCGGGGACATTCTGCTGAAAGGTGTCCGGGTACTTTTCCACCTGCATCCCCGCCGGAGTCGTCCGCTCCACGGTGACGACCGGTTCCTCTCCGCCCAACAGACCGCCGGACATGGCCTCCTGAGCCTGGGCTTTGAATGCATTGCGCTGCTCTGCGGGTGTCTGGGGAGCCAGCCTCTCGAAGAGGTAATCCAACCCTTTCGGCATCATCGCCGCATAGGTGCCCCGCTCGATAAGGCCCTGCAGGGTCCCCACGATCGGCTCGACGAATTGGCTGGAAGTGGCCGGGTCCACAATGGCCAGCACCTTTGCAGTATGGCGTTTCGCTGCGGCCGGGTCTTGTGCCAGAACCTCGGAGAAATCAGGCGGAAAAACCAGAGCCAGGTTGCGTTTTCCCTCGACAATCAGCTCCTCCGCCATCTTCCGGGTCAGGGGTTGGCCTTCCCAGGTTGTCTCAACCTGAAAGGCCTCCATGTCATCCAGTTGCCGCAGGACGGCTGCTGCCTGTGTGCCCCGGTCCTGGTTGACGGCCAGGAGTTGAATCTGATCCTCGCCGGGCTCGAACAGGCCGCCCAGGGCATAACTCATCACCACGATAAACATGAAGGGCTGCAGGAAGATCATCACTACGGCCCCTGGGTCTTTAAAGAAAATCTTGAGCTCTTTCCAAGTTAAGGCCAGGATCTGATTCAGCATAGTACACCTCTTAATCGCGCAAGCGCTTGCCCGTCAGGTGCAAAAAGACACTCTCCAGATTCGGTTCCAGCACCTCCAGAGAAAGGATAGGCACCTCACGGGCACTACACAGTTCGATCAGCTCCAGCAGAGCTGGACGGGCCTCGGTGGTTTCGATTTTGAATCGGTCGTCCTGGAAAGAAGCAATACGCACATGGGGAAGGGCGCGAACGGCGGGTAACAAATCCTCGATAGCCTTTGCCATCACTCCAACGTACATAACCCCACCGCCCAGCAGGCTGATCAACCCCTTGGGGGTATCCAGGGCTAGGATGCGCCCTTCGTCCATGATGGCCACCCGGTCGCAGAGGCGTTCGGCCTCTTCCATGTAGTGGGTGGTGTAGAGGAGGGTCAGCCCGGCTTCTTTCAGCCGCAGGATGTGCTCGAAGATGAAGTTGCGGGATTGGGGATCCACGCCCACAGTGGGTTCATCCAGGAACAGGAGGCGCGGTTCGTGGAGCAGCCCGGCGGCAATGTTCAGACGGCGCTTCATCCCCCCGGAAAAGGTGCGCACGGGTTCTCTAGCCCGATCTTGCAACCCGACCATCTCCAGAGTTGCGGCGATGCGCTCCTTGAGCCTTTTGCCTCGTAAGCCGTAGATGCGCCCAAAGAAGGCCAGGTTATCCCAGGCGCTCAGGGTCGGGTAGAGGGCCAGGTCCTGGGGGACAAAGCCGATCAGCGGCTTGATGTGACGCGTCTCTCGCGCCAGGTCGTATCCGCCGATGGTGACCTGGCCCTGATCGGGGGGAAGCAGGGTGGCCAGCACGGAAAGGGTGGTGGTCTTTCCCGCCCCGTTGGGGCCCAGCAGCCCGAAGATTTCCCCTTCCTGCACTGCGAAACTCACGCCATTGACAGCAACCCGTTGATCGTAGGCTTTGACCAGGTTGTGGATTTCCATCATGGGATGAGACATGTTTGTCATCCTTTAGAGAGTCGAACGGCCAATCCCGTGGCTTTGCGGGCGGCAAAGGGGGTGTAGGCTGCGCCTGCGATAATCACGGCAGCAAGATAATATCTCCACACCCATCCATCTGCGCCAAAGACCAAAGGCTGATAATTTGTCGTCAACGGGCTTGTGCCCAGATTGACAATCGTCCAGCTATAGGTCGCCAGAACAACTTGAAACGGGGCGAGAAAAAGCAGGAAACGCAATAGCCTATAATATCGCTCCGGCGGCATTCTGGTTGGATATAGACCGGACATCTCATAATTAGACACCCAGGCAACAGGCAGCCATAGAAGTAATAAGAGGATTTCTGAGATCTTGTGAGCAAACATAGGACCGGTGATGTATCCGACGATTCCCAATTTGGGGATGCTCATACTGACAGAGCGATATAAATCGCTCATCAGGAAGAAAACGCCGACCATCACAGCGAACAGCCAAACCTTGTCGTTTTTGCGGAGTTGCTCAGGTGTCATCGGCTTGAATATTCTGAATCGCGCCTTGGGCATGGCAAAACCTCCTGACGTGGTTATCGCAGGGATATTACCATTTTCCGTCCAGACAAGGAAGTGCCGGAAGTCACGTCCTGCGGTCACATTTTTGGATGTGACCGCCACGGTATGCAATGTGACCTTTCAGGTGGGGATTTGAACCGCGAAGGCGCGAAGTTTCTTAAGAGTTCTTTGCGCTCTTTGTGCCCTGACAGTGAGTCTTTGAACCGTGAAGGCGTGAAGGTACTGAGCGCGTCAGGCTATCAATCCCAGTTCCCTGGCTTTGATCGCTGCCTGAGTCCGATCGCGCACCCCCAGTTTGCTCAGGATATGGGTGAGATGGTTTTTGACCGTCCCTTCGGCGATGAAAAGCGCCGCAGCGATCTCTTTGTTGCTTGCTCCTTGTGCCACCAGGCGCAGAATTTCCCGTTCCCGGTCGGAGAGGGGTTCGATGAGCGGTTGAGGCGCCCTTGGGGCTTGCGCCGTCAGACGGGCAAATTCCGCCACGACTTTGGCGGCAATCGAAGGTTGCAGGAAGGACTCGCCGCGCGCCGCCGCCCGAATGGCCTCGAACAGTTTTTCCGAGGGCGCGTCTTTCAAAAGGTAACCGATGGCGCCGGCGCGCAAGCCTTCAAAGACATACTCATCATCATCAAAGGTGGTCAACACAATCACCCGGCAGTCCGGCTGGGCATCATGCAGGCGACGGGTGGCAGCCACGCCGTCGAGCACCGGCATACGCAAGTCCATCAGTACCACCGTCGGGCGGAGCGTTGCTGCCAGCCGCAGCGCTTCTTCGCCGTTGGCGGCTTCGCCTACCACGTCAAAGTCGGGCTGCGTGGAGAGTAACGTGCGCAGCCCTTCCCGAAAGAGGGCCTGGTCATCTACCAGCAGGATGCGAATGCGCGTCATGTCTGCTTCTCCGCCTGTCTTCCCGTCTCAGCAAGGCAGCCGGACCTCCAGCGTAAAGCCCTGACCCGGCGCGGTGACGATACGAACTTCTCCCCCCAGAAGCGAAGCCCGTTCACGCAGGCCGAGCAACCCGAAGCCGCCGTCGGTTTTGTCGTTGCCCACGCCGTTATCCTGGACCACCAGACGTACCGCGCCAGGCTCCCGGTAGTCCAGCGTAACCCCGGCGCGCGAGGCGTGGGCGTGTTTGCGCACGTTGGTCAGACCCTCCTGGGCGGCGCGATAGAGGGTGAGTTCCGCTTGCGGCGAGAGCGGACGCGGCTCACCGTGCACAGCCAGTTCTGCAAGGATGCCCGCCGCGCGACATTCCTCGACCAGCATCGCGACGGCCTCCGGCAGGGAGCGGCTTTCGGTCGGCGAGGCGCGCAGCGCGGCCACCGAGCGGCGCACTTCAGCCAGACCTTCGTGAACCAGCGACTGGGCTTTGCTCAGAGCCTCCAGCGCGCGTTGGCGATCGTTCTCCATCACTGCCCGCGCCGCTTCGATCTGCACATGGATCACGGTGAGATAGTGTCCCAGGCTATCGTGAATCTCGCGGGCCAGGCGGTTGCGCTCTCTGGCTATGGCTAGTTCTTCCGCCTGCGCCGCGTACTCGCGCAACTTGCGGTTGGCCTCGGCCAGTTCCGCCGCCAGCCGTTCTACCTCCATGCGGGCGTTCTGTTCGCGCAGCGCCAGCCGGACAAAGATGACGACAAACACAATGCCGGCCAGAAAGGCGATGCTGGAGAGCACTGCCTCGCTCCAGCCGAAGAGCAATCCCATTGGCACTCCAAATGCCAGGACGATCAGGGCGCACACTGCCAGCATCCAGGGACGCGGCAATGCCACGCTGTAGCCAGCCAGAGGCAACAAGATCAACCACATCGCCCCTACGTAATGGCTCAAATAGAGAATCGCCGCCCCCAACACAATCTCCATCCCAAAGTACCCAGGCAGGAGCCAACCAGCCCGCAGGAAAAGAGAAAAACCATATGTACCCATGAAAAGATACACTGCGCCCAGGAGGAGAAGCGCCATCCCTGCGGGTTGGGTGAATAAGCGCGGTGAGAGGAGGAGGACGGATAGATAGGCGATGAGGACATTTGCAACGAAGGCCAGATCACCACTATGCTTTAGACGACGAAAGTCAGCACTCATAGGGATTGTTATTGCCCAACGGCCCGCGCTTCACCTGCGCCGCATAGCGCAGCGGAGCGGCGTCAGGTGCAAGCGCGGGTTAGCGCGCCCTTTCATAGATGCAGTATGACTTGCTAGTGTTCTGCTCATGGGGTTCAATTTCTCCAACGTATCAGAGGTCGAAACAGGATATGTTTCACCTGGACATCGTACATCGGCAATAGCTTCTGTGCTATAGGCTCGTGATTGACAAGCAATATAGCCGGGAAAATGGCCTGGATTACGTACCGGTTTATGCCAAGCCCAACCGCAATCCCATTGGCATCTCCACCGTAGATGAATGGGCTGATAGATAAGTTGAAGGGGGCGAATAATTACTGACCACTGCATAGGGAGCTAAACATGGTAACCGGCCTGTCGAATACAGCCTTGAATCACCCGGCGCTTGCGGCGCAGGTGTGCCGTCGCCAAGCGAAGCTCGTGCCGCAGGTGGCCCAGCGTGGAGCAGCAGCGATGGCGCAACTCGACCCGCTTGAGGTAGTTCCAGATGCCT
>FWWM01002233.1_pt1 | contig 53497 bp, 45 predicted proteins | sample 2228351 | NCBI WGS metagenome assembly FWWM01 (sample SAMEA103939774, study PRJEB20133) | metagenome | reverse complement strand
CGTGGTTGAAGCGTGCAACGCCAAAGACGACAACTGCAACAGCCAGACCGACGAGGGCGAGGACCTCGAGGGGTGCAAGAGCTATTACGTGGACGCGGATGGGGACACCTATGGCGCGGGCGCCCCAAAATGCCTGTGCCAGGCTCAGGGCTCGTACGTCACGACGAAAGGCGGAGACTGCGCTCCGGATGACCCGACGATCCACCCGGGCGCCCATGTCTGCGCCAAGGACGGGGATTGCGATGGGAAACTCCCCGACGTGGGCGAGCCCTGCGACGATGGCAACACCGTGACCTGGGACGGCTGCGACGCGAACTGCGCGATCGGGGAGTTCCAGGTCAACAGGTACTATCTCCAGGACCAGCGAAATCCGGACGTCGCCTTCGCCGGGGCACTCGGGACGAACGGTTATTTTGTGGCGTGGGAGGGCGTCGGGTGCACGCTATGGTTCGGCTTCCCGCCCAAGTGCCTGGAACAAGAAGATGGCGTCTGGATAAAGCGATTCGATGGGTCTGGTCAGTCCGTGAGGCTCGAACTGGTGAACACATATGTCACAGGCGCCCAGCACAACCCCGCTGTATGCGGCACAGCATACGGGGCGGTTGTCGTGTGGGAAGGGCAGGGAAGCGCGTCGGAGGCCGACGAGGTCTACGCCCGGAGGTTTCTCTCGGACGGAACCCCCAAAGACAACTTCGCGACCCGCGTGAACCCGGTGACAACCGGGGTCCAGCGGAACCCAGACGTGGTTTGCAACGACAACCTCGCCTTCCGGGTGGTCTGGGAGACGCCGAGTGGGAGCGGGGGGACGGCCATCCTGCTCCGGGCCTTCACGGAAAACCTCGCCGCGTGGGACGAAGAGACGGTCAACACTTTGTCAACGAAATATCACAATCATGCAAAGGTTGCCTACTACGATAAACTGACTCGGTTCGTGGTGGTGTGGCAGGTTGCAGCCCAGGCCGGGCAAGAGGATGTGTACGGCAGGCGATACCTGTGGAACACGGCGGCCCTCGATTCGCAGGAGTTTCGGGTGAACGATTTCACGACGGGGTCCCAGCGGGAGCCGAGCGTTGCGGGCAATCCTGCCTCCGGTGGCGGCTTCGTCGTGGTGTGGGCCGGGTTGGGCACGGGAGGTTCCGACGACGATATCTGGGCTCGGGTTTTCCACCACGACGGGACGCCGAACGGCCCGGCATTTCGTGTCAACTCGCAGACCACGGGGGTACAGACCCAGCCCGATGTGGCCGTCGCGTCGGATGGCTCCTTCGTCGTCGTGTGGAACAGTTACCAAGACATCTACATCCGGAGGTTCAAGGCCGACAAGACCCCCGTTGGGACGGAATCCCTGGTCAATCGCTACCTGACAAACACGCAAGCGCAGCCCGCGCTCACAGGGGCCTCTGACGGCATCGTCCTGGTCGCCTGGGAGAGCCAGAACCAGGACGAGTCCGGGTTCGGCATCTTTGCCCAACGCTTTGGAGCGAACGGCGAGCGGCTGTTTCGGTGAGGCAGGGTCCCCCTCCTGCGGCGCCACTCGCCCACATCGGGCAAGACGGGGACCGATCCGATTGCGTCAATAACCCTTGGCCTTTTTCTGCGGCTTGGCGCCCGTGACGATCGCGACCGAAGCGCTCGCGCCGATGCGGGTCGCACCCGCACGGATCATCGCCTCCGCGTCCTCGGAGGTGCGGATCCCCCCCGAGGCCTTCACCTCCATCCCTTCGCCGACCACGGAACGCATCAAGGCCACGTCCTCGGCCGTGGCGCCCCCTGGCCCAAAACCGGTCGAGGTCTTCACGAAGGCGGCGCCTGCGACCTTGGCCAGGGCGCAGGCGATGACCTTCTCGTCGCGCGTGAGCATCCCCGTCTCGATGATGACCTTGACCTTGTGCGGGGCCGCTGCTTGCACCACGCGCCGGATGTCCTCCAGGACCAGGGCATAGTCCTTGGACTTGAGCGCGCCGATGTTGATCACCATGTCCAGTTCCTGGGCGCCGTTCCGGATCGCCTCTCGTGCCTCGAAGGCCTTGGCCTCGGGCGACGAGGCCCCGAGCGGAAACCCAATCACCGCAACGACCATCACCGGGCTACCCTCCAGGAGCGACCGGCAGAAGCGCACATTCGCCGGGTTGACGCAGACTGAGGCGAAGCCATAGGTCTTGGCCTCCTCGCACAGACGCCGCAAGTCCTCGCGCGTGGCCTCGGGCTTGAGCAGGGTGTGGTCAATGTAGGGCGCCAGGTCCTTGCGGACCGGGCCGATGTTCGGCGCCGCGGACAGGCGAGCCGCGCCCAGGTCAATGATCTTGCGCGCATCGTCCGGCCGCTTGCGCACGCTGTGCCCGCAGCCCGTGCAGTCCGATGCGGTGCGCTCGCAGCGTTCGCACCCCTCACCTGTCCCCTCGCCCTGAAGCCTCGCGCGCACCTGGCGCACCACCTGGTCCACGATGCGCTGAATCTCGGGGTCACTCATCGCTCACTCGCCTCCACGCTCACGGCCAGTTCGTGAAATCCTCGTGGGGAGGACCGCTTCGCACCTTCATCGAAAACGCAAGGCGCGCGCCACGCACCCGCAGGGCCGTGCCCAAGTCGCCTGCCGCCGCTCGCGCGTCCACAAGGTCCACGACCCCCTCGCCCTCGATGTGCCCCCCCTTCCAAGGCTCGAACGACGACAAGGTCAGGGTCCCGTCCGAGGCTACAAGCGGCATGGTCGTGTCCGGGCATCTCTCTGCGAGGACCAGGGAGAGACGCACCTCGCGTCCATCCACAGGGACCTCTACCGGAGGCCCCGACGCCATGAGCCTCATGACCTCCTCGGTGTCCGCAAACTGGATCACCAGGGCGTCCGAGATCGTGGCTGCCCGGTATCCCGCCCTGGCCTCGATCGTCCCCACCCCTTCCGCCGCGAACCAGCGCAGCAGTTCCGCCTGAAAACGAAACGGTGCGAAGGTGCGCGGGCGGTGGTCTCGGCAGGGGGTGACGGTCAGGGTGTCGGCCTCGAGAAAGGCGTAATCGGAGTACGAGCATCCGCTCGCGACCGCGAGCCCGGCCAACCAGGCAACTCCCTTCAGTCCCATCGGATCGCCACCCTCGCGCCAGGACGGACCCCGAGCCGCTCGTCGGCCCGGCCCCCAGGGACCGCGACCTCCACCCACCCGGACGAATCCTCGTGGACCACGAGCGGGGCCCCGCTCGCGTAAAGCCCTGTCACTGCCTCGTGGACCTGCCCCGCGGCCGCAACGCGCACCGGCGTCCCGTCCCGCAGAGAAAGCCACCGTCCCGGGATGCCAACGATGACATTGCCATAGTGGTCCACGACCAGGACCTCCCCCGTGGCCCCGCCAGCGACCTTGCGTGGCCTTGCCCATGGTAGCACGACTGGGTCCTCGACGCTCGGACCGCACTCCTCGAACGAGACCAGGCCACTGGCCAACGCTGCCGCCGCGGGCCCGAAGATGTCCCTGCCGTGAAAGGTCCGGCTGCGACCAGGGCCTCGAATATCGTTCCGCGCCCATTCGCGCCACGCCGCACCACCCCGAGCAGCCCACGACAAAAGCCCGTTGTCCGGGCCGACCAGAAGATGCCTGGACCGGGTGGCCGCGACCACGGCCCTTCGGGCGGTCCCTACGCCCGGGTCCACCACAGCCAGGTGGACCGTGCCCGCTGGGAAGGCCGCGACCGCTCGCATCAGATGAAACGCGCCGGTCCGGATGTCCTGGGGCGGGACCTCGTGTGTCACGTCCACGACCCGGACCGCTAGGGACACGCGCAGGATGGCGCCCTTGACCTCTGCGACATACGAATCGCGATGCCCAAAATCGCTCGTAAACGTAATGATTCCGCAGGAGCGGCTACTCACTGCAGGTCACCGCGAGAACCGGATCCCCTTGATCCGCACCGGCTCATTGGGCCGGCTCTGCGTGGCCGGGACCCGCGCGATCTCCTTCACCAGCGCCACGGGCTCGCACTCCCCGAAGATCGTGTGGTGGTCGTCGAGCCAGGGGGTCGGGACCTCGGTGATAAAGAACTGGCTCCCATTGGTGTTGGGACCCGAGTTCGCCATCGAGAGGCGGCCGGGCCGGTCATGACGCAGTTTCTTCGAGAACTCGTCGCGGAAGGTGTAGCCTGGCCCGCCGGTCCCATCCCCGTTGGGGCAACCGCCCTGGATCATGAAATCCGGGATAACGCGATGGAAAGTCAGCCCATCGTAAAAAGGCCGGCGGACCCACTGGCCGGTCTTGGGGTCGAGCCAGGCCCGCAGTCCCCGGGCCAGGCCCATGAAGTTCGCGACCGCAAGGGGGGCCTCGTCCGGAAAGAGGCGGCAGCGGAACGTCCCCCTAGTCGTCTCGATCTCGGCCACAAGGACCCCCGACCCCTCGATGCCGCGGAGGGCCTCCTCGAGGGAAAGGGGCACGTTCTCTGACACCTGCGGCCCTGGGTCGGGCTCGCGGTACTGAGCGGACGCCACCAGGTCGAGTTTAAACCCCTCCGGGGTCTCGTACAGGGCCGCGAACTTCAGTTGCGGATTGCCCTCAAGCCTGAAGACGACCCGGCCCCCGTTGACCTCGTGCTCGTCGGGCCGCCCCGAGAAGATCGCCGCGACCTGGTCGGGCGTGCGACTCGCGATGACGGCCCGGCTTCGCTGGTCGTACAGGTAGGGAAGGATGGCCGTCACGTTGCCGTCCTGGGCCAGGGAGCGAAGGCCCTGCCACGCCTTCCGAGCCGCCTCGACCGAGGGGTCCGCATCCAGGGGGGTCCTCGGCATCGTCGTGGGCTCGGGGTCCGGCGTCGTCTGGCGGGCCGCGGGCGCTGTTGGCTCCCGCGAGCTAGGTGCGGGCTTGCACGCCACGGACCACGAGGCCAAAAGCGCCACGGTCATCACGCGCGGGAGCAGAAACGTCCCGTCGCCCCTTGTGCCAAGGTAACAATGCATGGCAATCCTCGAGTGTCGGGTGTCGGAGACCGGGTTGGTCTGCCGGTCAACGCTCCCCAGCAGGCGGCATCGTCGGGGGCACCACCCCGCTGACCCGGGGCGCTGTCTCGCGGCCTTCCATCACGCAGTTCCCATCGAAGACCGCCCCCCGCTCGACCACGAGCCCCGCGGTGTGGAGGTTTCCGCGCAGGCGGGCCGTTGACATCAACTCGACCGCCCCGGACGCGCGGATGTTTCCGACCACATCCCCGTAAATGATCACGGTGTCCACCGTGATCTCCGCCTTCACCTTCGCGCCTTCGCCGACGATCAGGGTCCCGGCCGACGAGATCTCGCCCGTGAACTTCCCGTCAATCTGGACCTTCCCCTCGAACGTCAGTTTGCCGTCGAACTCGCTCCCCCGTCCGAGCAGGGCATTGACGTCCCGAGGAGGAGCTCCCACGTTCTTCGGTCCATCCGCCATCTTGGTCTCCCTTCCGACCGGGATGTCGTCCCGTTCCCGAGTGAACACCATGTTCCGTCACCCCGAAAGCCTCCGACGCGAAGGCTAGTCCGAAACCGCCACGAAAGTCAACGGCGGGAATGAGCCCTCCCCGGCAGTCCCGCGCGGTCGTGCGCGCAGGGGGCACCGGCCACAGCGCGTACAATGGGGAGGCCGGGCGCGGAGGCGGACGATGGACCGGTATCGGAGGCAGACGGCGCTACCGGAGGTCGGAAGGGAAGGGCAGGCCCGCATCCGGGCCGCCAGCGTGGTCGTGATGGGTTGCGGTGCGCTCGGGGCGATGAACGCGGCCCTTTTGGGCCGGGCCGGGGTGGGGCGTCTTGTGCTCGTGGACCGGGACGTAGTCCATCTCGACAACCTCCACCGACAGGTCCTGTTCGAGGAGGCGGATGCGGAGGCGGGATTGCCCAAGGCCGAGGCCGCGGCGCGCGCCATTGCGCGTGCGAACTCGGAGGTCGAGGTCTGCGCAGTCGTGGCTGACGTGGACCGGCACAACGTCGTGGACTTGGTGCGCGGCGCGGACGCCGTGGTGGACGGGGCGGACAACTTCGAGATGCGGGCCTTGGTCAACGAGGCGTGCGTGCGCGAAGGCATCCCGTACGTGTACGGGGCCGTACTCGCCACGTACGGGGTTCAGGCGACCGTGCTCCCAGGCCGGACAGCCTGCCTCGCGTGTCTTTTGCCGGACCTGCCAGAGCCGGGGGCCATGCCCACCTGCGAGACCGTGGGCGTGCTCGGTCCCACCGTGGCCATGGTCGCTGCAATCCAGGCCGCCGAGACCCTGAAAGTCCTCGTGGGTCGCCTGGACCGCGTCCGCCAGACGCTCGTCTCGTGGGACTTGTGGACCGGCGAGCGCGCCGAGGTGCACGCGGGACGCGACCCGGACTGCCCGGTCTGCGCGAAGGGCCAGTACGACTATTTGGAGGGGCGGCTAGGGCAGCGGACAGAGGTCCTGTGTGGAGGCGAGGCAGTGCAGGTGCGCCTGGATGGGCCTGTGCCGAGGCTCGACGATGTGGCAGCGCGCCTTCCCATTGAGGCCGCGGCGCGTCTGAACCCCTACATGCTCCGTTTTGAGGCGGACGGGCTTCAGGTGACCCTCTTCCCGGATGGCCGCGCCATCGTGCGAGGGACGCAGGACCCGTCCAGGGCACGCACGGTCCTGGCGCGTTTCGTGGGGGTCTGAACGCGAGGGCCCCGGGACCGGCCCCTTGTCGCGATAAGCCGCGACGCGATAATCCGGTTGTGGCATACTTCGTCCGACTCGCCCGTGGGGTCGCGAGGAGGACATGGGCGAGAAGGTCCCGAAGAAGCGCGCAGACCGGATCCGCAACATCGGGATCATTGCGCACATTGACGCGGGCAAGACCACGGTCACGGAGCGGCTGTTGTTTGTCACGGGCCGCATCTACAAGATGGGCGAGGTCCACGACGGCGAGGCCGTGATGGACTACCTCGTCCAAGAGCAGGAGCGAGGGATCACTATCACCAGTGCAGTCACCTCCTTCCTGTGGCGCGGCGTCGAGATCCACCTGATTGACACCCCTGGCCACGTGGACTTCACGGTCGAGGTCGAGCGCTCCCTCCGCGTCCTGGACGGGGCCGTGGTCGTCTTCGATGGGGTGCACGGGGTGGAGCCGCAGTCCGAGACGGTCTGGCACCAGGCGGACCGCTACCGCGTCCCCCGCATCGCCTTCGTGAACAAGATGGACCGGGTCGGGGCAGACTTCGAGGCGACCTTGCGCTCGATGCGCTCCCGTTTTCCGCAAAAGGTCGTGCCGATCCAGTGGCCGGTGGGCGCTGAAGCGTCCTTCGAGGGTGTGGTGGACCTCTTGCGCCAGAGGACCCTTCGTTGGAGCGGCGAGGACCCGAGGGACACCCTCGTCGAGGAGGGGGTGCCGGACGACCTTCACGACGCGGTGCAGGCCGCGCGCGAGGACCTCATCGCGGGCACCGCAGAACTGGACGAGGCCCTGGCCGACCGCTACCTCGCGGGCGAGCCCCTCCACGCGGACGACCTGGTGCCGGCCATCCGTCGCCTGACCCTCCAGGGACGACTGGTCCCGGTCCTGTGTGGGGCGGCTTTGCGCAACAAGGGGATCCCGCCGATCCTCGATGCGGTCGTGGACTTCTTGCCAGCGCCCTCCGAGGTCGGACCCATTCAGGGGACCCACCCCAAGACCGGGGCCATTGAGCTCCGTCCGCACGACCCGGAAGGCCCTCTGTGCGCCCTGGCCTTCAAGGTCCAGGTCCTCGAGGAGGGCCGGCGGTTGACGTACTTAAGGCTCTACTCGGGCTGGTTCGACGAGAAAGCGGAGGTCTTCAACGCGACCCGTGGGGTACGCGAGAAGCTCTCGCGCATCTTCCAGATGCACGCAAAGGAGCGCAAGCGCGTGGAAATCGCGCAGGCCGGCGAGATCGTCGGGGTGCTCGGGCTCAAAGTGACCGGGACAGGGGACACGCTGTGCGACCCGCAGCACCCGGTCGTGCTCGAGCCCATTGGGGCCTACGAGCCGGTGATCAGCGTGGCCATCGAGCCCGAGTCGCGCGCAGACAAGGAGCGCCTGGACCAGACCCTCCAGCGGATCGCGGACGAGGACCCGACATTTCGGGTGCGCGAGGACCCCGAGACCGGGCAGACCGTGATGTCCGGGATGGGGGAACTGCACCTCGAGGTCGTGGCGGACCGCGTGCGGCGCGATTTCGGGGTGCCGGTGAGGACGGGGCGGCCCCAGGTGGTCTATGCCGAGACCGTCACAAGGCCGGCAGAGGCAGCCGGGACCTGCGAGATCGTGACCGAGGATGTCAAGGTATTTGCGAGGTTGCTCCTGGCCGTGGAGCCCGCGGAACGAGGGGCGGGGCCGTCGTGCGAGGTGGCTTCGGGGCTTCTCGCCCCCCCGGCCCTGATCGAGGCCGCACGCGCCGGGGTGCTCGACTCCTTGCGGGGAGGGGTCCTGCACGGCTGGCCCATCACGGACGTGCGGGCGGTCGTCAAGGCCCTGGAGCAGCGCGAGGGATTCGCCTGCGATGAGACCGCGGTGAAGATCGCGGCGATGAACGCGGTGAAGAGCGCGTGCGAGGCCGCGGGTCCTGCGCGGTTGGCGCCCATCGGGGCCATCGAGGTCATCTGCCCGGCGGAGTTCATGGGAGAGGTCCTGGGGAGCCTTCAGGCCCGCCACGGGGTGATCGAGGCGATGGAGGACCGGGACGTGATCAAGGTCATCCGGGCCACGGCGCCCATCGAGAGGATGTTCGGGTACGCGACGGAACTGCGCTCGCTGACCCAGGGCCGGGGTACCTTCTCGATGAGATTCGCGCGGTACGATGTGGAATGACGCGCCTTGACGGGGGGAGAGGGCGTCGGGTAGGATGCGGCCTCGGGAATCGAGGCCCAGGAGGGTGCCATGCGGGTAACCGTTGCGGCATGGGTCGTCGTATTCATTCTTCCCGCCTGCAACACGGCCCGGTTCGTGGCGGACAAGTCCCCCCCGATGCTGGACGACCAGGCCCTCGCTTTCTACCGGGAGACGTCCCTCAAGCACGCGCGGGAGGCGGCCCCGGCCATGCTCAAGATGCTGGACGGGTTCATCGTCTCGTCCCCAGACAACCCGGAACTGCTCGAGCGAGGGGCCCAGCAGTACTGCGGGTTCGCCCTCATCCTGGTCGAGGACGAGGACCCGGAGTGGGCCACAGACCTGTACCGGCGAGGCTACGGCTACGCCGTGCGGGCGCTACGCACGAGGGTCGAGAACTTCGATGCGCTGGTGAGGGGACCGCCTGACGCCCTCGAGACCGCCCTGCGCCGCCTGGACCGCTCGCACGTGGCCTCGGTCTTCTGGGCGGCAGCGTGCCTGGCGGGCTATATCGCCGTGAACCTCGACGACCCGGGCGCCATCGCCGAGATCCCGAGGATGCTCGCGTTCGCCCGTGCAGCCGAGGCCCTGGACGACACGTACTTCCACGGGGGGCCGCACCTGTTGCTCGGTACCTATTACGCAAGCATGGGCGAGGCCCTCGGCGGCAACCCAGCCGAGAGCCGTCGGCACTTCGAGCGACTGTTCGAGGTCACCGGGGGACGATTCCTGCTCGGAAAGGTCTTCTACGCGAAGACCTATGCGGTGCAGCAGCAGGACCGCGACCTCTTCGTGCGGACCCTCGAGGAGGTGCGCGACGCGCCCGCGAACCTGGAGCGGGACCTGGCCCTCCCGAACCAGGCGGCCCGAAGAAAGGCCGTGCAACTTTTGGATCGTGTAGATGAACTGTTCCCCTGAGGACGGAACCTGCGGAGGAAGGCGATGACGAGTCGGGGATGGGCGTGGGCGGTGACGCTCGGTGTGATGGTGGTTTCGCAGACCGTGCGGGCGGAGGAACCGGTGGTCCTGAAGGTGGCGACCGTGGCACCGGAGGGTTCGGTCTGGCTCAAGGTCATGCGCAAGATGGCGGAGGAGCTCAAGAAGGAGACAGGCGGTCGCCTCGAGCTCAAGTTCTTCGCGGGGGGGGTCCTCGGCGACGACAAGGTCGTTTTGGACAAGATGCGCTTCGGCCAGGTCCACGCCGCTGGCCTGACCGGCGTGGGGCTCGGGGAACTGGTCCCTGAGGTGCGTGTGATGGAACTCCCCTTCCAGTACACGTCGTACAAGCAGGTGGACTGCGTGCTCGAGGCCTTCCTGGAGGAGTTCGCCAAAAAGTTTGAAGAGAAAGGGTTCGTCCTGCTCGGCTGGTCGGACCAGGGTTTTGTGTATGTCTTCTCGAAGAATCGCATCCAGAGCCCGAGCGACATGAAAGGGGCGAAACCGTGGGTTTGGGAGGCCGATGTCCTCGCCAAGGCCGTGTTCAGGACGCTCGGACTGAGCCCGGTCCCGCTCGCGCTACAAGACGTGTTCACCTCGCTCCAGACCGGCCTCGTGGACACGGTGTACATCTCGCCGGTGGCGGCCATCGCCTTGCAGTGGTACACGAAGGTCGCCTACATGGTGGACATGCCCATCGCGGACGGGAGCGGGGCCATCGTGATCTCCAAGGCGGCCTTCGACCGACTGCCCCCCGACATCCAGGCCCTGCTCAGGGAGCGCGTCCCGAAGTACGCGAAGAAACTCTCGCAGGCGACGCGGCAACTGAACGACAAGTCCATCCAGGTCCTCGCGGAGAAGGGGATCACGATCCTCAAGCCGGACGGGGCCCAGGTCTCCGGGTTTCAGGCCAAAGGGCTCGAGGCGGCCCGCTCGCTCGTGGGCCAGTTGTACCCCGAGGCCCTCCTGGACAGGGTGCTCAAGCGGATTCAACAGTGTCGCTGACCGCAAAGCGCGTCCTCCTTGCGGTGGACCGAGGTCTGGCCCGGGCCGAGACCGCGGCGCTCGTAGCCGTGGTCGCGCTCCTCCTGGCCATCGCATTTGTTCAGGTGGTGCTGAAACTGTTTGGCTCCGGGGTCCAGTGGCTCGAGATGCTCGGCCGCTGGCTCGTCCTGTGGGTCGGGTTCCTGGGCGGGGCCGTGGCGAGCCACCAGGGCCGGCACATCACGATTGACGTGGTCTCCCGCCTTGTGCGGGGGACGGCCCGGCGGGTCCTCGGGGTGGTCATTGCCGTGGCAGCCGCCCTCATGGCCGTCATCCTCTTCAGGGTGTCCGTCACCTACCTCGCGCAGAAGGCCACGGACGGATCGGTGGCCTTCTCCGTGGTCGGGACCGACATCCCCGAGTGGTGGATGGCCCTGGTGGTCCCGGTGGGGCTGGGGCTTATGGTCTGGCACTTCGCGGTCCAGGCCATCGTCCCGGCCGCCGGCCCGGAAGGGGGAGGCAAGGCATGACGTACCTCCTCGCCCAGGCCATCATCATCCTCCTCGCCCTCGCTGGATTGCCCCTGTTCCTGGTCCTCGGGGCCCTCGCCATCCTGGGCTACCTGTCGTCGGGTCAGAGCCTGGAACTGTTCTATGCGGCCAACATCCGCCCCGTGGCCACGAACCCCATCTTCCTGGCGATTCCGCTGTTCACTCTGGCTGGCTACCTGATGGCCGAGAGCGGGACCCCGAACCGCATCGTCCGACTCTCGCGTGCCGCCGTGGGCTTCATGCCTGGGGGGCTCGCAATCGTGGCGCTCGTGGCGTGCGCGGGGTTCACGGCCTTCACGGGCGCCTCCGGGGTCACCATCGTGGCCTTGGGCGGGCTGTTGATGCCCGCCCTCCTCAAGGACGGCTACCCCGAGCGGTTCACCCTGGGGCTCCTTACGACGAGCGGTAGCCGCGGCCTCCTCTTCCCTCCGAGCCTCCCCCTGATCGTGTACGCGATGATCGCCGGGCTTGCGATGGAAGGGGCCGGCCAGTGGACAGAGGAGGCACGCATCGCGCCCGGCGTTGAGACGGTCGAGGCGGCCCCGTCAGAAGGCGCACGGGACGACGCCCAGAAGGCGATTGACGAGGAGGTGGACCGCCTGCTGGAGGAGGACGAGGACCAGCCGTCCGGCAAGGAGGGCGGCGAATCCGACGGCGACCTCGGCCTGGATGTGGAGGCGGAGGTTGCCGCGATGCGCCAGGCCGCCTCAGGGGCCGGGGCCGGCGAGGAGGCCCGCCTGGACAAAGGCCCCGCCGCTCCCGCATCTGCGCCGACCCAGGTATCGGTGGACCGCCTCTTCGTGGCCGGTCTGCTTCCGGGCCTGTTCGCCCTCCTACTGGTGGCGCTGTACTCCATGGTGGTCGGGTTCCATAACCGGGTCCCGCGGACTCCATTCGCCTGGCCCGAACTGGGCAGGGCCCTCTGGTCCTCTGCCTGGGAGGTGCCCATCCCGCTCATCATCGTGGTCGGGATCTATGGCGGCTTCTTCACGGCCATGGATGCGGCCGCCATCGTCGCGGCCTACGTCTTCGTGGTCGAGGTCTTCGTCTATCGTGACATCCCGTTGAGGCGACTCCCCCACATCTTCCGCGAAAGCATGGTCCTGGTCGGGGGTATCCTCCTGATCCTGATGTCCGCCCTGGCCCTGACCAACTACTTTATTGACCGCGAGGTCCCCCAGCGCCTCTTCGCCCTGATCCGGGATTCCATCACGAGCCCCTTCACGTTCCTTTTGATTCTGAATGTCTTCTTGCTTGTCGTCGGATGTCTGATGGACATCTTCTCGGCGATCCTCGTGGTCGTGCCCATCATCACGCCCATCGCGCTCCACTACGGGATAGACCCGGTGCACCTTGGGATCGTGTTCCTGACGAACCTCGAGATGGGCTTCTCGACCCCGCCGGTCGGGGTGAACCTCTTCGTGGGCTCCCTCGCCTTCCGAAAACCCGTGGTCGTGCTCTATCGGGCCACCCTGCCGTATCTGGGCTTGAGCCTTGCGGCACTCTTGGTCATCACCTACTGGCCAGACCTGTCCTTGTTCCTGGTGCGCCTGACCGGGGTGCGGTAAGGCTTCGCTCTCGCCTTTTTAGAACTTGAGCGGGCTCTGCGTCACCTGGCTCGTCAGACGGGACCGGATCTCCTCCGCGGCCTCAATGGCGGCCTGCCGCACCTCCTCGTTCCGACTCCCGGTGAGGTCCGCGAGCACCCCCAGGGCCCGCCCTGTCCCGATGGCCCCGAGCGCCCGGATTGCGAGGACCACCACCTCGACAGGCTTGGGTCGGACCCCGAGCCGACCAGGGAGGAGGGTCCGCACGGACGGGGGGTTGACGCACTCGATGAGAATCCCCTCGAGGTCGGGGGTCTCGGGCAGCAACTGATACTGGTAATGCGCGAGGGCGGTCAGGCAGGCGGTCTGGAGTGCCGTGTCCGGCTCTTCCTCCGCACGAGTGCGCAGGCGGATCGCCTCAGCGAGCCGCTTGAGAAAGGAGGGCTCTGTGGAGCGGATGGCGCCCAGGTGATAGATGGCCTTGCGCACCACGACCGGGTTGTCGTCCTCCAAGAACGCGAGCAATGCCTTCTCGGCCTCGTCGCCATAGACCAGGGCCAATGTCTGGACCACCTCCTCGCGCACCTTGGGATGGGGGTGTCGCATGTAGGCCCGGAAGACGGACAGGCCGGTCCGGGCGCGGGCGCTCCCGAGGATGGCGATCAGGTTGCGCACCGTGTACCAGGGGTGACGGTGCGAGCGCAGTTCCTCGAGGATGGCGGGGACCGCATCCGCCCCGATGTGCTGAAGCATCGCCACCGCTGCGGCCCGCTCCGAAACATCCTCGGCACCGAGGCGCGCGACCAGGAGCGGGACCGCCTTCTGTCGGAACAGGGCGACCCCGACCTCGAGCCCTGCCCGCGCGTCCTTTGGGGTCCGGCAGGCCAGGTCCACGAGGCCCGCCAGCACGCCCGCCCGCTCGAGCGCAGCGAGCGTCTCCTCGAGGAAGCGGGTCCTCCCGACAAAGGGAGGGGCCTCTTCCTTCAGGTGTCGGTCGAAGACCTGAAGGATGGAGCCCACGGCCTGACCATGCCCTTGCCGGATCAACTCGGGCAGGATGACGACGAAGACGTTCAGGTACTTGAGGTACGTCTTCGGGGACCCGCAGGACTCGAAGTCGCGGAGATAGGTCTCCGGGGACTCGAGAAACCGCTCGCACAGTTCTCGGGCCTTCACTTTGCGGCGGACCTCTTCCGGCAGGGCCTGTACCTCGATGAGACCGAGCCCGTACGCCCGCTCGAGCATAACCTCGCGGTCCTGAACCGAAAGCCGGGACAACCGGGCCATGACGAGCCGGGCCGCACGCGCAACGGCCTCGAGGTGGGCCTTGGCGTCCCTTCCAGGTGGGGCAACCGCCGGTGAGCGTCGCGCGGCCTCCACTCCATCCAAAAGGAGTGCCCCGACCGCCAAGACATGACTCGGTGGGATGGCCTCCGCGATGCACTGCTGCACTTCGCTCGGGACAAAGGTGGGGACCCCTTCCGAGACGAGGTCCGCGTGGAGGAGGACCTCCGCGATGATGGCGGGCCGGCGGACGGCTCGGACCACGTCCGAGATCGCCTGGGCCTTCAGCTGGGCCAGGGGTTCGGCACGGACACGGCGGACCTCGGTCAGGCGTCCCAAATCGGCCCGCAGCCGCCCGAGTGCGAGCCGTGTTGCCCACGGGAGGTGGCGGGACTGCCCCGGGACCTCGTCCATACCGACTGCGGTCACTGCGAGGATCCCGGTCCGGGCTAACTCCTCGTTCATGATGGCGGTGGCGGAGCGGCCCTCGACGGCCTCGATGCGGGAGGCCCAGGTCACCCACAGTCCGAGGAAGGCGGCGAACTCGGCCTCCCGGATGTGGCGCTTGATCGTGAACGAGGCGATGCGGTTGCGGACAAAGTAGTCGTGCAGTTTCGAGACGAAGTGCTCGCCCATCACGCCCCCGAGCGCCCGGGCGACCTCGATGGCATCCGGGGTGATCCCCTCGATCATCACGCCCCGCTCGTCCACGGTCGAGACGAGGACGTAGGTGAGTTCGTAGGCGTCGCGCGTCACCTCCTGGAACTCCTGGTAGAGGTCGTGAGCGACCGCCTTGGACGCTGGGTTTTCCGACGAGTAGTAGCCGGGCTGCTCGATGGCCTTGACGAGCTCGAGCGTGAAGCGTCCGACGCGCTGGCGTATCTCGCGCAACCGCTCGTCCGGGAGGGTCGTGACGGTGGAGCCCATTCCGACCTCGTGTTCACTACAATTGTGAACGACAGTATCGGAGAAGTCAAAACATCAGAGGACCCTCTCGTCCTTGACAAGGAGAAGGTCCCCGATCAGCAAGAAGTCCATCCCCGTGGTCAAGTAGCACTTCACCGCGTCGGCCGGCGAGTTGACGATTGGCTCCCCGCGGATGTTGAAGGAGGTGTTCAGGACCAGGGGCGTCCCGGTCTCGCGGCGGAAGGCGTCAATCAGGGCGTAGTAGCGGGGCTCCTGCTCACGCGAGACGGTCTGGACCCTGGCTCCGCCGTCCACGTGCGTGACGGCGCCGGCCTCGGCGAGGCGCTCCGGGCGTGTGGGGAAGACTCGCAGCATGAAGGGCGAGAAGTCGCAGCCCTCGAAGTAGTCGGGGGCGTGCTCGGCGAGTACGGATGGCGCATACGGGCGGAATGCCTCGCGGAACTTTACGCGCGCGTTCAGGTGGTCCTTCATGCGCGGGTCGCGGGGGTCCGCGAGGGTGCTCCGATGTCCCAGGGCGCGGGGACCGAACTCCGCTGGTCCGAAGAAGACACTGCCGACCAAACCACGGGCCAGGAGGCGAGCGGCGATTGCGAGCGGGTCTTCCGGTTCGTACCACTTGAGGCCGCCCCGCTCCAGGGTCGCCCGGATCTCGTCGGGGCTGTGGTCCGGTCCCAGGTAGTCAAGGAGCATCTTGGGCTCGCCACGGGGCCGCCCACCCGCGACGTGCTCCACCCACAATGCCGCTCCCAGGGCCGAACCTGCGTCGCTCGCTGCCGGCTGGAAGAAGTAGCCATCGAAAATCCCCGAGCGCACGAGTTTTCCGTTTGCCGAGCAGTTCAAGGTGACCCCGCCGGACATGCAGAGGGTCGGAAGGCCGGTGAGGGCGCGGGCGCGGCGCGCCAAGTGAAGCACTGCCTCCTCGAAGACCTGCTGGACGCTCGCCGCGATGTCCTGGTGGCGCTTTGTGATCGGTCCTTCCGGCTCGCGGGGTTCGCCCAGGGTCTGGACGACCCTCTCCGAGTAGCGCGTGGGCCGCTCCAGGTAGAAGGAGAAGTACGACAGGTCCAGTTCATAGCCGTCGTCGGTCAGCCGCAACATCCGCCGGACCTCGTCCACATAGCGGGGGTGCCCGTAAGAGGCGAGGCCCATCATCTTGCCCTCGCCCGAGTTGGGCTTGAACCCCAAATATTGCGTGAAAGCCGCGTAGAAGGAGCCGAGAGAGTGCGGGAACTCGCAGGTCCACAGGCGCTCGAAGCGCGTACCCGAGGCGCGCCAGATCACGCTCGCGTCGCGCTCCCCGTAGCCGTCCACGGTTAGGACCGCGGCCTCCGCGTGGGGGGAACAGAACAGGGCCGCCGCCGCATGGGCGAGGTGGTGGGTCACGTAGTAGATGCGCAGGGCGCGGCCCCCAGGGAGGTGAAAGATTTGCTCCATGGCCTCGGGTGCGGCCCCGAGGGCCGGCAAGAGGTGGTTGGGGACATCGAAGAGAAACTCGAAGTGGTGCCGCGGGGTCGTCGCCCATCGCCACTGATGAGTGGCCGCGTGGATGGCCGGGTTCCAAAAAAAAGCGACGGCATCGAGGTCACGCAGGGTCAAGCCGCCGGCGCGCAGGCACGCCTCCATGGCCATGGAAGGGAAGCCTGCGTAGTGCTTGACCCTGCGAAAACGCTCCTCCTGGACGGCCATGACCACCTGGCCGTCCACCACCAAGGCTGCGGCGGCGTCGTTGCTGAAGTTCAGTCCAAGGACCTTCATGGCATCACCCCCGTCGGAAGCGTAGCACGTGTCACAGGCCGATGCGTCGCACGAGGTCCGCGGCGCCGCGCTTCAAAAGTTCGCCGCGGGCGACCTGGGCCGCGGACAACAGGCGTGGCTCCGGCAGGGGCGCACGGGTCAGGGTGTCTTTTGCACCCCGCACGTCCCCGATCAAGGCCTGCGTCGCGGCGAGGAGGCCAAATCCCACGGAGAGACGCGGAGCGAGGCGGACCACGTCGGAGAGGGGGTGCACGGCCTCCGCGAATCGGTCCTGGGCCAACAAAAGCCTCCCGAGGCCCAAGTTCGCGGACACCGAGTGGGGGAAATCCCGTCTCGTCACTCGAAGGATCGTCTCGCTGTCGCGCCAGTCGGTGTGTCGCGTGATAGTCATTAGTGAAAAGATTGTGATAAGTATCGCAAGAAAGGCGCCGCGCGTGCCGGCGAAAAACCAGCGAACCCGAAGGAGCAACCACGCGCGGCCCACTGCCCCAACCACGGCCACCAAGAACCCGGCCAGGGGGACGTACAGGAAGCGTTCGCCCGCGGCATCGAAGAACGGCACAATGTGCGACACGGGCAAGAGCGCGGTCACAAAGAAAGCAAGCCCGAAGGCGACCTCCGGGGCGCGCCCCCAGGCGAGGACCACGCCGGCGAGAAGACCGACCCCGAGGAGCAGGCCCGCGAGGATATCCGCCTCGAACAGGCTCGTAGGTACGCCCAGGATGTCCCAGTCGTAAAACGGGCAGAGAGGGTAGGGGAGGACGCAGAGTCTGACGTACAGGAACAGGATCCGGGGGACCATCAGGGCCTTCTGCCACGGGGCCAGCCCCTCGAACCAGTCGTAGAGGCCGCTTTCGGTCACGTGGGAGCGCCACAGCCACCACGCCCCTGCCAACAGGGCGAGCGGGAGATAGACGCTCAAGACCCTGGCCTTGCCAATGGCCCGTTCGAGCGGGGGAGCCGGAGTAGCCCAAAGGTCCGCGAGGAAGAGGAGCGCGGGGAAGACGAGCATGGTCTCCTTCGAGAGGAGACCAGAGGCGAAGCAGGCGAGCCCCGTCAAGACCCAAAGCCAACGCCGGCCCTGGGGGCGCGCGAGGGCCCAAAGCCCTGCGAAGGTGAACAGCCCTGCAAGGAGCGTGGTCCGGTACGTCACGAGGGCCACGGCCTCGGTATGGACCGGGTGGATGGCCCATAACACGGCGACGGCGGTCACGAGGGTCTCCTTGTCTGGCCACAGGCGGCGCAGCCACAGGAACAAAAACACGGAGGCCAAGGTGTGCACGACGAGATTGGTCGCGTGGAACACGACAGGCTCTGGACCGCCAGCCAGGGCCCAGTCCACGGCCATGCTCGCGAGTGCCAGGGGCCGGTAGTACGGGCGGTTCTGCACGTCTCCGAGGGCGTACCCGACCCCGGAGGCCCACGGTGTCGAGAAAAAGCCAAAGACGTTCGAGAGGTCCCGGATGGCTGGGTTATCCAGGACGATGTACTCGTCGTCCCAGGCGAACTCGTTGAAGAGGATGGGAAAACCCGACGCCACCGCCGCGACCGCGACGGCCACCGGCGCGCGACGATTCAGCGAAAGGTACGAAGAAACCGCTCGACCCGCCATCGGAATCTCTTGCGCCAGGTCCAAATCGTTTGGCCCGGACCGCCCACCCGCCACCCTCCCACCCCGCGCCAGGGTCGCCGAAGATAAGCAAACGCCCCCAAAATCCCGCCAAGGTGGGCCGCGACCGCGATGCGGGGGTCGGAAAGCCACGCGATGAAGTCAATGGCAACGGCTACGAGGATCAGAGACCGGCCTCGCAGGGGCGCGAAGAACCACAGGCGCAACTGCGCATCCGGAAAGAGGAGGGAGAAGGCGGTCATGACCCCCAATACCGCTCCGGACGCCCCCACCGCCGGAAGCGAGGGGTCCGAGAACAAGGCCGCCCATGCGGAGTGCAGAAGGGACCCCGTGACCCCGGCGACGAAGTACAAGGTCAAGAAGGGCTTGAGGGTCATGGCCCGCTCGACCCAGGGACCGAGCGAGTAAAGCAGGAGCATGTTCATCACGATGTGGAACAGGTTGTGGGGGTCGTGGAGGAACATCATCGTGACGAGGCGCCAGACCTCGCCCGCGAGGAGGCGCTCCGGGAGGAGGGCCGCCCCGAAGAACAGGAACTGGAAAAACTCCTCGTCCAGCAGTCGAAGACCAAACAGGGCGAGATGGACCGCACCGACGACCACCAGAAGGAAGGTGACACCCGGGGTGAAGCGGGACCACCGCCCAGGCGAGGCCCAGGGCCAACTGGCGCGTCCGAGGGGGCTCACTTCCCCTTCCCGGCGTTGTACTCCTGGATCAGGCGCTCCGTGAGGTCCGTTGCCGCGTCCGCGTACACGACGGCCTGTCGGTCCAGAATGACGGTGAACTTCTCCTTGGCGCCGATTTCCTGAAGGATCCGGTGGAAGCGCTCGAAGATGGGCCGGGTGAGTTCTGCCTCCATCTCCGCAAGTTTCCGCTGGTTGTTCAGGTAGTACTCCTGGACCTCCATGAGTCGCCGCTGGTAGTCCTGGAGTTTCTGGCGCTTCACCTCCTCGGTCATCACGGCCATCTTTTGTTCGAGTTCGTCCTTCAGTTTTTTGAGGTCGTCCTGCATCCGGTCGAAGTCCTTCTGCCGCTTCTTGACCTCCTTCTCCAGCTTGTCCTTGGCCTTCTTGCCGTCGTTGACGGATTGGAGGGCCCGCTGGAGGTCCACCACGCCGATCCTCGCCTGCGCCATCGCCGGAACCGCGACCAGCGTGCCGGCCACGGTCGCGACGACCCCGAGCCATCCGTAGTGCATCTGTCTTCCTCCGCTTGGGAAGCCGGCCACAATGCCGCCGCGATCTTCATGGAAACCCGGCGATTCGTCAACTCCGCGAAGTCGCCGCGCCGAGGACAGGTCCTTCGGTTCTCATTGGCTCCGTTCGGGCCTGTCTAGCGACAGGCCTCGAAGAACCCGAGGACTTGTTCGAACCGCCGATTGAAAGCAGCCACGACTGCCGGGTCGAAGCGCGCGGCCATGTCCACCGTGATGACCTTGCGGGCGGATTCCGGCCTAATTGCGGCCTTGTACCGCCGCACCGTGACCATTGCATCGAAGACATCCGCGACCGCCACGATCCGTGCCTCGATGGGGATCTTCTCGCCCTTCAATCCATTGGGGTACCCGCTGCCGTCCCACCGCTCGTGGTGGCAGAGGGCAATGTTGCAGGCCATGGGGTCCGCCCGCGCCGCGGCCAGGAGTTCGTACCCGTACTGGGTGTGGCGTTTCATCTCCTCGAACTCCTCGGGCGTGAGCACCCCTTCCTTCTTGAGGATACGGTCCGGGACGCCGACCTTGCCCACGTCGTGCAAAGGGGCATACACGCGGATCTTTTCGCTAAACTCGGCACTGAGGCCCATCTCCTCCGCGAGCATCGCGGAGTACGTCGCGACCCTCAGGATGTGATGGCCCGTCTCGGGGTCGGAGAGTTCCGTAGCCTTCTCGAGCGCGGCCACGGTCGCCATCGTGATCTCCATCAACTCCCGCGTGCGCTCGGCCACCTTGATCCCTAGCATGCGCTTCTCGTTCTGGAGCCTGCGGCGGTAAGTCGAAAGCCGGAGCAGGACCCGCACGCGCGCACGCAGGGCGAGGCCGCTCGTCGCCTCGTTGATCACCTCGTCCGCGCCTAACTGAAATGCCTTGACTTCCTCGTCGGGGTCAAGGGAGGACACGACCATCAGGAACGGGGTCTCGGCGGTCTCCCGCGAGGTCCGAATCGCGCGCAGCACGAGAAACCCGTCCGGGTTCTGCAGGTCCGACGAGCCGATCACGAGGTCCCACGTCCCGGTCATCGCGGCCCTCTGGGCCTCCCGCCCATCCGTGTACACGTCCATCTGGTACCCAAAGGGGCCCAGGGCCTCGACGACGCGCTCAGCGGTCCAGGGGTGGGCCGCAACCAGGATGCGGAAGGTCGAGACCACGTGCTCCAGGCCTCGGTGGTCCGGACGATTCGGGTTGAACGAGGCCATCCTGGCCTTCTCCCGTCCATGCCAACGGACAGGGTAGCAGAATCAGGCCATCACCGCCACGGGTCGCGCCGGAAAACCGTTTCGGCACGGTCGGATCCAAGCGACACGAGGGTCACCGGGATGCCGAGGCCTTCCTCGACCATTTGAAGGTACGCGCGCGCGGAGTCCGGCAGGCTGGCCACGTCCCGGATGCCCCGGAGGTCCTCGCTCCAGCCGGGGACCTCCTCGAACACGGGGGTCAGGCCAGGGTCAAAGAACCGGTCCGGATGGACCACCTCGATGGTCTTCCCGCCCACCCGGTAGGCCGTGCAGATGGGGATGCGGTCGAGCCCTCCGAGCACATCCAGTTTCATCACGGCCAGTTGGGTCGCGCCGTTGACGCGCACTGCGTACTTTAGGGCCGGAAGGTCCAGGGCGCCGCAGCGACGCGGCCGCCCGGTGGTCGCCCCGAACTCTGCGCCGCGCGTCCGCAAGTGGCGTCCAAAATCCCCCGTGTCCTCCGTGGGGAACGGGCCACTTCCCACTCGGGTCGTGTACGCCTTCATCACCCCGATCACACCCACCTTGGAAGGGCATCCGATCCCCGACAGCGGAAAGGCCGCCATGGCCGTGGTCAACGAGGAAGTAACGAAGGGATAGGTCCCGTGCAGGACGTCGAGCAGGGTGCCCTGGGCGGACTCGAACAGGACCCGCTGGCCCCGGGCAAGTGCCGAATCCAGGACCTCGCCCGTATCCGCGAGGAAGGGGGCGAGGCTTTGGCCCAATGGCAACAAATGGTCCACCAGGTCGTCCAGGGCCAAGGCCTCCCCCCCGAGGTGCCGGATCAGGGCGTTGCGCTCGGGCAGGACGACGGCGAGACGCGCCCGCAACCGGTCAGCATCGCACAGGTCCGAGGCCCTCACGCCGCGGCGACCCACCATGTCCTCGTAAGCGGGGCCGATGCCGCGGCCCGTGGTCCCGATCCGGCCCGGGCCGGCCGCGGACTCGCGCAGGCGGTCCAGGGCCTTGTGATACGGCAGGACCAGGTTGGCGGCCCGGCTGATGGCGAGCCGGGCAGGGGTGACCTCATGGCCCGCCGCGGCGAGCTCCGAGACCTCGTCGAAAAGGGTCTCCGGGTCCAGGACTACCGCCGGACCGATTACGCACCGTACGCCGGGCGACAGGATGCCGGATGGGATCTGGTGTAGGATGACCTTGCGCCCGGACACGACCACGGTATGACCCGCGTTGGCTCCGCCCTGGTAGCGGGCGACCACGTCGGCCTCTGCACCGAGCAGGTCTACGACCTTGCCCTTGCCCTCGTCCCCCCACTGGAGTCCCACCACGATAAGACATCGAGACATGCGGGGGTCCTGTTGCTGGATAGGCATCAGTTCACGGCCCCGACCCTGCGGCCGTGAAGGAGGAAGTCACGGACCTGGGCAGCGATGGCCTGCGCGACGCGTTCCTGGGCCTCGTGCGTGGAGGCTCCGAGGTGCGGGGTCGCCACCACACGTGGATGCGAGAGGAGCGGGTGGCCCTGCGGCGGAGGCTCCAAAGACCACACGTCAATGGCCGCAGCGCTTAAATGCCCGTCGTCGAGGGCCTCCACCAGGGCCGTTTCGTCCACGAGCCCGCCCCGTGCGCAGTTGACGAGCATGGCACCCTTCTTCATCCGGCGGATCGCCTCGCGGCCCAGGAGATTGCGGGTCGCATCGTTCAACGGCACATGCAGGCTCACGATGTCCGCCGCGTCCAGCAGGTCGGACAGGTTCTCGACAGCGGTGACCCCAGCGGCCTCCATCATGAAGGACGGGACGAATGGGTCGTAGGCGAGGACCTTCATCCGCAGGCCCAACGCGCGGTCGGCCACGATGCGCCCCACGGCCCCGTACCCGACGAGCCCGAGGGTCTTGCCGGTCAGTTCACGGCCAACGAAGTGGCTGCGCTCCCATTGGCCTCCCTGAAGCGACGCGCACGCCTGCGGGAGATGACGCGCCATTGCGAAGATCAAAGCGATGGTGTGCTCCGCAGCGGTGACGCTGTTGCCTCCGGGGACGTTCATCACCAAAATGCCACGCGAGGTCGCCGCGGGCACATCAATGTTGTCCACACCCGCCCCCGCTCGGCCAATCACCTTCAGATTCGTCGCCGCCTCGATCACGCGCCCTGTCACGCGGACCGCGCTGCGAACCAGGACCGCATGAAACGGGGGGATAGTCTGGGCGAGGGCGTCCTCCCCAAGTCCCGGACGCACCGCCACCTCGAAACCGGCTGCCCCGAGGACCTCGGAGGCCACGGGTGCAACCTTGTCGGCGATCAAAACCTTGTAGGACATGGAGTTCCTCCCCGGTGCCCGCAGACCCTTATTTTTCTGCTGTTCTTCCACGCTCCGGTCGCCGCACGACGCGAGGCGACCCCTCCCGGGTGGGCGATGCGGGATTCGAACCCACGGCCTTTGGTTCCGGAGACCAACGCTCTATCCAACTGAGCTAATCGCCCACGCCAAAGGCACCTACTTTTTACCATAGACTTCACCGCACATGCAACCCCGCTCGCGCTACAATCTCGTGGGCGATGAGAATGGTCATCCAGCGGGTGCGCCGGGCGCGAATCCTCGTCGAGGAAGACGGGGTGGAATGCGGGGCGATAGGCCGCGGGCTGTTTATCCTCGTGGGCCTGAAGTCCGGTGACTCGGACGAAGACCTAGATTGGCTCGTCCACAAGGTCGTCTCTCTGCGCGTCTTCGATGACGAGGACGGGCGCATGAACCGCTGCGTGGTGGATGTCGGAGGTTCCCTCGCTGTGGTCAGCGAGTTCACCCTTTATGGGGACGTTCGTCGGGGGCATCGTCCGTCCTGGTCAGCCGCCATGCCGGTCGCGGAGGCCCGCGCCTTCTGGCCGCGGGTGGAAGGACGATTCCTTGCAACGGGGATTCCCTGTATTTTCGGAAGGTTTCAGGCCATGATGACCTGCGAGATCACCAACGATGGGCCTGTCACCCTGGTGCTGGACAGCGAGGACAGGTTCCGACCCCGGTAGCCGCTATTCGCAACGGTGGGCCTTCAACTGCTTCTCCAGGGACGCGGTGAACGCGCCGTCTTCCCGGAGGGCCGCGTCAATCCGGTTCCACTCGTCAAAGGTCTTGAACCCGTGCCGGTTGAGGATCTCAAGCTGGACACCGTACACCGTGTCGTCCGAGATCTTCTTGCCCTCCTTACGCTTTTTGTCAACGTCGCGGGACAGGCACAAAAGGTCCAACCGGGCCTTCACGTAGTTCTCGCGCGCTGTCTCTGGCTTCGGCATCAGGTCCGCACCGCGGAAGTCCACCGTGTAAAAGCCGGGGCCCCTCTGGGTCCAAAAGAGGACCTCGATGTCCTTCTCGTCGAGCGGAGGTCGGTCCTTGTCACCCGTCACGTAGAACACGCGGGGGTAGTACCCTTCGCGTTCCATGACGATGCGGTACTCGTACCGGAAGACCTTCTTGCGGTCCTCCGACGCCTCCTGGATGGGGATGTCGTTCAAGGGGATCTGCTCGACGACCTCCTTCTTCGACCGGTCAAGGTGGAGGGAAGGGTTGTCAATCTGCTGCTCCACCGGGGTCTGCGTGTAGTCCATGCGGCCGCGCAGGCACTCGATCAGCGCGGGATCGTCCTTCGCCCCTGAGCAATCGAGCGTGAACTTCCTTTCCGTGATCGTCACCCTCGCGTCCCGGGGCGAGTAGAAGAGCGTCAGACTGCCGTAGCGGTTCGCGGTCAGATTCTCGATCTCTCGGATGCGGTCCTCTTGAGCCTTGCGCAGCGCCTCCTTGTAAGTGCCAAGTTCTCCCGCGAGCAAGGCCTCGAACTGCTCTCTCAGGACCGGGCTCGAGTAGATGACCAGGACCCCGATGGCTGTCAGGGCCAGGACCGCGGTGATGACGATGACAGGCGGGGTGAAGAAGGGCCCACCGCGTTGCCGCACGTCTATGACGTCTTCGTCTCGAGACCTTCCGGACTCCTCGTCCTCAGTGAGCAGGAGGTCATGTACGTCCTTCGGGAACTGAACCTTCGGGTCCATCGCCACTCCCCCGTCCGGGATCCGGCCTCGCGCACCCGCCGTGAAAGCCGGCTCGTGCTCGCCGGTTCGGCGGCTCGGGGGGACTCTACAACGCAGGCGTGCGCCGCGTCAAGGTTCGTCCAGCACCTCGTGGCAGGGTCAGTCTGATGAGACAGAGTCGGGCTGGACATTTGCTGCCGGCAGTGCTAGAAAGCAGATGGCGTTTCAACGGAAGGAGGCGATCATGAAGGCGCGCGTTGTTTCCTTGTTTCTGGGGATCGCGCTTGTGGTCCCTGTCTCGGCGAGGGCGCAAGGTCCGTGGGGCTACTTTCGCATCCCGGACCTGACCACGGAGCAGAAGTCACGGATGGACGTGCTGTGGGTGGCGTTCGTCCGGGACACACTACAACGCCAGGCAGCCCTCGAACAGGCGATGGTAGACCTGAAGGTGCAGGTTAGCGCGGACAAGCCTGATGCCGCGGCCATTCAGCAGGCCGTCGAGCGGATCGCAGCGCTCAAGGGCCAGATGCTCGAGGCTGAGGTCCGGCTCGTGCTCGAGGTGAAGAAGGTGCTAAAGCCCGAGCAGTTGCGATGGTTCAATCTCGACCTCCTGTCGCGGTCGCGGTACTCGGACAAGTTCGCGGACCCGGACGCCCCGATCGGGGGAGGTCCCTGGCCGGGTGGGCTCTCGGGCGGACCCGGGGTGCCAAGCCAGGGCCCCGGCGGGCCGGGCCAGGGTCCGGGCGGGCCCCCCCCTTCGGTGTTTGGACCTGCCGGGCCTGGGGGATTCGGAGGGCCCGGTGGCTGGTGCGGGCCGCGCGAACGCGATGAGGACGAGCCGCCTCCCCCGCCGGCGAAGGCAAAGCCCGGCAGGTGACGCCGCCTAGCGGGTCATCGTCGCGAGGGCTTCGCGGAACCGGGCCTTGTCCATGGCCCTGTCCAGTGCGTGGTCCGGCTCCACGAGGCCCGACCTGACCAGGCCCATCAGCGAATCGTCCATCGCGACCATCCCCTGCTTGCGTCCGGTCCGGATCAGGTTCTCGATCAGATGGGGCTTGCCCTCGCGGATCATGTTGGGTAGGCCCGGGCTCCAAAACAGGACCTCGACCGCCGGGACACGCCCCCCTGTCCGGCAGGGGAGGAGTTGTTGCGACAGGATGCCCCTTAGGACCCCGGCCAGAAGCGTGCGGATCGCGTCCTGTTCCGAGGCTGGAAAGACGTTGATCAGGCGGTCCACCGTGCGCGAGGCACCGTTGGTGTGCAGGGTTGCGAGGACCAGGATCCCTGTCTCGGCCGCCTGGAGGGCCATCGAGATGGTCTCGAGGTCCCGCAACTCCCCGACCAGGATGACATCCGGGTCCTCGCGCAACGCGACCCGCAGTGCCTCCGAGAAGGAGCGAGCGGACGAACCGATTTCCCGCTGGGTGATCCGCGACTTCTGATTGCGGTGAACATACTCGATGGGGTCCTCTACCGTCAGGATGTGACAGGCGCGTGTCCGATTGATGTGCTCGATCAGGGCCGCGAGGGTGGTGCTCTTTCCGGAGCCGGTCGGTCCGGTGACAAGGACCAGGCCGTTCGGGTACTCCACCAGGCGAACGACCTGGGGAGGTAGTCCGAGCTCGCGTAGGGACAACGTGGAACTCGGGATCAGGCGGAACACCGCCCCCGGACCCTGCTCGCGCAGGAACAGGTTGGCGCGAAAGCGCCCGATCCCAGGTGACTCGTAAGCCCAGTCCAGGTCTCCGCGCGCCTTGAATGCCTTCCACTGCTCCTGCGGGACCACGGCCCCGACGGTCCTCTCGAAGTCTTCTCGGGAGACGGTCCTCAGGCGGAGGGGCACGAGCTCCCCGACGAGGCGGACGATTGGGGGTTCCCCGACCACGTAGTGCAGGTCGGATGCGCCCATCTCGACCACGATCTCCAAGAGGGCGTCGAGGCTGCTGCGTCGCCCTGCGCCGCCGGCCCCACCTGACTCGAACATCACGCGTCACCTCGCTCGGAATCCTGCGAACGGAGCATAGGCCGGAACAGGTCCTTATTGACCGCCCTCATGTAGGCCTCCTCCGGGGCGATGCGCCCTGCCTGTACCAGGTCCATGAGGGCCGAGTCGAGGGTCCTCATCCCCTGGGCCTGCCCGGTCTGGAGCAAGCCGGGAATCTGGGCCATCTTGTTCTCGCGGATCAGGTTCGCGACCGCAGGGGTGCAGACCAGGATTTCGAAGCATCCGACCCGTCCGGTGCCTTCCTTGGCGGGAACCAGGCTCTGCGCGATGACCATCCGGAGGGAGTCCGACACCATCAGTCGCACTTGTTGCTGCTCCGCGGCCGGAAAGGCCTCGATCAGGCGCGTCACGGCCCCGACCGCGTCCGGCGTATGGAGGGTCGCGAGGACCAGGTGCCCGGTCTCGGCCGCCTCGACCGCCAGCCGGATGGTGACCAGGTCTCGCATCTCCCCCACCACGATCACGTCGGGGTCCTCTCGGAGGGCGGCCCGAAGCGCCGCAGAGAAGGATAGGGTATGCCGCCCCACCTCGCGCTGGTTCACGAGACCGCGTTTGCGGGGGTGCAGGTACTCGATGGGGTCCTCGAGCGTGATGATGTGCGCGGCCCGTGTCTCGTTGATCAAGTTGACCAGGGCCGCGAGTGTCGTGGTCTTGCCCGACCCGGAGCGCCCCGTGACGATCACAAGCCCCTGGTGGAAGGTCGTCACGTCCTTGACCTGCGGGGGAAGGCCCAGGGCAGCGAGGGAAGGGACCTCGGATGGGATCAGGCGGATGACGGCGGCCATGCCTCGGCGCTCCATGAAGACGTTGACCCGGTGCCTGCCCAGACCTGGCACGGCATACGAGAAGTCCGCCTGGAGGTCCCTCTCGAACACGGGGACGAGGCGCTTTGGGATGATCGGACGGACCAGGTCCTCCACATCCTGTGCTGTGAGGGCCGCGCCCCTGGACGCTGGCCCGAGTGCTTCGAGCAGCGGCTCAGTCACCCGCCCGTGGACACGGAAGGCGAGCGGCGCCCCGGCCACCAGGTGCACGTCAGAGGCCCCGGCCATCCGGGCCTCGGCCAGGATGCGGTCCATGAGGCGATCGGAGTGCAGGGTCACCGCGCTCGCCGCAACAAGGGCTCGTTCGTCGTAGGCGAGCCCGTGGTGCACCGAGATGCGCCGGATGGCGTCGCGGGCCGCCTCTCGTATCCGTTGGTCAGGGTCTCGCTCGAAGACGGTGCGCAGCCAGGGCAGGGTCCTCGTATCGGCGAGCCGTGTGAGGGCCCGTACCGCTTCCAGTCGCACCTCCGCGGATGGGTCCGACAGGCAGCGGCCCAGGGGCTTGATGGCCTCGGAGATCCGGAAGTCCGCAACCAGACCGACCGCCGCCCACCGAAGGTCGGCCCGGTCGAGGGCACCCACGATGACGGCAGTCGCCTCGGGGGTCCTGACCGCAGCGATGGCCTGAAGTGCCAGAGCCGCCGCCATCTCGTCCGGCGAGACGAGGACCGGGGTCAGGACCGGGAGCAGGGTGGGGCTTGCCAGGGAGCGCGCGAGGTCGAGCAGGAAGTGGAGGTCGGAGCCGGACCTCGTTGGGATGAGGCGGGCGACCGCCGGCACCAGGACGGATGCCAGGGACTGAAGTTCTTTGTGAAGCCGCTCGCGCACGGTAGAGAGAAGCCCCCTCTGCGCACGGAGGACCTTCAGCAGGATGGAGTCCGCGTCTTTGGCAGGCCACTCGGGGCTGGCCATCTCCTGGCGTAGGGCCTCCGCGAGGTGGGACAGGGCGTGCGCCCTCGATGTGGATTCGAGGAGTTGCGACACGATGGCGGCGCCGGGGTCCTGGGCCGTGGCGTCGGTCGTCGGCATCTGCGCGGCGGTACCGCCGGGAGTGGGGGTGTGTTTCCCCGCGACCGTGCTGGAGTTCGTTGCGCGATGGAGTGGGTCCGTGTCTCTCACGACGGTCCCTCGACCACGAATGCTGCGGACCCATCCTCGGCCAGACGGACCGCCAGGGCGTGTCCGGGAGGCACGCCACGGTCGTACAGGAAGTCCACTGCGGGCCGGACGAGGGTATCCGCGACGGCGGTCTCGACCGCTCCTGCGGTGCGCGCACCGCGGGCACATCGCTCGGCCAGGCGTGGCACGACCCCTTCCGGGAGCGACAACCTCACGCCATGCTCGCGCTCGAAGTGCCCGCAAAAGGAAACGATCCGGCGTCGCGCGACCTCGACCAGGTCCTCGGCCGAGAGCCGCGCGAAAGAGACGACCTGGTCGAGGGCGGCGAGTACTTCCGCTGGCGCGGCCTTCCGGTAACGGGCTGGGCCGGGTCCCAAAGGACTCGACCGAGACGCGGGTGAGGGCGTACCCGTCTCGAAACCGACAGGGCGCCCATCGCTGGTCATGTGGTCGTCGTCGGCGATCACGAGATGGACCGTGTTGCGGAAGTCCATGCGACGCCCGCGACGGTCTGTCGCGGTGCCCTCCGCGAGAATCTGGACGAGCAGCCCCAGCACCGAGGCGTGGGCCATGCCCACGTTTCTCCACTGAATGACAAGGAACGGTCTTCGCGTCAGGGTGTCGGACAGGAGCCCTCCCTCCTCGTGCCCCACGTAGCCAGGCGGTGAGCCGATCAGGTGCGAGATGGCGTGGGGCTCCGCGTAGTCCGCCAAGTCCACATCCAGAAGGGCCTGCGGCGTCCCAAACAGGACCTCGGCGATTGCGCGGGCCATGGTCCTCTTCCCCACCCCCCGTGGCCCCGCAAACAAAAACGACCCGAGCGGTCGTCGAGACCCGAACCGTGACCAGTTCTGGGCGAGGACCCGGCCGACGACCGTCACCGCTTCCTCCTGGCCCACGACCCGCTCCCTCAAGGCCTTCTCGAATCCGCGGAGCCCCTCGGCGGGCGAGACCGACAGGAGGTGCTGGGGGAGGTCCACGAGCCCGCACAGGACCTTGACCACGTCCTCCCTGCGGACGACTTCGCGGCCTTCGCGTCTCGCGCGGGCCCCGGCCCGGTCCAAGAGGTCAATCGCCTTGGCCGGCAGGCTCCGGTCCGAAAGGAAGCGGTCGCTCAACCGGACCGCGGCGTGCAGTGCGTCCAGGGTGAAACGCACCCGATGGAACCTCTCGTACATCGGTGCGATGCCAGCCAGGATCCGGTCCGCCTCTTCCTGGGAGGGCTCCCGCAGGAAGACCTTTTCGAACCGGCGGTCGAGCGCCGGGTCCGGCTGAATGAACCGGCGGTACTCCCCGAAGGTGGTGGCCCCGATACAGGGAAACTCCCCCCGAGCCAGGGCGCCCTTCAGGTCGTTCGCGGCGTCCAGGGTCGCTTCCCCCGTCCCCGTGCCGATCAAGGTGTGAATTTCGTCAATAAACAAAATCACGCGGCGGTCCGCTGCAAGGACCTCCTCCTTCAGCGCCTTCAGGCGGGCCTCGAACGAGCCGCGTACCCCGGTGCCTGCCAAAAGGTCCGACATCGAGATCGCCACGATGAACTTGCCTGCCAAGGCCGGGAGGTCATCCCCCCGCGACACGATCAACCTGGCGAGGCCCTCGACCAGCGCCGTCTTGCCCACGCCGGGGTCTCCGAGGAGCAGGGGGTTGTTCGAGCGCCGCTTGCTTAAGATGTCCACGACCGCGTCCAGGTCCGCCTCGCGGCCGATGAGCGGGTCGAGCAGTCCCTTCTCGGCCAGCAGGGTCAAGTTCTGGCCGAGGGCCGTCAGGGTTGGAAACTGGCTCTCCGGAAGGGCGAACCGCCAGCCACGGCCCGGGTCTGCGACAACAGGGGAGGCCTCTGTGCCGAGGGAGGCGTCCTTGGCGTCCCCCGCCAGGGAATCGGTGGGGTGAGGGTGGTGACCGGTCGTCTCCTCGCTCGATGGGGTCAGGTCGTCGTCTGGTGCGAGAAACTCGACCTCCTCCTCGTCGTCTTGAACCTGGACCGGAGCAAGCATACTTGCCCGCCCGGCAGCCCTGGCCGCACATAGGTCTGGCTCGGCCCTCGAGTCCAGGACGGTCCTTGCGCTGATTTCGCTCGCGGCAGCCTTCGACCTGGTCCGGTCACCGAGGAGACCCTCGGCCAGCATCCTCTCGGTGGCGGCGCGGCGCAACCGGGGGTCTGTCAGGTGCGCCATCGCGTGCGTGCGCAAAGCGTAAGTCGGGAGCCCGGCGCGGTCCAGCAGGCGAGCGGCCCGCGAGAATGGAAAACGGCACACCGCGAGGAGCAGATGTACGGAAGTGGTGGCCGAGGAACCCAGGTTCTGGGCGATCTGCGCCGCGGTCGAATACAGGACCGAGATGGTCTCGGGGGGCTCCTCATCCAAGATGGGGAGGGCCGCGAGGAGACGCCCCATGTCGAGACGCTTCTCGGTGAGGATCGAGCGAGCCTCGCATGGAACGAGGAAGACAGCGAGCATCAGGTGGGCGCTGTCGAGCGGCTTCTCCGCCCCGCGAGCGCACTCCCTGGCCTCCCGGAAGATCCGGAGGACCTCGCGGCTAAAGCTACCTTCCTCGAACATCGTCATCCGGACGGCGCCGGCCCCCGCCCGTTCCCCGGCCCGCTGTCTCGCCCTTCTTACCGGCGGATGGGTGCCGTGTCAAGCGGGCCTCTTCGGGCCTCCGCCTTCCGGCGGAGCCTCGTCCGAGACCACCACCACGACCTTGCCCACGCTCTGCCGGCCGTGGAGCCTCTCGTGAGCCGCGGCGCAGTCCTCGAAGCGATACACCGAGTCGAGGTGGGGTGACAGGCGCCCTTGGCGGACCAGGTCGAAGACCTCGCGCAGGGCACGGGCCAGGAGGCGTGGTCGGCTCGCCCCGAGCCTCTTGATGTTGATCCCGATGAAGGACTTGCTCTCGGACAGCATCGAATACGGGTGCAGGATCGGGGCCTTGAGCAGCCCCATCCCGGCAGACACGAGGCTGCGGGTCTTGCGGGGAGTCAGGGATGCGATCCCGATGCTGACGAGCCTGCCCGATGGGGCCAGCATCCTCATCCCCTCCGCGATGGAGCGTCCCCCGAGCGAGTCGAGCACGAGGTCGAGACCGGCCCCCCCCGTGAGCCGCTCGACCTGGGCCTCGACGTCGTCTTTCGCGTGAACGAGGGCGTGATGGACTCCCAACTCCCTTAGGAAGGCGGCCTTCTCCTCGGACCCCACCGTCCCGAACACCTCGCAACCGGCGTCCAGCGCGATCTGGACCGCCATGGTCCCGACCCCGCCCGCAGCGGCGTGGATCAGGACGCGATCCCCTTCGTGGATGGTGGTAAGCCCACGCAGTGCCAGCCATGCCGTCACGCCGTTGACAGGGATAGCGGCGGCCTCCGGCCACTCCATCCCTTCCGGGAGCGGGACCGTCAGAAGGGCGTGGGCCAGTGCCTTCTCCGCGTAGCCACCGAAATCGGTCAAGGCAGCGACCCTGTCGCCAGGCTTGAAGCCCTCGCATCCTGGTCCGACCGCCTCGACAACACCCGCGACCTCGTACCCTGGTACGAAGGGCAGGGGAGGGGCATCCAGATACATGCCGGTTCGAGCCAGGATGTCCGCGAAGTTGATGCCGAACGCGCGCACCGAGATGCGGACCTGCCCAGGGCCGGGTTCCGGGTCCGGACACTCCCGGATGCGTAGCGCGTTCTGGGGAAGCCCGATCCGGACAATGAAGACCGCCTTCATGGTAGCGTCCGTCGCCCAAGATGAGCGGATGATAGCACGGGGCCTTGAAAACAAAGCGGCGTGAGACCATAATGCCGTTGGTTGACCGGAGGGGCAGGCAGTTGAAAGTAGCGGTTCCGTCCGACGACGGTACTCGGGTCTCGGCGAGATTCGGAAGGGCATCCTGGTTCGTGGTGGCCGAGGTCGGGCTAGGGGAGGTGTCTGGCCGCGAGCTCCGCGCGAACCCCGCGGGTTCGCGCTTTCCCGATGGCCCGTTCAGGCGCCGCGCCCGCAGGACCAAAGACCGTCACGTCGTGGTGGCGGAGCTCCTGGCGGACTGCCGGGCGGTGATCGCGTACTCCATTGGGGAGAGGATGCGACAGGCATTGGAGCGGCGGGGGATCGAGGTGGTCATCACCTCGGAGCCGCTCGTGGACAGGGCACTGGCGCTCTTTTCGCTCGCGGCGCTCCAGGACGAGTCCCGGATTGACCCGGAGGACGAGGAACTGGCCCCGCCCCCGACCCCGGACAGGCCCGACGACTTCGACGCATGAACCAGGCCCCGCCGCTCGCCGACCGCACCCCCACGCGGCCTCTTGCGGTCGAGGCGGAGAACCTCATCGTGAGGCGTGCCGGGGGCCTGTCTTGGTCAGGCCGCCCCTCGCCGCCGGTGACCGTGCTGGATGGCTGTCATTTGCGTCTCGAGCAGGGGCTTCTTCACGGGCTGGTCGGTCCTGGTGGGTCCGGCAAGACCACGCTCCTCAAGACGCTGGCCACGCTCGTGTTTCCGGATTCGGGGACGGTCAGGCTATTCGGCGTTCCGGTCAACCCCGCGGACCGCGAGGGTCTGCGGGCCTTGCGCTCGCGCATCGGGCTCCAGTTCCAGAACCTGGCCCTCTTCGATTTCCTCGACGTGGGCGAGAACGTCGCGTTCCCCGTGGTCCAGGGCCCGGCCCCCCCTCCGCCGGACGCGGTCCAGGCAGAGGTGGATGCCTTGCTGCGTGCGGTCGGCCTGCCAGGCACCGCCCGGCTTCGAGTGAGCGAGCTTTCTGGTGGCATGCAGCGCAGGGTGGCCCTGGCCAGGGCCGTGATGGGTCGTCCGGACCTATGTCTGCTCGACGACCCCGCCGCCGGGTTGGACCCGGTCAACTCGTCGCGCATCTTCCAGTTCCTCAAGACGGTCCAGAGGGAACGCAAGACCACCATGGTCGTGGCCTCGCACGATGTGGACCGGATGGCCAGGGTCTGCGACCGGTTTCACCTCCTGGTGGCCGGGCGCGTCGTCTTCAGCGGTACGCTCGTCGAGGCCTCGAACTCGAAGGACCCTGTCGTCGCGGCCTTCTTCTCCGGGACCGTGGCCGCATCGGAGATGGCAGGATGAGGCGCTTGCCGCTCAAGGCGGCCTTTGGGGCGGTGGGCCGCTCTTTCCTGGAGGCCTGCCGGGTCGTGGGAGGGATGACGAGCCTCCAGGTCCGCATCCTCCAGGGGGTGTTCTCCAGGGACCATGACTACGACGAGACCCTCCGCCAGTTCCACCGGGTGGGGGTCCGGTCCATCGGGGTGGTGGTGGCCACCGCGCTCTTGACCGGTGCCATCATGGTCATCCAAAGCGGCAGTTTCGTCGAGCGCACCGGCGCGACCTCCCTGGTGGGCTGGGCATCAGGCACTGCGGTCCTGGCCGAGGTCGGTCCCATCCTGATCGGGCTCATGTTCTCGGGCAGGGTGGGTGCGAACAACACCGCGGAACTCGGGGCGATGGTGATCACGGACCAGGTCGAGGCGCTGCGCGTCTTGGGCCTGGACCCGGTCCGGTATCTGGCCGTTCCGCGGTTTCTCGCAATGATTGTGATGCTCGTGCTTCTGACATGTGTGGGTGACCTATTCGCCCTTTTGGGCGGGGCCGTCACTTGCCAGGCCTTGCTCCAGATTGACATGCGCGTGTTCTGGCAGTCGGTGTTCGAAAGCCACCTCCTCACCTATTTCGTGATGGGACTGGTCAAGGGGTTCGCATTTGGAGGGGCCATTGCCGTCGTCTCATGTTACCACGGCCTGACTGTCGAGGGGGGTGCGGAGGGACTCGGCCGGGCGGTCAACAACTCGGTCGTGACTGCGGCCATCGCGATCTTCGTGATGAACTTCGTGGTCTCGGCCCTCTGGGGAGGGGGGGAGTGACGCACTTGCGCACATGGTTCGGAGGCTTCGCCCGCGTCTTTGGCCTCCTGATGGAGACCTTGTGGTGTCTGGTCAGGCGCCCCCCCCCGCGCCGGGCCGTGGTCGCACACCTGTTCAACACGGGGAATCGCTCTCTCCTGTTCCTTGCGGTGACCATGGGGTTCCTCGGAATGATCAGCGTCTATCAAGGGTGCCTTCAGGCGATGAAGGTCCTTCCGGACCTGACCCACGCCGGCGCCATCTTCATCATGGCAATGGTCCGGGAGTTTGGACCCACCATCACCGCCATGATGCTCGCCACGCGGGTGGGGACCGGGATCGCCGCCGAGATCGCGGTGATGACCGTCACGGAGCAGGTCGAGGCCCTCAAGGTCAGCAACACAGACCCTGTGGCCTACCTTGTGGCCCCGCGCTTTTTGGGGTTCCTCGTCATGATGGTCACCTGCACTATCTACTCTTGCGCGGTCGCGATCCTCGCGGGTCTTCTGATGGCGGACTTGCGCTTCCAGGTCAGCCCGCACACCTTCTTGTCGCTCTCATTCACCCGCTGGTCCGACCTTCTGATCGGACTCGCGAAGACGGTCGCATACGGGGTCGCGGTCCCCATCCTGGCCGCCGATTCGGGGTTTCGCGCCGCAGGGGGGTCGGAGGGCGTGGGCTGGGCCACGACGAGGGCGGTGGTGAACGCCCTGTTCGCCATCATCGCGCTTGACTTCGTTATTGCGGGGATCGGTCACCTGCTGGTCTCGCGGACATGACGTGATCGAGTTCGTGCGCCTGACCAAGTCCTTCGGAGACCACCGGGTCCTCGACTCCTTAGACCTCACCATCCGCGACCGCGAGATCACGTACATCATCGGGACCAGCGGGACTGGCAAGAGTGTACTGGTCAAGCACGCGGTGGGGCTCTTGAGGCCCGACTCGGGGCGTGTCCTCGTGGACGGGAGCGACGTCACCGACCTCCCCGAGCGCGAGTGGGGGCCGATCCGGCGTCGCTACGTCCTCGTGTTCCAGAACTCTACGCTGTTCGACTCGATGACCCTGCGCGACAACGTGGCCCTTCCACTGCGCAAGCACAAAGGGCTGTCGCGGCGGGAGGCCGCGGAGCGCGCGATGGACTTTTTGCGCCTCGTGCGAATGGAGGACCGCGCCCATCTCATGCCGGGTGACGTGGGTCCCTCGGAGCGCAAGCGTGTTGCCATCGCGCGCGCCCTGACACTCGACCCGCACTGCGCCATCCTTGACGAGCCGACCACCGGCCTGGACGTGGTGGCGAGCGGGGCGGTGGACGACCTGATCCGGCGTCTCGCCCGCGAACTGGGACGCACAGTGGTCGTGGTTTCGCACGACCTACGCTCGATCTTCACCGTTGCGGACCGGATCGTGTTTTTATATAAGGGCCGCGTGCGGCTCGACGGCACCCCGGAGGTATTTCGCACCACGGATGACCCCGTGGTGCGCCAGTTCATTCGGGGGGAGCCCACTGGACCCATCGAGTAGTGCCGGGAGCAGGGTGTCGAAAACGGGAGCCGAGACAGGATGAGCGAAGGGGGCGCGATGGAGATGAAGGTCGGGGCGCTGATTCTTGCGTCCCTGGCCCTCCTCGTAGCGTTCATGGTCCTGCTCGGGGACTTCCGGTGTGCGGACGATGCAGTCCTCTACGTAGACGTCCCCACCAGCGGGAACCTGAAGACTGGGGCCCCGGTCAAGGTCTCTGGCGTTACGGTCGGGAAGGTCGCAAGGGTGGACCTGTGGGGAGGACGGCCCGACCCCGAGCACGGCAATCGCCCTGTCCAGGTGCGGGTGACCCTGAAGGTGCGCGGGGATGTCCCAGGGATGCTCCATGACGACGCACGCTTCTACATCACGACCCTCGGGGCCCTTGGCGAAAAATACGTCGAGGTGGACCCAGGGAGCCCCGAGCGTCCAGTCCTCCAAAGCGGGGCGGTCGTCGAGGGCGTGGGGCCGATGCGGCTGGAGGTCCTCGGGGAGGACGCGGAGACCATCGCGCGGGAACTCGCACTCGTGCTCCGCGAGAACCGGGAGGAGGTGCGCGCGGCGATCCGCGCGGGCCGGGAACTGATGACCACGGCCTCGGCGGTCTTGTCCGAGAACCGCGAGGACTTGCGGGCAGCGGTGCGCTCCGCCCGCCAGGCCCTCGACGAACTGGCCCAGGTCAGCCGTGCCGTGCGGGAAGCCACCGGAGACGGCGCCGACCTCAAGCGGCTCTTGGCCTCCACGCGCGCCGTGGCCGAGAAGATGGAGAGGGTGGTCGCGCCAGCGCTCGACCGGGTCCCCGGGGTGCTGGACCGGGTTGCAAGGACCCTGGACGAGGCCTCGGGTCTGTTCGCACTCGGGCGGGCGGCCCTGGCCGAGGGCCGGCCTAGGGTCCTGGCGACGCTCGACCACGTGGAACACATGGCCCGCCTTGCGCGGGATGGCAAGGGGACCCTCGGGGCCCTGCTCACGGACCGGGAGATCTATGATGACCTCATCGAGTTGCTGAAGGACATCAAGCGCAATCCCTGGAAACTCTTCATGAAACCATAGGGGTTGGAAGGTGTCCGATTTGAAGATAAGTGCCAACCCGCTTCGCCGTCCCCATGGAAGTGCGAGCGTCTGCTCGCACATGGTTCGCATCCCCACCCGAGCCCCGCTGGTGGTTGCTCCAGTCCTGGTCCTGACCCTGGTCGCGCCCGCGCGCTCGGACGAGGCCGGGGACGCGTTCGCCCGGCTGCGCGCCTCGGATGACCTTCTGGCACGCGGGCGGCTTGGACAGGCGTATTCCGGGTTTCTGGACCTGGCCCGGCGCTATCCCACCTGGTGGGCCCCCGTGCTGAAGGCCGCGGTTGTGGCGAAGGCGCTGGGATTGGGGCGGGAGTCCTGGTCGGGGGCCGTGGAACGGGCCGCGGCGCTAGCGCCGGAGGAGCCCTTCGTGCGCTTCGTGGCCGCCCTCGTCGAGGGGGAGAGGTCCTCCGAGCCGGTTCAGGCGGGACAAAGGGCCCGGCAAGTGGTTCGGAGTGGGGGGGAGGGCGACCTCTCGCCGCAAGACCTCTCCGTCCGTCTGGCCATGGCGCTGGGAAAGCGCTTGGAGCAGGCGGGCCGGCGCGATGAGGCGGTCCGGGAATACCGTTGGATCGCGGGCCGTTGTAGCCGGTGTGTGGCCGCGTGGTGGCGCCTCAAGGCGCTTTCCCCAGAGGACACCGCGGGCGGCTTCGCGGACCGCGGTCTCTTTCCGCCCCGATGGCGGAAGGCCGTGGGACCTGGCGATGGAGGCGGGTCTGGAACGCGGATGAGAAAATCCTATTGACCCGAGAATCTCTGACTCGCAAAATACCCTGGACCCGGTCTCTGGGTGTGCCGGGCTTTGGGCTTTGGCCCTGACTTGGGAGAAGACGATGTTCATCGGGCTGGTCATCGCGGTCATCGGCGGTCTCCTTGGGTTGATCGGCGGCATAACGGTCTCGTGGGTGGACCCCGACGTGGTCCACTTCCAGGACCCGGGCCTGTTTCGGGGGACTGTGTGGTGGTCAGGGGCCGCGGCTCTGGCCGCGGTCGCGGTCGCGACCATCGCCGCGGTGACAGGCTTCTTCGTGGTGTTTCGCAAGAAGGTGGCCCTGGTGGGGCTCGTGGCGACCGTGGCCGCACTGGTCTTCCTGATCATCACCCCCTTCGTGATCCGGGCGGTTGTTCACAAGATGGTGGAGGAGGGCACCCTGGTCGAGACGACCCGCCTCGCCATGTTCTACGGCTATCATCTCGCCTTTCTGGGTGTGGCGCTCCTGATGGTGGGCTTCATCTGGACCCTGGGCGCCCAGCCCATCCTCGGGCCCGAGGACCGGCTTTTGCGGATGGCCCTGCTGTGGAAGGGGACGCTCGTCAAGGAGACGACCTTTACCGAGAAGCGCGACATCACCGTCGGAGACGCAGTGCGCTCCGACTTTGTCTTGCCCAAGGGCTACGGGATCGGGCACTGCTACCCCATCGTGAAGGTGGACCGCAAGGGCAACTACGCCCTGGGTTTGAGACGTGACATGAAGGGACGGGTGTGCCTGGGCGGCACCGTGACCTCGGTCGAGGAGTACGTGCGCAAGCACACGGCGGACCACAGTGGGCCGAACTACGTCCCGATTCAGAAGGGGGACTGGGCCGTGCTCGAGTTCGGAGACGTGGACCTGTTCGTGCAGTTCGTTCGGCCCTCCGTCGTCATCGGACGTCGGCCCGCCATGGCCCTCGACGGCAACATTGTGGCGGCCATCGCGGGGTCGATGTTCGTGGTGTTGGCCTTTTTCGTGACCGCTCAGTTTCTGTGGAACCCCGCGGGCCGAGTGGAGAAGCGTGCAGCCGAGAAGCGCTACCTGAAGGTCGAGATGAACATCACGCAGGAGAAGGACGAACAGTTGCTCGAGATCGGCGAGGAGGAGGACACGGTTGGCAAGAAGGCCGAGGGCGAGGAGGGCAAGTTCGGTGACCCGGACAAGGACCCGTCGCTCGAGAGCAAGGTCCCCAAGCGGGACGGGGAACTGGTCGCCCGCATTGACCCAAAGAAGATCGGCCTGGCGGACGTCTTGTCGAACCAATTGTCCCGCTCATCCGCGATCTCCTCCATCCTGAGCGACAACGTGGATGCCTTCGACAACCGGATGGCAGTGGCCATGGCCGGGACCGGTGCGGAACTGGTCGTGGGATACGGGGCGGGCGGCATGGGCTTCAAGGGGACAGGACCCGGCGGCGGCGGCACCGGCGGATACGGGCGCATCCACGGGCTCGGGCGGGTGGACACCGGCGGCGGGATGGGTGTGCGGGCGGGCCTCGGCACCAAGAAGGCCAAGGCTGTGGGGAACGTGAGCCTCGGCGGGATGTCCGGCACAGGGTTCTGCAAGAGGTCGCACATCCAGTCGGTCGTCCTGCGCCGTGCGGGGGCGATCCGCGCGTGCTACGAGGCCCAGTTGCAGATCCACGAGTCCCTGGCCGGCAAGGTGACTGTGCGCTGGACCATCAACCTCCAGGGCATGGTCGAGGGCGCGACCATCGTGGACAGCACGCTCGGGAACTCCTCCGTGGAGCAGTGCATTCTCCAGACCGTGCGCCGGATGCGTTTCGAGGAGCCCGAGGGCGGGGTCTGCGTGGTGCAGTGGCCATTCGTCTTCAACCCCGGCTGACCGGGGGGCCTCTTCCAGGATGTCTTGCTGGTTGACATGGAAGCGTGCCGCGGATAGAAAAGGCCGGTTGCGGCCCGGGATGGGTGCCGGGATGGGTCCCTGCCGCACGGGTGGGGTGAGGTGAGCGTTCCCCATTATAAGGAGGAGTGACAAGGCCATGTTTGAGTTCATCGGAACCGCGTTCGACAAGGGCGGGGCGAACATGTTCATCATCCTCGCCACACTGATCTTCTTGCTAGGGCTCATCGTCGAGAGGGTGGCGGTCCTCTACTTCCAGTCCAACGTGGACAAGGAGGGGTTCACCAAGGTGCTCCAGAAAAACCTCCTTGCCGGAGACCTCCAGGGGGCGCTGAAACTGTGCTCCATCTCGAAGTTCCCTCTGGCGCGCATCCTCCAGGCGGGCCTGATGAAGGCGAAAGAGAGCGACGAGGCGGTGCAGGCCGCGCTGGACGAGGCCGCGCTGCGCGAGATGCCCCGCATCGAGAAGCGGATCGGCTACCTCGCGATGGTCGGGAACGTGGCGGTCCTGATGGGGCTACTCGGGACCATCCTCGGGCTGATCCGGGCATTCGGGGCCGTGGCCGAGGCGGATGCGGCGTCCAAGGCCACAGAACTGGCGAAGGGGATCTCAGAGGCGATGTACAACACGGCGTTTGGGCTCGCTGTGGCCATCGCGGCCATCGTCGCGTACGCCATCCTTCAGTCCAAGGCCCAGCACCTTGCGGACGATATCAACGAGACCACGGTCTCGGTCCTGAACCTGATCACGGCGAACCGGGACAAGTTCGGGCGGGAAGAGGAGCGCACGCGGGTCGCAGACCACGGGTGAGCGAGGGCTGCGGGCCACCGCTCGGAGGTGAGACATGGGCGGCGTTTCCGAGCCGATGCCAGGCGGGAAGGGCAAGAAGAGTCTGAACGTCGAACTGAACCTGGTCCCGTTCATTGACCTTCTGACCGTCCTGATCACGTTTTTGCTACTCACGGCGGTGTGGACCCAGACCGGTCGGATCAACATTGACCAGTCTGTCCAGAAGCCTCAGAAGCAGGAGCAGCCCAAGGAGCCGCCCAAACGGCTCACGATCATGATTGACCGCAAGGGCTACACGATGAAGTGGGCGGACGAGCCCCCGGAGCCACTGCCCATTGCCGGGGGCGCGTACGACGTGAGCGGCCTGCGCGAGAAACTGAAGGTCCTGAAGGAGAGACTCCCGAAGGACCCGAAGGTCGTGGTGGCCCCCGAGGACACCGTCGCGTACCGCGAGATGATTGCGGTCATGGACACGTGCTTGTCTCTGGGGCTCTCCAACCTGATGGTGGCGGACGCCGCCTCGGTGGTCGGTGAAATGATGTGAGGGGCGGCCCCTCGTGGGGCGCGTGGAGGGAGGTCGAGATGCCCATTCACACGCCGGGCAGTCGAATCGGCTCCAGCATTCGACTGAAAGGGCTGAAGGTTGGCATCAAGGGAGGGGGAAAGCGCAACGTCATCGTCAACCTAAACCTGACCCCCATGATTGATATGTTCGTCATCATGGTGGTCTTCCTTCTGATGGTCTTTTCGGCGACGGGCGAGATCCTCTTCACGCAGAAGGACATCGAACTTCCGAAGGCATTCTCGAGTCGCCCCCTGGAGCGTGTCCCGATCATCGGGGTCTCGCGCGACGTGATCCTGTTCGAGGGCGAGAAGGTCATGTTCACGACCGGGGTGAGCGAGAAGAACTACCCGGATCTGCGCCTTCCAGAACTGTCCAAGGTCCTCAAGAATGCGCGCGATGCCTTCGCGCGCGAGCACCCCATGCCGTCCGACCGCGAGGCGGCCGCCCAGTGGTTCGAGCAGTCCAAGCAGATCATCATCCAGGCGGACCAGGGCGTACCATTCGAGGTGATCCGGCTGGTGATGACCACGGCGGCCCACGAGGGCTACTCGGCGATTAACTTCGCGGTGGTCCCCATAGGCGGCCGGAGGCCCCAGGAATCCTGAAACGCTACGGCGAGGCGGGGGAGATGGGCATCGTCGCTCTTCCACCGGTCGCCGCCTCTGCGGCAGCGCCGCCCCGGACGACGTGAAGAGGCGGAGACAGGCTTCGTCCCTGCCAGGTCAGGGCCTTGAGCGAGTCCACGTCCTGAAGGAGCGGGGTGACGCGGATGGTGTCCGGGTCTGGGCGTTCCACAGCGACGACCTTCTGGAAGACCTCCGGGATGTCCTCCTTGCGAAAGAGCCCGAAGTAGATGTCGTATACGGTCCGCGCCTCGCCCTGGCCACCGACCCGAATCGGCTCCGGGCTCCACAGCGCGTAGCCATCGAGGTCCTGTCCGTAGCGCCGGTAGCGTACGAGCCGTCCCACGAGTGGGGCAGGGTCGTCGATCCGAGTTGGGTCCAGCGCGAGGACCGGCTGACCGGAAGGGGACTCCGACACGAAGAAGAGGACCGCGAACTCCTTCGGGCTGGGAAGGCGGGTGATGGCGGTCCCGTAGATGCGAACCTGGTCCGGGACGGAAACACCGGGGATCGGGCGGCCCTCGGCGTCCTCGATGGCGTGGAAGGCGAGTCTCTCTCCTGCCGCGACCACGACCACCGGCACCGCGATCTCGTCGGTCGGCGAGGCGACCTCACCGTTGAAGAACCGGATGACGAGTTGGTCGGCGCGCCCGACCTCGTCGGGGATGGTCACCCGGAAGACACAGTCCCTGGCATCACGCGCCTGATCGAACCCGCGGAACTCGAAACGTCGCACGGGGGAAGTGGCCACCACCTCACACTGAACGTCCACGTGCGTCCCGGCCATGACCTCGATGGGGCGGTAGCGCTCGCCGGGGCCGAGGGGGACCCGCAGAAATGGCTCGTCATCCACGTGGGCACTCACGATCTTGGGCTCCTCGAACCCGCGGGTGCTCCTCCAAGGGGGATACATCCACGAGAAGAGCAGGACAAGACAGGCAATGGCGGCCACGACCAGTGCCAGGATGAGGCCGACCCGGCGTCCAGGGTGGGCGCGACAGTCTTCCATGATGGCTCCGCTCCCAAGGTTGCTCGTACGGTGCGATGAACGGACGATTTCGTCAAGGTCTTTCGGAAAAGCGTGGACCCGGTGGGTGATACGGCTCGAAAGGAACGTAAGGGCCTTTGAGAAAGTGCGTAAATTGAGACCTGAACGAATCGGGGGTAGAATGGAGATGCGATGAGGACGATTTTCACCCTGCTCGTCGTCTCGACCGTGCCCGTGTGGGGCAGCGGGGCGCGGGCGGACACGGTCTATCGTTGCGGACTCAAGAACGGCGCACCCTGGTACACCTTCAACGTGCGTCCGAAGGGCGTCAGGTGCATGCCGGTCGGGGCCAGGACCTCGGAAGAGCCGGCGGTTCCAGGCGCCCGATGCACGGTCCAGAGGTTTCGGGACTCGTCCTTTTACCGCTGCGAGAAGGACGGGATCGTGTGGTTCTTCAACCGGCCAAAGGAGCGGCCCCCGGCTACCGCGAGGACGAAGCCCGCTTCGGAAAAGACGAACGCTGTGGTCTCGACCGCTCCTGGCGCGCAGGCGAACCTGGATGCCATCGTGGCCCGGGCCGCGCAGGAGAGCGGGGTCCCAGAGGCCCTGATCCGCGCGGTGATCCATGTGGAGTCGCGTTTCCGCGCCGACGCGGTGTCGCCAGCGGGTGCCCAGGGGCTCATGCAGTTGATGCCGGTCACCGCGGAATCGCTGGCGGTCGAGGACCCCTTCGACCCGGAACAGAACGTGCTGGCAGGAGCGAGGTTGCTCCGGCGACTTGCGGACCGCTTCAACGGGGACCTCGAGCGGACCGTGGCTGCGTACTACTCTGGTCCCGCAGCGGTCCGGCGGGCCGGGGGGATCCCGGACGAGTCGTGCGCGGCCTACGTGCGGAATGTTTTGGAGCAATATCGTCGCTACGCTGGGACACCATGATGGCTAGCGAGAGGCTCGTGTCGCGCGCCGGGTCTGCCCCTCGTGATGGATTGTCCGTGGTAGGATCGGGTTTTGGTGGGCAGCGGCGGCCCTCGATGGGGAAAGGCCGACGTGCGAGGTAATGCCATGGACGTCCGGTGTCCGTTCTGCTCGAAGACGGTCGTCGTGGCGACGGACGCGACGGAAGTCGAGTGCCCCGTGTGCCGGGCGAGTTTCGATGTGGAAGCGGCCCGTTTGATGGAGGAAACCACGGACTCGGGGGGGCGGAGCAAGGCGACGGAGGCGTGGCTTCGGGACGAGGATTCGATGGGGCCCGCCGGAGATGAGGGCGCTGCCGGAGAGGCGGCCACAGAGGCCCTGGGGTCTTTGTGGAGGCCAGGTCGAAGCACCGAGACCTACGTCCGGAAGCCGGGTGCTGGAGACCGGGCGGGGACGTATCGCTTGAGGGGCGAGGACATTCCCTATCCGGAGGAGGAGGTCTTCGTCCGACCCCTGCGCAAGTCGGCGGAACCGAGCGGGCGTCCGGCCGCTGGGGCCACCACTGCTCCTCGACCAGGGGCCAGCGCGCCGGTCGGACCGCCCGTGAGCCCGCAGAAGGCAGTCTCGGTCGCCCCGGCGCGTCCTGGCGGCCCGGTCGTGGAGGACGAAGGCCCAGCCCAGTTGGTTCGCAGGGCCGAGCAGGCGACAGGGCCCGGGCCCAGGGGCGAGTCCGATGCGGGGGCGGCTGCGCGGCCAGGGGAAGCGCGGGCCATCCCCACCGACGAGCCCTTTCGCACCCTGGACGCCGAGCCCGCGTTCGACAGGTTTTCGTGGGTGGGACCGGAGTTCCCACCTGGCCCGCCCGCGGGGGAGGCGGGCCCCTCCCGGGAGTCGGCTTCGAAGCCCTCGGGACCGGCCGGGATGGAGACGCGGAAGGAGTCGTTTCTATTTTTGGGTCGAGACGTTGGTCCGGCTTCGGGCTCGGAGGGCCTGCGGTCCCAGGGACCTGCTCCCAGGTCGGCGGGTGTCGGCGCAGAGGACGCGAATATTGAGCCTCTGGGCCTTTCCTTCGAGGACCTGTCACTACCAGAGCCCCCAGGCGGGGAGGCTGGCGGGTCCCCCCTGGACGGGCTCGACATCGAGTCCGTGCTCGGGGAGGAGTCCGAGCCCGAGGCCGTGGTCCCATGGCGCTCCGAGGCGTCGGAAGTGGGCCAGGCGGCTAGCGTTGGGGTAGCGCCGCCAGGTCGGGTGGCCTCGGCACCGGATGCGGGTTGGGAAGGGGGATCGGAGGTGGAAGGTCCGGCAGGTCCAGTGGCGGGGCAAGCCCTGGGGCTTCCAGACCAGTGGCTCGACCTGCCGGAAGATCGGAGCGAACCCCCCTCGGTCGAGCCGCTTTTGGGCCTGGACCTCGAGGGCTTTCCCGGCGGCGATGGAACGAGGTCGGACAGAGGCCTGCGACCCGACCTGGCGATTGACCTGGGCGAGGCGCCAGCGGTCCCATCCAGGGAGGCGGTGGCCCCGGCAAGACCGCCGCAAGGCGCGGCACCCCGCTCCCTCCCCAGGGGTCGTGCGGGTACCACCGGGATGCGGGCAGCGCTGCTCGGGGTCTTTCTCGTGGTGGTCGTTGGCGTGATCCTGGGCCAGACTGAATATGGATATTTTGGATTCAATCTGTTTGTCCCGAGCGATGAGTCGCTGGCGACTGGTAGGCGTGCGGTCCCACCGCCGGGTATGGTGGTTGGCATTGCGAGGGACACGCCGGAGGCGTATCGCAGCGAGATTGCGCGGCTCGAACAGGAGTTGCAGGACGACCCGGACAATGTCCGAGTCAAGGCCGATCTGCTCGAGGTCATGATGCGGTTGCGCGAGCGGTTCCCGGCGGTCGCGGCCACGGACGAGAAGTTGGAGGGGCGCATCAAGCAGCTGGCGCGCGAGGTCCAGGTGACAGGCCAGAAGGCATCGTTGGTGCGTGTCCTGGACCTGGTCAACGCCGGTCAGTTCGCACAGGCGCGGGCCGTCCTGGACGGGATGGTGGTCGCCACGGCCCAGGACGCGGATGTCCTGTATTTTTACGGCAAGATCGCACTGGGTCAGGGAAAGTTCGAGGAGGCCCAGAAGTACTTCGAGCTCGCCCTGATGAAGAATCCGGCGTCCATCGCAGTGAAGTACTTCCTGGCGCGGACGCGGGTCTCCCAGGGTGACGCGGGAGAGGGCCGGAGACTGCTCGAGGAGATCGTGACCCAGGAACCGGGGCATCTGGCCAGCAAGGTGCTGCTCGCGCAGATGGCCCTGCGGGACCGGGATGTGGAGGGCGCGGCGCGCCTGGCCCGGGAGGTCGTACTGAAGGCGGATTCCCAGGCGTACGCCCAGGAACTGTTCGATGCGCATCTTGTTCTGGCGGGCGTCCATGAGGTCCAGGGCAACCCCTCGGAGGTGACGGCGGAGATGAAGGCGGCCCTGGCGCTCCGCCCGACCCACCAGGAGACAGCGGTCGCCCTGGCCCGGAGGTTGTTGGCGGAGGACAAGAAGGACGAGGCAGTCACGGTGCTCGAACCTTGCTGGAAGGAGGGGGGCGATTCACTCGAGTTCCTCGCGACCTATCTGGAGGCAGTGCTGGCTTCGGGGCAGGAGCAGCGGGCCGCCGAGATCATGGCGCGTGGCACCGAGAAGTACCCGAACGCACCGGACTTCGCCCTCATCCAGGGTCGCTACCTGTTGGCCATGGAGCGGCCTCGGGCCGCGGCCACGGCCTTCGAATCGGCCATTGCCGCGGCTCCAGAGGTGACGGAAGCCTATCTTTCGCTCGCGGAGGCCCTTGTCCGGGATGGGAAGTTCGCACAGGCCGTCCGGCGGCTTCAGGAGGGGGTGGACCGGGTCCGGGACCGAATTCCTGTCCTGATGCGTATCGCGGCCTTGCAGAAGGACATGAGGGACTTCGTGGCCGCGGAGGAGACACTGCGTCAAGTGCTCGTCGTGGACCCCTCCGCCACGGAGGCCCAGGAGCGGCTCGGTCTCGTGGTGCTTGCGCTAGGCCGGACCGAGGAAGCGGTCGCGGTGTTGGGGGCCCTGCACGCGAGGCAAGCGCTTTCGCGGGAAGGTGTTCTGGGCCTGGCACGGGCGTACCTCATGATGCACAAGCCTGGCAAGGCCCGAGAGGTCCTGGCGAAGGTGTACGGCAAGGTCGAGGAGGACCCAGTCGTGGCGACCGAGTACGGACGGGCGCTCGCGGAGTCGGGCCAGGTGCGCGAGGCGGAGGGTATCATCAAGAAGGTCCTCGACGAGCGGCCTTCCTTTGCGCCGGCGCACCACGTGATGGGTAAGGTGCTCGCGCTCAAGGGAGAGACCAAGGCCGCCATGGAGCACCTTGTACGGGCTGTCCAGATCGACCCGCGGGACACACGGTATCGCCTGGACCTCGCAAGGATGCTCAAGAAGCATGGGACGGACGAGGCCATTCGCGACGCGCTGATCCACCTGGATCATGTCGTGAAGGCGTACCAGCAGGGCGAGGTCCCGGTCGAGGAGCGGCAGGCCGACGCCTATGTCCTGCGCGGCGAGATCCTGTTCGGGCAGCAGAAGTTCGCGGCGGCGATGAAGGACTTCGAGGCTGCACTCGCGCTGGAGCCGGCCCGGATGGACATCCTGGTCGGGTATGGCCGCGCCCTGTACGAGATGGCCCGCTACAACGAGGCAGCACCTTACTTCCGGCAGGTTCTGGGGCGGGACCGGACCCACCCGGACGCGAACTTCTACCTGGGCCAGATCCTCTTGCGAGAGGGGAAGGTCGAGGAGGCCAAGACCCTCTTCGAGCGGGTTGCGCAGCGCAGTCCAGAGAGACATCCCGAGTCGCTCAGATTGCTGGGACTGATCTATCGGGACCAGAACCTCAAGCCGCTTGCACGCAGGTCATTCGCCGCTTACCTTGAGCACGCCCCCAAGGGGAGCGCCGAGGCCGAGGAGGTCCGTCGCATTCTCGATAAGATGCGGTGAGACCGGTCAGTTCTGCCTTCCGAGCGACGAGATCGCACGCAGGACCCTGCGGATGACGTCCGGGTCGAGGACCTTGCCGCCCGTGATGGCCCACTCCGCGAAGAAGGTGTCGCGGGCCATCCCGGCCTCGGTGGTGACGATGGCCCCGCTGACATTGATTCCGTGGCGGTAGAGGATGTCCGCGAGCACGTGCAGGAGCCCAGGGGCGTCCGGGCCGGCCACCCGGAACACGGTGCGGTCTGGCAACGACGTGTTGTCCACCTCGGCCTGCATGGTCCCTGGCCGCAGGCGCAGGACAGAGCCCAGACGGGCTTGAACGCGGCGGGCCACAGAAGGGTCCGAGGCCGCGGTCAGGATACGCTGGGCCAGTAAGCGTGTCGCGTCCGGGCCGCTGACGATGATGCCCGAGGGGTCACTGACAACGAACTGGTCGAGGACGAGAGGGGGGGTGGCCTGGGGGACAGGGCCGAGCGAGAAGATACGCGCCTCCTGAATGGACAGGCCCTGGAGGGTCATGGCCCCACAAAGCCGCGAGAGGAGTCCAAGTTCATCCTGCCCGAGGTAGGTGACCTCGAGGACCTTGGAGGGCGGTCCGGGCGCCGAGGCAGGCTCCACGATCACACGAGGGCCGCTCACAAGGACGGCCTCGAACTCCTGGAGATAGATGGCCAGCCGCTCGGGCTCGATCGCCATCAGGAGGCGTTCCGGGAGGGAGCGGACCAGACTCGCCAGCCAGTCGTTTCCAGGTGAGACTGTCAGAGAGCGCGCGAGGAGCGTGCGCCTAGCCTCTGCCTCGGCCCGCCAGGCATCCACGCCTTCTCCGGCTGCGAGCAGATGGCGGCGCAGCGCGGACCAGGTCCGGACGAGAAGTGCCTCCCGGAAGGTCGTGGCGGTGTCGGGACCCAGGGAGCGCATGTCGGCCAGGCCCAAGAGCATCACGAGGTCCAGCCGCTCTGGGTCCGGGAAGATGTTGGCGAGGCGTTCCAGGACGTCAGGCGACTCGCAGTCCAGCGTGGTGGATGCCTCTGGGAGGACCATGTGGTGGCGACACAGAAAGGCCACGAGGTCTGCCTGACCGTGGGGAAGGCCCAGTTTCAGCGCGGCGAGTCTTGCGAGCCGGGCTCCGACCTCCGGGTGAACTGGCCTGGGCGACCCAAACCCGCCACCGGCTGCGGTCTTGCCGAGGTCGTGCAAGAGGGCCGCGAGGAGGAGCGGGACCCGGAAACGGTTGGGGGGCGTGATCATGCCAGCCGGCGGCGCGACGGTCCCATTCAGGATGTCCGCGACATGGGATGCGGCCAGGACGAGGTGCCGGTCCAGGGTGTAGGCGTGCACCTCGTCGCCCGGAACGTGTCCCATGGTCCGGTGGAACCCCGGCACCACCCGGTGGAGGGTGCCCGCGCGCAAAAGGGTCTCGAGGACGGGCCGGGGGTCTGGGGCTTCGAGGACCTTCAGGAAGGCTCTGGCCGTCTCGGGCGCCAGCCGCTGAGGGAGGCCCCCCACAAAGGACGCCGGAAGAACGGGCCGGGCCTTGCGAGAGCACGTGACCAAGGCCGCGAGGTCCTCCTCTGCGTTTGCGGGCGAGACCCCTCTCAGTATCGCCTCCGCCAGGGCTTTCAAAAGACCAGAGACTTGGATTCTCGCCATGGCGAGATCGCGCTCGAACCCGCCGGGCAGGTAGCGCGGCACCTGCTGACGTTCCAAAAGCGAGGCGGCCTCGCGGGTGAAGCGGTCGCGAGGCATTCCGGCCACGTCCAGCAGGAGCCGCGCGGTGAGGAGGGTCTCTCGTGCCTGTCGCAAGACGGCGTGGCGCCGAGCCTTCTCTCGGAGCATCTCTCGTACCGACGCTCGTTCGAACAAATGACGCCTGCCAAATCCGGCCCAACGTTCGAACCAGCCGAGGGCCGCCAGGTCTCGCAGGCCGCCTTGACCAGACTTGAGGTCCGGCTCCGCCGCAAACAGGTCCTGGTGACGCTTCCCGATGCGGGCCTCGTCTTCCCGCAGGAGGAGGCGGGCGAGTCGACGGATGTGGCGCTCGGGGAGGTCTGCGAGCATCTTCCTCAGATGGGTGACTCCGTCTGGCGAGCCAGCGACGAAACGGTGGTCCAGCAGCGAGGCGAGGACCCGCTCGTCGGCCGCGACCAGCCTTCGCGCCCGGGCCAGGGAGTAAGAGGCGACCCTGGCCTGTACCCCAATATCCCAAAGGGCACGAACACCTGCGGCTAGGGCCTCGACCGTTTCTCGTGGCTCGCTGCCCAGGTGCAATAGAAGACAGTCCACGTCCGAGTGGAGGCACAGCCCGCGGCGCCCGTAACTGCCGAGGGCCAGGATCGCGTAGCCGCAGACCGGGGAGGACCACGGCGCAACGAGCGCGGCGAAGAAACGGTCCAGGGTTCGCGAGAGGGCTGCTGCGGTCGAGGTCCCGTCCGAGAGACCCGAGCGGAAGCGCTGGAGGGCGCGAATGCGTGAACGCAAGACCCGTGACGCAAGGTCCGTCGCACGAGTCATGCGCCGTCTCCCCAGGCCACCTCGTGCCTCGTTCGTTCGATGCGCATCCGGTCGAAGACCTTTGCGGGCGTCGGGGAGTGAAGATATTCGCGCCTGAAATCCTCGCTCAGGCGCTCGATTCCCACGGCGTCCAGAAAGGCGGCGCACTCCCGCGGAAACGAGAACGGACCGGCCAGGGAGGTCGCGGCGAGACAGGCCGGAGGAGGGGGTGCCCACGGGGCGACTGAGGACCGCAGGGCCTCGTACACCATGCGAACCGAGCGCAAGCGACCCTCGATCACAGACCCAGCGGAGTGCGGTGTGGCGAGAAGGCAGGCGCGAACCAGGGCTGGGTCCGGCAGTGGCTCCCCCTCCCAGACGTCCAGACAGGCCCGAAGTGGAGAGCCGGACGTGAGGACCTTGGCCAAAGAGCGATTGTCCACGACGGCTCCGCGCGAGGTGTTGACCAGGAGGCGAGAGTGCGTCGCGAGTCGCTCAAGGACCTGTCCCGACACCATGTGAAGGGTGGGCCAGCGGCTCTGTGCGGGGGTGGTGAGTGGGACGTGCAGGGTCACGACGTCGCAGGCGAGGAGCTCGTCGAGGGAGGCACTCGGAAAACCCTCGCGTTCGGCGCGGGGCGGGTCGTGGGCGACCCACGGGATGCCGAGGCGGTCCAGGCGGGCCGCGAGGGCGGAGCCGCAGTTGCCGCACCCCCAAATGCCGACCTGCCAGTCCCGGGGGTCTGTCCTGGCGTGACGAGCAGCCACCAGGATCGCGGCCAGTGTGAAATCCGCAACGCCTCCTGCCGTGGCGCCTGGCGCGTGGAAGAACGGGATGGGGCGTCCTGTGCGACGGCGATGCTCGGCGAGGGCCGCGAAGTCCACATGGTCGGTACCGATGGTAGGCGAGGCCACAGCGACAAGTTCAGGCGCTTCATCGAGCAGGGCGCGGTCAATCCGGGTGACACTGCGCGTGACCAGGACCTGGGCTGGGCGGAGCCGTCTTGGGTCCAGATGAAGCGAGAGCCCATCGAAGGTCTCGGTGGGGCCGATTTGCGAGAAGACCTCGATTCCATGGGGGATTCGCTCGTCCACGAAGACGCGAAGGCCTTGTTTGCCCGGATAGAGGGTCATCGAGGTCCGCCCGTGCCTGTTCACAAAGACCGCGCCCGTTTCTTGTTGCGTCCGTGATCGCGGACGTGGGTGTTTACAAATAAGAACAAGAGGTTAGATGTCATGTACGACCACATTCACGTCCACGACACCCGCAACCGCCACCCAAGAAGGCCCCCTTCATCCCGATCCGTGCGGCTTCGCCGCCAGTGAAACAAGCCACCGAGGAGTGTAGTCTCGAATTTTTCCGGCCGCCAGTGTGATAGCATTTCATTCCGAGTTTCTTTCGATCACGAGGAGCGGCCATGGAGACCCCGGAGCCCCGGTACCGCTGCTACCATTGCCACGAGGAACTGGTCTTCGAGGTCAAGATCGGGCGCAGGGACATGTGTCCCAACTGCGGCGCCTACCTGCACTGTTGTTACAACTGCAAGTTCTGGAACCCGGACGTCCACAACCAGTGCACCGAGAACCAGGGCGAGTTCATCCGGGACCGTGCGGAGGGAAACTTCTGCCTTTACTTCACGTTTCGCCCGGTTGCGGAGGATGGGCCTGACGAGGCGGCCCGGGCGCGGGCCCGACTCGAGGCGATGTTCGGAGGCGGCCCCGCGCGTCAGGTCCCGCGTTCGGCGGACGAGGCCCGTGCGAGGCTCGAGGCCCTGTTCAAGAAGAAGTCCTCGTGAGGCTCACGGAAAGGTCGTCCAAATTTCTTTGGAACTTCGTGGTGTTGTGCGTCTGGTTGGCACTGGAGTGCGGGCGCCTCTAGACTGAAGTTCGCCAACCGGCCGTTGTCCGGCCGGACGGATGGACTCGGAGCGAGGAGGCGCAAGCATGGCTTCGGGCACGTTTTTCGAGGAGATGGTTGAGGCGGGGGTCTCCCTGGTCCAGTCGGACAGTCCCGGTCGCACAACGCGAGGTCGGGTGGTCCGGGTCGGTCCGGGGGGGATCGAGGCCCACCTGGACACCGTTCCGGCGGGACGGTTCTCGTGGCTCGAGTTCGAGCTGCCGGACACCGGACATCGGGTCAAGGCCCTGGGCGAGATGACGGGGCTTCTGGCCGTGACGGGCGAGAGCCGCGTGATCTTCCGTTTCAAGCACCTCTTTCCACGGGACCGGGCCGCGCTGGCCAAGTTTCTGACGCATCGCGCCGCTGCCTGAGGCACTTGGACATCTGTGCAAGGTGTCCAATGCCATGAACAGGGGCGGTGTCCAGAAAACCCCGACAAAATCGTGAGATGCGGGCTGTGGCCTGGATGGCACGGGGTGTGCATCGTGTCCCGGCGGGCCCGGTGGAGCGTCTTGGAACAAGGCGGGCGCTGGGAGTCGGGGAGACGAGCGATGCAGTCAGTGAGGAAGGCGTTTCAGGGACCTCGGGAGCGCCTGGTTACCTCAGGCGCGTCGGGGATGTCGGATGTGGACCTATTGACCCTGGTCTTGTCGCCCGGCACGCGGATGCAGCCTGCCGACATCCTGGCTCGGAGGCTCTTGATTGACTACGGCGGACTCCAGGGGCTTGCGAGCAGGCGACCGGGGGAACTCGCCGGGGTCCCTGGGATGGGGCTCGCGAAGGCGTGTCGCCTGGTCGCCGCCGTGGAGATCGCGAGACGTCTGGCGCGGCCCCCAGAGGGGGCGGTGACGCTCGGGAGTGCCGCGGACGTGGGACGCCACGCGGGCCGGTACGCGGTCGAGCGCGAGGAGGTGTTCGTGGCGATTGCGGTGAACCAGCGCAACCGGCTCCAAGGGGAGTGGGTCGTGGCCCGCGGCTGGGAGAGCGGGATCAACCTGACGCCGCGCCAGGTCTTCACCCTGCTCGTCAAGGAGGCCGCGTCCCGGGTCATCTTCGTGCACAACCACCCGGGAGGGGACCCCCACCCGAGCCCGGAAGACGTTCGGTTCACCGCGCGGCTGATCGAGGCGGGCCACTGTCTGGACATCAAGGTACTGGATCATGTGATCGTGGCGGCGTCCGGGCACACGAGCCTGCGTGAGGTCGCAGGGGACCGGCTGGCGTTCGATAGGTAGTTCGCCGCGAGGCGAAGCCGCACGGATGGGGATGAAGGGCGCGATGTCAAACCAGGTGTCCGCCACGCGACCCCCAGGCCGCCGGCCCCTATCGGGGGGAGTGCCGGAACCCGGCCACGACCCCGGTGACGACGTGCAAGACCGACGCCGACTGCGGGACGGGCGGGGACGTCGTGTGCAACGTGCGCGGGCGCCTG
>FWWM01002232.1_pt1 | contig 53504 bp, 46 predicted proteins | sample 2228351 | NCBI WGS metagenome assembly FWWM01 (sample SAMEA103939774, study PRJEB20133) | metagenome | reverse complement strand
AAAGGGATTGAAACGCCACCCCATCCTGGAACACTTAAACTCATCCATCTTAAGTTGCAACAGCAAAAAACCCCTGAAAGGGATTGAAACAAAGGACTTGAAATTGATTGAAAAGGAGTTGTTTTCACGTTGCAACAGCAAAAAACCCCTGAAAGGGATTGAAACTGCTCCTGCATCCAGGTGAGAAGGATGCCGAGCATCGGTTGCAACAGCAAAAAACCCCTGAAAGGGATTGAAACGATATTCAAAATTCCAAGGGTATCTGTCGGCGGAGCCGGTTGCAACAGCAAAAAACCCCTGAAAGGGATTGAAACTTCCACTATTGAAATTTACCGATAGGATTTCACGAATGTTGCAACAGCAAAAAACCCCTGAAAGGGATTGAAACATAGATATTATCTGAACTGGAAATCCGATAATAATCCGGGTTGCAACAGCAAAAAACCCCTGAAAGGGATTGAAACGCCACCCCATCCTGGAACACTTAAACTCATCCATCTTAAGTTGCAACAGCAAAAAACCCCTGAAAGGGATTGAAACGGTGGTACCATTCCTTCAGTTGCTCTTCTTCCTCCTGGGTTGCAACAGCAAAAAACCCCTGAAAGGGATTGAAACATTGTATTGATTGGGTGTGGTGGTGGAGGTGGTAGGTTGCAACAGCAAAAAACCCCTGAAAGGGATTGAAACATTGAAAATATAGATGGGATACATAAAAAAATTACCCGTTGCAACAGCAAAAAACCCCTGAAAGGGATTGAAACTCTCTCCATTTTCTTTTTTTATCCATTCTCTGATTCGTGTTGCAACAGCAAAAAACCCCTGAAAGGGATTGAAACCATCGGGATGGAAGGATTGAGACTTATGGATTTTCTGGGGTTGCAACAGCAAAAAACCCCTGAAAGGGATTGAAACATTGAAAGGCCTGGAAGGTTTATCCTGCCCTATTTGCGGTTGCAACAGCAAAAAACCCCTGAAAGGGATTGAAACCGAATTACTTTTATGGACTGCGAAAGCCAGGAGGAAGGTTGCAACAGCAAAAAACCCCTGAAAGGGATTGAAACCTGTCATAACTGCCGTGGTTGGTAAGGCGGCTGAAGAAGAAGTTGGCCGCGCTCCGTGTGAAAGCGCGACAGCAAGGGGCTATCGTATGACAACTCTTTCCTCTCGCCATCAGGGAAGCCCTGTCTCATCTTCCCTGATGACTCTGCGAGAGGGTGGGATATAATCGGTGGAGGGGGAAAAGTGATGAGTGCTACAACAGGGGAGTTTGAAGGGAAGGTGGCGGTGGTGACGGGTGGAGGTCGTGGCATAGGGGCAAGTATTTGTGAAACACTTGCCGCTCAAGGCGCATCGGTCATCATCAACTACTTTACTTCCAAAACTGCCGCGGAAGAACTGGCGCATCGGCTGAACGCTTTTTCCCGCGCAGAACCCTATTGCGCCGATGTTTCCTCCGAAGATGAGGTAAAGAGTATGATGGATTGGGCGGTGGCTCAGTTCGGTCGCATAGATTTCCTCATCAACAACGCCTCTTATCAATCTCCAGAACTGTGGAAGATTTCCCTAAAAGACCTTTCCCTGAATGCTTGGCGGAAAGTGCTGGATGTGGACTTAACAGGAAGTTTCCTGTGTTGCAAATATGCGGCGCCGGTGATGCTGAATCAGAAGAAAGGGAAAATCATCAATTTCTCCTCCAGTGCGGCGATTCGGGGAGATACAGATACCTTCGCCTTCAATCCCGCGAAAATGGGAATTGTGGGGCTGACCAAAACCCTTGCCCGCATGCTTTCTCCCCATATTCAGGTCAATGCCATCGCCCCTGGCTCCATTGACTCAGGCTGGATTCAAAAATGGTGTTTAACGGAAAACGAAATTCAGGAAATCCTCAAATCCACCCTCATGCAGAGAATTGGTAAACCAGATGAGGTGGCAGAACTCGTAGCTTTCCTCCTTTCCTCCCGGGGCGATTTCATCACAGGACAGGTGCTCTTTTTTGACGGAGGTGTTGCCCTATGAAAAAATCCTTAGTGCTATTTTCCGGTGGCATAGATTCCACCATTGCTTTATACTGGGCAATCCAGCAGAAGAGGGAGGTTCATGCTCTTTCCTTCCATTATCCCGACAGACCGGAAGGGGAAAGGCTTGCTGCGGAAAGAATCCGCTCCCTTCTGGGCGTCTTTTACCAAGATGTTTCGCTTCCATTTCTTCACCCGCTGAAAGGTGTCATCTCATCGGATGTTAAAGAAACCTCGCCCAAACTGGGATATGTGCCGATGCGCAATCTGGTATTTTACGCCGTGGCGGGCTATTATGGAGAAATTCTGAATGTGGAGGAAATCATCGGCGGACACACGAAAGAGGATGCCCGGGTCTTCTCTGATGCCAGGACGGGCTTTTTCCGCCTTGTGGAGCAGGCGTATGCCCGTTCGCTGAAAAAGAGCTTCTCTGCTTCAGGAAAGACGATTTCCATTGTCCTCCCTTTTGCGAGGCTTTCGGAGCAGGAAGAGATGCGCCTTGCGACCCGATTAGGCGTTCCTTTTTCGCTCACCTGGAGTTGCTGGCGGGACGGACCGGCGCCGTGTGGTTCCTGCTTCGCCTGCATTCAGCGTAAGCAAGCCCTTTCCCACTTAACCTCTGCGCGTTAGTTGCAAGCTAACACTCCCCTTGGGTTGGGAAATAGAAAATACCACTGAAGTTCGGGAAAACTCTACAACCGAGGGCGTCCGAGGTCCACAACTTTTAGACCGATAGTGGAAAGTCTTTCTGATCTCTCCCAGAAGTCGGAGTCAAGAGTTACGAGGTTTCCCGACGCATACAGTAAAGCAGAAGAAGCATGGATGCAGTCGCGAAGTTTCCAGCCAAATTGCTTCAAAAGACTTTGAGCCTTCCGTACTACATCGTCTCCGACTGCAATAAAACAGAGATGAGGGAGAACCAGAAACAAACTACCCGCCTCTTCAGCCTTCTGGGGGTTATATGCTCCGCTTGCTCTCCCTGCAATGTAGGTAACCTCATCCCAGGTGAGATATGAGGTCAACGCCTGTATTTGTTTATTTTTAACCCGCTCCTGCCAGATACGGCACTCCTGGATGATTTGAGGTTCCTTATTCTTGAGAAGAGGGGTGACAAAGATGCCGGTGTCCAGATACCAGACATCCATCGTCTATCTGCGACCCGATTCTTCAAGGATTTCTCGGTAGGTCTGGATGGTCTTCATTGGAGGAAACTCATCGCAAAATGTGAACCATCGCTCCCATATCTCTTCTACGGACCCTGGTGGGAATCTAAGGGTTGCCGATTCAAGACGCAGAAAATCTTCCAGTAAGACAGCGAGCAGCCATCGGGCACCTTTCCATTCTTTCACTAACAACTCTCCAAACATTTCAGGACTCTCTAATCAAGTTCCCGTAATTTGCTCGCCAGAGCATAGTAAGTGGAACCACGAACTTCTCCAGTAACTACCTTTCCCTCAGAGACAAGTTTGGATAAGGCTTGTTCGTATTTCGCAAATGTTTTAGAATCCTTGCTGAGCGTTTTTTCAGCGAGGACAAGCAACAGGACATCTTCTCCCTTCAAGCCTTCCACGGTTTCTATGATTTCAAAAATGGAAAAAGCCTGCGGAGAACCGGTTTCAAGCGCGTGAAGGATTCTTTCTTCCAAGGGCTTCTGTGCTTCCTTGAACTTTGCTATATCAATGGCCATCATCTTCTCCTCTCTGAAAGTGACTATACCACAGCGGACGAATTTATATCTTCAAGGTTGGAGTATAAGATACATTTGGACGGTGGGGAAGGATGGATTTGGATTTCACACCAGCGCAGAAGATGGTGGGGCACCTCGCCCGAAATTTTGCGGAGAACGAAATCAAGCCCATTGTGACGGAGTTGGAAAAGGGGGAAAATTTCCCGATAGAGCAAGTGCGAAGGATGGGGCAACTGGGATTGATGGGCTTGACCATTCCGCAAGAATACGGAGGTGCCGGGCTGGATTCCATCTCTTTTCTTCTTGCCGTGAAGGAAATTTCTAAGGTGAGCGCCTCCTTGGGAATCATCCTTTCTGTGCATACCTCTCTCGCCTGTGAAGGGATATATAAATTCGGAACAGAACAGCAGAAGAAGAAATTTCTCATCCCTCTGACAAAAGGGGAAATCCTCGGAGCGTTTGCCTTGACTGAACCTGTGGCAGGGTCGGATGCTGCGGGGATTACGACCACGGCAAGAAAGACTTCCAGCGGCTATGTGCTTTCCGGGACTAAATCCTGGGTGACCAGCGGACCAGCGGCGGGCTTGTTGCTCCTGTTCGCCAAAACCGACCCGGAAGCAAGGGATAAAAGCATCACCGCTTTCATCGCCGACCCGAATCTTCCCGGCTTGCATCGGGGCAAAACTGAGCAGAAACTGGGCATCCTTGCCGCTCAATCCTGCGAAATTCATCTGGATAATTATGTGCTTGCAGAAGAGTATCGTCTGGGGGAAGAAGGTAAAGGACTTGTGGTAGCACTCTCCTGCTTGGACTCTGGTCGTCTGGGCGTTGCTGCTCAGGCAATTGGCATTGCAGAAGCCGCTTACGAGGCCTCCCTAACTTATGCCAAACAACGGACCGCTTTCAACCGGAAAATCGGCGACTTCCAGGCTATTCAGTGGATGCTTGTGGATATGCACAACCGCATTCGCGCCTCCGAACTCCTTCTTTATCAGGCAGGAGTAAAAAATGATAAAAAAGAACGGTTCAGCCGAGAAGCCTCGGTAGCAAAACTCTACGCTTCTGAAACTGCGATGTGGGTGACTACAAAAGCCATCCAAATTTATGGAGCACTGGGATACAGCAAGGAATACCCCCTGGAGCGATATTTCCGTGATGCTAAAGTGACCGAAATATACGAGGGCACCAGTGAAATCCAGCGCCTCATCATCGCACGCGACCTTTTGGGCTTGAAGTAAAGATTTCTTTTGCTAAAATATTTTGAGGTGGATAAAGGACTGCGGATTTCAAATTTCGGAGCTCGGCGTGGAATCTACCTGATATGGCTGATTTTCCTTTCCGCTTATCCATCGGAATGGGGCTGGGGATATAAGCTCACGCCGACGCCGTGGAAAGGGGCTGATGCATGGTATATAGGGCTTGCGGGGAACACGGGGGAGGAAGACCTGAAGGGATTGAACGGCGTGGTGGGCATAAGAAAAAACCCTGTGGACATCACACTTTTCGGATTTGTTTCCAGCTGGGAAACCAAGACCTCTCGCTTTAGTGCCACTTTCCGCTATGCCCCTACTCAAAGTACTTTCCTCCAGTGGGCTGCTTTCGGCAGAGGAATCTTTTCCTTTGATGTGAAGACTTATCCCGGGGCAGAAGGAGAAATACTGGACTTTGTTGAGTGGATGGCGGGTTTGATTTTGGGAACAAAGGAAGAAGGTTTGTTGCGTGCATCTGCGGTTGTGGGATATGATTGGAAAACACCGGATTTTCATACCACCGCTCGCCCCATTCCTGATCAACGCATCGTCCAGACTTTCTACGGGGCAAATGCCTCCTTCGCCCTTTTTCGCAACGCAGAAATTTTCGCTGAATTCTCCCGTTTTTCTGATGAAGAGTTCACCTTTTTTAGCGCGGGAATCGTATTTCCTTTCTCTGAGCGCAACCTCATAACGCTGGGCTGGGAGCAACGGGATTATCCCGGCAAAACCCGTAGCGCCGCCTTCCTCCAAAACACCCTCCTTCTTCCCTGAAACTACTGTGAGATTGGAGATGGGAAAAAATGAAAATAAGTGTGAGAAGAAAACCTGAAAATTGTAGTTTGAGATTGGGCAGAACTTATGTATGGATTCTTCTTGTCCCACTTCTGATGGCGAAGGATTTTAAAGAACAGAGCACTGTGGAAGTGAAAGTAGCTGCGGAAAAGGTGTTGCGACCGTTGGATAAAAAATTATGGGCGAATATGGGATATGACCCGATATATGCGGTCACCGTTATGGAAGAGGCTTTGCCCTTCTGGCAATTGCTACGGCAGACTGGAGCGATGCGTTATATAAGGATGCACAATCTGTTCAGCGATGGCTTCACTCAGTGGAGCCTCAAGAGCCCGAAACCTGTGTATTGTGGGTGCAGGATTTATTCCGAAGATAGTGCAGGAAACCCCCATTATAATTTCTGGCATCTCAATGAGGTTCTGGATATTTTGCTATCCGCCGGGCTCAAGCCCATTCTTGAGATGGATTTTATGCCCGATGACCTTGCGGAAGGGGAGATTGTCCGAAATTACTGTGGAGGAGCGGTCAATACGCCGAAAGATTATCAGAAGTGGCGGGATTTGGTTTATCATACGGTGAAGCACCTAAAACAGCGTTATGGAGCGGACGAAGTCCAGCAATGGTATTTTGAAATCTGGAACGAGCCGGATTTGAAAACTTATTTCATAGATGGTGTGCGGTGGAACGAGAAAGTCACTGAGGAAAAACTTGCCCGATTCCATAAGATGTATGATTATTTTGTTGATGGAGCCAAAGCGGCAGACCCGAAGGTGAAAGTGGGAGGTCCGGGCATTGCTGGAAACCAGAACTATTTCCGCTTTTTCCTGAAACATATCACGCAGGAAAATAATTATGTGACCGAGAAAATCGGCTCACCCATTGATTTTATCTCCTGGCATCATTATGGGGAAATTGAAAGCCATCTGAAAGCGAATCGGCAATTTCAGGACATCATCAGAAAAGAATTCCCCGCACTGGCGAATAAAGAGACCCAGCAGAATGAATGGGGTCAACCTTTGAGGCGTTTCCCTGAAGTGGAGCGGCAGCGGGTATCGGGAGTATATGAAGCAGTTTTTCTGGCGCAGATGGTGGAGAAGACACTGAAGCATCCTGAAGCGGGTGTGGATTTATTTCTCCGCTGGGGGCAACCGGTTCTCATTCCCCAAAAAGGAGGTGGTTGGCGGGCACTATCCCTTTATTTGGATGGTTCCGTTATTCCATTCCCCATCCATAATGCCTATATGCTTCTATCCAAACTGGGAGGCGAGCAGGTTGCCCTGGAGTCTACCAGTGAGCAAATTGGCGGAATTGCCGCTCGGTCTTCACCGGACGATGTTCAGATTCTTCTTTATCGTGCGGAAGGAGAAGGCGAATTGACCGTTTCCATAACTGCGGAAATTGGAAAGAAATCGAAGCAAACCACGCTGACTGAATACCGCCTTGATGAGAACCACGGGAATATTTTTGGGGAATGGGAAAGAATGGGAAAACCAAAACAACCCAGCGCGGAGCAGATAGAGCGTCTTAGAGAGTCCGGGCATTTGAAACCATCATCAGGAGCGAAAAAAATCCCTGTTGTTAATGGCATGGTTAGATGGGATACAAAGATGATGCCCAACTCGCTTCTGCTGGTGGTGATTGGAAAAGAGAGAGATTATACCGCGAAATTTTCAGCCCACATCCAGCGAGTAATTCGGGCGGAAGAGATGTATCTTCAAGGACGGGAAAAACAAAAAAACGGGCGAAATTCAGAAGCTTTGCAAATTTATGAGAAGGTTGCACAGGAATATTCTGAGATTTTCTGGAGCCAGCGCGCCCTGTTTGGCCTGCTGGAAATTGCAAAGGCGGAAGGCAAAGCGGAAGAAGCGGACGCAATTCAGCAACGATTGTTGAAGACCACCCTCAACGACACCGACCGCCTGGAACTTCTCAAAGAGCGCTCTGATTACCTCCGCACCTCCGGGCGCTCTCAAGAAGCATCTGCCTTGGAGCCGGAAATTCTACATCTGAAGCGGAAAATAGAGCGCCTCAAAAACTGGAAAACTTGGTCGCGCTGAACACCGCGAAAGTCAGATGGAAACGAAGAGATTCAGGGTATGTGACGCGAATACTGATACCATGATGTCTGGCAAGTGAGACATGAGAAATAAAGGACGATTTCGCCGAACACAGCAGAGAAGGTGTGTGTTTTTGAGCGTCCACATAAATTTTTGTTTCGGAGAAACTTCTTTTATGTGGGAAAAGTTATCCGAAAGCAGGGGAGGTGGGTTATGGAGGCGTATGTGACGGCAGATTTTCTGAAAGAAAAGGTGCAAGAGTGGCTCAAGAGGATTGAGCCATTCAATCAGCATCGGATGGGGTTGAATAAAGAGAAATCGGCGCTACTGGTCATTGATATGCAAAAGTTTTTCCTGGACCCTTCTTCGCCCACATTCACCTGCGGGGGATTGGCTATTCTTCCCACCCTGAAAAGTCTGATTCAAACATTTCGGGAAGTCCGCCGTCCCGTCATTTACACCTGCCATGTGCATCATCCTGACCGCATAGACGCCGGTATTATGGAATGGTGGTGGGAAGGAATGTGTGTGGAAGGGAGTGCGGAGAGCAAGGTGCACGATGAGATTGCCCCTCTACCGAATGAGAAGGTGATTTTCAAACATCGGTATTCCGCTTTCTACAATACAGACCTGGAAACCGTGCTCCGTTGCCTGAAGATAGAAGACTTGGTGCTCACCGGAGTTATGACGAATATGTGCTGCGAATCCACAGCACGCGATGCCTACTACCGGGATTACAGAGTGTTCTTTCTCGCAGATGCCACGGGAAGCATCAATGAAGAGATGCATCTGGCCAGTCTATTGAACCTATCTTTCGGCTTTGCATTTGTTACCACCTCCGATTGGCTCAGAGCCCAACTCCTGCAATGAACGACCGTGTCCCTTTGCCCCACAACTGAAGGTATGCTGGCTACTTTCATAGAGCCCGGATGGAATTTTCGGCAATATCTCCGAGGTAGGGGATTTTCCACATTTCCCCCTGATAGGCGCGAATTAAAGCAATCAGCCACAGGATGAAAACCACCAGAAGCCAGAGCGGAATGAGGAAAATTCCAATTATCGTAATGGCGAGGAGCAGGGAAATCAAAATTGTGAAAAAAAACAGAAGGACGGATTGGAGGGCGTGAAAAAGAGCAAGGCGATGTTGTTTTTCAAATAGAATTACCAGGATACTCATCAGGATACCAAGCGGTGGAATGATATAAAGCAGATAGTTCAAAAAAGCCACAATATTTGGCTTCACGAAAACTGTTGAGATTTCTTCCCCCATATTCTTTATCGCTTCTTTCTCTTTTGCATTCTTGGAAATCCCATAGCACGAGAGATTTCCCTGCTCCGGCGCATTTTTTATTGTGGCATTATTTTTTGATCACGCGGATGTCATCAATGAACCAACCAAAACCTTCGCCGCCGTCACCATCACCATCTACATCCCAGGTAATAAATCCGAGACAACGAGTGGAGCCAAGCACAGGACCCTCTGGAGTACTAATGGTACCGAGGTCAACGGTGAGCGACTCAAAAGCGGATCCAAAGTTCGGACTGGTGCCGGTAATGTGATCGAATATGTAGTAAGTTGAAGCAGTATTGCAGGGGTCAGTTGGATTAGCCAGAGGAGCGCTGACGAGCAATCGGCCGATATCCTGAGTGTCAAAAACCCATTGTGAATTGTGCTTCAATGTACCTTCGCTTGCATCACCGAAATCAAAAGGACCGGCAACCAGACCGAGCAGGTCTCCTGGCGGATAAAAGTAGTTCGGGTCATTCTGGCACACATCCCATCGGAACCAGTTCTGGGAATGGTTACCCTGAGGAGCACCAAAAACATTATCATCGGCAAAAAACCAGCGGTAGGGATTTGCCGGGGGACCGGGACAATTGGCATCACCGCCAAAAATGAATTGCCACCATCGGCGAAGAGCAGTAGTTGGATGAGTTTCCATAAATTCTGACGGGTTAGCAGGGTTCTCCCATCGTTCATAGAAGACGATGAAGAAGTTGTTATCGGAGTCATCGGAACCGGTGTTGCCGGCGAAGTCTCTTGCAACCACCCGGATGCGGGCTTGTCTGCTAAACAAATCGGGGTCTACATTCCAGGCATAGGTGGAGCAGGGGACGTTTGTTGCAATCGTGGTAGGATAAGTCGCTCCGCCATCGGTGCTCAAGAAAATGTCACATCCAGCAAGACCTACATTATCCGTGGCTTGCCATTCAATGGTGTAGGAAGAAGGGGCATCAACTTCTTCTCCGCCGTTGGGTGCAATGACGGTCGTGCTCGGCGGTATGACATCATCAAAGAAGAAGAGTTCGGTGAAAGCAGTAGTGCTGTTGCCCGCATTGTCGGTAGCCGTTAACTGGAGCATTGCCAGGGGGTCCGCAGTGTATACGCTCACAGGAACATTCCAGGTGCAACTCTGTGCGGTAGGTGCAGTATAACCCGGGCATTCCGACTCGGGGATGTCAGTCCAGGAGATACCGCCATCTTGAGAATATGCCAGACCGGAATGACTTGCCAGCCCTGACCCTATATCTGAAGAAGTCCATTGGATTTCATACTGTGAGCCACCGGCGATGTGTTCATCCGCAACAGGGGCAACGAAGTTAATTTCCGGGGGAGGGTCAATCATAAAATCACCCTCGGAAGAATCTTCGCCCATATTGGTGGCTAAGTCTATGCTCTGGACCATGACGCGGAAGGTAGTGCCTGTCAGGTCTGACGGAACATACCAGATATAGGAGCGGTCTGCGCCCGGCAAGCCAACGATAAGGGGATTCCAGGTTGCGCCAGAATCGTCGGAAAGAAAGATGTTTTGCGTGTCTATGCCGAAATTGTCGGAAGCATCCCATTGAATCTCATAGGGCTGACCCGGAATGAGGATTTCTCCTCCGTTGGGTTGAATCACCGTTACAGTCGGCGGGGTGGTATCTACGGTCCAGTTCCTTCGGGCACTCGGGTCGTTGGGGTCTGAAGAGTTGCCCGCTTGGTCAGTTGCGACGACCACAAAGGTGTGCGGACCGTCGGCAAGTGGGTCGGTGGTGTACTCACTGTTTTCGCTGAAGGAGGCACTGCAATCCACCGGAGGATTATTATCCACCGTGCATTCAAATGTGGAAAGTTCGGTGGAGGAGAAGGTGAAAGTGGGCTGAGGAGTATTGGAGAAGGAGCCTTCATCCGGACCGGAGGTAATGATGACAGCGGGCGGAGTGGTGTCCACCGTCCACTGCTCTTCTATCTGAGCAGAAACATTGCCAGCCTCATCTACCCCGCGCAAATGCCAGGTCCAGAGCCCTTCTGATAAGCCGGAAAGGATGTCCGGGGAAGTGCAATCGCGGAAAGCGGGGTCTCTGCCCACGAGATGGCACTGGAACTTGAACGGGCTGAGATTGTCTGCACCGGAGAAACGCATGGTCACGGTGGTCTGATTGATAAAATCACCAGCAGGGTCTCTGGAGTCAATCTGCACCACGGGCGCAGTGGTATCAACGGTAAAATCATACACATCCGGGGCGCCGATATTTCCTGCCGGGTCTTTTGCCCGAACCTGGAAGCGATATGTGCCTTCTGTCAGGTTGGTATACGTTTTCCCCGTTAGCGGGCAATCGGCAAAGTTCGCCTCTATTGGGCTCAAATAGCACTCAAAAGAAGCTGTACCGTTTTCGGATTGATAAGTGAATTGCGCCGTGTTCTGATTGGTAAACAGCGGAGGCTTATCTACAATGGTTGCTCCAGGGGCTGTATAGTCCGTCGTCCAAGAATATTCCCAAACTGCGGACTCATTGCCTGCTGAATCACGGGCTTTGATATGCCAGGTATTTTGCCCTTCAGGAACATTGCCAATGGAGTCAGAAGAAAACGAGGTGCAGGGACGGAAATCCGCGTCTACGCCCTGTAGATGACACAGCACATCGGAAATCGGGGAAAGATTATCCTGAACGGTGAAAGTGAAATTCGCCTGATTGCTGTTGGATAGCGGAGGCGGACCCTGAATGTTGCTGATGGTGGGCGGGGTGGTATCCACGGTGACCTGAGCGGAAGCGGGAGTAGGGTCTACATTGCCTGCCGCATCCTTCGCACGCACTTCAAAGCCATAATTCCCTTCCGCCACATCGACATAAGTCTTGCTTCCTGCACTGCCGGAAGGGCAGGTGGCGAAATCCAACTCCACAGGGGTCAGGCGGCATTCAAATGTTGTGGGTGATTCCGGAGAAGAGTATTCAAAGGTCAGACTTGTCTGCTTGGTATATCGGTCTGGAGCCTGATCAATATTCGTTTCCGGCGGAGTATAATCGGTGGTCCATTGAAATTCTACCTGAGTTTGATTGCCCGCCACATCGGTAATTCTGAGATGCCAGGTCTGCAGACCTTCCGGCAGATTGGTCAGTTGGTCGGATGAAGAAGTGGTGCAAGCGCGAAAATCTGGCTCACCCACAAAATGGCATTTGATTTCGGCTATCGGGCTGGCATCGTTGTAACTCCAGGCAAAATTGGCGAAATTCTGATTGGTAATAGGCGGAGGAGTTTGCGTGAGGTTCACCGTGGGCGGTGTTAGGTCCACATTCCAGGTATGCTGAGCAGGGGAAGGGTCAATATTTCCAGACAAATCCTTTGCCCGGACTTCAAAGATGTGTGTGCCTTCGGAAAGGTTCGCATAATTTACCGTTGTTGTGGTTGTCCAATTGGACCAGTCTCCCGCGTCCAGACGATAAGAAAAGACGGAACCTGCTTCATTGGATTCAAAGGAGAAACTGGCTGAGGTGGTTTGGGTATACGGTTCAGGCAAGGGGGGCAGAAGCGAAGTCTCCGGAGGAATGGTATCCGGGAAAGGAGTTGTGGGTAAGGACATATTGGACGGACCGGATTCATTGCCGGAAGTATCCACTGCTGTCACCACATAATAGTAGGTCTGATTATTGATGACATTCAAATCCAGATAAGTATTCTGGGGATGAGCAACAGTGGCAATCAGATATTTTTCCGTTGTGGGAACACTATTAAAAGTATTCCGATAAATGCGATAAAAAGCCATATCCGATTCGGTGTTCGCATTCCACTCCAGATAGACCCTGCCATCGCCGGCAGAAGTGCGGAGATTTCTGGGTTCGGAGGGTGGTTCACTTTCTGCCTTCAGTTGAGCGGAAAGTACATTGGAAGGTTGTCCTTCCACTCCCCGCTGATTGACCACTGTGACCCGATAATAGTAGGAAATTCCTTGCAGGACATTGGTGTCTTCATATTCCGAAGCCTTCAGCAGAGAAGCGATTTTCTGCCAGGTTCCCTCAGGGCTGGTCGCCCGGTAGAGGTTGTAGCCGAGGAAGTCCTTAGTGCCATAATCTTCCCAATCCACCAGAATGCTATTCACGAAAGCCAGTAACTGAAGCAAATTCACTTTCCCCGGAGGCAAAATGGGCGGTCCTCCACCGCCGTGGCAGGAGGAGACCCCAATGCACCAAATTCCTATCCATCCCAAAAAAATAAGTTTGCGCATCACAACCACCTCCTCAATTTCAATTTCTATTTTATCAGAAAAAGGACATTTATGCAAGGGGGAAAATAAAAATGAGGCATAAAACTTGCTAAAAGCGAAGGATTTATGAGCAATCAGGTCTGCTAACAAGGGAACTTTTCAGGGCAGAAGAATTTTTCCGGCATCAGGGGTTGACAGAGTAGGTATGATATGCTATAATTGAAGTAGAGTGGGTGAGGAGTGAAAATTCAGAAAATGAATGAGAAGAAAAAAAGGGGAAATTGGCTGAAAGGCTTTACACTGGTGGAAATGCTTCTTGTAGTCACCATCATAATCATCATCGTCCTGCTGGGAGCAGGTACCTGGAGCAGATATATTCCGGTGAGGCGTTTTGGCGTATTTGGGCGGCAGGTGTTGAGCGACATCCGGTTTGCTGCGTTTAAGGCAGTCGCCGAGGATGAGCCGTATGTGTGGGAAGGCATAGGCACTTATCGGAATCCGTATCCCGGGAATTCCTCCATTTTTATCGATGATTTATATAGATTGTGGAAATTATCCGATTGGGTAAAATATTTCCACAATCGGTGCAGGGTAGATTGGCCTGAAGCACAACCGGTGGTGACGCATAAACAAGGCTTTCCTGTTCCGCTGATGGTATATGACACCACGCCTGCAGGACCATTGAACCAGATTTGCGGAGATGAAAATATAAATGCGGTATCCGCAGCGGAAATTCCCCTGCCGTTTCTGGAAGTGGTGAAAAAGGGGTATGTGGACCCGCCGCAAGTAGCCAGCGACCCGGATTGGATAAGGATTCGCCGACTTTCCCGCTTGAATCGCCAGGCAAAAATTCCAGAGGATGTGAATTTATTGACTCCGGTAACCAACCCAAATACTATGGAAGGAATATACATCGTATTTTATCCCACCGGATGGGCGGCGGGCTATCGGTATACTATGCGCACAAACCCCATCCAGCCGGGTTATATGAATAAACCAGACGACGAGCGATTGGATAGCGGGCTTCTGGAGGTGGGATTATTGCTGGACAAAACCGCAGTTTTGAGTGGAAGATATCTGGCTGATGTGGAGTGGAATGTGGGACCGGGAGGTCAGAAAACCACGATAAAGCCGAACCCGATAATTGCTCAAAGGTACTGTTTTCAGCATTCTTACGCACGGGGGATTCAAATGCTATTGCATTCCGGGCAGACAGGGTTTTTGAGACGCACGCCTTCAGATTTTTCCATTCCGATGAGCGTGAATTCCAGTTGCGTGCTGGATGGTTCCCGATGGAGATGAAAAAAGGGATTACCCTGATAGAAGTGCTGGTGGCAATGGCAGTTTTTGTTATTGTGGTGCTTCCTCTGGCTCGGCTGTTCACCGCTTCTTTGGATGTGGTGCGATATTCTGAGAATTATTTAATGGGTTTGAGGCTTGCCAACGAGAGAATTGAGGAAGTGAGGACCCTGTTCAGCAGTATGTTGTATCCCGGAGGACCGCCAATGGATTTTGATGGATGTTCCGCTACGCCATTTGATGTAGATTACTCCGTCTGGCCTCCGCGCCCGGTTCAGCAATACCAGAGGGTGCGGACGGCACTGGTAAGCGGCCTGGTGGAAGGCGAACCCAGAGAGGGTATTGATTGTCCTCAATATAACCCTGCTTCATTACCTGCCGGCAATGTTGCCAATTCCTTTTATTCGGATAATGCTTTTATTGTGCTGGATTCAAACGGGCTGGCTTGGGATAACGAAAGCGCCGTAGATAGTATCAACACCGGTTATGACCAACCTCAGATTGTTCTGGCAATTCTTGCGGCGCGATTGGATTTATTTGATGCTTTTGCCATTTATTACAACCGCAGAGGGATGAATCCGAATGCGCGGATTGATGGCGTGGAAGATTTTGGAACGATTATTGACCGGGACTTTTTGCAGAAAGCGCCTCAGGTCAGTGTGGTTGAGCCTTCTTCCGATTGCTCATTATTCCCGCAAACTACCCATGCTTGGTATGAATTCGGCTATCGCAGGGCGGTGGGCTCATTTGAAGACCCGGACGATTGTCTTTCCGAGTGGGTTTTTGCTCCACGATTACTCTGCGGTCAGGCAGGATGCACCCCTGGAATGCTTGCACAGTATCAGGATGACCTGATTCGTGCTACGCAACCCTTTACCATTTTTCGCCGGCAAACCGAAATCACGAATGTATTCTTTGCAGGGGACGACGCAGATGGCGACGGCACCTTAAGTCCAGCAGAATATCCGAACTGGTGGCAGTATTTCTACATCACTTCCCATCCGAAAGATTTGAAAAATCGGATTTATGGAAGAATGGTGCGCGTTACGGTAATGTGGAAAACGGGCAAGAATCAGTCGTTGCCTCTGGAGCGAACTGGAGGAGTGTTGAAAGCAGGGGAGTTGGTGAAACAGGTGCAGTTGACCGAATTCATCCCGGACCCGGATAATTCCCCCTGTGATTCCGCTTATCCCCGGGATGCCCGTCATTTTGAACTGGACCCATTTCAGCCGCACGGTGCTCAGGCTCCCCGCCCCGTCACACTACTGGAACACAATTCCGAGCAATATGTTTACGAATACACAGGTACAGTGAACCCGGGGCGCAGGCAATTGAGCTACCCGGACCACTGGGTCACGCCCCAATGTGTGATTCGACCACAACAATGAATGGAGGTGAAAATGCATGAAATCCAGAGGATTTACTCTGGTGGAACTTTTGGTGGTGATGACCATCATCGGTATGCTGGTCGCCTTAGGCTTAGGCGCTTACGGCCGCGTGAAAGACCGAGCGCGAGAAGCCCGGGTAATGGCTGGCATGTCCCGATTGCAACTGGCGCTGGAGAATTTTGCGCTCAACAATGGCGGATTTTATCCTGGTGTTGCCGCCGACCTGGAGGGAACGGATGATTGTGATGGCGATGGATTCCCTGAAAAGAGTTATTCCTGCTACATCAGCCCGGACCATCCGGGAATTCTGCCTTCCGCAGGAATTACGGGCAGTCATTTGCCCTATATGACTCGTATTTCCCCTCCTGCGGGAGAACCGGGAGGTCCTGTGCGTTCGGCGGCGCTTCAGCCGGATAAGGCTATGTGGGACCGCCTTTATCTGGATGCAGACCTGGACAAATATGAGATTAACCCTTTTTTCAACCAAGGACCATTTCCACGACCGATGGTCAATGTGTTTGAAGCGGTTGTCCCCCTGCTTGCCAACAATGCGGACCCTGCTCCAATCGACCCAAACGGTCGCCGGGTTTTTGTTCTGCCCTGCTTGAGTATGCCCAACGCCATCACAGGCGGAAATTGGTATACCGATGCCGGATTCAATGCTTCCGCCCGAACCGCTCTAAATGCCCGTATGCCATTAAGCGGACCATGCCCAGACCCTACAGGAGACCCCATGCTCTCCCTCAACGGGTGGGAACCATTAGGAGGAGGGCAAGCGCCGGTGAATTACCCGACCGGGGATTTCTCGTATATTCCACTGGACCCGGCGGTCTGGCCTGACCGGGATGGCAACGGAGCCATAGACAATCCGTTGTTTATGGTCTATGTGCAGAACTACATCCTGATTGGCTATGGTGCTACGCGTTCCTGGTCCAGCAAGAAATATGATGTGGACTTTATTGCACTCAATGAAGGAGGGTTGCGGTTCGATATGCCGCTGGGAAGAGTGAATCTAAATGATTTGACGAGCCTGAATGCCCCGCCGACGCTCTATGAAGAGTTTGCCCGTCGTGCCGCCCGTGGTGCCATTTATGTGAATGCGACGAAATACGAAGACCAATTTGAGCGAACGCGAAAATGAACACTTCTTCCCTTTTCCGCTTCCGAGGTTTCACGCTTTTGGAACTGCTGGTAACCCTCGGAATTCTCACTGTGATGGTGACCGTGGTGATGGCGGTGCTGGTATCAGCGTTTCGTACGGTGAAAACGGTAGAAGGACGCACCGATGCGCACCAGCGAGCCCGAAGCGCACTAAATTACATCAAAAATCGTTTGGAAGAATCCGTCTCCTTTCACATCGGCTGGAAGAAAATGCAGCGTTCGGTGAACAGAACAGATGAAGACCCTCAGTGGGATTTTTGCGACTGGCGCGGTCCGGACCCGCTCAATCTTTCCCCGGACGATATTCTGGATGGGTATGATTTGATGTATATGCCGGACCCGCTGGGTGATCCCACCAGGGTTATCTACATTCAAGACCCGCACTGCTGGGGAGACCCGGACCTGGAATATACCCCATTCAATCCTCAAACGCTTCAAGGATTTCCCGATGCGAATCTGATGGTGGATAATTTTTTCCCAGAGACTCCAGATGTGGCTGGAAGGAAAAAATACCGTATGGGCTACAAAGATATGAACGGAAACGGAGCATTTGAAGCGGCGGAGCAATATGTTCGCACTTTGACACTGCGTATGGAAGCGCCCTTCTCGGCAATGTACGGTCAGCGAACCTGCTCCGCTGATTCTGCTCGCGTGGAGCGACAGGATGTGGTATTGGACTTCTCTTTTCGCCCAAAGACCTTCTGGAACGATGAAAATTTGAATGGGCTAATTGATGGCGTTAACCCTGCTGACCCGGTGAATTCCGGGGAGTTGTTCACCTTTGATTTTGTCCTCTGGGAGCGCAGAACTCGCTTCTTTGAAGATGCTGTGCGAGACCGGGATTTGAACTGTGATAACTCCATAATCACAGACCCTGCCAACGCGCAATATGATGAACGCCCACGAACGATAGAAATCCCGATTACCCGAGACCTTCTGGATGTGCATTTCCGCCTCTATGATTCGCAAGGGCAAATCATCGTCCCCAACACTTCCGGCGTGACGGTGAGCAATATCCCCGGTTACCCGCGTTCAGACCCAATTGGTGCTGGGCTGTTTTTGGATACTTATTATTACAAGCTCTGGAATCCTTCAGGTCAATTTTGGGAATGGGTAGGTCCTAACTACACCATATTTCGGAATATTCCCAGAAAACTGGAAATCCAAGTGTTTGCCACTTCGGATGAAATGATGCGAATCATTCGGGAAACTCAGGATTCTTCTTTTCGCCCGTTTCAAATCCTTCGCCCTCATCTGAACCCAACAAAAGTTGGGGCGCTGGATTATATGGGCTTAACCGCCTATGCTTCCCTATATACTCCAGGCAATCTTGTGATGCTCAGCGAAGTGGTGGACCTTGGACATTTTGACCATCGGTTGTGAGGTGAGAAAATGAGCAGGAAAGTAGCATATCGCGGATTTGCGCTTCTGACGGTGATATTGTTCGCTTCTCTTGCGCTTCCAATTGTCGTCATACTTCTTTCTGTGGTAGCAGTGCAAACTCAATATCCCCGTGCAGAGATTTTGCACAACCTTGTGGTTCAATTATCCCGGACTGGTTTGCGGGAAGCAGAAGTAAATATTCTGGACCGTCCATATAACCTTCTGGTATGGTGTGATGCGTCTGGTCGGCGAGCCAACGACCAATATATCCGCATCCGTCCGGGCGAAACCGCTTCGTATATCGGCGCTTTCTGGATTCGGTATCCCTTTCTGACCCGGGTGGACTTTTACGACGGTGGTGCGCCAGAAAACCAGGGGCGCAGACCGGTAGGAAGCCTGGTAATCTATCCCTCCCTGCTGTATCAGTTGGATGACCTGAACGATGCGGATTGTGAGCCGGATAATCTGACCGGTGGTGGCAATTTTTCTCCTCCAGAGCGCGTTTTGCTTGCTCTCCCCTTTATGCCTTTCGGCAAGCGTTTCTATGCCTATTCCGCTCTGAATGCTTCGGGTAGTAAAGGCGACTTTCTCTGGAATGGACTGCGCTATGACCCGAGACAACAACTCAACTGGAAGCCCTGGGATGCCAATCCTCAGCCCGCTCTGGGAATTCTCACCGCTTTCCTTGCCAATCCTACACTCTGGAACTATGAATTCTACCTTTCCGGTGATGTGGACAAACAGGATATCATTGTGAATCCATATCAGCGGGAGCCTTATAATCGACCGGAAGCGCTATTTGACCCGGTGATGCCAGCAGAGGGAACGCAAATTCCCCTGCAGAATCAAACTCTGCTTGACCCCGCCACATCCCAGCCCCTGCTCTTTCTACCTGCCCAAACTCGTTTTGAAATAGGACCTGGCTCTATTCCTGCCGGATATGAAGTAGTGGTTCTGGATGAAGATTCTCTATTGCCTCTATACGATTATTTCCACAATCCTGACGATGCGAATTTCTACAATCCCGTGCACAATGATAATGCGCAACCCCCGTTTGGAGGATTATATGAAGTCATCGGAAATAATGTCTCCGCCCGATTGGAGCAAGCATTTCGCCAACAAACTCGCACGCTTTCCTGGCTTGCTCCCGGTGTAGGTCAGGTTCGTGCCTCGGCGATTTTGTCCCATCAAGCATATTATGACATTGGCGACCCGGGCCAGCCGGCAGGAAGCACAGCAGTACCCAACGGCTTTCGGGATGACTATGATGGCAACCAGTGGGTGGATGAATTTCAACGCCCATTTCCTCGTTCGCTGAAAGAAATTTTAGATGTGCGCAATATTCGGGATAATCCCACTCCGGGGCAATTTATCTCCCGGGTCACTTTCAAAAACCTTGTTCCTCTGGTGACCCTGTATTCTACGGATTTCCTTTCTAACAGTATTCGCGACCCGATTCTTTCCTTTTCTGCCAACCGGACAAATACAGTAAATCTCTGGAAGCCGATGGAGAATTTCCCGGATGCGGACCTGGGAATTTCCGGTTTAGACCAACCGTGCAATCTTCCCGCAAGACCGGATGGCACAGAGTATCCCCAGGATTGCCTGATCCCGGAATCTTCCCCTGTTTCGGTGGCTCAGTATAATCTCTGGAGAAATGCTTTCACTGGCTTTGACCCACTGGGAACGGGGGAATGGATGGACCCGGCGCTTTTCGGCGCGATGTTGATAGACCTGAATTCAACGGTAAGTCAGGAATTGACGGACAAGATGCAGGAACTGAATTTCCTCAGTTTGCTTTATGACAATCCCTGGGATTCCTTGATTCAGACTCGTATCGTCGGACATTGGGCAGCGTGGCAATATTTCTTCCGATATGTAGATACCACCTGTCATAGGCTCTGGGACACTTCGGTGGGTAGAGAGTGGACTTATCTCTGGATGGAGGAGCACAGCCGCTATCACGGAATCGGCGACCTGTTGATGCCTGTTCCGTCTCCCGGGACAGTATTTGACCCCGGCAATGCCTCTGATGTGATAGGCTGTGGGGGAAATCGCACTGGCAACAGTGGGCTGTTCCCTACACTGTATGTCCCTGTGGACCGGAACAATGATGGCACTTTTGACCCGGCAGACCCGAACGACCCTTATCATTGTGAGCCGCCGAATCGCGATTGCTATCTGCCTCTTATTGATGATGCAGACGGGGATGGAGAGGTTATGGGATTTGACCCGGTATTCTGGGTGCCAGACCGTATGCCCGCTCAAGTGCTTCTGGATAGCAACAGAATGCGGCTGAACGATGAAACTCTTTTATTTGAAGTCATCGCCGCATTTCTGCAGGCTTCTGCTCCCGTAAGAACTTATTTTGATTCCTCTGCGGAATCAAAGAATTCCAATCAGACTCAACCTGATCCAGACCTGGTGAACGAAGTGTGTGACCCCGAAGGGAAGTTTGTCCAGGATGGTGCGAATGCCCTGAATGGAGCCTATTATCCTGCCGATGGAAGAAACACGGGAAATTTCCAGTGTGCCCAAAATCCGATATCCTGGCAAGACCAGGACCCTCGCAGTTGGCGACCCTTATATTACCGGGGGAAAATCAATATCAATACCGCGCCTTTCCCCGTCCTGCGAGCGCTGATGGCGAAAACTATGCATGCTTCTGCGGATGTTAATCAACCGGAAGATTTAGAACGGGCAAGAATTTTTGCCCTTTCCACTCTGAAATTTCGCGAGTGGTTCTATTTCAATGACGCCTTGTCCATAGACGATGCCCAGCAGACCTCGGTTAATGACTGGCTGAACTACAATGCTTTCCCCGCTCCGTTTGATTTCTTCTTTCCCTATTATGGCGCTTCTTTGCTGACTTCCTATCTTTTGAAAAGGTTTGAATTGACCGGTCAGGGATTTCGCCCTTATCCCATCAGTATAGATGAGGCACTGCGCAGAAAGATTAGCCTGCCCAATGAAATGGTCAATCCGCCATTTCGCAATATCGCACAATTGCTGGATGTGGCAAGAGCGGAAGACCCCGGCGATGACCCCCGTGATGTGACAGACAATACGCGTGCGCTGGCTATGGACTGCTGGAGAAGTTGTTTTAATTCCTATCTGGGCGGTAGGGCTTCGCTCTCCGCTTCTATCTTCAGTCGAATTGACCAGGATATCGGCATTTCCTCTTCAGCGTTCCGTTTCAACAGTCTGGGCAGAGCAGGCTCTGCCGTTCACGGTAAAACTTCTATTATCCGTTATTATGGTCCCGCTTTGGAAAAAGAGTGGGTTTTGAAGGATGATGCCAGCATTTTCCACAACTATTATTGATTTATCTTTATATCGTTGTTTTTTTCAGGTATAATTTTATTGGGGTTGACAAGAGGAAAATTTTCTGTATACTATATATAGCAGGAAGGAAAGGGGAAGTATTTATGTGTTTTCAGAAAAGGGGTGAAAACGAATGAAGAAGGCAGGGATATGCCTATTCTGGTTGATTCTGGCTGGTGGCTACGCGTTTGGAGAGGTCGAGGTAAAATATGCGGTTCGGGAAAGCGATGAGAAGGAAATCGTATTACTGGAATTTTCCCAGCCGGTGGAATTTGAGATTTCGGCAGATGCATTTCCCACGCGTCTTTCTGTTCTCATACCGGAGGGGGTTTTAGCGGAGGGGCTTTCCAGGACGCTGGAGCGAAGTGGGAAAGTGGTTCGCAAAATTGGCGCTCTGGCGTTAACCAAGCCTAAAGCCCTGCGGCTGACCCTGTATATTGATGTGCCTCGCTCGCTTACTTCTCAGGATTATCAGGTGGAAAAAATTTCTCCGGTGAAGGTGGAAATTGGGGTGCGTAAAGCCATAATGAAAGAAGCCCCTCCGGAAAAAGTTCCGATAGAAGAGAAGAAGAAATTTACGGTGCAATCCATCCAATTTGAGCGATTAGCCGCGATGGATGTATTGAAAGTTCTTGTTGAGCCATTTGATGGCATTGACTATTCGGTGGTCCCGGGATATTTTCCCGACCGCATTGTCGTGACGGTTCGTGATGCGGTAACCGCTCCAACTCTGGGCATTCCGCCGGTGAAAAAATTACTCGCAGGCAATATTGCCTCAGGCTGGTCTCTGCGTGCATTTCCGGATAAAAAGGGTCCCGCGGTAGAAGTCGTGATTTCTCTCAAAGAAGCTGCGCCGTTTTCCCATAGAAAAGATGTTAAAGCAAAATTTATTGTGCTGGAGATTGGCAAACCCGCCATTCCCATTCCGGTAGTTCCCCCTGAAGTTGTGAAACCAACCCCAATTGTAGAAAAACCGCCTGCCCCTCCGGAAGAAAAACCTCCTGCTCCACCTCCGGAAGAAAAACCTCCTGCTCCGCCTCCAGAAGAAAAACCGCCTGCTCCACCTCCGGAAGAAAAACCGCCTGCTCCGCCTCCAGAAGAAAAACCGCCTGCTCCACCTCCGGAAGAAAAACCTCCTGCTCCGCCTCCAGAAGAAAAACCGCCTGCTCCGCCTCCAGAAGAAAAACCGCCTGCTCCGCCTCCAGAAGAAAAACCGCCTGCTCCACCTCCGGAAGAAAAACCGCCTGCTCCGCCTCCGGAAGAAAAACCTCCTGCTCCACCTCCGGAAGAAAAACCTCCTGCTCCACCTCCAGTACCGCCGCCTGAAGAAAAGCCCCCTGTTCCGCTGCCAGTAGTACCAGAAGTCCGCACCACATTTGCGTTACAGGATATCCGATTTTCCAAAACCAATGAATATGAGCAAGTGTGGTTGCTCTTTGATCAGCCGATAGCCAACAAACTGGATTATGTGGTGGCGCGAACCTATTTTCCCCGGCACATTTATGTGGTTTTACGTGATACCCGGATTACGGAAGTTCTTGGAGGCATAGCAGGGTTTGAAAAAGAAGTAGATGGGGAAATTGTCAGTCGACTGAAAGCGCGATTCTACTATGCAGAAGACCTCGGAATCACTGAAGTGCAGATATTTATCCGGCAGGAACGACCGTATCAGTATCAAATTGTAGAGGAGAACCAACTCAGAATTGACCTATTGCGTCCTATTGCACCGTTGATAGAACGCCCCCCTCCACCACCAGAAGTGAAAAAGCCTCCCGAGGTAAAACCGCCAGAGAAAAAACCCAAAGAAGAGGTGCCCAAAGAAGAATTCCCCGAAGTAGAGATTAAGCCGGAAGCCTATGAACTCCCTCCTCCGCCTGTTCGGAAAGTAAAAGTGAGTGACCATCCGGTCGTAATTTCCACACCTGGTGGAATGACCGTGGCGGAGATTCTCATCAATATGGCGATGGAAGCAGGAGTTGGGATTATTTTTGATTACACCAGCCTTTTAGCGACTGGCGGTGGAGCAGGTTTGCCCGGGGGCGGAGTAGGTGGTGGCGCCGGACAATTTGCAGGAAGCATCCTTGCTCGGCCGTATTTGCATTTGCCGGAGCAACCCTTTGACGACGCGCTGGATACCATTGTCCGCTCTACTGGTTTGGAATATGAAGTGAAGCCGGGAAGTGAGGGAAATCCTCCCACGGTAATTGTCGGGAGTCGTTTCCGCATTCAGCAGGCGTATGGATTGGAAATTCTGGATGCGGTGCAGATCAATTATATGGACCCTCTGGCGCTGTTCCAATTGGTCTTTGCTCTGGACCTGCACCCCTGCTTTAGCAGTATCTCTTCTACTGCAGGATTTGGAGGCGGTCTCGGTGGTGGTGGATTCGGTGGTGGATTCGGTGGTGGATTCGGTGGTGGATTCGGCGGTGGATTCGGTGGATTCGGCGGTGGCATATTAAACTGCGGTTTATTCTTCTACCCGGGCAGCACAGGTTTTGGTGGATTTGGTGGCGGATTCGGTGGTGGAGGATTCGGTGGTGGAGGACTCGGTGGTGGAGGAGTGGGTGGCGGAGGAGTGGGTGGTGGATTGGGCGGCTACTCTACGCCATCCACATCTCCTCAAGTTTCTATTCCACCCATTCAACCTTTGCAATTTGGAGGTGGCGGATTTGGTGGATTGGGCGGATTTGGTGGCGGCGGATTTGGTGGCGGCGGACTCGCTCCGCCTTCCTCGGCAAATGTTCCTGCTGTGGCAAAACCCAACCTGTTAATGATTCGCGCCACGCCGGAATTAGTTGCACGCATCAAAGAAGCGATAGCGAAGGTGGACCGACCGCCAAGGCAGGTGGAAATCAGTTTCACCCTGTATTCCATAGACAAGAGCGCCACGAGAAACTTCGGCCTTGCTTCCGAGCCGCTGACGCAGGGGATTGCTGACCGATTCCGCTTCCAATTCGGCGCAGGGGCTGGCTTTGCTATGTCCATTGTAGGCAAAAATCAAGCCCAGCAGTTGCAGGATTTCACCACTGCGCTGGATGCCCTGGTGCAACAGAACAAAGCAAAAGCCCTCTCCAGTCCAAGATTTGTCGCTGTCGATGGCACTCTGGCAACTATTTCCACGCAGAGAGTCACTCCCATCATTTATACCGTGGTCACCTATATTTATGTGCCCGGGCAGGGATATACGCCCGTCCAAGCCACTGCAATTTTGCAGATTCAAACAGGGATAACTTTTAGTGCAGTTTCCAATGTGGATTTTGAGGGCAACACCTGCTTGGTAATGTTCCCTTCTTTCAGTGAGATTAAAGGATTCGTTACCGGCCCGGGTGGTACGCCTCAAGTTCCGATTACCGAAACCAGCACGATAAATACCATTGTCTGTTTGCGAGACGGGGATACCCTGATGATTGGGGGAATTACGCGCGAATCTCTCCAGCGACAGCACGGAAAGTTCCCACTGCTTGGCGACCTGCCGGTCATTGGCCGCCTGTTCAGCCGGGTAGAAACGCAAAAAACCGAACAGGAACTGCTCCTGTTGGTCACCATTCGTGTAGTTCCTTCGCGGTAAGATATAATGTAAGTAGCAAGGAGGAAGCCAATGAAATTTGGTTTGAGATGGGGTAAAAAGGAAAGAGAAAAGGCAGAGGTTGAGGCTCCTGCGCCCAAAAGGGTGAAGCGGAAAGTCCGAAAAACGGGTTCGTTTGTGGGTATTGATTTCTTGAGCAATCAGGTTCGGATAAGCCAGTTGAGCCGGAAAGGGAAGGAAATTCGGCTGGAGAAAGTAGCGTTTGGAACAATTCCTTCGGATATTTACCGGGGTGGAAGAATTGCCAATATTGCGGGGTTAGCAGAAGTGCTTGCAGAGTTGTGCCAGCAGGCAGGGATTACCGGGACTTATGCGACGGTAACGCTTTCCGGAGCAAATTCCGTCGTGCGGACAGTGAGCCTTCCGAAGATGACTCGTTCGCAGTTGCGACAGACGATTGAGTTGCAACTGGGGCAGTTCATTCCCTTCCCTCCGGAAGACACTGTGTATCAATATCAGGTCATCGGGGAAAGCGTGGAAGAAGAGATGTCGATGGTGGAAGTGCTCATCGTTGCAGGCAGATACAGTTTGATCACACCGCTATTGAAAGCCGTCATCCAAGCTGGATTTCAACCCGTTGCAGTGAAAATCAGTTATTTATCCGCAATGTCTGTGCTCAAACGATATTACGAAGATTTTGCTCAGGCAGTGGCGATTGTGGATATTCGGGACCGACTGACGGATGTGGCAGTGGTGGCGGAAAATGCTTTTGAGTTTTCCCGCACAGTAGAAATGGGTTTGGAAAACATCCTCAGCAAAATCGGCACGCAAATCGGCGTCTCCGCTTCGGATATCCGGCAAAAACTGGTAGAAGGCGAAATCGACCTGATGGGTGAAAAAACGGAAGAAGCAGCGGCTCGCTTTACCGAAGCAGTGCAATCCACCTTCCAGGGCTTTGCCAATGAAATCCAGCGTTCCATCCGATATTATGAAGCCAAGTCCCGAAAGCGCATCCGGGTAGGACGAGTGGTGCTCATCGGCAATGTGACCGGATTTTTCAATCTGGAGAATTTTGTCGGCGAAATTCTTGCGGTAGATGTCATTCTCGGAGACCCGCTGGAACAGATAGATTATGCGATGGCCGACTGGTTTCCTCCGGAAAATAAAGCCCAAATTGGCGAAATTGCGGTCAGCCTTGGTGCTGGTATTGAAGGCGCTACTCCAAGACTGCGGAAAGAATTCAATCTTCTGCCGAGGGAATATCAGGTAGTAAAGCGAGTCCGGAATGTTCTACTGGGCACGGTAGGCGTTGTTGCTGCTCTGCTTGCCTGGCTGTATCTCAATGTGATCCAGTTGAACCAACAAATTGAAGCGGAGAAAGCCATTCTCCAAGACATTAAGGAAAAAATTGCCGCGGTGTCCGCGGAAGCCGAGCAATTTACCCAAGAGATGTCTCGAGTGCAGTCTCTGGCACCAAAACTCCGGACTTTCGCTCTGTTGTTCGGTTCGCAAATCCCGTGGCCCTTATTTATGGAGGAACTTCGCACGATTATCCCTCAGAATATCTGGCTCAGTCAGACGATTGGAGGTGCTTCAGAAAAAGAAGGAATAGATATGCTAAGGCTTCCATCCATTCAGTTAAAGGGGCAATCCGTAGGTCTGGAATCTATGTTGCGATTTGGCAAAAGGATATACGAGTCAGAATTTTTCGGGGAAGTGGATATTGATTATCGGGAGCAGGAAGTATCAGCGCCGGGCGGTGGACCTGGTGGTGGTCCAGGAGGTCCGGCTGGCGGTATGGGAATGAGTTCACGGCCAGAGTCTGTCGCATCCTTATCCTTATCCGTGAATCGGCAGACCTCGCCGCAATTAGGTGCTGAAGGATTTGCTGGCATCTTACCTGAGCAGAAAGGCGTGGGAAGCGACTTGTTTCAATTAATCTACTTTTTCTTGAAGCGACCTGAGAGGCGATTATTGTGGAATTTCACAATGAAATTTGCTATGGACACGAAATTTATTCGCCCTGAACAATTGGTAAGTCAGTTTCAACAAATATTTGGGGAGGTGATACCTGGTGCGCCAGCCGAGCAACCCCAGCAACCCCCGCCTCCGGGCGGCATCATCGGAGAGCCCGCCCCCGGCGAAGGCGGTGACGGCGGAACTCCCGGCTATTGATTATTTAGCCTTACAGAAACGCCAGGAATATACTTTTTGGGGAATTCTTGCAGGGGCAATTTTGCTCACCCTGATTCTTGCCTACCTCGCTTATTCCCAGGTGATTCGTCCCAAAAACCAACAACTTGCCAGAGTCAAAAGTGAGGTAGTGCAAGCGCGGAATGATTTACAGACGAAGACAGAGCAAAAAGAAAATCTCCCCTATATCAAGGAACTTTATTCCGCAATGGAAGTGCAGTGGAACCTGGGAAAAAAATGGTTTCTCCCCAATGATTACTGGGAGGTTCTGGATAGATTTGTGCCGACATTGGTAGAAAATATGGCACTGAACGGAGTGCACGCGGGTTGTATAGAAAATCCTCCCTGGCTGGAAACGGCAATTTACCGAAGAGAATTGGTTTTCCCACATTTCTGGACAGCGGAGAAAATGCGCGAATATGCCGAGTTACATGCCGAGGCTCTGGGCAGAGAGGAAGGATTTAGGATAAGAATCGGCGATCGGGACCCTGAACTGAGTGGAGCAAACTTACTCAATCCTATTGGTTTTAGAGCAAAAGTATGTGGTGAGTATGAAGAGATAATGACTTTTCTGGAACACCTCTTTTATGAATCTCCCATTTTCTTTGGCATTGCACAGATGAAATTCAAGCGTGCAGGGGAAGTGGGTGGTTTTTTCACTGTGGTGGGAACTGAAGAGGAAGTTGAAATTACCGGAGCAGCATTCTGGCTTAACGAGAATGGCACACCAAATGTTTCTTTCCTGCCGGAGCAATTGGGTGGTCAAATTCTTGGCGGAGGCGGACCTGTTGCAGGACCGGGTGGACCGGGTGGTCCTGCAACAGGAATGTAGACGATGATGTGGGGGAAAAAAAGGAGGGGATGAATAATGGAAATTTCATCCAGAGTAGGCTGGATAATTGTGCTTGTGGTAGCGGTGATTTTGGCAGTGTTTCTTTATCGGTATTATGCGGGTAAGACCCAGATCCAGGAAGGGACAATTATTGAGCGTCCGGAGGGTGCACCGGAAGGCAGGCTGGAGCAACAGTTGAGGCAAATTGAAGAAAATGGAGGAATGCTCATCATCCATTTTGCCAATTAATAGAAAGGAGGTGGTAGGTTGTGGAGATTAATTGGAAATTGGTCGGAATTTTAGCTCTTATCGTTCTGGCGATTGCCTTTGTTTGGGTTTGGTTTTTCCGAGGGGGAACAGCGGTGGAGGTTGAAAAAGTTCGGCAATTTGAAGGAACCCAATCGAGGATTATGCAGACGATAACGCCGCAGGGAGAGGCAATAATTTTACGAATGTGAACTTTTTGAATTTAAGGAGGTGCGCTAAGCAATGAAAGTAAAAGGAATGGGGTTGATGGGTGTGTTATTCCTGTTGCTCATTCTGGGTGGGCAAATGCACGGGCAGGAACAGCCAGAAATGCCGAAGTTGCCAGAGCCAGAGTTTGCCCCAGGGTCGCCATGGTTGGAAGAAACGCAGATTGGTATATTCCTCAAAGAGCGTGAGTCCTATAAAAGCAGATATCAGTGGCTGGCTTATGTGATGAGGAATGTGGATCTGCGTAAAGACCCTCTGGAGTTTCGTGCCCAGTGGACCAAGAAGTATCTGAGCCAGGAAAGAAGGGGATACAGAAAGAGCGACCCGTTTAACTATCCTCCAAACCTGCCAGAAGAACTACAGCCGAGGAAGGGAAAAGAGGAAGAATCTCGTCAGGCAGTTCTGGCTCGGGTCTGCCGCGACCTGAAAGAGTGGGTAAGACAGTGGTTTGTCTTTCAGGGCATAATGGTACTGAATAAGGAGAAATATCTGATGGTCACTCCTACAGGCCGTCGGACCGGATTTTCTGCAATGTCTCTGAAAGAAGGAGATACCGTTCCACTGGGAATTGTGGATGTAATTGAACGCGGCAAACTGTTCCCGATGGATACTCCGGTGAACGGGTTATTAAAAGTGGAAGTGATTCAGGAACGCTTTGTGGTGATGAAAGTTGGAACCTTTTTCTCTTCCGACCCTACTTATGTTTGGTGGGAAACCATCACCTGCTATCCACTTACTGGTGTCTCTAATCTTTACTGTTATTGATGCCCGGTGATTCATTTTCTCGGCGCTATCGGAATTTCTGAAGTCGTAACTTGGTTTTTCAAGGCAATTTTTCGTATTACAGAGCCGTGGCAATTAGAGTTTCACAGATTTGCGAATGAGCATCCGGGGTTTTATCTTCTTGCGCCGGAAATTGCTCTGGTAACGGGCGGGCTTTCCCTTTATATTCTCAATGTGCTCCTGCCCAAAAGGTGGCGCAGATTCTGGATTTTCCCTGTGGCGCTTTCCACCCAAATTACCTCGTTTGCTATGACGATTCACATGATTTATACCACCAGCCGATTTTATACATACAATCTGGGAAGATATTGGGGTGGACAGGAGACGATAGACCCTTTTTCCCTGTTCTGGGCGCAAACTGTGGATATCACCGCCATCATCGTTATTCTATTGTCCTGGAGATATCGCCCATTGGAGCCTTATCTTGCGGAGTATTATGCGCTGTTGAACTTTGCCACCGCAAGCATTATGTTTATGGTGGCTTCTTCCGATGTGATGACGATTTGGATTATGACGGAATTTTCCAGCATTATGCTATATCTATTAGTCGCCTTGGTCCGCGGAAAGAGAGTGATTGCTGAAGGTCTGCTGAAATTTTTTCTGCTGGGCACTTTCTCCGGCATTTTGATTCTGTTTGGTTGCGCCATATTATTTGGGCTGACGGGTTCAACGAATTTATACGACTTTAAGTGGATGTTTACGCACTTTACCATATATAACCCAGTGGCAGCATTATCGCTGGCATTTGTGGGCGCAGGTCTGGGTTTCAAAATCGGTGTCGCCCCTTTCCATTTCTGGCTTCCGGATACTTTTGAGGCAGCGCCCACGCCCGTGGTGGCTTTTATGGCTGTGGCTCCGAAAGCAGGAGGTCTGTGCGTTCTTGCCCGTTTTCTCCTTGTCGGTCTGCAACCATTGAAAACTCAGTGGCTTCCGGTTGTGACCATGCTGGCAATTCTTGCAATGGTCGTGGGGACCCTCGGTGCTCTTCACCAGATGAACATAAAGCGTCTGCTGGCTTATTCCGGAATTGCACATATGGGCTTTATTCTTTCCGGTGTTGCCGTCGCAGCTACCCAAACTCAGGGGTTGGAGACCGAAACGGTGGGATTTCATGCCGCAGTCTTTTATCTTTATGCCTATGTGTTTTTCAATCTCGGTGCATTTGCCCTGGTGACTTTTCTGGAGACCGTCGGCGTTGCCCCGGAGATGAGCGAATATCGGGGATTGGCTTCGCGCAGTCCTCTGACTTCTGCTTTGATGACGATTTTTTTGCTTGCTCTGGCAGGTATCCCGCCAACTTCCGGATTCTGGGCAAAGTGGTTCATTTTTTTCGCCGCCCTCTCGCAGGGTGCGTATCCGCTGGTCATTGTGATGGCTTTAGTTACCGTGGTCGGGCTTTATTATTACGCCCGAGTCCTCTACTGGATGTATATGGTGCCGGCAGATGAGGATGCGAAACCTCTTTACACTCCTCCCTTGTATACCGCAATGGCTTGGGGCATCCTTTTTCCGACAATCGGAGTCGTTATCATGTCCATTATGACATCCACTTTCTATCGGTACGCAGAAACCGTAATGTTATTGAACTGGCCGCTCTGACCCGCTCTCTGCCCTTTTTAACCCTCCCATTTTTGATTGCATTTCTTTCTCTCTGGGGGGGCGGAGAATCTTTTCTTGCTTTGTGGATTCAGGCTGGTTTTTGGTTCTTATTATTTCTGCTCACCCCGTTCTCTCGTTTCCGAGTCTCCGACCTACTTCTGGGTTTCCTGCTGTTTTTTTTCACTTTCCAGAGCATTTTTCTTTCTACTTATACTTATGAAAGTTTGCGCATTATGTTGGTCTGGATGGGGTCGGTATGGATGTATCTGTCGTCCGGATATTTCCTGCCAACAATGGGGGAAAAAGGGGTGGGATGGGCAATTGACATAATCAGTGCTTCCGCTCTGCTTTCGGTTCTATACGGTCTTTTTGCGCTCTGGGGAGGTGGATGGCAGCATCCTCTGGTGGGAACTTTTTACTGGCACAATCCGATGGCTTCTTTTCTTGTTGTCGTTTTCTTCCCATTTTTCAGCCGAATATTTGGCATAAAATTGCGGGCAAAGGCTACTTATACGCTGGTGGGTTTCGTTATGATTTTTGGTTTATTGCTCACCCGCTCCAGAGGCGGAATTCTGGCTTTTCTGCTCGCCGCAGGCTTTTGGGCTTTCCGTTTTTTGTTTACCAGGTGGAAACGCAAAAATTTCTTTCCCTTGCTCCTTTTTTTTGCTGGACTTTTCGGTCTGGTGCTGATATTTTCTCAGGTATTTCCTCAATTGTTTGCCGGTGTCTGGCAACGCTTCATCCAGTTTCCCACTGCCATAATAGGGCGCTGGACTTTTTTCAAAGCCGCCTGGCTCATTTTCCTCTCTCATCCTTGGGTGGGCATTGGTTGGGGTAATTTTTCCTACTTCTATCCCAAATATCAACCGAATCTGGACTTTTTCTCCACGGATGTGCACAATATCTTTCTGCAGTTTCTGGCAGAAGGCGGATTGTTCAGCACTTTACTTGCCTTTCTTTTCCTTGCGGTAGTTTTGTGGGAATTGCGAGCGCAGAACAGTTCCCTCCCTTTCCCTTTATTGGTGGGGCTGGAAGCATCCATCGTTGGTGGGTTTCTACATAGTTTGATTGATTTTGACTGGCTGTATCCTTCTCTTATGGGGGCAATATTTTATTGGCTCGGGCTAAGAAATGCTGGCAGAATGTGGATTCCTTTACCCAGACTGAAATGGGTATTTACTGCTCTGACCGGCTTCTTTTTTCTCCTTGCTACGGGAATGCTGTATGGGGAAATCCTTCATAAAAAGGCTGTTCAGGAATGGGAAAAAGGCAATCCGGAAGCAGTGAATTTGATGAAACTATCCAGCCGCATCCCTCCTTCCAACATCATTGTATGGTTGGACCTGGCTCAAGTGGCTTATATCCGTGAAGATAGGGCAGGGCTGGATTTTGCGAAAAATAGTGTCAGAATCAATCCTTCGCATCCCGTTGGCCATCAACTCTATGCAAAATTTCTTTGGCGGCTCGGTGACCTGCAGTCTGCTGAAAGGGAATTCCGAGAAGCCCTGCGGTTGGACCCATGGAATCGCCCTTATCTCTACTTGGACCTGGCGAAGTATTATATGGAATCGGGGGACTGGGAAAAAGCAGATAGCATATTGGAGGAAGCATTAAAACGCTATCCCTTTCGGTCGGCTGAGGAAGTGAACGCTTATCGGTTAAACTGGGGAAAAATTCAGATGAATAAGGTCGTTGCCGAAATGCATTTCTTAAAGGCTTTTCTGCTGGAAAGCACTGGTAAATCAGGAGCGGAGAAGCATAGAGAATGGGGAAAAATGTTGCAATAAACTTTTTTGGTTGGTCTTTCTGGGTGGGATATAACCTTTTATCCCTCCTTTTTTCGCCGATACTTTTGGTAGCCTTGTTGTTGATGGGCAGGCGAATGGGAAACTGGCATCATCGTCTTGGCAGATATCCGGGAATTTCTCTTCAGCGGGCTGATGTTTGGATACATATGGTTTCCGTCGGAGAGGCGAGAGCCGGCTTGCCCCTGGTGAAAAAATTGCAGAAACAGTCTCCCGACCTGCGACTTTTGCTTTCCAGCTACACGCCCGCAGGAGTGGAGTTTTTGCAACGGGAGGTAGGAGGAACAACCTGCATCATATACGCACCGCTGGATTTTCTGTTCTGTATGCTCCCTTTTTATCTCCGATTCCGTCCAAAGGTGGTAGTTCTTGTGGAAACCGAAATTTGGCCCAATCTGGTCGTGCTGGCGAAATTGCTCTCCTTCCGTCTCCTGCTTGCCAATGGCCGTATTTCCGACCAGATGTATCACAGCCGGATTTTTCTCCACCTGTTCTGGCGGTTTCTCTTCTCCTTTTTCCATGCGGTCTTTATGCGAGGTCCACTTGATGCGCAACGCATCAGAAACTGGATGGCAAACGACAACAGAATTTTCGTCACAGGCGATATGAAAACTGAATTAGACCTGGAGGAGATAAAGAAGAAAGCGGATACATTGCTGGAATTATTCCCTCAGTTAAAAGGAAAATTGATTTTCACCGCAGGAAGCACGCACGAGGGAGAAGAAGAGATTCTTCTGAATGTGTGGAAAAATTTAGCAAAGCCGGCAGAAGCCTATGCTTTTATCCTGGCTCCAAGACATTCGGAAAGGGCGAAGGCTCTGGCTTCTTATTGTACCTATAAGGGGTGGGCAGTATCCCTGCGAAGCTGCCCTCCTCCCAAGGACCAGCACTTTGATGTACTCATTCTGGATGGCGTAGGCGAACTGGTTGGCGCATATTATCTTGCCGATGTGGTTTTTGTTGGCGGAAGCCTCGTCCAGAGAGGAGGGCATAATCCTATGGAGCCAGCACAGGTAGGAAAACCTGTTCTTTTCGGCTTTTCTATGGAAAATTTTCGCGATAGTGCTCAGCAGTTGCTTCGCTCCGAAGGAGCCAGGCAGGTAACTTCCGCATCTGAGTTGCAGGCGGTGTTGAGCGAATTACTTTCTCATTCGGAAAAAAGGGTGAAAATGGGCATAACTGCGCAGAAAACCTTTGCTTTCCCAACTTCCCCATCGCAAGAAATCGCCGACTTCGTGAGAAAATATTTTCAGTGATGGAAGGGATTTCTTATTCCGAGGCACAGAAAATTCCGCGCCCTGCTCGACCCATACCCTACTTCATCCCTTCTCTGGGAAAAGAAGAAGAGGAAGAAGTGCAGAAAACTCTTCAATCGGGATGGCTAACCTCCGGGACGAAAGTGGTGCAATTTGAGCAGGCGCTTCAAGAATATCTGGGTGGCAAGCGCGAGGTGATTGCGGTTTCTTCTTGCACTGCTGCTCTGGAACTTTCGCTGGTCGTCGCAGGGGTGAAGCCCGGCGATGCGGTCATCGTCCCATCATATACCTTCGTTTCCACCGTCAATGTGATTCTTCATCTGGGGGCAATGCCCGTTTTTTGCGATATTCACCCGGAAACTCTGAATATTCATCCTGAGAAAATACCTTCCCTCATTTCGCCTTCCACAAAAGTGATTTTGCCGGTGCATTTTGGAGGGTTTCCCGCAGACCTGCAGAAGATTTATGCCCTTGCCAGTGCCCATCGGCTCCTCGTGGTAGAAGATGCAGCGCATGCCCTGAGCGCAGAAGTAAATGGCAAAAAAATTGGCTCGTTCGGCGATTTTGTCTGTTTCAGTTTTTATGCGAATAAAAATATTACCACGGGCGAAGGTGGAGCAATTTCTGTCCCAGGCGGCGAATGGAGCAGAATTCTCCGACTTTTGAAAATTCATGGCATGTCCGCTTCCGCTTGGGAAAGGCATTCCTCCCTGTCGGAAAATGGTTACGATGTGCTAATGCCCGGGTATAAGTTCAATTTACCCGATGTGCTTGCTTCCATTGGCATACATCAATTGAAAAAAATCGCCGCATTTCAGGAGCGAAGAAAAGAAATTGCCCGATTATATCGCCGTTCCCTCTCTCAATTTCCGGGCATCTCGCTTCCACGCTGGGATAAAGAAAATGTGGAATGCTCGTATCATCTTTTCCCCATCCTGCTGAACCTCGAAAAGTGCGCTGGAGACCGAAACCAGTTTTTACACTTGTTATACGAAGAGGGCGTGCAAGCATCCGTTCACTATAAACCCGTGCATTTATTCTCCTTTTATCAGAAGAAATTTGGCTTTCGGGAAGGCGATTTCCCTGTTTCTGAAGAGATATACCGTCAGATTGTTTCTCTGCCCATATATCCAACAATGACGGATGAAATGGTCTATATGGTTCTTGGAGCGGTCTCTCGTGCCCTCCAGAGGTGCATTTTATGAGCCTCCCCTTTTTGCAGAAAGGTGCGGAGTGCCGACTGGAACTGCGTATTCGGCTTTCAGGTGAAAAAACAATTCATATCGTCTCCCAGGCAGTCGTAGAATCGGTGCCACCTTCTACTGGAGAAAAAAGTTCCGAACGGGCAGAATTTCTCCTCTCCGAATCCGCAGGTAAGGATTTCTCTTTCAGTGAGGGCGTGATGCGGATTATGCCAGAAGGCGGTGTATGTTTCCTTACCGGTATCTTTGAAAAAAAAGGTCAGGTTTTGATTGCTGAAATCCGGGATTTTCTTTCCCTTCAAAGGCGTAAACATAAGCGATATCCGATGAATCTTCCCTGTCATCTTGCCCGTTTATCCCTACAGGGCGTAGAAATAGCAGAATATGATGGAGAAACTGTGAATCTTTCCGAAGAAGGCGCGTTGGTTAGACTGAGTTCCTGCTCAGAAGATTTTCCCCTTCAGGAATTGTGGAAATTCAAATTGCCTTTCCCCGGTGAGGAAGTTGGGGAATTTTTTTCACGCATCGTTCGCATTTACAGGGATTTTTCTGAGACCAGACTTCACCTACATTTCACTTTTTTTTCCGAAGCACATCAGCAGAAACTTCGCAGGTTTTTACTTAACCCGAAAACGAATAAGGAGGGAGAAGGATGAAACTGTTTCGTTTGAGTTTATTTGCAGGGGCAATGCTTTTTCTCTTTGCATCCCAGCCGGTATTGGAATCCAGCATACGAAAGTATTCCGAGCAGGAGGTCCTGGCAATGCTATTCGTTATGAGGCAGGCGGGGCAGTTAGTTCAAATTGACCAAATGCCGAAAGCGCTGGATTTATTCTTGAGCGGGCTGGTTTTTGAGGCGGAAGGAAAGACAAAAAAATTAGACCAAACCGCCCGATATCAGGCAACTATGACTTTCTGCCAGTGGGATTTCTTTCGCAGAGACATTATGCTGAACCAGTTCAATGATTGGTTAAACTTGGATGAGGAAACGCTGAGAGCATATTATGAGGAAAATCTTTCTATGTTTACTTTGCCGGAGCGAGCGCACTTTCGCCAGATTATGGTGGAAAATCAGGAAGAAGCGGAAGCCATCGTGCAGGAACTCCGGGAAGGGAAGGATTTTTCCGAACTGGCAAAATTGTATTCCAAAGACCCCACGGCACAGGAAGGCGGTGAGCGAGGTGTTATGCCCAGGGAGCGCATCCATCCCCGTGTGGCCGAAATCCTTTTTTCCCTGAATCCAGGAGAATTTTCCACCCAACCTCTACAATTGGGCGCAGGATTTTATCTGTTTCAATTGGTAGAAAAATTCCCTGCACAAACTCTTCCTTTTGATGCTGCCAGAGAGCAGATCACCCAACAACTCCGCAGAGAAAAATTCCGGGAATTTCAGAATACGGTTTTGCCAGGAATTATTGAAGACTTAAAGGCAAAATATCAGGTGAACGGAGATCTGGAAAAGATGAAGGAATTATTTCAGAAACTTTCCGCAGAACCCGCTCTTCTCCCTGCACTTCCCCCTACTGCCGAGCCGGGAAAATTTTTGCCCTGAGGATGCCCCTTTATGCTGATGAATCATCGGTGTAGACGGAAGTTGAGTATTTTTGCTTTTTACCCACTTGACAAAGGTGGCATTTGCTGATAAAATTTATATATGCGGGATGGGGAAAGAAAATAAAAAAGGAGGTGAAAAAAGATGAAACGGCGTGGATTTACGCTGGTGGAACTGATTGCGGTAGTCGCTATCATCGCCATTCTTGCCGCAGTAATTCTCCCCAATGTTTTCGGTCAGATACGCAAAGGCAGGGTGAGCCGGAATCTTGCCGAGGCAGGTGATATCAAAACGGGTGTGCTCCAGTTCTTTGCGGATGTGGGAATAGCACCTGTAGAAGTAGGGAATACTGATGGTGCTTTAGACCGCCTGCTTTCCAATGCGCCACCCTTGGTTATTGCGGGTGTGCCAAACTGGCGAGGTCCGTATCTGGACAAAACTCCCAGAACTGCTGACCGTCCGCCTCTTAGATACTCTTCCCAGTATGGGGGATGCCTGATGTACAACGATGATGACGATGGAGCGGGTGACGAAGCCCTTGGAGATGATAACGGTGATGGGGTGACACCTGACCGGTTTGTCTACATTGGAAATGTTCCCTCCCGGGATGCAGTGGATACGGATAGGGCTGTGGATGGTGAAGTGAGTGACACCGCCGGGCACATCGTGAACCGTGCTGGGGACTGCGGGGGGTTAGATACCAACGATGCGACCTGCTGGCCTGCCGCTACTCCGGATACCCAGTGCTCTATGGAGATCATCGTCGAATCTGGATAAGGAAATGGCGGGTACTACCGCTTGAGGGGAATCCTCTGCCTTCCCGGCAAGAGGATTCTCCTCTTTTTGTGGTTGAAGTGTTATGCAATGGGTAGAAGCGAATGAGATAAGAAAAAAATTTGGGAAAGTAGTCGCCCTGAATTCTTTTTCGCTGAATGTGAGAGGTGAAGGAATTACAGGGTTGATCGGCTTAAATGGAGCGGGAAAAACCACTTTTCTCAAAATTCTGCTCGGGCTGATTCAGCCGGATTCCGGGGAAGTGGCGCTGTGTGGCAGAAAGCCTCAAGACCCGGAGTCCAGAGAAAATGTGGGATATCTTACAGAAGGGCTTTCCCTGCCGCCGCATTTTACCTCTGCGGAAACTGTGGCTTTTTTTGGCTCTTTGCAGAGGAAAAAAATTCGCCAGAAGGAAGCGGAGCAGTTCCTATCCCGGGTGAATCTGGAAGAAGCCTGCTGGCATCGCCCGGTTCGCACGCTTTCTAAAGGCCAGTATCAGCGGGTGGGATTGGCAACCGCCCTTGCCTGTGGCTCCTCATTCCTCATTCTGGATGAGCCTACTACCGGATTGGACGCTGAAGGAAGGGAAGAAATCAAATCTCTGCTCCGGCAAACCGCTGATGCGGGGATTTCCATCCTGCTCACCTCTCACATTCTTGCGGATATTCAAGAGATTTGCGACAACATTGCCATTGTTCACCAAGGGAAAAATAGATATTCCGGAACTGTGTCGGATTTTCTCCAGATTGTGGGGGGGAAATCACTGAAGGATGCATTTCTCTCCTTCATCCACAATGAGTAGCAGTGTAGTTTCTTTAGGACTCTGGCTATTTCGGCACAGCCTACGGGACCGCTCTTTTCCCGCAATGGTGATATTTTTTCTTTTCCTTTTCTCCGTCTGCATATACCTTTCCTTCCTTTCTTTGCTCTATCCAGAGCGAATTTTTTACCATTCCTCCCTGATGGTTCTCCTGCTTTCTTGCTACATTTTGATTGCGCAATATGGAATCGTGGAGTATCGGAAGTTGTTTGAAAGTCGACAGATTCACCTGTTTCTTGCTTCTCCTGTAACGCGCAGTCAATTTCTCCTCGGATATTTCCTTTCCCTTCTGCTGTTGATTGGGGGATTTTACCTGCTGGCTTCTCTGGTGTTATCCGTATGGGTTGTCATCATTTACACCTATGTTTTGCCCAAATTATGGGTTTCTTTACTTTTCCAGTTCGGAGCAGTGCTATTGCTTTTATGCTGTGCGCTTTTTCTGGCAAATCTATTCCAATCCTCCACAGCCGGGATATTTGCCTTTGTCTCCATAGTGATAATGGGAAATTTAATCGGTGATGCCTATCGGGAAGTTGCTCATGGAGCATCTCCGATAATGACAGCGGTGATTTACGCTCTGGTCTATGTGGTCCCTATGCTGGACCACTTCCGCCCCATTCCTATTATGGGTTCGCCTCATTCCTATTCCATATTAGAGGGAACAGTTCTTGTTTTCTACACCGCAGGGTTTTCCCTCATTTTTCTACTTCTGGCTTCTCTTCTGCTTTTGCGGAAATCCATAGAATGAAAAAATCGCTTCTCCTCCTGATTTTTGCAATATTTTTGACTCTCGGTGCGCAGATATGGTTATTAGGGAAGTATTCTATTGAGTTTGAATGGCGAACCGGGTCAGTGCTTCCAGTAAATTTTTATCGCTTTATCAGTTTGGGAAATGCTCCGCTGTCTTCAGATATACTGGCAATACAACTGACGCAGTATTTCGTCCGTTCAGCATTTGCGCGGGATGAACTCTGGATGCAAAAAATGCTGGATGTGGCAACCGACCTGGATGCGCACAACTGGTCTGCCTGGGCTTTTGCGGTAAACCTGATGGGGTTTCGCGCCAATGAAAACCGCGCTTCTATTTCCATATTGTTGAAGGGAATGTCGTTTCATCCCGAAGATTGGCGTTTCCCTTTCTGGATTAGTTTCAAGTGTTATGAGTTGAAGGATTTTCCCTGCGCCTTAGATTATGCAAAAAGGACGGCGGAGTTTCCCAATGTTCCTGCCGAAATCCAGCAATTTCCCGCTGTTCTGTACCTGCGGATGGGCAATCCTGAATTTGCCCTCGCTTATATGGACCTGCTGATTCAAAGGGAGCAAGAAGGAGAGCAAAGGGAGATTTTGCAGAAGAAACGGGAGTGGCTTGCCGGAAAAATTCTTCTGGAGAGTGCGGTGGAGCGCTACGGGCAAAAATTTGGCGCTATACCCACTCTGAACGACTTGCTGGAATCCGGAATACTAAAAGAAATTCCCCCGGACCCATTTGAAAAAGGCTGGCAGATTCATCCGGGCTCAGGCGAAGTGGGGGCAAAATGAACCGCCCGCAAGGTTTTACTCTAATGGAAATGATTGCCGTGATTGCCATCATCGCTGTGTTGGCCGCTATTGTTTTGCCCGTGGTTTTCGGGCAAATACGAAAAGGTCGGGTTTCCCGAATGATAGAAGAAACCTCCTCTATCAAAAGCGGGAGTTTGAAATATTTTGGCGACCATGCCTTCTGGCCATTTCAGCCCATCCCGGACGGTGCCATTCTGGCATTATTACAACCGACTCCAGCACTTCTGGCTCCTGCGTGGGGCGGACCTTATTTAGAAAAGGCTCCACGCAGGAGGTCAGCCGATAACCGTTTTAGCAATCTTTACGATGGCTTTCTGATGCTGAATGACCTCGACGATGGCAGTGGCGATGATGCTACTGCAGACCGGAATGCCAATGCAATAGGTCCTGACCGGTTTTGCTATGAAGGCTTGGTTCCAGTCCTTGATGCGGCGCTTCTTGACCTTTCCGTGGATGGAACTGTTGACCCGGAAACCGGCAACATTATTCTATTTGTCGGCACGGACTGGTCCTCCTCTACCACCGGAACAGCAGAAATCTTATTCATTATCGCTGAAGCCTTCTAATACCAATTGACACCAAAGATACGGTCTCTGCAATTCTTATCACCCTGGCAGACTTTGCGTGAGATCAAGGAAATCTCAAACCTGACCGGAAACCCACTTGCCCAACCAGATGAGAACCAGAGCAAGACACCCTTGAAGGCTGAGTCGGAAAAATCCTTTCATCTCTCCTTCTTTCGGATTGAACACCGGATGAAGAAAGAGGAGCACCAAAAGCAGATATGGGAAGAATGAAAGGAACGGATGATAGTAGAGCAGAAAAAATATCGTACCGGATAAGATGGTGTAAATCCGGGAACGCAGAGAGAATACTTCCGGAATAAATTGCCTGAAAAATGCCCCATAACAGTAAAATACCAACACGGTAGAAAATAAGGTAACCATGAGGAAAATGTTGTTAGGAATCAGCCAGGAACTGCCGAAACGAAATATTTCCCCAGAGGGTGCGAAAAAAGCAATTAAGGCAATCGTTCCTATATGTATCAATTGGTCTATCAGAAATAAAAATAGCGTATCTTGTTTTGGGTCGCAGTCAGTTATTACTTGCCGACCACGGTCTATCACGGCGTGCACCACGACAAGAAAAACTGCTGACCCCAGCAGATAGCCAAAATGACCCGGTAAAAGGAAAGGTAGAAAAAAGGCAACCACCACTAATTGCATGCCCGAATGCAACCATATTCCCCAGATATGCTTCCTTTTCAACTGAAACACAAATCCATTCTGAAGTACATAATCCACCACCAGATGCACAAAAAGAAAAAAGAGAAAATATTTCAACGCAAAAAAGCGAAAAAGTTTTTAGAGAAGATTTCCACCATCTGCGGGTCAAACTGGCTTCCCGCTTTCCGCTCAATTTCTTTCTTCGCTTCCCAGGGCGATAAACCTTTCCGGTATGGTCGGTCAGAAATCAATGCATCGTAAGCATCGGCAATATGGATAATTCGGGCAAATAAAGGCGTTTCCTCTCCCTTCAATCCCGAAGGATACCCAGTGCCATCCCAGTTCTCATGATGGTGGAGCACTCCAAAGAGTATTTCCCGGCTAAGCCGTACAGGCTGAAGGATTCTATGTCCCTCTTCCGGATGCTTTTTCATAATCACCCATTCTTCATCCGTAAGTTTTCCGCTCTTACGAAGAATCTCATCCGGAATAGCAATTTTTCCTATATCGTGCAGAAGGGAAGAAATATGCAGTTCATATAATTGGCGGGGATTCAAAGAAAGATAGTGTCCCAGATTGGAAACAAACATAGAGACTCTATGGGTATGGTCGTGGGTATAAGGGTCGCGGGCATCCACGGCTCGAGCAAGGGAGGAAATCACTCCCAGAAGGGATTCCTTCATACTGTTATACAATTTCATCCGCTCCAGCAATACCGCGGTTAGACTGGAAAATTTCTGAAGCGTTTCCAAATCCTCGCCCGTATAATCTCCGCTTCTCTTGTTCACTGCTTGCAGTACTCCCACCAGAACAGGCTGTTGCAATTCTAAATCCACATATTCCACCGGCACCGTCAGCAGGCTTTTCGTCTGATAACCTACCGCACGGTCTAAAGCCGGAAGATACCCGGATTGTTCATCCACATCATTCAGCAAAATGGGTTTCCTCTCCTGAGCACATTTCCCTGCTATTCCCACTCCCAGTGAAATTTCTAATGTTTTGAGTTTCTCCGCCATTCCCGGCTTTGCGGTAAGTGCATATTCCCCGCGAAGAGTGTTCGCAATTTCATCGTATATATATATCGTTCCCCCTTCGGAATCCACTAATTGCACCATTTCCTTCAATACCTCAGCAAGCAACCGCTCCGGCTCCAACACCTGCGATAATTTCAACCCAATCTGGATTAACTGCTCATTCAGCGAATCCATTGAACCCGGAAGACCTTACTGAAGCGCTTTCTGGCCATTCAACCTCCCGTAAATCCAGTATGTTCCTGTTCCCGGGATGGGGTCTGCGGAATTCAAAATTCGGTCTCGCACTTCTGCATTCGTAGCAGAGGGAAACAGAGAAAACACCAGTCCTGCCGTTCCTGCGACAAATGGAGAAGACATGGAAGTTCCGCTCATATAGGCGTAGGAGTTGTTCTTATAGGTGGAGGCGATGCACACACCAGGAGAAGCGATATGCACCCAATTGCCATAGTTGGAAAAAGAGGCTTTCCGGTCATTATTGTCCGTTGCAGCGACTGAAATGACATTATCATGGCCTGCTGGATAGAATTTGGTCGTCGTGTTGCTATTCCCTGCAGCTCCCACCAACACCACCCCTTTTCCCCAAGCGTAATTGACAGCATCCTGCTCCGTCTGGGAACGATAACTGCTTCCATAAGACATATTGATGGCTTTCGCATCGTTATCCGCCGCCCAGATAATCCCTTTGGCACTGGCAGAAACCGTTCCTGAACCGGCATCGTTCAGCACTTTCCCATTCATCAGAACTACCTGAAACCCGGTGCCTGCTACTCCCCTTGCGTTATTCGTCATCGCTGATGCAATGCCCGCTGTATGCGTTCCGTGCCCATGCCGGTCTTCCACCGTTCTGGATGAAGAAAAATTCTTCTTCAACACCACTTTCCCATTCAAATCCGGATGTTTGGATTGGATGCCTGTATCCAGGATAGCGACCCGCACAGAGGAAGACCCCTGAGTTATATCCCAGGCTTCCGGAGCATCAATATCCGCATCTGCAGCGCCTGCGGCAAGGCAAGAGCCTACTTTTTGCCCGGTATTATGTAGCCCCCATTGAAGAGAAAAGTATGTATCGTTAGGCGTAAATACCGCACGAATCGGATAATCCGGCTCGGCATATTCCACCTCCGCCATGCGCCGCAAATCCAAAAGCGCATTATCCCAGACCTCTGCGGGCACTTCCCACACCTTAACCTTTAACTGCTCAATCCGGGAAAATTCTTTCCCTCGCACTCTTTCCAGAACCTGCTGAATTTTCTCCTCCGACACCCCTTCCCGAAATTTCACCAGTATCCCCTTCACGCCAGGTAACCCGGACGGACTCACCCATTCCTCCTGCGCCATTTCCCCCACCTGCTCCAGGTCAAAAACTTCCCCTTCCGGACCTCCGCAGGTCACCACCAAACCCACCAATCCCAAAATCCAAAATTTCCTCATTCTTTTCCACCCTCCTACTACCCATATTATATTCGGATTCCAACCTCTGTCAAGGTTCCTCTCCTGAATATTTCCAGGTAGCCCATCCTGATTTTTCAGGGAAGTACTCGGTCAGGGCAAAATTCCGGCTTACTCAAGACGGTGATGTACGGAAATTGATTCCACCATTTCTCGAGATTTTCACCCGGCGGTGCACAAAGGAAAGCAATGGCTAAATCTCCCGGGCAAGTTTGGTGAAAATATTCAGGACAAAATTTAAGTCTTCTTTGGAATGGGTGGCAGAGAGCATACAGCGAATCCTTGCCTTTCCCAAAGGAACGGTAGGATAAACAATTGCCATAGCAAAAATACCTTCTTCAAATAATCTCCGGGCAAATCGCTGGGTGCGACTCTCATCGAAAAAATGCACAGGCGTTATCGGAGTTTGCGTTCTCCCGAGGTCAAAACCCAATTCTCGCAGTTTAGATTGGAAATAACGGGTATTTTCCCAGAGACGGTTCACGCGTTCTTCCGATTCTGTAAGGATTTGCACCGCGCGGATGCAGGCGGCTGTATCCGCCGCTGTAACTGCGCTGGAAAACAGAAATGGCCTCGCTCTCTGCCTCAGATATTCCACCACCACGCTCGCTCCTGCCACATACCCTCCTACCACTCCAAATGCCTTGGAAAGCGTGCCGACTTCTAAATCCACTTTGCCGTGAAGTCCAAAATGGTCGGTTATTCCCCTTCCTCCTCTTCCCAATACACCTTCTCCATGTGCATCGTCCACCATCAGAATGGCATCAAATTCTTCCGCAAGCCTGACAAGTTCTGTCAACGGTGCAATATCCCCATCCATTGAAAATACCCCGTCGCTGATAATCAGTCTTCTCCTCGCCTGTTTTCCTGCTTCCTCCAGCATTTTCCTCAGCCCTTCCGCATCACAGTGAGGGTATCGCACAATTTTTGCCCTGCTCAACCGACACCCGTCAATTACTGAAGCATGATTCAGTTCATCCGAAAAAATCACATCTTCTTCCCCCACCAGTGCCTGAATCACCGCCACATTGGCATTGAACCCGCTCTGAAAGGAAAGTACCGCTTCTGCACCTTTGAATTCACCAATTCTCCGCTCCAGTTCATTATGCAGGCTCAAAGTTCCCGCAATAGAGCGAACAGCCGCCGGACCTACGCCAAATTCTTCTATCGCCTTTTTTGCCGCTTCCTTCAACTCTTCTTCGTTGGCAAATCCCAAGTAGTTGTTGGAACAGAAATTCAATACTTTCCTGCCATCCACCTGAATCCAGGCTCCCTGACCGCTTTCTATCGTTCTGATATAGTTGTATAATCCCTTCTGTTTCAATTCTTCCAGCGCTTCCACTAAAAAATCCCATTTTGCCATTCTTGGTTCACCCTCCATCCAAATATCTTATCTGAATATTTTTCAGTGGAATTGAGAAAAAATTACCACGGAAGCGGTTGTTTAATGAATCTTCGGGCAAGTTTTTCCGCTTCTTCTATCCAAGCACTCATTTCCCCGGTCATCCTTCCTGCCGGAATCACTGTTCGGGCTGAAATGGGCAGGGAATCCCATCGGAAAAGTTTTGGGGAAACTTTTCTTCCCGCTATACTTGCGTTGCATCCGATAGGTATCGTGAAGCGAAGAGGATGCTCCCGATAAGTTTCCGGGTCTATAATCCCCAGCACCCTTACTTCACCGAAAATTTTTTGAATTTCCTCCTGCGCCCGAATCCTGTATGTCTCTTTCTGTTTTTCCCGCATCTTCTTCCACTGAAATTCTTTGCACAAAAAGGCGAATATTCCCCGGGGGAAAAGCGCCGGTGCCTCTGAAATATCTGCTAACAGAACCGCTTCCAAAAATAAACGTGTCTCCAGTGGCGGAAAATCCAGGTCAGGATAGCAAATGAAAATTTTCGGAGCCACCATTTTTACCGATGAAAAGGTAAAATGGACAATATACGGTAAAATCCCACTTTCCACTTCGGAAGCATTTTTCCACAACCATGGGCAATTCCCCAGAAATAAAGCGCCCATACGCTCTGCTTTTCCTTCCGGCGAAAGCCAATATGTGGAAAAACCCCGTCGCACCCATTCCGGTTGCGCTTCAGTGATTACTCTGCCTCCATTTCCCAGCACTATCCCCTTCATCTGCTGGTAAAAGGAATTCATCGCCAGAAAATGCGGCGAGAAATTCTGAAGCGACGAAAGAGCGGAGATGGAAAGTAGGTCCAGAGTTAGATGAGAAAACGGGAAAGTCAGCGCTGTGAAAAATGGTTGAAGCTCTGCGGGAAGAAAGGATGCGAGTGCAGGAGCAGATGGAAAAAAATTTGACAATTTAGGAATCTGCTCTATCAGGCGTTTTCTCCGCATCCTTAAAAGACGATAGAATTCTGTCAGCACCACTCCGCTTTCCGGAAAGTGCCCCTCAAGCGAACGGAAAAATTTCAAAATGTCCGGCTCAAGTGCTATGCGTAATTTCCCCACCTCAATTGCGCCCGAAATCGGCTCAGTCAGAAATCGCGTGGCACCAAGACTCAGCGGCGGCAGCAAAGGGAAATGCGCCTTCTGCTCCTTTTCCACAGTGTATTCCACAGTCGGCGCCCCAGAAAAAGATAGAAACCAGTAAACTGGAAAATGGAAAGAAAGTAAACTGGCAAGATAGGCGCTTCCCGGGTCATCTCCAATGACCGCAACACCTCCCCTCCCCTTCATCCTAATTGTTCTCTACCCCGAGCAGTCCGAGAAAGAAAAAATTAAAATTTGGCGGTAATCCCTGCCGAAACCGATGTGATTTCCTTCTCACCATCAGGACCAGCCGCATTATCTCCGATGACTCCTCTATCCACCCACAGTTTCCAGAATACATTTTTGGAATACTGGTAGTAGATTTTTGCCGTGACGAAATTGGAATCCGCAACGAAATACGAAGGCAACCCGGTGTTCAACCCGATTTTCTTCCAGGAAAGATCAAAAGCCCAATCTTTCACCTCTGTGATTTCTCTTCCTCTGAAACCCACCATAAGGGATTGCACAAAGGAATCATCCGCATAATCCGCCGCTGGCACCTTCTTGAGGTTTTCATTATTCCCCGCAAATCCACCGTAAACTGTGTACGGCTGTTTGTTCCATTCAAACTCATACCCGCCGTAGGCTATCGTTACCGAAGGAGAATCAGAAATGACCAAGTTTTTGTCCGTTTCGTTGGATGTGACAAATCCAATCATCCAATCCACATTCCGAAGCACTTTTCCTCTGGACGACAACTGAACCAGAAGCACTTCCAGGTCATCCAGACCAGGAACAGGAGGTCCACCCCCGAACTCAAAAAATCGCTCCGTCCGAAGGCTGGCTAAGGAAAAATCTATTTTATTCCAGAAAGCGAAATTGGTGCCGAAGCCTTCATATCCCCAATACGGATTGAACCAGAGGGGATGGTTAAACCACCAGGGATGGAATTTGCCCCCATAGAATGTGCTGGTAAGCCGGGCTGATTCAATCTTCCACTTCAGATATGCCTCATTCAGGTCAAATGCTTCGTTCAGCGGCATAGAATCATTCTGCAAAGGCACACGGTAATCACCCGTGCGAAATGGAGCATATTTCCCATAAGTTAAGCCCGTATGATGCGTGTCGGGGTCCGATTCTCCGAAAAACTGCGTTCCCTGTTCGGTCAGCGTGGAAAGCCGGGTATGCACGGTCATCTCCTCATTCACCGGCACCATTAACCCGATGGAAACAGAAAAATCTGCATCCGACTGGGAAAATCGCGGATGCGCCTCAGAAAAAGCCTGCCCCGTCGACCGGATGGTGCCAAATGCCACATAACCATCCCATTTCAACCGCTCCAGATAAGTCAGACGCTTTTCATGCTCTTCTGCTATACCCTCCAGCACGGTAGTGCGCTCTTCTAATCCTTTCACTCCGGTTTCCAGTGCTGAAATTCGCTCCTCATGCTCTGCCAGTTGCGCCCTTACTTCCTCCAATTCCTGCTCAAAGGTTTCCCTCAACTGCTCCACCAAAGCAAGCACTTCCGCCGGCACTCCCAGTTCCTTCTTCAAATCCTCAACCAGCCTTCTTTCCAGTCGAGCAATAATCACCGCATATTCATATCGCGTCAACAATCGGTCCCCCTTGAATTCTCCATCCGGATACCCTTCCACAATTCCTTTTGCCGCAAGATATTCCACCGCATCGTATGCCCAGTGGTCCAGGGGCACATCAGGAAATGGAATTGCCCTCGCCACTCCTGAAATTCCTGTCATCAACAGAATTCCCCAAAATACTTTTTTCACCTGCCCCACCCCCTTATCTCACCAACTACATATTTTATCGGGAATTAGAAAATTGTCAAGGTCTAGGTGATTCCCCTACACCTCCCACCCCTCTGTTTTACCGCTATTATGTCAAAAAACCCTGCCCTCAACCCGCTGAAAATAGCGGTGAAATATCTATGTAGATGAGATATTCACCAATCAAAGAACCCTGCATCCGGAATACATCCACAAACGGCACTGTCACCCGGCTCCGGTCCTTTCGCGTATAGGTTACTTCTCCTTCGCAGACCACATTTCCGGGAACTTCCCAGATATTTAGAATCCTGTGCTGAAGCCCTCCAATGCTGGAGAAAAATTCCCCTACCACTTTCCGGATAGATTCCTTGCCGACCACCGCTGGCTGGCTTCCAAACCGAAATCGCGCACCTTCGCTGAGAAACTCCACAAATCCATCCGCATCCATCCGGTCAATCGCCTCAAATAGCCTTCTTACCCACTCCATCATTCCTCCCTCCCTACAACCAAAATATTTTATTATCCCACCCAACAGAGCAGAGGCTCAGAGCAAAAGCGGGACCCCGCTCTGAAAGTCATCAGAAACTACATCTTCATCTTGCCCAGCACCTTCGGATTCTCAAAGATGGTATTCCCTGCTTGCTCCACATGATGGACCACGAGGGTTTTATACTGGTCGTAGTAGAGCCCGTGGACAAAAAGTTCCTTGGTGAAAAAGAAGGGAATAAAGTTCGGTGGTAAGCCCACCAGATGGATGAATTTGCCATCTTTGGTATACAAACCAGAATATTCGTTCTCTTTCCAGATGTGGTCCGGGTCGCAGGTCGTTCCATGGAGTGCACAACCGATTCCTGTGATAACTCCGTTAAAGCCCTTCACTTCCGAAGAGGCTTTTTTCGGTGCAGGGGCACTCCCACTGCTGCCACCAGCCTTCACATCAAAAGGCTCCCCGAATACCGATTTCCACAAATTGCCCTGCCTCACCTGAAGTCCCTTCACTTCTATGCCAACCACCTCCTTGTAGAGGGTTCCTTGCGCCGCCACCTCTTTCGTGAAAAATGCCACCAGAATTTCCCGGGGCACATTGATGAGGTAGTAGAAATTTCCTGCACCATCGCCAAATACTACCGTTTCCCCAAATTTCCACACATGCTCCGGGTCACAGATCATCCCGTGGATGAAACAATCCACTCCGGACAGCCAGCCCGTCAGCACCACTGCCTCGCCAGCAGGCTTCTTCATCTCCATCTTTCCACTGCCCGCCTTCTTCTCTCCGTAGCCAGCTATGAGGAGGAGCACCATTACCCCCAAACCCAAAATTTTTTTATCGGTGTTTTTCACACCTCTCACCTCCTTCACTTAAATCATACTACCATAAGTGCGCTTCCCTCCGAAACTCTTAATTTCATTTTGGCCGCATTAGAATGGCTATCCCTGTTTCTCTTTATTGGAAAGGAAAGCTGGGGCATCTCTATTTCGCAGGACCCTCCGAAAAGGGTAATTTCCTGCTTCACCCGAAATCCATAGCCCGGAGGAATGATATTGCGGGCAAACTCGGCACACTTCGGCAGATCGTATATCCACACGCGAAATAACACAAAGAGCGCCACGACAATAACCCCGAGGATGACTGCCCCTACAAGCTGTCCGCTCTTCACTCTCACCTCGCGTTCACTCGTGGCATTGGAACGAGCATTCCGAGACTCTTTCCTGGATTCATAAAAGTAAACAAGCAAAATATAAGCACCTATACCCATAGGAATGAATCCAATAGAACCACCCACCATTCCTTCGGCCTCTCCACCCAATTGCATGAAAATGCCAATGAGAACTATGACTGTCCCGATAATTAAAAGTGAAAGCCCTTGCCTGAACGGGTCAACCTTCTTCCTCTTTTCTTCCATTCATTCCCACCTCTTTTACCTCATCATTTGCATTCAAAACCACATTCGTAGGATGGCGTCCAAAAAGAGACTTTTGTATGAACACTTTTAACATTTCCAGAACCACAAGTTCCAACGGCAATAACTACACATCCATAAACCAGAGCCAACACAAGAAGTATAGCATTGGAGGGCTGTTCCCCAGCCAAAATATTTCTTGGGAAAGCGAGGGTCTTGCTGAACTGTAAACTTCAGTTGTCGGTTGTCTGGCTGCAAAGTGAGCAGATATTCGCCCGGACTTATTTCTTGAATGTTGCTGGCATCTTGCGAGGTCTTTAACCACATTCCAGTTATCCGGTGAGGGAAGTTTGCTGTGCCATCAGAATCCATATAACTTGTCTCATCAACAAGGTCTTGTGTGGCTGTGTCAAGGTAAACATCCCACTGCAATAGACCTTCTCGCCACGGTGCAGTCGATGCTATCCCTATTCTTTCAAGTGCCATTTTCTCCCCTCTTTTGCCCCGTTGATGGACTTTTCTTTCTCCTCCCCCGCATTTCCTGCGGGGGTTTTTCCTTCGGGAGGGTTCGGGGGGATTTCCTCCCGGCTCCCTGCTCCTGCGTCGATTATCCGCCCTCCCATTTTGCTACATTTCCCTTCACCTATGATTACATGATATTCCAGAGAAAATGATGCACCGCAGGCGGGGCGAAGTGCCTCCAAAGGATGAAGATAAGCAGGTACATCCATATGTGTGCGCCTGTACCCACAACTTCAACCAGTGAGCGTCTGGGGTCGATATGATAACAAGCGGCAAAAATAGCGATGAGAATGCTCGGTATCAGTGTCCGCTTCATCAGCCTCTCCAGCCGGACCAGAAGAAATATCAGCATCATGTTCTCATACATCACCCAGAATAGATGATCCATAAGAGAGACAAAGAAAAATTCCACACTGAAGGGCCGAAAATCAGAAAACAGGTTCTTTACCTCAATGATGTTCAGACGCCACTGAGGAAAGAATTTATGGAAAGCGAACTGAAATGAGCCAATAACACCAATAAATATCAGATGAATAAGCACTCCGAGGAAAATCCCCTTGCCCCACCCCCTTTTCCAACCCACCTCCCGCATTCCCCCGGGATACATCCCAACTATCAACAGAATCAGGAAAAAATCCAGGAAGGTAACCACAGCCCCAATCAAGTCCATACCCATTCTTTCCCAGGGAAGGAAATAGTGCCACACTTTTCCATAAGTAAAGAAAGAGAGCACATAAATAATAAACAGAGCACACCAGAGAGCAGTTTTCCATTTTTCCTTCCAACCCTCTGCCTCCCCTTTCAATACCCCCCTGCCATACCACCACATCCCCAATACCCACAAACCAAAAATCATCCCTACCAAATATTTCATGGTCTCCTTTATGATTGGAAGGGAAAAGAGGCTTATATATTCCTCACCCTCCTCCCGCAAGCTTCTGCACTGCCAGTGCTGGGGAGGATAGCACTTCACATAGATCGGTATGAGTTCTAAACCAAATAAATTCTCCACAGCCAACAGCACCATTATGAGCAACCCACTCCACTCCCAGAACCTCTTGCTCTTCCACCACTCCCTCATCCCTTAATCAATAAAAATTTTACTCCTTTCCATCATCCATCGCCGCTTTTTTCGGCGATGGGCTTACTCCCTCTGGCTTCTTTCTCTTTTACCAGTCCTACCGATTAAAGCGGAGGGGGACAATCCGTCCTCTCCCCATTCGGATTCCCATTCTCATCCTTCCTCTCACACCAGTATTCTTCTACATCTATCTCCCCATCTCCATTGCTATCTTCCATCAGGACAACGATTTCCCAATCCTCGGAAGCGCACTGATACCTTCCATTCGTTTCTGACCAGGTTCCACCTTACTCCTCGCATACTTCCTGAACCTGAGCAATGGTAAGAGAGCGAGGACAAAAAATCGGTTCTCCCCCAAAACTGCATGATGCTTCATCATCGCCTTCCCCACCTTCCGGGATTTTATCGTTCCCATTTGGGTCAAAATTGCCATCTTCGTCTTTATCTCCCAAATCTTTTGCTTCATGACCATCATCGCATTTGCATCTCGCTCCATCTATGGCATTTTCAACAACGCATTTCGTATTGTATCTCTTGGAAAGCGTGTTCTCACACCACTTCTTAAACTGTGTGGCCCTGTCGTAACACCCCGAAAGGACCCAAACAAGGGGAATGAGAAGAACGATGAATTTGCCCTATTTTCTCATTTCTTTGACACGAAACATTTCCTTTTAGCCTCCTGTCGCCCCGAATTTTTTCGGGGCATTTTTTTCACTCCCCCGCATTTCCTGCGGGGGATTTTCCTTCGGGAGGGTTCGGGGGGATTTCACATTCTTGGAGATATCCACAGAATACAGCGGGGAGAGAACAACCCAGTGCCGATAACTCTCTTCTTCATATAATGTGTGGGCGGAATGTTCTCCGTGATTTGCTCACAACGATGCTTTATCTCGCGAGCCAGCCAAAAATGCCCTAACAAGATTGCGACAACCAAGAACAACCCAAAGCCCATCAGTACCGTTCGCCAATACCGTTCCACTTTCAATTCTTCAATCCTCCATTTGAAGTTTTTCTTCGTCTGTATATGGAAATATCTCTATCCCACACTCAAACGATAAGAAAGAACTGGAGTATTCAAATTTTGTAGTCTCTCCGGGAGAAAGAGGCAATTCTCCAGCCCCAAAACACTCCAACATATCCATATAATTCTTCCACAACGATAGCGTGAGGAACAAGACGATCAGCCATAGAAAAATCAAAGTTGCCCTCCATTCGCGCTCGCCAAGGTTATTTTTCATTTCTTTTTCACCCACATTCGCACGTACATCCTACATCACACATACCTTCGTCACCAATAACTCGGATTCTCTTGGTTGCCTTTTTCATTTTGGTCCCCTGTGATTGACAGTTGAAAAGACAACCATCCATGCAATTGCGGAAATCGCCATCCATTCGGACAACTACGAGGCAAAGCAGGAAAACAAGACCCACTATCGCTGATACTACAACCCACCGAAGAACTGGAGCATAGTCAGTATAGAGGTAATTGAGCGTCTCGCCAGTTGCCTGATTGGTTACTGTTTGTTGATACTGAACAGTATCGAGCACCGACTTGGTAACCCTGTTCACTGAATTAATCATCTGGTTCTGAGATATGAGGTATGCGTAACCTGTAAAGACCCAATCTCCTGAGGGTGATTCCTCCTCAGCCGTATACGAGTACACAGAGCCCGTCACTGGATTCAAAATCGCAATATCTCCGATTTTTGCCATTTTTTCTCCTTTGCCCCGGATTTCACGAGGCATCTTCTTTGCCCCGCCCATCGTTAGATATTTTATCACACCCGAAGAAAACGACCTGCCGACTGCCGACTGGCAAC
>FWWM01002223.1_pt1 | contig 53639 bp, 50 predicted proteins | sample 2228351 | NCBI WGS metagenome assembly FWWM01 (sample SAMEA103939774, study PRJEB20133) | metagenome | reverse complement strand
TGTTTTCTTTTGTAAAATATTAGGGTATGATTTTTTCAGTGAGTTAGAATCAAAATCCAACGGTGGAGAAATAGTTGGTTAAACATAACTTTATAACTTTCAACTGATATATGCTTGAGGACGGTGATTCCTTCACCTTTAGATTGCGAAAGATAATATCTGGTTAAACATAACTTTCAACTTTTAACTTTAAAAACTTTATAACTGAAAAGTATGATTTTTTCAATGAGTTAGAATCAAAATCCAACGGTGGAAAGATTTAGGTTAAACAACTAGCACTATCCTAAAAGTTTAATTCATCACCTTAAGTTAAGCCATAAACCAGACTAAAACAAAAAACTACCACTTAAACCAAACTTTACAAACTTTATAACTTTCAACTTTCAACTGATATACTTTCAACTTTATAACTGATGAAGAAAATTTAATCTAAAATTAATTTGACAAAGAGAATAATTTAAGTTAAAATATCAACTTGAAGAATATTCAGGAGGTAAAAGTTGGCTGTTCATATTAGATTAATGAGATTCGGAAAAACAAAACAACCATCTTATAGAGTTGTTGTAGTTGATAGCAGGAAGCCAAGAGATGGTGCTTATATAGAATCACTTGGTTTTTATAATCCTTTGAAAGATGGTCAGTTAAAAATTGATATTGAAAAGTATGAAGAATGGATCAAAAAAGGAGCAATCCCTACTGAAGTAGTTGAAAAACTTGTTAAATCTGCAAAAAAGGCTTAATTTAATTCAAATATGGATAAGGAGTGAGTTATGACAGAAAAAGAAATCGTCGAAACTATTGTAAAAAGTCTTGTTGATAATCCATCTGCTGTTAATATTAATGTTGTTGATGGTGAAAAATCCACAATTCTTGAACTTAAAGTTGGTTCTGGGGAAGTTGGTAAGGTTATAGGAAAAAGAGGTGTAATAGCTAAGTCAATTAGAACAATTGTTAATGCAGTTGCTGTTAAGAATGGTAGAAGGGTGATCCTTGAAATTTTAGACTGATGAATTACCTTTGTATTGGAAAATTTTTAAAGCCTTTTGGACTTAAAGGTTTGATAAAAACAATTTTTTACATAGATGATCCCGAGGATCTTGGTTGTTTTTCGTCCTTTTATATAAAGGATCCGAGGTCGTTTTCGGGGTATAAAAAGATAGAGATTAACTTTGTTTCTTCTAATGATAACTTTTTTATAATTAGTGTTGATGGAGTTGTTGATAGAACTGTTGCTGAAAGTTTCAGAAATCTTGAAATCTATGTTGATGAAAGTGAGTTGCCTGAGCTTTCCGGAAGTGTTTACTACATTAAAGATCTGGTAGGGCTTGATGTCTTCTATAGGGGAGAACTTTTTGGAAGTGTGATAAATTTTATAGAAGTGGCTGGGCAATCCATAATGATAATAAAGATTTTAAGTGGGAAGGAAATAGCTATCCCGTTTAAGGATAGGTATTTTCCTGAGGTTCTTCTCAAAGAGAGAAGGATCCTTGCTGACAATATTGAGGATTTTTTATAAATATATCTTCTGGAGAATTTGTGAATTTTCATATTGTCTCGATTTTTCCAGAGTTTGTAGCTGAATATTTTAAGTTTGGTATTCTGGCAAAGGCGATTGAGAAGGGAAACATAAAAGTGTTTTTCTATGACTTGAGGGATTATTCTCCAGATAGAAGGATTGATGGTAAGATTGCGGGTGGTGGAAAAGGGATGCTTTTCAAAGCACCCGTTTTAGATAATGCCTTGAGTGATATAAGAAAGAAAACTGGAGAATGTAAGGTGGTTTACCTTACTCCACAAGGTAAAGTTTTTAACAACAGGATTGCCAGACAGTTGGCTAATTTTTCTAACCTTGTGTTAATCTCTGGGAGATATGAAGGTATTGATGATAGGTTTATAGAAAAAGAAGTCGATATAGAAATTTCCATAGGAGACTATGTGCTTACCGGTGGTGAGTTGCCGGCTTTGGTAGTGGTAGATGCTGTAAGCAGGTTTGTTGATGAGACTGTAAAGAATGAAGCTGTAAAGGAAGAAAGTTTTGAGAATGGTCTTCTTGAATATGGGCATTATACAGAACCAAATGATTGGAAGGGAATTAAGATACCTGAGGTTTTGAGAAGCGGCAATCATAAGGCTATAAAGGAATTTAGGTTTTTGTCTTCTTTAAAGAAGACTTTTTTTAATAGAATAGAACTTCTCTGGAATTTTTGTTTTTTTTACTTAAAAGATATAATCTCAGGAGAAGATTATAAAATTCTAAAGAAGTCTAATAGGGTTTTAAAAGATTTTCTTTTTAATATAGAAAAAATAGCTAAGGAGTGGAAGTATGTCAGAAGAAATTCAGACTCAAAATAATGAAGTTGTAGAAGAAAAAAAAGAGGAAGTTAAGGTAGAAAAAACTTTTGAAAATAAGAAGAAGATTTCTATTGAAGAGCTTGAAAAAGAGCTTCTTGCAAAACAAAATAATAATGGAAAGTTTCCAGATTTTAACGTGGGTGATACAATAAGAGTCAATGTTAAAATAATTGAAGGTGATAAACAGAGAATTCAAGCATATGAAGGAACTGTCATAGCTATAAAGCATGGTGGACTAAGAAAGACTTTTACAGTTAGAAGAATTAGCTATGGTGTTGCAATGGAAAGAGTGTTCCCATATCATTCACCTGTTATTGATAGCATAGAGATTGTTAGAAAAGGTAAAGCAAGAAGAGCAAAGCTCTATTATTTAAGAAATAGATACGGTAAATCAGCAGTTCTCACAGAGAAGATTTAATTATGAAAGTTCCAGCATGCGAAACCTTATTTGTTTTCGAGAAAGACTGGAGAGAAAGAGGTTTTAAGAATATTGCTGGAGTTGATGAGGCAGGCAGGGGACCTTTAGCTGGTCCCGTTGTAGCTGCTTGTGTTGTTTTTGATAAACCAGTGTTTATTGAAGGGGTTTACGATTCTAAATGTTTGACTTCTTTTGAAAGAGAAAGGCTTTATGAAAAAATAGTTTCATCCTGTCTTGCTTATGGTGTTGGAATTTGTGAAAATTCATTTATAGATGAAATTAATATTTTAAATGCTACTAAAGTAGCTATGCAAAAGGCTATTGAAAAAGTAAGTAGCAGGATAGATTGTGTTTTTGTTGATGGAAATTTAAAATTGCCTACTTCTGTGCCCTCTCTTTCTATAGTCAAAGGTGATAAAAAAAGTTTTACAATAGCATGTGCTTCTATTATTGCTAAGGTTACAAGAGATAGAATTATGGATTTACTTCACGAAGAATTTCCGGTTTATGATTGGAAGAAGAATAAAGGTTACCCTACCAGAAAGCATAGAGAAGCTATCCAGAAATATGGTATTACTCCATATCACAGGAAGAGTTTTAGATTAATTTAATTTTTGATATTCGTATGAAGCAAGGGTTTTTACAACCGTTGATTGAGTTCCGTTTATAAGATCTATAAGGTCATTTCTGGCTTTATTTGTATTACCATTCTCTATTAATTCGACACATTTTTTATAGTTTAAAAAATCGTTTAGAGGTGATAAAGAATCCTTTCTCTCACCTATATAGGCAAGCTCTAAGGTTAAATTTTTAAGAAATGTGTCTAAGATTTTATTAGAATAGTTTTTTTTATATGAATAAACATAGTCAATAAGCATAGCTGTAAAGTTGTAACTTTTTTCTTCATCAGTTATAAGATAATCTCTAAGGTAGTTTAAAGCATTTGATATTTCACCCTCTTTAATTTTTATAATGGCATTGAAAAAATTCCTGTCTTTCAGGTTTGCTATTTCTTTTTTTGCTTTGTCTAACTCTTTTTTATTAATAAAAATAAAAAATTTTAATTTATTTACCTCTTCTCCTTTTATATAGTTTAGCATTTCTAAAGATTGAGAATAATCTTCAAGCATAAAATACGTTTTTCCATATATCAGAATACCCTTATCAGAAAATATTTCTTTGTTTGAAATCATATATTCGATTGAATAATTTGAGATGATTTCATTAAATCTTCTTTCTTCATATAGTTTGATAAGGTTCGAGAATTCGTTTGAAAAAAATCTGGAACTTAAGCACAATATAAAAAATATTCTTTTAACCATAATTTTAATTTTAAAAGAAAACTGGAAAGTAAGCAAATTTTCTTACTTTCCAGTTAATGTTTTTATCTTTCTATTCCTCTATAGAATAACATACCATTCTTTGCAATAAGAAAGATAAATCTTCGTTCATTTTTATTTTTTTCAACGAAGTTCTTTAAATCGTTTATATTTTTTATCTCAGAATCATTTATTCCTACTATTATTAATCCTTCTTCAAGGACGTCATAAAGCGGGCTATTTTCTTTTATTGAATCAATAACCACACCAAACTCTACGGAATTTCTTTCGAGTAATTCTTTTGGTGCGTTTCTAAACCTTGCCCCAAGAAATTCTACGACTCCTTTTTCTTCTTTTTCTGGCGTTTCTCTCTGTTCATCACTTTTAGCCAACTGGGAAGGTCTTTCCTTTAATTTAACCTGAAATTCCATTCTCCTTTTATTTCTCAATACCTCGACTTTAATTATAGAACCGGGAGCATTGCTACCCACCTCATACATTAAATCTTCTGGTGTTCCAACCACTTTACCATTTACTTTTGTGATTATATCGCCTTTTTTTATACCAGCTTTATCGGCAGGTCCTTTTGATTCAACATTTGCAATCATTACTCCTTCATTAGGAGATAGATTTAACGCCTTTCTTGTAACATCATCAACAGGCATAATATTTATCCCAAGAAAACCTCTTTCTACTGTTCCATGTGTTAAAATTTGTTGAGCAACATTCTTTGCAATATTTATTGGAACAGCAAAACTAATACCTTGATAACCTCCAGTCTGGGATTGTATTGCTGTATTAATTCCTATTACCTGCCCTTTTATGTTTAAAAGAGGCCCACCAGAGTTCCCAGGATTAACTGCTGCATCTGTTTGAATAAATTTCTGAAAACCAGAGATCATTCCTTTTCTTCCTATAGCACTCACAATACCAGTAGTATATGTCCAGCTAAGATTAAAAGGGTTACCAATAGCAACAACTAAATCACCTACTTCCACTTCATCAGAATTTCCCAGAGGAGCTACAGGTAGATTATCTGCTGGAATTTTTAATAAAGCAATATCTGTCTCAGGATCATAACCTACAACTTTTGCTTCAAATCTTCTGTTATCACTTAAAAATACATATATCTTCTTGGCATCCTTTACAACATGGTAATTTGAAAATAAATAACCATCTTTTGTAATTATAAAACCTGAACCCGTAGCCTGTAATTTTCTTTTATATTCTCTTGGCTGAGAAAATTCATCTCCAAAAAATCTCCTGAAGAATGGGTCATTAAAAAATTCATAATATGGATTTTTTATAATTTGTTCTCCCTCAACCTGTATGTTTACTACAGCAGGCATTATGGATTTTGCGATGTTTCTATATACATTCTGAAGTTTTAGAGCAACATCAAGATCCTGCGAATTTTCAACAACTCTATTTTTTGTTTCATAATCAAGATTTTTGCTAAAGAGTTTGGATTTACAGCTAATAAGTAATGTTGAAATTATAATCCCAACGACAAAAGGGATTATCAAAATTTTAAAATTTTTCTTCATGCTTGCCTCCTATATAAAATATATAAGTTAAGTTAATAAAATTAGCTATGGAAAGTCAAGAAGAAAAATATAGAGGCTCGCAGCATCGAGCCTCTAAACTAAAGCTACAACCGTCCCTCTGTGTGTGGGGTATCGCAAGAATTTTTGATAAAATCCGGCAGAAGTCAACAAGAAAACAAGAAAAATTACCAATATTGATGTTAACACTAAAGAAATAGCTAAAATTCTCTTCATATAATTTTCTTCCTATATTTTTTTGCTTTATTTTATTACACTTATTTTTTGTCAAGCAATTTTTAATCTTAATCAGAGAATAGCAATTTAAAGTTAAGATGTGCTACAAAAAGCAAGCAAATTTTACTAATTTTATTTAATTTGTTTTATGTTAACAAACAAAAATAAACTAATAAAAGGCTTTGAATTTAAATTTTGTCCAGCTTGAACTCGAATGGCAAAAATATCTAAGTGAAATTATATTATCAAATGCAAATTAACAATATCAGAATCTTAAAATAAATTCAGAAAATCTTAAAATTTCTAAGAAAAAAAGCTAAAAACAAGATTCTACATAAAATATATATTAAAAATAAAATTTAAATTTTACTTTACCTGTTACTCTCAAAGTAAATATAATATTTATTATATTTTTTGATAAAATTCAATCTTTGATATAAAATAATTGTTTAAATTTTCAAGAAGGGGAGAAAATATGTCGTTTTTGCTTGTTGAAACATGTGAGGTAGAAAACTTTTCACCTGTTACAAACACAAAATTTTTATGGGATGTGACTTGTGGGATTTTTACTCCTTATGAAAGATATGAGAGACAATTTCATTCAATTAAACTTTATTCAAAGAGATTTGAAAAGGAACCATTCTCTTTTCTTAAAGAAAATTTAAAAGATAAAGCTTATATAGAAGGGGAAAATATTCACACAATAGTAAATGCCCAGTTTATTCCTTTTGAAAATCTTTCACCACAGATAAATAGGCTCGGTTTAACAAAAGAGGGAAAATTTGTTTATCTAAGAGCAGAAAGTATTAATTTTGATACAATAAACCTTATATTAAATAATGAAATAGAAGCTTTAACAAATAAATACAAAATTAAAGAAATAGAAAATGGCCTATACCTAAGTTCAATTGTTGATATCTTAAAGAAAAGCGAGGAAATAATTGAATATGAAACATATCTTATAAAAAACGACGGTAATTTCGTTTCTCCAAACAACAATGTCTATATCGATAAAACAGCTAAAATTCAACAATTTGTATCATTACAACCTGAAAGTGGTCCAATCATTATTGATAAAGGTGCAATAATAAGATCATTTTCAATAATTGATGGTCCATGTTACATAGGTAAAAATTCTCTCATAGATAGTGCTAAAATAAGAAGTGGGACTACAATAAAGCATTGCTGTAAAATAGGTGGAGAAATTGAATCTTCTATCATAGAAAGCTATTCAAATAAACATCACGATGGCTTTATTGGGCATTCTTATATCGGTAGTTGGGTCAATATCGGTGCTATGAGTACTACAAGCGATTTAAAAAATAATTATGGAAAAATTAAACTGGAAAATGATGGTAAAATCATCGAAACTGATTTGATAAAGCTTGGTAGCATTATTTGTGATTTTGCAAAGATCGGGATAGGAATAATGATCAATACAGGGACAATTATTAGAGAGGGGGCAAATGTTGTATTTAATGGCAGGCCTCTACCAAAATTCATTCCACCATTCTACTGGAATGAAAAAGAAAAATATGATATTGAAAAGTTTATTAACTCAACCAGCATAATGATGGAAAGAAGAAATATCAAATTAACAGAAGAATATGAAAAATTTTTACGATCCCTATACAAAATTTAGCATAAAATTTGATTTTTCTTCTCATTTATCTTATTATCATATTATAAAAATGTAATATGAATTAGAGGTTTAAGATGAATGAGAATGAAAAGAAATTTGAAGAATTTGCAAATATTTTTAAAGCTTTAGGGCATCCTGTTAGATTAAAAATTCTCTGTATTTTGAATAGTAACAAATGTAATGTCACAAACATTGAAAATCAGATTAATATATCCCAATCAAGGGTTTCTCAACATTTGAGGTTGCTGAGATTAAGTCATATTATTTCTCCTAAAAGAGTTGGGAAAGAAATATGCTATGAAATCGTAAACGAAAATGTAAAGAAGATTATTTCATCTTTTTTTAATAAATAAGTTATTTCCTTGTTTATGAAAGAAAGAAATATTTTAATTGAACTTTCCTACAATGGTAGTGCTTATAATGGCTGGCAAAAACAAAAAAAACATAAAACTGTTCAGGGCGAACTTGAAATAGTTTTATCTAAAATTTTTAATGAAAAGATTGTTCTTACAGGTTGTGGGCGAACTGATGCGAAAGCTCATGCATTGTGTTACACTGCAAATTTTAAAACGAAGAATCAAAATATTCCATCAAGCAGTCTAAAAAAAATCTTGAACAATAGAATTGCAGAAGACATAAGAATTTTAAATGTAAAGGAAATGCCTCTGGATTTCAATGCTCGTTTTTCTGCTCAGGCAAGGAAGTATATTTACATAATCCTGAATCAGAAAGAAGTTTTACCACACTCAAAAGACTTTTTTTATCAAATTGAAAGGGAAATTGACTTAAAAAAGTTAAAGAAAATTTTAAAAATTTTTGAAGGAAAACACAATTTTAAATACTTTTGTTCTGGCTATGGAGATGAAAATAAAAATTTTGAGAGAATTATTTACTATTTTAATGTAAGAAAGCTAAAAATCTTAAACCAGAATTTCATAATATTTTTTATTAAAGGAAATGGCTTTTTGCAGGGGATGATAAGGACATTAATATCTGTAGCATTAAATTACGAAGAAGGAAAACTAACAGAAGAAGACATAGTAAAAGCCCTATCCTTAGAAAAAGATATTCCTGCTAAGTTTAAAGTAAAAGTGCCAGCTTGTGGACTTTATTTTAAAAAAGCTTACTATTAATCAATTATCAAACTCTGTGCAAGTCTTACAGCACTTACAGCATCAGTAGAATAAAAAGCCCCAATTGAATCTGCATAATTCTTGGTAACTGCAGCTCCCCCTATCATTACTTTAAAGTTATAACCTTCCTTTTTCTGTAATTCCATAAATTCCTTCATCATTGGCATTGTTGTTGTCATTAGTGCTGAAAGTCCTACAATATCAGCATTACTTTCTATAGCTTTTTTAAGAATAATTTCATTTGGCACATCTTTTCCAAGGTCTATTACATCAAAACCATGATTCTTAAGCATTAAAATTACTATATTTTTACCTATATCGTGAACATCTCCTTTAACAGTAGCAAAGACAATCCTTCCCTTTGCTTCTTTTCCTTCTTCTTTAAGTAGTGGTTCAAGTATGGAAAAAGCCTTCTTCATTGTTTCTGCAGAAAGCATGAGTTGTGGGAGAAAATAAACTCTTTCTTCATACAATCTGCCGACTTCGGTTATTGCTGGAATAAGATATCTATCAAGTATTTCAAAAGGAGATAATTTTTTTAATGCCTCTTCTATGAGAGGTTCTATATTTTCTCTATTTCCCTTAAGAATTGAGTTATATAGTTTTTCTTCTATAGTTGTAAAAGTTTCTTCTTTTTTTTGTATTACTGCTACTTTTTTTATGTTTTCACCTGAATAGAGAGAAACATAATTTTTTGCCAATTTGTCTTTCTCAAGGATTACGTCACTTGCCTTTATTATTCCAACAAGTTCCTTATCAAATGGATTAACTATTCCAGAAACCAGTCCATTTTCTATAGCCATAGCAAGAAAACTTCTATTTATATGAGTTCTTTCCGGTAAACCAAATGAAATATTAGATAAGCCTATGGTGGTAAATAAGCCAAGTTCTTCTTTGAAAGCTCGAATCGTTTTGAGTGTTTCTTTTGCTGCTTTTTGTTCTGCACTAACAGTTAAAGCAAGTGGGTCAGCAAGAATATTCTTTTTATCTATTCCATGCTCTTCAATTATTGAAATGAGTTTTTTCATATTTTTTATTCTACCTTCTGCAGTAGGTGGTATCCCACTAGAATCAATTGGAAGACAAACGATAGCGGCACCATTTTTCTTTATTTCTGGCAAAATAGAAAGTCTATCTTCCTCAAGAGAAATAGAATTTAATACTGGCTTACCAGGATAATATTTTAATATATTTTTAGCAACAATAGGATTTGAAGTATCAATAGAAATTGGTGTATCTAAAATAGTTGATAAGATATTTATCCCATCTCTAAGTAATTCAAATTCATCAGCATTAGGAATTCCCATATTTAAGTCAAGTATATTTGCCCCATTTTCCTTTTGTTTTAAAGCCTCTTCTTTAAACAATTCATATCTTTTTGAAAGAATGTCTTCTGAAAGTTTTTTTCTTGCTGTTGGATTTAATCTTTCACCTATAATTGTAAAAGGTTTATCAAAACCTACAACAGCATACCCAAGTCTGCTTGATAAATATAAGAATTTTTTATTATCTATACTATAAAACAACCTATTATCCAGGATAGCCTTTTTCATTAAATTTATATGTTCTGGAGTTGTCCCACAGCATCCACCAAGAATTTTAACACCTTCTTCATACATTTTCTTTGCAAAAATTACATACTCTTCTATTGTTGTATCATACACAGTTTTTCCATCGACAAGCTTTGGTAACCCAGCGTTTGCCTGAGCAATTACAGGTTTTGATACAATTTTTATAGCATTCTTTATGCTTTCATACATATCTTTTGGTCCGGTCCCACAATTTGTGCCAATTATATCCACTCCTAAAGCTTCAAGTGTTATAAATGCACTTTCCGGGCTTGTACCTGTTAACATCCTTCCATCTTTTTCAAATGTCACACTGGCAATTATGGGAAGGTCACAAACTTCTTTTGCAGCAAATATAGCTGCCTTTAGTTCAAGTATATCAATATGAGTTTCAAAAAATAAGCAATCTACTTCACTGTTTGCTAATATTTCAATCTGTTCCTTATAGATATTAACAGCTTCATCAAATGTCAACTCACCAAGTGGCTCAATAAGTTTCCCGGTAGGTCCAATATCTGCAGCTACTATTGCCCGATCTTTTGCTACCTCTTTTGCAATCTTTACAGCTTCTGAATTTAATTCTTTTATTTTATCTGCAAGTCCAAATTCTTCAAGTTTAAGCCTATTTCCACCAAACGTATTCGTAGTAATCAATTGACTACCAGCTTCAAGGTATTGTGAATGTACAGATTTTATTATGTCTGGATGAGTAATATTCCATAATTCTGGACACTCTCCACCTTTTAGCCCAAATTTTTGCAAGAAAACTCCCATTGAACCATCACTTATTGCCCCTTTTTTCAATGCAAGTTCATAAAAATCATTCCATTTCATTTTTCTCTCCAATTTTATTATAACATAAATATAAATTTTTATCTAAATGCTTTACTTTGATTTTTTTTTTGATTATCTTTAAAATAAATGGGGTAGTTTTTTAACGGAGGAAATATGAATAACGAAGGCTTTGAAAAAAGAATTTTTCTTGCTTTTTTAATATCATCAATTTTTATATTAGTCTCTTATTATTTTATGCCAAAACCCGGAGTAAATGAAGTTAATGCTCATACTGAACTAGTTGAAACAAATACAATTGTAAAAAAAGAATCTTTTGTTGAAGATATAAAATTTGAAAAAAAATTAAGTCCAACAACAAATAGAATTTCAAATGGGAAACTTTTTATTGACATTGATAGTTATGGCGGCAGGATAATAGACCTATATATTGATGGAGACTGGAACCAGTCAAAATCTTTAATCAAACTGTATTGGCAGGAAAATAATTATTTTACATTTGATACTGTTTTTGGTGAACTTGAAAACACAGAAAAATTAGACAAACCAGTCTATAAAGTAAAAGAGTATATTTCAAATAAACTTACCTTAGAAACAGAATTCAATTATAAAGGTAATAAACTGCTTTTAACCAGAGAATATAACCTATTAGATGGTTATTTAATTAATTATGAAACAAAGATAAAAAATCTTTCTAAATCAGAAATAACATTAAATTACGATGGAAAGAGTTTATCCATTCCGTTTTCTTTTGGTCTTGCATCTACAAACGAAAAAAATGCTCAGGCAATGTTGGTTTCAGATTATTTTATAAACAAAAAGCCAAAAAAGGTTTTAACTGGTGGTTTATTTAAGAAAAGAGAAAAGGTGGCATCTGTATTATCTCCACTATGGATGTCAGTACATAATAGTTATTTTATTGCAACAGCTAAACCAGAGTTTACAAACTATAATGCAAAATTCTTACTTTTAAAAGAAGAAAAGTTGTATTCTGAGATAGCTTTTGGTGTAGAAATACCGGCAATCTCTATTCTACCCAATGAAGAAAAATCTTATAAAATCCAGCTTTATATTGGACCAAAAAATGAAAAAGAGCTTGTTAAGATTGACAATAGTTATAAGAAACTCTTTTCCTGGCCTGCTGCTTTTAACTGGTTTATGAAACCAATGGAAATTGGACTATTTAAATTAGCTCATATAATTGCATCTCTTGTGAAAAACTGGGGGATAACAATTATTTTACTTGCTTTAATAATCAAATTGATATTATCTCCTCTTTCTATTCAAGCTGCTATTTCAATAAAAAAATCCAACTTATTACAACCGAAATTAAAGAAACTACAGGAAAAATATAGGGATGACCCTAATATTCTAAACCAGAAAGTTGCTGAGTTATATAGACAGGAAAAGGTAAATCCACTTGGTGGGTGTTTACCACTCCTATTGCAATTTCCAGTATTTTTTGTGCTTTACAGGGTTTTATCTACTTCCGTAGAATTAAAGGGTGCAAATTTCCTCTGGATTAAAGATTTGACAATGCCAGATACTCTATTTCATGTAAGTTTACCTTTTATAGCTTTTAATTTCAATCTGTTGCCAATACTTATGACAATAGTACAAATTTTCCAGATGAGAATACAGAGCCTGAGAAATCCTGCTGCTCAAAAAGAACAACAGATTATAAACAACTACATTTTGCCTATTTTCTTCCTGTTTATCTTCTGGAATATGCCATCTGGACTTGTTTTATACTGGACAGTTCAGAACGTGTTTTCTATTATTGAACAGGAAATCATTAACATTGATAGAAAAGTCAAACTATGAACGATACAATTGCCGCTTTATCTACTCCCTTAGGTGAAAGTGCTATTGGAGTGATAAGGGTAAGTGGAAAAGATAGCTTTGCTATACTGAAAAAGATTTTCTCAAAAAAAAGCTTTGAGATAACAGATGAACCTAAGATTTTATTTGGTAAGATAATTGATGGAAATAATATCATAGATGAAGTTTTAGTTACATTGTTTAAATCTCCAAACTCATATACGGGTGAAAATGTAGTCGAAATTTCCTGTCATGGAAATCCATTTATAATAAAATCTATACTTGAACTTCTCTACAGAAATGGAGTAAGACAGGCAAAACCAGGAGAATTTACACAAAGAGCATATTTGAATGGCAAAATGGACTTACTTAAAGCTGAAGCAATAAATGACATCATTAAAGCCCATACAAAATATGCCCATTTAGCAAGCATTTCGCAGCTTACCGGAAAATTAAAGGCTAAACTTCTTGAGGTAGTTAATTCTCTTTTAGAAATAAGTGCCCTTTATGAAGCTTCAATTGATCATAGTGATCTTGAAGAAAATTTTATTTCAAGTGAAAAAGCTAAAAAGATTATAACAGAAATTAAAGAAAAGATTGAAAATCTTGTTAAAACCTCAAAAACTGGTAAAATATCCGTAGAAGGAGTAAAGATTGTTATCATTGGAGCCCCAAATACAGGCAAGTCCAGTTTAATGAATGCTCTTCTTAAGGAAGACAGAGTTATAGTCTCTGATATAGCAGGAACTACAAGAGATATTATTTCTGATGAAATATCTGTGAGGGGGATAAAAGTAAAACTTTTTGATACCGCCGGAATAAGAAAAACAAAAGATATTCTTGAAATAAAAGGTATAGAGAGAACAAAAAAAATCCTTAATGAAGCAGATTTAATATTCTTTTTAATAGACGGAAGCAAAGGGATTTGTGAAGAAGAAAAAGAAATTTATGAAGAAATAAAAGATAAAAATTTCTTAATATTAGTTAATAAAATTGATCTACCTCAAAAAATCTCTCTTGATGAAATTGAAAAATATTTTGCTAAAAAAGTTATTCCAATTTCTGCAATTGATCATAAATATTTAAAGATAATAGAAGAAGAAATAGAAAAATATTATTTTTCTTTTGGATATTCACCAGAAAAGGACATTCTCATTACCAATCTCAGGCAGGAACAATTGTTAAATGAGGCATTAATATATGTTAATAGAGCTATTCTATCCTTAGATAATAACCAGGAAGAATTAATAGCGAGCGATTTAAGAAAAGCAAGATTAAAGATAGAAGAAATTATTGGGTTATCAAAAGAAGATGAAATACTCAATATAATATTTTCAAAGTTTTGTATAGGAAAATAAACTCTATTCTTTATTCGTTACAATTGGAAGTATATAAATTTCAACTTTTATATTCGTTTTATCACTTGAAAAACAGAACTCTGGAAGAAGTATATTTACATTTGTAATAACTTCCAGTTTAAGATTTTCAACAGAAATGGTTTCTGTCTGAACAAAGTCAATTGGCGAAATAATCCTTTTTGGTCCTATTATTTTTATTTTATTGGTTTCTATTATCAATTCATTGATAAAAAAACCCTTCATCGGAATACCAACTATATTTGGCTTTACTTCGACTTCTTTTGTTATTATTTCGTCAATTGTTAACTTTATTTCTTCCTTTTGTAATTTTACAGATATATCCTCTACGGGAGTGGTAAGAATCACGTCAACAGGATAGGAATAAGAACCAATTTTCGCATTTTCAAGATAGACAGTAGGTTTAACAAGATTGGAATAATTCTGGTTTTTGAAAAAGTCTTCCTTCGCCTTAATTATTACAGCAATATTTGTTTCCATTCCTTCCACTATAATATAATTAGTAGAAAGATTTTTATATGAAACTGGAAGATAGACTTTTTTTTCAAGATATTCAAGTCTTGAAACAGAAAACCAGAAAAATAGTGCCAGAATAAGCGAAAAGATAATCTTTTTCCATTCTTTGTTAAAATTATTTATTAACTTTTTGGATACCAAGGATTTCATTCATTCTCCTTAAAAATTCATCTATTTTTAAATCAGCTTCTAAATGTCCTTTATAAGCTAAGGAGATAGACCCCCTTTCTTCGGAAACGATAATAGAAAGTGCATCACTATCTTCAGATACATAAAGAGCAGCTCTGTGCCTTGTTCCATATTTGTTTTCTAAATTTTCATTTATAACTGCTGGTATTATTACTCTTGCTGCTAAAATTTTTTCATCAGAAATAATAATTGCTCCATCGTGCAAAGGATTTCCTTTATAAAAAATAGATAAAATCCCTTCTTTAGTTATAGTAGAATTCAAAATAATAGAATTATCAAGAAAATGTTTTAATCCTACGTTTTGTTCTATAATTATCAAAGCACCTGTCTTTGAATCTGCCATTTCAATGACTGCATCAGTTATTTCTTTTAAAATATCTTTTGAAAGTTTGCTCCTTATTCCAGCAAGTCCTCTTTCTCCTATCCTGTTGAGTATTTTTCTGATTTCTGGCTGGAATAAAACTACTGCTAATAAAACAAAATTATTCATTACATATTGGAAAATCCATTCAAGAGTTTTTAAACCAGCTACTTTTGAAATGAAATTTATCACAATAATAGCTATAAACCCTTTGAAAATACTCATAGTATTTGTATTTTCAAAGAGATTATATAAAAAATAAAATAGATAGGCAACAGCACAAATATCAAGAATATTTTTTATTATCTGAAATATTTCTAAATTTAATAAATTGCTCATTTAACTACCACACTGCTATAGAAGTATATCCTACCACCCTCTCATTGTCGCCTGAAACTTCGCCAGAATGTTTATATATTAATTCTTTTATATTCCTTTTATTCATTTTTATTGCTGTCGTTAAGGTAGTAACAACAGGACCTATCCCACAGGCTTCTATTTCCCCGGATTCTGAAAGACTTAACAACTTTCTTGGATTAAGTTCTTTCACCGTATTAATAAATTTTACATCCATTTTCTCTGCCAGCATAGAATTATGATAGTGAGAAAGATCCGTAGAAACAATTATTATATAGTTTTTATCATAATTAGCCAAAACTTTCGCTAAAACTTCTGCACCTTCTTCACAATATTTTAGATTTTGTTCACCCATTAACATTGGAACAATCATAAACCCATCTTCTAAAACTTCCTGCAAAAACGGAAGTTGAACCTCAAGGCTATGCTCTTTCAAGTGAGCATTTTTAAAAAATTCAAAAACCCCTCCACTTTCTTTTTCAAGCAATGTAGAAAATTCAAGGTCTAAAGATAACTCTCCCAAGGGAGTAAGAAAACTTTTATAATAAGCTAAAGCAAAACCTTCAAAATATGTATAATGACTCGGTCCTATAAGAATAACCGTATCATATTTTCGTCCTTTCAATAGAGAATAACCATAAGCAGCTACACTTCCCGAATATACATATCCCGCATGAGGAACAATAATTGAGAAAAAATCCCTTATACCATTCTTCTTGAAATAATCAGGTATATACTCAGGAACATTAGACAAAAAACCATTAATCATTCTTTTTAAGTTAATACTATCTTCGGGATAAAAAATCCCAGCAACTGAAGGTTTTCTAGTTTCATTCATGTTTATTCTTCGTATTCCTCCTCTGGATATTCAGCAGATTCGACTTCTTCGTTATTACTTGAGGTTGAACTACCGCCTGTTAAGATGTCTTCAAGTTTATATTTATAAGACATAACATATTCCAGCACTTCAGAATTTAATCCCCTATATTTATCAAGAGCAATCCTGATATCATTTGCTTCTCTTTCAATAACATTTGTATAATTTTTTGCATTTTTTTCTGGATCTTTTTCATATTGTGCTAGTGTATTCTTATACCTATTTATAGATAGTTGACATAAGACAATCATATCTGCATCATTTTTATTTGTAGAAACGTCTGTTTTATATACCCATAAAGGTTCCCACATAGGAGTTACTTTTTCTTCCTCTTCTGGTAATACGTAGTTTTTGCTTATATATCCAATAACTTGATAAAACTCTTTATCTTCGCTTATAGAAATAAAATAGACTGGAATGAAAGGATTAAGAATCTTTTTACGTAATGAGCCTAAATTTGGAGTGTTTGCAGCAGATGTAGTTTTTATAATAACTCCTTTCATAAGAGGATTTTTTATAACATCTTTTTCATCTACATATCCTCTCATTTTTGATAAAGGGTTAAAAACCCTATATGAATTAATAACATTTGTTTTTTTCTGATCTGCTGATATGTTTGTAATAGAAATAAAACCTTTTTTAGAAAAAATTACATTTGTAATCTTTTCATCCTTAGAAACATTTGTCTTAACATATGCTCCATCATCTTCTACTTCAAGCATTGTTCCCCACATGAGATATTCGATTCTTTCATTTGCATTTAATTCTGGAGACTTATAAATTGAAACATAATGATATTTGGGATATACTGTATCTTTGTCCTTAGATTTTGAACCACATGAATAGAATAAACTCACAACAAACAAAGAAAAAACAAAAAATGAAATAATTTTTCTCATTTTAAACCTCCTTGCTATTTTATTTTAATTAAACAATTTATTTTTGTCAATTAAAAAATTTTTAAAATTGAAATGAAGTTGACTTTTCTTTAAAAATGTTATAAATTTATTCTGAAAAAGTGATTCAATCAGGATTACTTTATGAAATATCTCTTATTATTTATAATTCTATTCTCCTGTTCTGGAAAATATTATAAATTAGAGAACTTAAAAATTGAAAAAGATTATAGTTATATTTATGGCACTTTTTCTTTTTTAACTAATAATTCTTTTCTCCCTTCAAGAATGGCTTTAACTATAAAAGATAAGCAAAACGAACAATTTTTAACATATTTTCTCTTTTCATCTGGTGATTATTTTTTGATTCCATTTAAAAGCGGAAATTATGAAATTTTCTCTTTAACTTTTATGTCAGCATACACATATGAAACATATGATAGCATGCTCATTAAAAAACCTTTTTACATCAAAGAAAATGAAATTTTATACTTTGGAAATTTTGAGAATATTATTTCCTATGATATTGAATATATTTATTGGGGAATAGCCAGAATAAATGATCATTTTGAAGAGGATATAAAAATTTTAACTAATAAATATCCCTTCTTCAGTAATTATGAAATTAATAAATATCTTTTAAACGCGACTAAAATAAAAAAGTTAAAATATTCACCTGCCTCAATTGGAACAAATTAAAAAATATTTGATTTTAATACTTTAATTAATTAAAATGAATTGGGATAAAAATATGGAAATAAATGATTTTTTTGATGAAAGTGAAGTTAATTTAATTTCAAAGGATCTTTCAATAAAAAAACTTGGAGAACCGATATTTGACTCTCCGATAGATTTATTTAAAGATAAGACAACAATAGAAAAGATTTTTATTGATGAAAATGAATTAATGCTACCAATAGTTGAAAATATTAAACTGGAGTTTCTTAAAGAAAAAAACATTAATCCACCAATGTTTGAGCTCGCTGGAGCAAGGAAAAAGTTGTTTTTTGAACCTGGTAAAACTAAGTCAGCAATAGTAACCTGCGGAGGTATTTGTCCCGGTCTTAATGCTGTAATTCGTGGAATAGTAATGATGAACTATTATTTATATAAAAATCAGATAACTTATGGAATAAAGTATGGCTTTGAAGGACTTGTAAAAGAAATTGGGCATGAAGTTGTGCTTCTAACTCCTGATATAGTTAGAGATATTCATCTTGAAGGAGGTACAATACTTGGTTCTTCAAGAGGACCACAGGATTTTGGAAAAATGGTTGATAGGCTTGAAGAACTTGGTATAAACATACTTTATACTGTGGGGGGTGATGGCACGCAGAAAGGGGCATTATCAATACAAAAAGAAATTGAAAAAAGAGGGCTAAAGATTTCAGTAATAGGGATACCAAAAACTATTGATAATGATATATATTATGTACAGAAATCTTTCGGATTTGAAACAGCTTTTTCAAAAGCCTGTGAAATCATTTACTCTGCTCATGTTGAAGCAGAAGCCAGTTATAATGGAATAGGAATAGTAAAAGTTATGGGTAGGGATTCTGGCTTTATTGCAGCATATTCTACGATTGCATCAAATCTTGTAAACTTCTGTTTGATTCCTGAACTTGATTTTGATCTTGAAGGGGAAAATGGCTTATTAAATCATCTTGAAAGAAGACTCTTAAGAAGGAAACATGCAGTAATAGTTGTAGCAGAAGGAGCCGGACAAAAGTTTGTATGTGATTCTTCAAAACCACAATATGATGCTTCTGGAAATCTTAAACTTGGAGATATAGGAATTTTTTTAAGAGATAAGATAAAAGAATACTTTAAAAATAAAAATATTCCTGTTTCAATAAAATATATTGATCCAAGTTATACAATACGAAGTACTCCAACCACTCCAAACGATACAATTTTCTGCACTCAACTTGCTCAAATGTCTGTCCATGCAGGAATGGCAGGTAAAACTGGCATGATAGTGGGATATTACAACGACCATTTTATACATATTCCGATGGAATTGGCTACAATGAAAAGAAAAAAGGTTGATCTTTCTTCACAGTTGTGGCTTTCTGTTTTAGAATCTACTGGGCAACCTGCAAACCTTAAAAATTAAGAGAAATAACTTCTGCTAAGTTTTTTACGGGATATATTGTTACATTAGTAGTAGAATCATGCTTTTTTTGATTATACGGGACGAAAAATTCATTAAACCCAAATCTAATACATTCTTTTATTCTTTTTTCAATATTCTTAACAGGTCTTATTTCACCAGAAAGTCCTAATTCTCCTATAAATGTTCTATTCGATGAAATTTCTTTTTCTTTAAATGCTGAAAATATAGCCATACAAACGGCAAAATCTATAGCTGTATCTGAAATATTTAATCCATTTGTAATATTTAGATAAACATCATATTTAAACAATGGTTTTTTTGTGTTTTTTTCAAGAATTGCTATTAACATCAAAAATCTATTTAATTCAATACCGTAGTTTATTCTTCTGGGAAAATTTGTTATCGATGGAGTACATAAAGCCTGAACTTCTGTTGGGATAACCCTGCTTCCTTCCAGATGGGGAAAAAAAACAGTCCCAGTTAAGCTCATTTTTTCTTCTTTCATAAACTGTATTATATCATCATGGCTTATCAAACCATTTTCTTCCATTGTGAAAAATCCAACCTCATCTGTTCTAAAAAATCTATTCTTAAGGCTTCTTAAAATTCTATACTGTCCTTTAATATCCGTATCAAGGAAAAACACACTATCAACAAGATGTTCTATAACCTTTGGTCCGGCAATTTCGCCAGATTTTGTTATATGCCCGATTAAAAAAAGTGGAATATTGTTTTGTTTTGCAAAAGAAACAAGTTTATATACACATTCTTTTATTTGAAGTAGAGTTCCAGGAAGAGATGAAATCTCGCTTGAATATATTGTCTGAATTGAATCAACTATTATAACTATATTGGTTTTATTCTTCAAATCTGAAATAACACTTTCAACCTCAGGATTTGAAAAAAGAAAGATATTATCCTTTTCTATACCAAGTCTTTTAAATTTTTGTTTTATCTGAGAATTTGATTCCTCTCCATTTATATAAAATACATCAAAGTACCTGGAAAGTGCAGAAGCTATCATTATGGCAAGAGTCGATTTTCCCATTCCCGGCTCTCCAGAAATGAGAATAGTTTGTCCTTTAATTATACCACCAGTTACTCTATCAAATTCTTTTATTTCAGTAAAATATCTATCATTTTCAGTATGAGGAATATCTTTTAAACTGAGTGGTTTTATTTCTTCTTTCTTTTTTAAGTTAATCTTATCCTCAATAATTTCTTCTGTAAAAGTATTCCAGCTATTACACTCCGGGCATTTGCCAAGCCATTTTGATGATTGATAGCCACATTCTGTACAGATGAATACTGCTTTGCTCATTGTTTTTGTTTTTCACCTCTTGGATAGATAAAAAATATTGTAAGAATGCCAAGCAAAAAACCTATTATACTTGAAACAAGAATTAAGAATACAAGAGGAACTTCAAGAGAAAAAATGAGAAATTTAAACTCTACGGTTTGTGCATTTTGAAGTATAAGCACCAATAATAAAATTGAAAAAATTATATAAGAAACGACTTTTAACCAGAAAGTATTTTTCATTTTTATCCTCCAATCTATAAAAATCAGATCTCAATCAAAAATTTTGATTTTCTTTCTAATTCTATAATTTTTGCATACTCTAACAAAGGATCAACATTTTCAATCCTTTCTTTTGCAATTTCAAAGAAATTTTCATCTATTTCTATACCAACAAAATTTCTATTATATTTTTTGGCCACGACACCAGTTGTTCCTGAACCCATAAATGGGTCAAGAATTGTATCTCCTTCTTTACTTCCTATTAAAATTATCCTTTCCACCAATTTTTCTGGTTTTTCTGTTGGATGAGGAGTTTTATGTCTTTCTGCAGGAATTTCCCAGAGGTTACGCATTTGTTTGCCATTGTTAAGAGATTTTGCAATTTCATAATTAAAATAATATTTTTTAGATTTAGCAGCGACCCATATTAACTCAGTGGATGGAACAAATCTATTTTTTTGAATAAGGGGGGTAGCATTTGGTTTATACCATATAATATCATTTATTATCCATAGATTTAATTCTTTTAAAATTACACCTATGTTAGGATGATTATGTAAAGTTCCTGAAATCCAGAGGGTTCCGTTATCTTTAAGGATTCTAATGCATTCTTTTATCCACAACCTATTAAATTCCTGCAAATTTTCAATTTTATCCCATTCTCCTTTATCACATTTTATAGGTCTTCCGTTTTTACATGTCATAAATGTTTCACCAGACAAATTATAAGGTGGATCAGCAAAAATTAGATCAATAGAATTAGCCTTTAAATCTTTAAGTATTTTAAGAGAATCTCCACATAAAAGTTTTATTTCTGCCATTTTATTTTTCCTTTCCACCAAAAATTCTTTTATATGCTATATTAAAGAAATTTTCATTTATCTCTATCCCGATCCAATTTCTTTTATATTTTGAAGCTACTATACCAGTTGTTCCTGTTCCGAAAAATGGATCTAAGATTATGTCATTTTCATCAGAAGAAGCAAGAATAACTAATTCTAGCAATTTTTCCGGTTTTTGGGTTGGATGTATTGCTCGACCATCTTGACCTTTTATTCTTTCTTTCCCCTGAACTATTGGCAACTCTATAAAATCTCTCATTTGTTTTTGTTTCCCTTCTTTTGTTTTTTGTGGATTTATTTTTTTCACTATTTCATAATTAAATTTCCATTTGCCGCCTTTTACAAACCAGCACACAAATTCTGTAGAATGAGTAAAAGTCCTTTTTGTTATATTAGGCATAGCATTGGTTTTATACCATGTAATTATATTATTTAACTTAAATCCAAGATTTTTTGCTAAAAATATTATTTCTCCTATATTATGATATGTACAGGAAATATATAAACTCCCATTTTTCTTCAAAATCCTTTTTGTTTCTTCTAACCACCTTTTTGTAAAGTAGAGATACTCATTATAATCCCACTTATCCCAATCTTCATTCATTTTATAAAATGGCCCACCGGTCTTATTATTAACAAGATTTAAACTTTTTCCAGACAAATTATAAGGTGGATCAGCAAAAATTAGATTAATACTTTCCTCTTTTATTTCTTTATTCATAATTTCAATACAATCACCAAGATAAATATGATTAAGCTTCATCTTTTATAATCTCTTTTTCCCAAGTTTTTAATTCCTCATCTATTTTTTTAGACCAATCTGAAAAGCCATTTAAACCACTCATTATTTCAATTATTCTTTTATAAAAGTTATGGACATATTTATGAGAAAATTTTTTATTTTTTTCTTTCAAAACTAAAAATACTTCTAAAAATTTAGAAAATTGCTCGGTAGTTAAAGGAATTATCTTTTGGGGCTTTCCATCATATTCGTATTTTACAGAAATCCAGAATTGGGAAAATGTATCATTATGAATAAATGGTGAAATAAAAATACAATATGTTTCTTCATTTTTAATCTTATTTTCAAAATCCCTTAAGTGTCTCATTATCGGTTGACATTCCTGTATCCATTGAGACTTAGATGTATTTAATGTTACTTCAAAAATAGCATTAAAAGAATTATAATAGCATTCTATATCTGGTTGGTTGCCGGGAGAATGACTTATCGGTTCTCCGGAATCATCTTAATGATAATTTGGTTTAATAAGTTTCTCATCGTTAATTATCATTAAAACTTCTACTATAATTTTTTCAAATTGTTCTGGTTCAATTTTAATTATTCGTTTTCTATCTTTCAGAATTTCAATCAAATTTTTTATTTTATTTATATCAGAACGAAACTTTTCTCTTTTTACTTTCTCTATAAATTTGAGATTAAGTTCTCTTAAACTCTTAATATAGTCAATTAAGCTGGTTTTACTATTGGGTTCCGGCCCTTCTAAAAAATCTTTTTCCTCTTTCTCTATAGTTATATTTTCATTACTTATAAATGATTTTATGGTTTCTCTCAAGTTTTTCGATATTTCCTTCAAGCTTGTAATTTCTTCGAAAGGCAGTAAAGGTCTTTCAATATCAATAAGATAAGTTAAATAGTCTTCTTTAGTTTTAAAATTCAGAGCTTTACCTTCAAAATTCTTTAAAAGAATTTCTATTTCAATCATTCTTGATGGTTCTAAATCAATATTCCAGCTAAATCCATAATCATCTGTTTTAATTTTAAAGAATTTTGTTAATCTAAAATATCTCATAGTATTATCACCATAATCAAATAAATTTTTAACTTTTTTGTCATTTAATGTTAAGTCATTTCTTCCATAGAAATTTCTTAAAAATTCCAAAATAAAATCTATTTTCTCTTTATTTTTCCTATTTCTAAACTCTAAAATTTTTTCCACATAAGTTTCTATTAATTTGTAAGTTATTAAAGTAGGAATAAAAATAGAAAACTCTTCTTTATCTAAGCCTTTTTTTTGAGACTTTTTGTTAAGATTGTAAATAAGACGCATTGTTGCAACAAAAGGCATAATATCGAAACCTTCTTTTTCACTAAAATCACCTCCACTCCATGGATTTGGAAATTGAAGTTTTAAAAGGCTTTTAAAAAATATATAATCTATTTCATAAGTATCTGCTAAAAATTTGTTTCCAAGTTCTGTTATACGAATTAATCCCTCTCTTTCTCTTGCAATAGAAAATCCGAGTTTGTTTAGAGGGTTAACTGATTGTCTTCCTCTCATTGGTGGGTCTTCGTAATTTTGTAAATTAAAAATTTCTTCTGCTATCTCATAAGGCATTTCAATATTTATATTTTGATAGTAATATTTGTATTTATCTGGAATTATTTTTGGTAAATATAACCTTTCCTGTATTAAAAGAATTTGATATTTTATCTGATTTCCCTTATCGAAAGGTTGTCCTTCTAATTGTTTTAAAACTCTCAAAAAATTACGAAGTCTTTCAGGGTTCCTTACTGTAGTTGAAATTGACCATGGTTTTTTAGTAGTTGATTTTTTTTTCATAATATCATTTTACACTAAAAATATAAAAAATCAAAGTTTTAGGTTTAATATTTTGCCTTTAATATTCTTAAAGAGTTAAAAAGTGTTATAAGCGTTACTCCAACATCACTAAAAACAGCTTCCCACATATTTGCAACACCATAAAAACCAAGAACTATGAAAAATAACTTTATACCAAGGGCAAAAACTACGTTTTGAATTATAATATTTTTTGTTTTTTTTGCAATTTTTATTGCTTCGGGAATTTTCTTGAGGTTATCATCAACTATAACTATATCCGAATACTCTATTGCAATATCACTTCCCTTTTTACCCATTGCTATACCGGGGTTTGCTGCAGCTAAGGATGGTGAGTCATTTATTCCATCACCTACAAAAGCTGTGAAAGGTTTACTTCCTACGATATTAGCCTTTTCTTCAGGCAATAATTCTCCACTAAAATCAATACCCAATTTTTCAGCAACCAATCTTGTTGATTCTCTATTATCTCCAGAAATAATGGATAATTCTTTAATTCCTAATTTTTTCAACTCACTTATCACTTCAAGTGCTTCATCTTTTATTTTATCCCCTATAGTAATATTGCCAGCATAAGTATTGTTAATAGCCATATGTATGGTAGTTTCGTTATAATTACACCTATCATGTTTAATATCAAAGTAATGAAGTATTCTATCATTTCCTAAAATTATTGTTTTATCGTTTATTTTTGCCCTTATGCCCATACCGGCGAACTCTTCGTATTCAGCTGGACTATCTAATATTGTTCTCCCATATTTTTCTTTGATAGAATTAGCTATCGGATGATTGGAATTATATTCTATTTTTGCAGCCAATTCTAAAATTTCTCCTTCATCAAATCCTTTTGCTGCCTTTACTTCTTTTAGATTGAATTCACCTTTTGTAATCGTGCCAGTTTTATCAAAATAAATCCTTTCAATTTTTGTTAATTTATCAATACAATCCGAACCTTTAAGTAAAATACCATGTCTTGATGAAACCCCTATTCCGGCAAAATAAGATAAAGGAATGCTTATAACAAGAGCACACGGACAGGAAATAACAAGTATAATAAGCCCACGATAAATCGCCTCAGAAAAAGATATCCCAGAAACAAATGGCAAAATAATCATTGCAAAAATAGAAACTAAAATTACAATAGGGGTATAAATACTTGCAAATTTTGTAAAAAAAAGTTCAACCTTTGATTTTTTGCTTACCGCATATTCCACAAGTTCAATAATTTTGTTTATAGAAGAGTTTTTATATGTTTTCGTTACTCTAATCTTTATTAAACCATTTTTATTAATCATTCCAGCAAGAACCTCATCACCTTCTTTAAAAAACTTTGGTAAACTTTCACCACTGATAGCCGATGTGTCTAAGTAAGAACTTCCTTCTATAATTATGCCATCAAGTGGAATTTTTTCTCCTGCTTTAACAATAATTATATCATTTATTTTGACCTCTTCTGGTTTTAAAACTTTTAAACCCTCTTCTGTAATAACATTTGCACTTTCTATTTTTAACTCAAGAAGTTTTTTTATAGACTTTCTTGAATTAGTTAATGAAATTTTCTCTAAAAAAAGCCCAATTTTATAGAGAATCATTACCGTTGTTGCCTCTTCAAATTTTCCAATTATTATTGCGCCAATTGTTGCAATTGTCATAAGTACATTTTCATCAAAAAGTTTTTTACTCTTTATATTTAAAAAAGCATTCTTAAAAACACTAAAACCAGAACATAAATAAACAACAATAAATATCAATTTTGAAATAAAAAGTTTATTGAATATAAAAGCTAAAATAAAAGAAAGGATCAGTAAACCTAAAATAATAATTTCTTTTTTAAAATTAAATTCTTCCTCTTTAAGAATTTCAATTTCTGGTTCAATCTTTTTTATCTCATTTTTTACTTTATCAATGTTAGTTGTTGTTATTTTCATAGTAGAAGTAGCAAAATTTATAGAAACTTTTTGAACAAAATCAAGAGATTTCAACCTCTCTTCTAACTTAACTGCACAATCAGCACAATCAAGATTTTTAAGGTAAAATTTTTGCATCTATACCCCTCTTTTCAATTATATGAGTTTTTCCAAGGTTATATATTTCTTCAACATGTTCATCATTAAGTGAGTAATAAACTGTTTTACCTTCTTTTCTGTACTTCACAAGATCAGCATTTCTTAAAATTCTCAATTGATGAGATATTGCTGACTGATTCATACCCAGAACATTCGAAAGATCACAAACACAAAGTTCATTCTGAAAGAGTGCATTTATAATCTTTATCCTTGTAGGATCCCCCATTATTTTAAAAAACTCAGCAATATTTTTTATCAATCTTTCGTCAATTCCTAACTCTTTTGCCTTTTTTATCCTTTCTTCATGAAGTTCATTACAACAGATATCTTTCATTATTTTACTCCTTTTTATTGAATATATGAGCAATTGTTCATATATATGATAAATAAAAAAGATATTTTTGTCAAATAAAATTCTACTTTTGTGTGTAAATTAAATTAAAATGTCACAGGAAAGATAGAGAGGCTCACATCTAGACTCTCTTGCCTGTTAAATCAACAGGCAACAGAGGGATGGTTGTAGCGTAGCGAAGAGGCTGATTCCAGTCAGCCTCTCTTTTTTCACTTTTTACAAAAAGTCAAGCATAGAAGTTGCGAATTCTAAATTAGGAGAAATTTCAGAAAATTTTTAAAAATTGAATTCGAACCCTTTAAATTTTAGAACTAAAGAAATGTTATACCCATAAGAGAACTATTAAAGATTTTTTCTGCATACATACTTCCAAAATTTTTGTATTTTATGTTAATATTTTACGTTATTTTCTGTTCATTTATCAATAGACATCTGTCATAAAAACTATGGGCATTTATCACATTTTTTCATTAAATATTTTTGATTTGTTTTAAATTTTTTTATATAATAAAGTTATTAAATTTTGGGAGTGAATAAATGAATATAGCAATACTCGGAAGTGGTGGTAGAGAATCTGCCCTTGCCTGGGCTGTTTCAAAGAGTCCAAGATGTAAAAACTTATATATTTTACCGGGAAATGGTGGAACTTCAAAGTATGGAAGAAATGTCCCTATTGAATTAAAACCTCCATTTAAAGATTTACTTGAATTTGTGAAGCTTGCAAATATAGATTTAGTTATAGTTGGTCCAGAAGAGCCCCTTGTTCATGGTGTTACAGACATTCTGGAAAAAGAAAAGGTTAAGGTTTTTGGTCCTTCTTTGAAAGCATCAAGACTTGAAGGTTCAAAAGCATATCTTAAAGATTTCCTTTACCGCTATTCAATTCCTACTGCTAAATTTAATATTTTTAGCAATGCAGAAGAAGCTTTTAATTATGTACAAAAACAAGGAAAACCATTTGTTGTTAAAACTGATGGTCTTGCTGCAGGCAAGGGTGCTATAGTATGTAAAACAGTAGATGAAACACTAAATGCAATAAAAAGAATAATGATAAATAAAGAATTTGGTGAAGCGGGAAATAAAATTGTGCTTGAAGATTTACTTAATGGGGTTGAAGTGAGTGTTTTTATTGTTTCGGATGGAGAAAATTACAAATGGCTTGCTGTTGCTCAGGATCATAAAAGAGTATTTGACAATGACGAAGGACCAAATACTGGAGGTATGGGGGCATTTGCTCCAGTTCCATTTCTTGATCAAAATACAAGATATATTATAGAAGAAAATATTATTAAACCCACAATAAGAGGAATGAAAAGAGACGGATGCCCTTATAAAGGTATTTTATACCTTGGGTTAATGTTGACTTCTTCAGGACCTGCAGTTATAGAATATAATATTAGATTTGGGGATCCAGAAGCACAAGCTGTTTTACCCCTTTTAAAAACCGACTTTCTCGAAATAGTTTTAGCCACTTTAAATGGCAAACTTAATGAATTAAATATTAATTTTTATGCAGGATATTGTAATTGTGTTGTTTTAGCTTCTGGTGGCTATCCTGGAAGTTACAAAAAGGGATATGAAATAACAGGAGATCTTGAAGATAGAAAAGACAGCTTTATTTTTCATTCGGGGACAATATACGAGGATGGAAAGTACTATACTGCTGGTGGAAGAGTTTTATCTGTTGTTGCATTAGGAAATACTTTAAAAGAAGCTATTCTTAATTCATATGAAAGAGTAAATAAAATACATTTTAAAGATATGCATTATAGAAAAGACATCGGTAAAAAAGGTTTAACATTCAGTTGCTAACATCTTATGGAGGGTAATATTATGAAAAAGGTTTTTCTTTTATTATTGTTACTTTATTCCTGTGTTAAGGACACAAAGCCAGTAGTAGTGAAATCTATAACAAATGAAGATTTTGAAAAACTGAAAAAGATCGAAACATATCTAATTGAATACAGAAGTGATTTTAATAAAAAAAGATTATTAGAGGCAAAAGTAGAAATTGATGAATATTTTTCTAATAAAATTCTTAATAAAGAATTCGTCTCAAGATTATGGGGTTTAAAAGGAGAAATAGCTTTCTTAGAAAACAATACAAATGACCTGGATTTAGCAATTAAAAATATTAAAGAAAAAATTCCCCATCTTTATCTTTTAAGAAGCTGGAAAGAAAGTAACAAAACTAAAAAACTAAAAATTTTAGAAGAAGGTGAAAAAGAGTTTGATTATGTTGATTTGAGAATAAAAGTTGAAATTGGGTTATTGTATTTTGAATTGGAAGAATATACAAAGGCTTATACTTTTCTTGAGGAAGCTCTTGAAAAACTTCCGTACTCATATAAAAAGGTATATGGGGAAACAAAGGAAAAAGCTCTTAAACTAAGTAAAACCTCAAAGAATAAAGAGCTTGTTTTACTTGAAAAAGTTAGTTTTAACGATTTTTTAAATTTGATAGTTAAAGAAACTAAATTATTAAACTTTCTAAATATTTCAAAAATTGATAATATTTCCTTAGAAATTTTAAGAAAAGAAAATTTGATCCCTGACAACATTAATCTAAAAGAAAATATAAAGAAAAAGGATCTAATATTTATTCTTTTTAATTTAATGGAAAAGAATAACTTAAATGATGTGGCAAAATTTTATAGAAAATTTCCAGATAAATATAAAGAAAAAAGTCCAGTAAAAGATTTAAGTCCAGAAGATAATTTTTATTATGGTGCAATGTATTTTATTGAGCGAGGAATTATTGAACTACCTGATGGTAAAAATTTATATCCTCTTGAAGAAATTTCGGGGAAAGACGTTATGAATATTATTGAAAAGATAAAGGTTATAAAATAAAACCGATGGACGGACCCCCGTGGGTAAACCGTCCATCAGCGGAGGTGCATCTTATGCATAATATTTTAATTAAAATTATAAAAATGTCAATTTTATGAAAGTTTTAGAATTAAAAAATATCTCATTAAGAAGAGATGAAAGATTTTTACTTCAAGATATTTCTTTTTCAATTGAAAAAGGTGAAAAAGTAATCATAATAGGTAGAAATGGAAGTGGAAAAAGTCTCCTTTTACAATTAATTGCTGGTTATATTTCACCTACTTCTGGAGAATTATACCGTTTTGGAGAGAAACATGGTTTTTCTGATATTAGAGAGATTCGGAAAAGGATAGGTTTTCTTGGAACAAGCATAAAATACTATATGCATGAAAAGGAAATCGTTATAGATGTCGTTGTCAGTGGCAAATATGCTACTATTGGTAAATATGATGAATATACAAAGGATGAATATAAAAAGGCTTTAGAACTACTTGAAATGGTAAGTTGCCTTCATTTAAAGGATAGATATTTTGGTAATCTTTCAGATGGAGAAAAGGAAAGAATACTCATAGCAAGAGCAATGATGAATTCTCCTGAATTATTAATATTTGATGAGCCATGCTCAAACCTTGATATTGCTTCAAGAGAAGCATTTCTCCTTTCTCTTGAAAAGACATTTGATGCACATAGGGATTTATCGGCATTATTTGTTACACATCATACAGAAGAAATCATAGAACCATTTAGCAAAGTGATAATTCTAAAGGATGGCAAAGTATTATATTCTGGAGACAAAAATATAATAAACGAAACAATCATGAGCAAAGCTTTTGATATAGAGGTAAAAATATTTACACAATTAGGCAGAAAATGGACTATTGCAAAATTTTAACTATTTGTTCTTAATTACATCCATTACTGCATGATAACTCTGCTTTTTTTGATACCCTGAAGTAAATAAAAGTGCATCACCCCAACCAGACATAAAGCCTGGAATCCATGAATATTTATCAGTGAAGCCCCAGAAGACAATAGCTGTAACATTTGTATTTGATAGTGCTGTACTTATAACTTCTCTATATGTAGTTGCCTGATTGGCATAAGAAATAGAATTAGCTGGTGTTTGCACTCTTACATCCATTTCTGTAATGTGTAATTCAAGCCCTAAATCAGAAAACCTTTTAAGATTTGAAGCAAAACCATTTTGAAATGGCTTAAAATTAGTATCAATGTGCATTTGAAAACCAACACCATCTATAAGGTTATTAGCTTTAAGATTGCTTACGAGAAGATATGTAGCATCAGATTTAAAATTTTTAGCTTCTATCCCATAATCATTGTAAAAAAGTTTTGCTGTTTGGTTCGCCTGTCTTGCAAGCTTAAAAGCATACTCTACATAGTTACTCCCAAGATTTGTCCACCAGAAAGATTTCCTTAAATGATTATAATATGAAACAGGCTGACTAGAAATATTATCATCAATAGCCTCATTTACAACATCCCAGTAGACTATAACATTAGAGTATCTTTTCATTACAGTAAAAATATGGTTTGATAAAATATTACTTAGAGCTTGTGGATTGTTAACATTTGATGCCCATCCGCTTTGCTGATGCCATAAAAGAGTATGCCCTCTTATTGCCATGTTATTTTGTGTGGCAACCGTTACAATTCTATCTGCTTGATCCCATGAAAAGTTATTTGAAGATGGTTCAAGACTTTCAAACTTCATTTCATTTTCAGCCACAACCATATTAAATTCTCTTACAAATATATTTGAATAGGGTTCGATTTTGTTCATCAAAGGTGTATAGGCAACTGCAGTGCCAATAAAAATCCCCTTTGTTTCAGCTATGCTTCTTAATGTTTCAGTGTTATCATCACTTAAAGCTCCTGAACTTTCGTTAATTGTATTACTACATCCTGTAAAAAATACAAGAATAATAAAAAGTAAAAATTTCATATTTCACCTCCTAACACGCGTTCATTTTATATTAAAATCCGCTAAATGTCCAGAGAAAATTTTTTATTTTCTCATTATTATCAAGAATAATGAAACTGATAATGTTAATATGAAAATAGATAGAATTGCGATGATTGTGATAAGGGCAATCTTTTTATACTCACCGTATATTTTACTTAAAGGAAAAATCTTTTTTCTCTCTTTATGTCTTTTATAGAACAAGTATCCACATATAAATAAAATAAAAAGTATTGAAAAAATAATATATAATGTTTTAAGATTTACTACAAAAAGATAGAGTATAAACCCTGCGATTAATTCTAAAAAAAGAAAAATAGTCATAAAAATAGTGAGTTTTAGCCATTCCATAAATTATCCACCTAATTCTTTTAATAATTTTGCAAAAATATAATTTGCTGTTTTTTCTCTAATTTCTTCTCTATTGCCAGAAAAATTTAGTTTTTCTACTTTTAAAGAAGTCGTGTCTCCAAAACCAACAAAGATTGTTCCTACCGGTTTTTCTTTTGTACCGCCAGTAGGACCTGCTATTCCGCTTACAGAGATTCTGTAGTCAACCCGTGGGAAAAGTTTACTTAAACCCATATCCATATATGTTATTGTCTCCTGGGATACTGCTCCATATTCTTCTATTATCTTTTCTGGTACTTTTAGAATATTTATTTTCACATCGTTATTATAACACACTATTCCACCGTAAAATACTTTTGAAGAACCAGAAATATCGGTAATTCTTTTTGATAGAAGTCCGCCTGTACAGGATTCTGCAAATGCTATTTTCTTATTTTTTTCACTCAATCTGTTTACAAGCTCTTTTTCAAGCGTTTCTTCTATTTCTAAAATTTTATCTTCAATCCCTAAGGCCTTGAGAAAATTTTTGGCAATATTTTGAGCCTTATTTTTATCTTTTGATTCAATGTCAAGTCTAAAAGTGGTTATTCCATGTTTTGCGATTGTCCCAAAAGAATGAATATTATCATTTATTTTACTTTTTATTATTCTATCAAGTTCCGCTTCAGATATGTCAAAACAATGATAATAAAAACTAAAAATTTTCCCTTTTATCTCAATAATATTTTTTAAATGAAGTTTTAACATTTCTTCCCATTCTGTTGGAACACCCGGTAGTAAGACAAAGGTTTTATCTTTTCTTTTTAAATATAACCCGCACGCTGTACCATAAGGATTATCAAGTATAATACTATTTTTAAAAACGTATGCCTGTTTTATATTAGATTTTACAAAAGTTTTTCCTCTCTCTCTGAAAAAGGCTTCAAGCCTTTTTATCAATTTGTCATTTATGTATAATTCTTCTCCAAGGAATGCTGCGAGTCCTTCTTTCGTAATGTCATCTTCTGTTGGACCGAGTCCACCAGATAGTATTATAATATCTGAAGAAAGAGTTAAAAATTCTAATGCCTTTTTAATTTCTTCAATTTTATCTCTTACGATTAACTTTTTCTCAAGTTGTAGTCCATTTTCCATTAAAAGTCTGGAAAGAAAAAGGCTATTTTTTTCACAAACATTTTCTAAAAGTTCATTTCCTATTGCAAGCATGGAAATATTCATAAAAACCTTCCTTCTTTATCATAAAACAAATATTTTTCAAAGTCAAAAAATCTGATAAATTGCTTTTAACTAAACTTTTCATTATAATTTAAAGAGAAACTTTTTAAAGGTGGTTAGATGGTTGAACTTGTTTCACCAGCAGGAAATTATGAAAAGATGGTTTTTGCATTTCATTATGGTGCTGATGCAGTATATGGTGGGTATAAAAATTTTTCTTTAAGAGAAGGTGCTGATAATTTTTCACTTGAAGAATTAGAAAAAGCTATTAACTATGCACACGAAAAAAAGAAGAAATTCTTTCTTACTGCAAATATATTTTTTCATGAAAAGGATATAATTGCATTTAAGGAAAAGATAAAAGAAATTTCAAAACTTGGAATAGATGGTATAATTGTGTCTGATCCAGGAGTATTGTTTTTTTTAAGAGAAAAATATCCAGAGATTCCTATCCATATTAGCACACAGGCAAACACCCTGAATAGTGAAACAGCAAGATTTTATGAAAAACTTGGGGTAAAAAGAATTGTGCTTGCAAGAGAACTGAATTTAAATGAAATAAAAGAGATAAGAGATAAAACATCGCTTGAACTCGAAACTTTTGTCCATGGGGCTTTTTGCATTGCTTATTCTGGAAGATGTTTACTCTCAAATTATTTTACAAACCCTTCAATTTATAAACCAGGTAAAAAACCAGAAACAATGAAAGTAGAAAAAACAAGGGACGCAAATCAAGGAGATTGTTCTCAATCGTGTAGATGGAGTTATTATCTTGTTGAAACCAATAGAAAAGATGATTTTTTGCCAATAACGCTTGAAGAAAATAATGCAACCACCATACTGAGTTCTAAAGATTTGAATCTTGCACCTTTTATGAAGGAGCTTATTGAAGCTGGCATAAATGCTTTTAAAATTGAAGGTAGAATGAAGAGTATCTATTATGTTGCCAATACCGCAAGGGTTTATAGAAGGATAATAGATGATGTTTTAAGTGGTAAAGATACTCCTTTAACTATACTTGAAGAACTTGAAAGGATAAGCCATAGAGAGTATTTTACTGGATTCTACTTTGAGGAAAACAGATATGCTCACACTACACTTCATGGATATATAAGAGGAGCGACCTTTTTAGGTTATGTAATAAAATTGTTAGGAGATAGAAGGTATATGGTTAAGGCTGCCAATCAAATCAAAAAGAATGAAAAAATAGAAATAATATTTCCAGATAGAAATGAAGAACTTAAAAACTATAGATTTTATGATACTGAAATGAAAGAAAAACAAGTTGTTCAACCTGATGAAGATTTTATCCTTCAATGTGATAATGAATTAAACGAATTTTCAATTTTGAGGAAGTGAATAATTCCTTTCTCCAAAAATAATTCTGCCAAGTCTAAGGATTGTCGCTCCTTCTTCTATAGCTATTTCAAAATCTTCACTCATTCCCATTGAAAGGTGTAAAAAATCTCTCCTGTATATTTCTCTTGCTTTTTCCCTTATCTCGTAAAGTTTCCTGAAAGCCTTTCGTATTTCTCTTTCGTCATCTGTATTAGGTCCTATGGTCATAAATCCCTTTATTTCTATATTGTTCAATTCTAAAATTTTTCCTGTGATTTCTACTACTTCTTCTGGTTTAATGCCAAATTTTGATTCTTCACCGGATGTATTTACTTCTATTAAAATATCTAATTTTTTTGACAATCTTTTATTTATTCTTTCAGCTAGTTCAAATGAATCAATAGATTGAATTACATCAAAAAGCTCAATAGCTTTATTTACTTTATTACTTTGAAGATGACCAAGCAAATGTTTTTTAAAATTGAGGTCTTTTAATTCAAGGAATTTTTTTTCTGCTTCCTGAACCTTATTTTCCCCAATATTTTCTATTCCTGCATTTATTACCTTTATGACATCAGTAGAAGGAAAAGTTTTTGAGACTGCTACTATTTCGATAGGATAAGAAATACCAAGTTTTAATTTTTTATTTTCAACAACTTCAAGTATATATTTAACTCTTTCTTCGATTGTTTTTGTCATAGTTTTAGAATAAAAAGGGCTGGAAAAACCAGCCCTTAAATTTATTTATCTTTGCTAATCATGTAGTTAAGAAGATCAACCACTCTATTTGAATAACCCCATTCGTTATCATACCAGGAAACAATCTTAAAGAATCTCTTTTCCCCTTTCAGGTTGTTCTGAAGTGTTGCAAGAGAATCATAGATAGAAGATCTATTGTCATGTATGAAGTCTGTTGAAACTAATTCTTCATTGCAATATCCAAGAATTCCTTTTAGATATGTTTCAGAAGCCTTCTTCATAAGACTATCGATTTCTTCAATTGATGTATCCTTTGTTGTTCTGAATGTCAAATCTACTACTGAAACATCTGCTACTGGAACTCTGAAAGCCATACCAGTAAGTTTTCCTTTTACAGCTGGTAAAACTTCTCCTACTGCTTTTGCTGCTCCAGTTGTTGAAGGGATAACATTTATTGCTGCAGCTCTACCACCTCTCCAGTCTTTCTTAGAAGGACCATCAACAACCTTTTGTGTAGCGGTATAAGCGTGAATTGTAGTCATAAGACCAGTTTCAATTCCAATACCTTCTTTCAAAAGAACGTGAACTACAGGAGCAAGACAGTTTGTTGTACAGCTTGCATTAGATACGATATTGTGTTTTGCAGGATCATATTCTTCATGGTTTACACCAACAACCAATGTCTTAACATCACCTTTTGCTGGAGCACTGATAATAACCTTCTTTGCACCTGCTTCAATGTGACCTTTAGCCTTTTCAGAATCTGTAAAAAGACCTGTTGATTCTATAACGTACTCAACACCTAAATCCTTCCATGGAAGTTCATTTAGATTCTTTTGAGCCTGTAAGCACTTAACTTTATGACCATTTACAACAAGAATATCAGCTTCTTCCTTTGAAGGATCGCTTTTTTCTGTTGATACAGTATGCTTGAACTTTCCATGAACAGAATCATACTTTAACTGATAAGCAAAGTAATCAGCATCTGTTGAAACATCAACAACAGCAACAACATCAAGTTTAGAACCAAGTAAACCCTGATCGCACAATGCCTGAAAAACAAGTCTTCCAATTCTTCCAAAACCGTTAATTGCAACCTTAACAGCCATCTATTTCCTCCTCTTTAAAAATTAAAATCTCAATTAATGTATCATTTACACATCAATAAGAAAATACATTTTATTATAAGATAATAAGTAAAATTTCACAAGAAATTTTAAAGTTTTATTGTTAAAAAACAGGAAATTATTGATAAAGGGAAAAAGTGTGTCAATTATAAGTAGAAAGTTCATAAAGTTATGTTTAACTAACTATTCCTCCACCTTTGGATTTTGCTGTGTCAGTTGAAAGTTATAAAGTTTGTAAAGTTCATAAAGTTTGATTTAAGTGAAAGTCTTTTGTTTTACTCTTCTTTATGCCTTAAATTTAAGGTAGATGAATTAGAATAGAGCTTTCTGTTTAACCCAAGTTTTTTTATTTTATTTTTTCTTTCATTCAGTCCCTCTGTTGCCTGTTGACTTAGACAACAAAAAAGGAAGGATTATCCTTATTTTTGCGAGTCAGCCTCTCTTTAACTCAAAACAAATCTTAAAATAAAATTTAATTATTTATTTTAATTATGTTAGCATTATTAATAATTTTGTTTAAAAATATTTTAAAATTTATTGTCAAAGAAGAAATTTAATATTGCAATATTCTAAAAAAGAATTTAAAATAATAGCGGGAAAAATTTTGTTTGGAGGTAAATATATATGTCAAAAAAGAAAATGGTTTATTTCTTCGGAGGTGGTAAAGCCGACGGAGATGGGACAATGAAAGAGCTTCTCGGAGGAAAAGGGGCTGGTCTTGCTGAAATGACTTCCATTGGGCTACCTGTTCCTGCTGGTTTTACTATAACAACAGAAGTTTGTGACCTCTATTATAAGAACAATAAGCAATATCCTGCTGGCTTAAAAGAAGAAGTCGAAGAAAATTTAAAGAAGCTTGAAAAATTAGTTGGAAAGAGACTTGGCGATCCTTCCGATCCACTTCTTGTTTCTGTGAGATCTGGTGCACCAGTATCCATGCCAGGTATGATGGAAACAATACTTAATCTTGGTTTAAATGATCAGTCTGTTGAAGGATTGGTAAAGAAGACAAATAATGAAAGGTTTGCTTATGATGCTTACAGAAGATTCATTATGATGTATGGTTCAACTGCAAGGGGAATTGATAGAGAAAAATTTGATCATATTTTTGACAAAATTAAAGAAGAAAAAACAAGAAAGAGACTTAATATCCCTTCAGATAAAAAGGTAAATGACACTGATGTTAATGCTGAAGAGTTAAAGGAAGTATGTAAGTTATTTAAAGAATTATACAAGAAAGAACTTGGTGAAGATTTTCCTCAGGATCCACAGGTTCAACTCTGGGGAGCAATTGCTGCAGTATTCAATAGCTGGATGGCTGAAAAGGCTGTAACATACAGAAGAGTAGAAAATTTAAAGGGAATAATTGGAACTGCTGTAAATGTTGTTCAGATGGTTTTCGGAAATATGGGAGAGACTTCCGGTACTGGAGTATGTTTTACAAGAGACCCTAACACTGGAGAAAATATATTCTATGGAGATTATCTTGTTAATGCTCAGGGAGAAGATGTTGTTGCTGGTATAAGAACTCCGATGAAACTTATAGAACTTAAAGAAAGAGATCCAAAAGTTTATGCACAGCTTGAAGAAGTTAGAAAAATACTTGAAAAGCATTATAAGGAAATGCAGGATCTTGAATTCACTGTAGAAGAAGGAAAACTCTATATGCTTCAGTGTAGAACTGGAAAGAGATCTCCAATTGCTGCTTTTAAAATCGCTACAGACATGGTTGAAGAAGGTCTTATTACAAAAGAAATGGCAATTTTAAGAATAAAAGATAAAGATATCGAAGGAGTTTTCTATCCTATAATTGACCCTTCTCAAAAGGATGAAATGAAGAAAAGATTCCTTGTTCAGGGTATTGATGCTGTGCCAGGTGCAGCAAGTGGAAAGGTTGTATTTACAGCTAAAGATGCTGAAGAATGGGCAGCAAAAGGAGAAAAGGTAATCCTTGTTAGAAAAGAAACCAGCCCTGAAGACGTAGGTGGTATGCATGCAGCACAGGGTATTTTAACAGCTACTGGTGGAAAAACTTCTCACGCAGCAGTTGTTGCAAGAGGTTGGGGAAAGTGTTGTATTGTTGGTTGTGAAAAGATAGAAATAGATTATGAAAAGAAACTCTTTAAAGTTGGCGATAAAGTTGTTAAAGAGGGTGATGAAATAACTCTAAATGGTTCAACTGGAGAGGTTTTTGCTGGAGCACTTAAACTTATCACTCCAGAATTACCAGAAAGCTATTACAAAATTATGAAATGGGCAGATGAGATTAGAAAGTTGAAAGTTAGAACAAATGCTGATACTCCTTATGATGCAGAAAATGCCAGAAAGCTTGGAGCAGAAGGTATAGGTCTCTGTAGAACAGAACACATGTTCTTTGACACTGAGGAAAGGAGACTTGCTATTCAGGAAATGATTGTTGCAGATACAGTTGAACAGAGAAAGAAAGCTCTTGCAAAATTACTTCCATTCCAGAAAGAAGATTTTAAGGGTATATTTAAAGCAATGGATGGACTCCCTGTTACAATAAGGCTTATTGACCCACCTTTACATGAATTTGTTCCACATGAAGAAGAAGCACAGAAGCATCTTGCTCAAAAGATAGGTGTTCCATTTGAAAAGGTTAAACATAGAGTAGAACAGCTTAAAGAAGCTAACCCTATGCTTGGTCATAGAGGTTGTAGACTTGCTATAACCTACCCTGAAATACTTGAAATGCAGGTTACAGCTATTATTGAAGCTGCATGTGAATGTACAAAAGAAGGTGTAAAAGTTTCACCAGAAATTATGATTCCATTGATTATTGATCAAAAAGAATTAAAGATTCTCGAAACAAAAACAAGAGAAGTGGCAGAGTCAGTAATCCAGAAAACTGGCGTAAAAGTAAACTATATGGTTGGTACTATGATAGAAGTTCCAAGAGCAGCTTTACTCGCTGATAAGATTGCTGAAGTTGCTGAATTTTTCTCATTTGGTACAAATGACCTAACTCAGATGACTCTTGGTATGTCAAGAGATGATGCTGGAAGATTTTTACCAGATTATGTTGATGAAAAGAAGACCGGTATATTTAAAGATGACCCATTCCAGTCACTTGACCAGGAAGGTGTTGGAATGCTTGTAAAATGGGCAATTGAGAAAGGAAGAAGCACAAGACCTGACTTAAAAGTTGGTATCTGTGGTGAACATGGTGGAGAACTGAAGTCTGTAAAATTCTGCCATAGAGTAGGAATGAACTATGTATCCTGTTCACCTTTCAGAGTTCCAATAGCAAGACTTGCAGCAGCTCAGGCTGTCATCGAAGAAAAAAATAAGAAATAAATAGTATTTTGGGCTGTCTTTTGACAGCCCAAAAATTTTTTCTTTAACATTTTGTTATAAAATATTGTCAAAAAAGAAGAGATAAGTTATAATTTTAAAAGTATGAAAATGTCTTTTTTCAGGAGTGAAAAATGAGGGGCTATGAAGAGTTTGATCAACTCTCAGAAGAAGAACTCTGGGATAGATATTCAAAGACTAAAGATCAAAAGATAAGAAATTATTTTATTGAAAAATATGCTCCTCTTGTGAAATATGTAGCAGGACGTGTTGCAATGAATGTGCCTAATAATGTTGACTTTAACGATCTTGTTAGTTATGGAGTTTTAGGGCTTATAGATGCTATAGATAAGTTTGATCCAAAAAGAGAAATAAAGTTTAAAACTTATGCTGTTACAAGGATAAGGGGTTCAATTTTTGATCAGTTAAGAGCTATAGACTGGCTTCCTCGTTCAGTAAGACAAAAGGCGAAAGAAATAGAAAAGGCAATTTCTGACCTTGAAGGTAAACTTGGACGCTCTCCTACAGATGAAGAAATAGCAGAATATATGTGTCTTGATATTCAAGAATTTCATAATTTGCTTCTAAGAGTAAGCGGAAATGCCCTTGTCTCAATGGATGACAACTGGTTTTTAAATGATGGCAGTGATAATGCTCCTCTATCAATAGAAGAAACTCTTGAAAGTCCAGATACTTATAATCCCGATATTGCAGCAGAAAAAGAAGAAATTAAAAAGATAATTGCTAAAACTCTTATGGAATTACCAGAAAGAGAAAAGCAGGTCTTAATTTTGTATTATTACGAAGGCTTGACCTTGAAAGAAATAGGTGCTATATTAAATGTTACAGAATCAAGAGTGTCTCAACTCCATACCAAAGCTATAATGATTCTAAGAGTTAAGCTTGAAAAGATAAAAAATAGCTTCTTAAAATAAATTTTAAAGGAGAATTTTTATGAACATAAGCTATACTGCAAGAAATGTAGAAATTAAAGAGGAAATGAAAGAATATTTTGAAAAGAAAATGAAAAAAGTTAAATTTTATTTTAATCATATTTTAAATATTAACGTGGTTATCTCTTTTGAAAGAGGTAACTACAATATAGAAGTAAAAATTCCAGCAGATCATACCTTTTTCTTCGCTGAATCGTCTTCTTCAGCATGGCAGGAAGCTATCGATGATGTGTCTGACAAGATAGAAAAGGAGATAAAGAAAAGAAAGGATAAAATTACCGAACATCATAACGGCTCGTCTAAAGAGTAAGTGGAGAAAATATGGAAGATGGTTTTTCTCTCCAGAAAATAAGTGTAAGAGATTTGATTGAGAAAACAAAATCAAATGGAGAACATTTTGAATTGGAGGTTGTTGCTGGAGAGGACGGACTTGATAGAGAGATTTTATCTGAAGAGATAAATAGACCGGGACTTGCTCTTGCAGATTTTTTTGAACATTTTGCCCATGAAAGAATACAGATTCTTGGAAGAGGAGAAGTTTCTTATCTCTGGAAGATAGCGAATGAATCAAAGATAGAGTTACTCGAAAAATTTTTTAGTTATCAAATACCGGTATGTATTGTTACTTATGGGCTTGAATTGCCTGAGATTGTTATAAAAATTGCAGATAAATATAAAGTCCCTCTTCTTAGAACTCAAAAAAACACAAAAGAATTTATTTCTTTACTTACAGCTTTTTTATCTGATTATTTCTCACCATTTGTCATAATGCACGGGGATTTTGTTTCTATTTATAATATTGGTGTTTTGATAACCGGGAAAAGCGGGATTGGAAAAAGTGAAGCTGTCTTAGGATTAATAGAAAGAGGACATAGATTTATAACCGATGATCTTGTAAAAATAAAAAAAGTAAGGAAAGCTAAGGGCTTTGATTTAATTGGAGAACCAGCAGCAAACTATGGCCCATTTCTTGAGATAAGAGGTATCGGTATCATAAATGTTTCTCAATATTTTGGAGAAGGAAAAATCCTAAAATCTGAAAGAGTGGATTTAATAGTTAATCTTCATGAATGGGATGTAGGATATGATTATGACAGACTCGGTATTGAAGAAAAATATGAAGATATACTTGGAATCAGTGTCCCTAAAAAGGAAATTCCCGTTAGCCCTGGGAGAAATATTGTTCTTTTAATTGAAGTTGCAGCATATAGAGAAATAATGCTCAGGCTTGGTTACAATTCTGCGAAAGAATTAAATTCTAAAATAAAAGAATTGTTAAAAAAAAGCGAAAATATTATTAAATAACTTGTATGTTTTTGAAAAATATTTTAAAATATTTAATACGATTGAGGTTTTTAAATGAAAGAAATAAATGTTACAATACAAAATGAATATGGACTTCACGCAAGACCTTCTTCTTTGCTTGCTACATTAGCAAGTAATTTTAAAAGTGATATAAAGATAATTAAAGATGGTGTTGAAGTAAACTGTAAGAGTATTATGAATCTTCTTCTTCTTGCTGCTGGCAAAGGTACAGTGCTTAAAATTGTAGCTGATGGTGAAGATGAAGAGGAAGCCTTAAAAGCTATAAGAGAGCTTATCGAGGTGTCAAAGTTTGACGAAGACTGAGGGATATAAAAAAAGGGAAATTTTTTTACTCAGCGTAGCATTTCTAATTTTTTCTGGTCTGTCTTCTTTTTTTTCATATCAATGGCTTGTTTCAATTGAAGCAAATTTAACTATAAAAATGATAGTTCCTTTTGTCTTTTTCATATTTAGTGGGCTTGGTGTTATTCTTTTATATAATTTGTTAAGATTATATCTTTATAAAAGCAAAGGAATAAAGGGATATAAGCTAAGAGCTAAAATAACAGTGTATTTTATCCTTACTATTTTTATCTCTATTCTTGTTTTTTCAGGATTAATGTTTTATTTAATATTTCTTTTAGAATCAACTTTCATTGAAGAAGAGAGAAAAATATCAAATAATCTTTTAAGTGATTATAAAATTATGTTTGACCATTATCAAAAACATTTTGAAGAAAATCTTTTAGCCAGAACTAATAATATTAATAGTTTTCCAATAGCTTTAAAAGTAAGAAAGGATGCATTAATTCTTGAAAAAAATCTCACATCTTTTGAAATTCCTAAGGAGTTTTCAAATTTTAATGCAAAAAGTTTTTTTTACTCAATGGAAGGAAAAGTTTTTTATAGTGAACAGATTAAAGGTGTGGCATTTGTTTCTCAAAAAAATTACTATTATGGAGAGGAAATTCCTTTACCACTTGACAGTGCTATACCAGCTATGAGAAAAAATGAAAATCAACTGGAAAAGATAAAAAAACTCAGAGGGTTAATTTTCCCTGTTTCGCTTATTTCTGTGCTTATCCTTTCAATCCCCATATTATTTGCTGCATTTTATGTAGGGCTTAGAGCGGCTAAGAATATTACCACACCTGTTGAAAAATTACTAAAAGGAACCCTCTATCTATCAAAAAATCTTAATTATAGGGTTAATGTGAATTCAAAAGATGAACTTGAAGATTTAGCAAACAATTTTAATCGAATGGCAGATGATTTAAAGAACGCCTATCAGAGAATAAAAAGGATTGAAAGGATGGAGGCGTGGCAGGAAGTAGCAAAGAAACTTGCTCACGAGATAAAAAATCCATTAACCCCTATTAAATTGTCTGCCGAGAGGCTTTTATTATCTTATAGTAAAAATATGGAAAATTTTGATAAAATTTTAAATAACACTTTGAATACTATAATAGAAGAAACAAAAAGAATAGAAAATCTTGTAAATGAGTTTTCACAATTTGTTAGACTTCCACCAGTAAACATTCAGAGAAATGATATTATCTCTGTCATTATTGAAGTCAGGGACTTTTTTAGCAGTGCTTATCAGAACATTTCTTTTGAGATTATAAATGAGTTTAATGAATTTATAGTTGAATTTGATAGAGAAAAAATAAAACAGGTGCTATTTAATATTGTCAAAAATGCAGTTGAATCAACACTTGAAAATTCAAAAGAAAAAAGGATAATAATTTCTACTGAAAAAAGGGAAAGATATTTTAGAATAAGTGTAAAAGATTTTGGCGAAGGTATAAAACCAGAACAGGAAGATAATATTTTTAAACCTTATTTTACAACAAAAAGTCAGGGTAGCGGTATTGGATTAGCACTTTCCGAACGTATTATATCTGAACATAATGGTGAAATAGATTTTTATAATGATGGAAATGGGGTTGTTTTTTATTTTGAGCTACCAATTGGTGAGGTGAAAGATGAAGGGTAAAATTCTTGTAGTTGATGATGAATTAAACATTAGAAATATAATTTCTGAAATTCTTACCGATGAAGGCTATGAGGTTATTCTGGCAGAAAATGCAAAAGAGGCAGAAAAAAACTTTTACTATCAGAATATTGATGTTGTTTTTCTTGATGTTATGTTACCGGACAAAAGTGGAATGGAAGTTTTAAAATCTATTCACGAAGATTTCCCCATTATTCCAATTATAGTTATTTCAGGGCATGGCGATATAAGAATGGCAGTTGAAGCAATGAAACTTGGTGCATTCGATTTCATTGAAAAGCCACTTTCTACAGAGAGAATTTTAACGAGTATAAAAAATGCACTCAAAATTAAAGAACTGCAGATTGAAAACTTGAATCTCAGAGCAAAGGTTTCTGAAATTAAATTTGTGGGTAAAAGTAAAATCATAAAAGATATTCTATCTTCTCTTGATAGAATAGCTTCTTCTGATGCAAGTGTATTAATTACTGGTGAAAATGGCACAGGAAAAGAATTGATAGCAAGGATAATTCATAATAAGAGCAATAGAAGAAATTATCCTTTTGTTGGCATTAACTGTGCCGCTATTCCGGAGACTTTGATAGAATCTGAACTTTTCGGTTATGAAAAAGGAGCTTTTACAGGTGCTCACAAGCAGAAAAAAGGCAAAATAGAAATGGCTAACAGGGGAACATTGTTTCTTGATGAAGTCGGTGATTTAAGCCTTCCTGCACAGGCGAAACTTCTTAGAGTTATTCAAGAAAGGCAATTTGAAAGGGTTGGGGGTAACACTCAATTATCTGTAGATGTAAGAATAATTTCTGCTACTAATAAAGACTTAATATCTGAAATAAAAAAGGGAAATTTTAGAGAAGATCTCTACTACAGGCTCAATGTGTTACCTATCAATCTTCCTCCTTTAAGAGATAGAAAAGAGGATATAGACGAACTTGTAAGATATTTTGTTGAAGATTATAACACAAGGAATAATAAGTCTTATACCTTCAGTGAAGAAGCAATAAAAATGATGAGACAGTTTAACTGGCCCGGAAATGTTAGAGAATTAAAAAACTTTGTAGAAAGGGTTTTAATACTTTCCAATAAAGAAAATATTTTGAAAGAGGACCTGATAAAGTTTTCTTCAAATATTACAGAAGAAAGAGAAAGTAAGTATGAAAATCTTTCATTAAAGGATGCAAAGATTGAATTTGAGAAAGAATTGATTCTTGAAAGATTAAAAAAGTTTAACAATAATATCTCAAAGACTGCTGAATCATTAGATATTGATAGAAGTTATCTCCATAAAAAATTAAAAGAATATAATATTGAATATTAGAAAGAGAATTTTGGTAGAGATGTGTATGGTTTTACAGGATTGTTAATAATAAAACCCTCTCCGCCAAGATACTTTGCTTCTTTCCCATTTATGTAAAAATATACGCCTTTTATATTTTCAAATTGGGTCGCCGTGTAAACAACCTGATAAATTTGAATATTATATCCTTTTGCTCCATAGGAGTTATATTCAAATTCTTCACTAAAGTCTATATAAACATATGAATTTTTAATCCATACGTTATTTACTTTTGTGTTTAAAGGAATAAGATTTAGATAATTTTCGTTTCTAAAGTCTATTAAAGCCTTTAGAGTGTCTTTAAGAGGAGTAGCGGTTTTATTTATTTCAATTTCAAATGGAACAAGAGATATAAATTTATCTCCCATTTTTGCTACATATAACTTTACTTTAAGGGTTGAATTTTCCTTTTTAGCTGATTCAGATTTAGCCGATTCAGAAGAGGAAGAAGAAATTTTTACTTTTACTGAAGTTGAAGAAGAGGAGGAGGATTTTTTAATTATATTATCATTTTTTTGATTTTCAATAAAGCTTGTTATATTCCCCTTATTTAGATATAGAATATAAGCTCCAAGGACAAAAATGACCAGCCATAAAATAGGGACAAGTTTACTTTTCTTTCTCTTTCTTTTTGCCATATTTTATACACTTAGTGTTTCTTCTTCTTTTTTCATAAGAAGATCAAAAAGCTCCTTTGAATCTTTTACATCTTTAATTACTTCAGAAATATTTGTTTTTTCATAAATTTCAGCTATTATTCTCAAAATTTCAAGTTGTTCATGAGGACTATAGTCATCTGATGTTATTGCGGAGAAGAAAAGATTTGATGGTTTTTTGTCATAAGCTTCAAAATCCTTCCCTGATGGATAATATACAACACAGACATGCATCCCTTTGACTTTAGGTGTTCTTCCATGGGGAACTGCAAGACCTTTACCAAGTCCTGTTGAACCTTTTCTTTCTCTCTCCATTAAGGCTTTAAAGATTTCTTTTCTGTCTTCAAGGTGATGTTTTTCTGCAAGCACCCCTGCTACTTCATTAAGTATATCTTCCTTAGTTTTTGCTCCATTACTGATTATTTTTACATACTCTGGTTTCAAAAATTCCTTTAATCTCATTGTTTTGAACCTCCATAAAAACTACATAGATGATAAATTATAATTAATTTTTTATCAAATTACAAATTTTTTTTATTTTAATAGAAATATTTTTATTAGCTTAAAATATAGTAATTGTTGTTTTAATCTAATACACCGGATAGGGCATTTTTTATTTTCTGATTTTTTTCAATATTATATAATTCTGAAAGGACTTCTCTTGTTTTATGAGAGATCTTTCTTCTTTTTATTTCTTCTATTATAAATAATTTTATTTCTTCATTCAAATTGAAATAAAGCAGTCTAAGTAGATCTCTAATAGCATAAAATTTTCTTTTTTCAAATATCATCATAACTGCATGTTTCTGGACGTAAATATTATTCGAAAACATAATCCTATCTAAAAGCTCCTCGATGCTTATTTTTTCTACATCTCTGTCTTTAAATAACCCAAAAACCTTTTTTGAAAAAAATTTTTCAATTGATATTGTGAGATTCATTAATTCTTTGAATCTAAAATGGTTAAGAAAATTAACCTTTTCTTTCTTTTTTAAAGATTCATCATAGGCTTTTCTCTTTTCTTCATCTGATAGGATTGAATATGCTACGGTAATTTCCTCAAATATTTTTGAATAATCTTTGCCTTTCTGTTTGCCGATATCTGGATGAAATTTTTTAGCAAGCTCTCTAAAAGCTTTTCTTATAGTTTTTTTATCTGCCTTTTCATCAACACCAAGAATATCATAGTATGTTTTCATATTACCTCTTCGAGTTTATATTCTTCAACTCCTATTTCACTAAAGATAAACTCAAGTCTATCAATCTGTTTTCTTAATTCATCAATGCTTAGTTCTTCTTCATTTTTATTTATTGCACTCATTATCTCTGTTAATTCTTCTTTAAAAAGAGTGTTATATGTGGATGGAGGAAGTGAATTTTTTATTCTTTCAATCAAGTTAAAAGAATAAGTTTTAAGTTTCATTATTTCAAAGAGATTTTTCTTCTTTTCTGTTTCTTTGATAGATATAATATTTTCTTTCAATGTTTCAACCTCTTCTCTTGAAAGGAGAGATTCATTTTTTATAGAAATAGCTTGAGATTTCTTTGTGTCAATATCAATAGCACTTACATTAAGTATGCCATTTACATCAATTTCAAATAGTACTTCTATCCTCGGTATTCCTTTTTTTGCTTCTCTTATACCTTCAAGTGTAAACTTTCCAAGAGAAGTATTATTTTTAGCATACATGCTTTCACCCTGCAATATGTGAATCTCTACAGTCTTTTGATAATCTACAACAGTAGTAAAAACCCTTTTTGCACTTGTCGGGATGGGTGAATTTCTTTCTATAATCGGAACAAAATAACCGTTTTCTACTTCTATACCTAAGGATAATGGTATAACATCTATAAGTACAAGACCACTTTTTTCACCCTGAACTATTCCAGCCTGCAATGCTGCTCCTTTTGCAACCGCATATTCTGGCTCTATAGAAGTATCGACTTCTTTATGAAAGTATTCAGAAACCTTTTTTCTTATGAATGGAATTTTAGAGGAACCGCCCACCATTATAATTCTATCAATATTTCCTGGCTCTAAGGATGCTTCTTCTAAGGCACTTTTGCATATTTGCAAAGTTTTATCTACATATTTTTCTATTAAACTTTCAAATTCTTTTCTTGTAAGTTCAAATTCTAAATTTTTAGGTCCATTTTCATCTGCTGTGATGAAAGGAATTTTTATTTCTACTTTTTCTTTTGATGATAATTCTATTTTAGCTTTTTCAATAGCTTCACTTAATTTTGCCATTGCAAGTGGATCCATTGTTAGGTCAATGTTTGTATCGTTTTTGAAATTTTTAACTATAAGTTCAAGAATTACCCTGTTAAAATCTTCTCCTCCAAGCTCGTTATCCCCACAAGTTGAAATGACTTCAAAAACTCCATCAGAAACACATAATATTGAAACATCAAAAGTTCCTCCACCTATATCATATACAACAATATTTTCTTCTTTATCCCCTTTAATTCCATATGCTAAAGCAGCAGCTGTAGGTTCATTTATAATTCTAATTACATTAAGTCCGGCAAGTTCAGCCGCTATTCTTGTAGCTTGTCTTTGATTATCGTTAAAATAAGCCGGTACTGTTATTACTACATCGGTAATCTTTTCTGATAGATAGTCTTCAGCCACGTTTTTTATATGTTTTAGAATGAATGATGATATTTCTTCTGGCGAATAGTTTTTATCATTTACTTTTATCTTCTTGCCCTTTCCAATTTTTCTTTTTATTCTTCTTATAATGTTTTGTGGATACTTTAATTCGTGTTTTAATGCCTCATGCCCCACATATAGTCCCTCATCAGTTATTAATACAACTGATGGGATACTTTTTCTCCCTTCTTTATCCGGAATAACAACAGGTTCTCCATTTTTTATAAAAGCTACAGAAGAATATGTGGTACCAAGGTCTATACCTACTATTGCCATAAATACTCCTTTAAAAAGTTTGCTTATTTATTTTTTCGGAATAAAATCTATTCAATGTAGAATTTTAATGATTTGATATTTATGATTTTTTTAGAAACTATTGACAAATATTTTCTTTAAATTAAAATAAAAAATAATAAAAAAGGGGGTAAACATGTCAGTTAAAAAAATTTCTAGTGGGTGTGAGGGATTAGATAATCTCTTAAGAGGTGGTTATCCCGAAGGTGGAATATGTCTTATAGAGGGAATGCCGGGTAGTGGAAAAACAACCTTAGGCTTACAATTTCTTCAACAGGGACTGAAAAATGGAGAGAAAGTTTTATTTATTTCTCTTGAAGAACCAGAAGATCAAATAAGAAAATACTTTCCCAAGCTTTATTCCCCTTCTATAAAATTTGTTGATGTGAGTCCCTCTTCATCATTTTTTATAGAAAATAAAATTTATGATGTATTTACTCCTGCAGATATAGAAAGAGATCCTTTAACAAAAAGGCTTTATAAAGAAATAGATGACTACAAACCTTCTCGTATCTTGATAGATTCTATAACACAATTTCGTTTCTTAGCAAATAATCCTTATCAGTTTTTAAGATATATGATTTCATTTTTCACATTTTTAAGAGAGAGAAATATTACTACACTATTTACATCCGAACCCGATAGTTCTAAACACGATATTATTGATGTGCGATATAATGTTGATTGTGTTATAACACTTTGTAAGACAGGTGAAAATTCATATCTGGAAGTACTTAAAGATCGTTCATCAAATTATAGAGTAGGAAATTATGATTACTATATAAAAGAAAATGGTATTGTAGTATGTGCCATTCCTGAAATTGAAATGGTAGATAGATTGCCATATATAAAGGAAGGCATTGAAGATACCTTTTCTTCTGGAATACCAAATATTGATAAAATGCTTGGAGGAGGGTTCAATTTTGGTTCTGTTACCCTTATAACTGGACCATCAGGAGTAGGAAAAACTACTTTTCTTATGCAGTTTCTTAAAGAATTGGCTCTTTTAGATCATCGTATTTTTTATTATACCTTTGATGAAAAAATTGAGAATATTATTGTTCGGTGTGCTTCAGTTAATATTGCTATAGAACCAATCATAAAACAAAAGAGAATTTTTATGTATGAATTTTTTGAAGAAAATTTTTCTTCAATGAATCTAATATTTGAAACATTAAATATGATTGAAAAAAATAAAATAGATATTTTAGTTATTGATACTGTAAATACATTTATTGAATATTATGGAAAGGAAAAAACAATTCGCCCTCTTATGAAACTTTGTAAACTTTTGATAAAGATGGGAGTAACAGTTTTCCTGGTACATGAAGATTCAAAGGTTGTTTCCACTGAATTTCAAGCCACACAGTATAATCTTAGTAATATAACAGATAACATACTCTTTTTAAGATATATTGAGGTTAATGGTTCTATTAAGAGGGCAATAGGTGTTCTTAAAAAAAGATTTGGTAATTTTGAATCAACAATGAGAGAATTTGTAATTACAGAATATGGAATAAATGTTGAGAAACCACTTGAAAATCTTTCTGGGATTTTAACTGGTACTCCCGTGGTAAAAAATGTTGAAGGAAGTTAATTCTTATGAGTAAAAAGCCTATTATAGCTTTTATGCTCTCTAACAAGCAGGATGAAATTTTTGTTGAAGATTTTATTAAGAAAGCTGGATATCAAGCTGAAAAAATGAAAGATTGTAATGGGTTAACTCAGGATATTGATTTAATAGTTTTAGACGGAGTGTGTTTTTCAAAATTTGAAATAGCTCTAAGGAAATGGAAGGAAAAGACTCCATATTTTATACCTATCTTACTTCTTACTACAAATGAATATCTAAATTTTATTACTGATAATTTGTTTGTTATAATTGATCAAATCTTATTTTTGCCTGTTGAGAAGATAGAGCTTGATGCAACTATAAAAGTACTACTACGAGCTCATAATTATGCTATTTTATTATGGGAAAAAAATAGACAATTATTAAACTTCATGGAGAATATTTTTAATCTTTTATATGAATATTTTCAAATATCCTCTTTTAGATGGGATGTCAAAAATAATCTTTTTTATTTCTCTAAAAATTTTTTTAACATTTTCCCAGAAGGTATAAATTCAGTTGAAGATTTTAAATCATTTTTTCATATTGAAGATTGGCCATTAGTAGAATATACGATAGACGAAATATTATCTTCATCAAGCAAAAACTTTGCAGATATCCAGGTTCGCATAACAAATAAAGAAGGATACCAGCATGTTAATTTAAGATTTTATCTTGAAAGAGATGAGGAGAATAAACCTTTATATCTTGATGCAATACTTTTAGACATAGAAAAGATATTTTCTCAAAATGAGGAATTAAGAATTGCACTTGAACAGCAAAAAAACCTTCTTCGAGAACTCTTTCACAGGACAAGAAATAATATGCAAACTATTATAAGTTTTCTATCACTTTATAGTAATAAATATAAAGAATGTAAAGATATTTTTAAAGATATTGAACTAAAGATTCGAGCACTTGCTCATCTTCAAGATATGCTTTATAAAGGTAATAGCATGATTTCCTGCGACTTAGGAGAATATTTAAAAAAGATAATATCATCATCAGAACAAGTATATTCAAATATTAAATGGAAGATTTATATAGAAAATGAAACAATTCTTTCAGCAAAAAAGGCAGAAGCATTGGGGCTTGTGGTAGTTGAGTTAATTCAGAATAGTGTAAAACATGCTTTTCAAAAAATAGAGAGAGAACCAGAAATTTCATTATCTGTTAAAAGAATAGAAAAGGAAATTTTAGTGGAATATGAAGATAATGGAAAATGGAATATTAATAATGAAAATAATAAAAATAAACTTGGAGCTCATATTATAAAAGAATTGGTAACAAAAACACTTTATGGAGAAATAGAAAATAAATCAACCACCCATTGTAAGATTTTAATTCATTTTCCAATAGATTAATATTTTAGAGCACTTGTGGTTTATATTTCTTCAACACTTACTTTTTCAATGATTATTTTCCCTATATTATTTCCAACGTCAAATTCTATCCTTGAATTAATATCTGTTGGCTTTTTCATTTCAAAGTATATTGAATATTCTTTATAGTCTTTATCAAGTTCAAATTTTTCGCTATAGTATGATTCCCATGGTTCGTGGTTTTGATTGAATCCAGCTCTAATCTGGCATTTACCACTTGTAGTTTTTGCTTTAAATTTTAATAAATATTTCTTTCCAGTTATTAACTCAATTGGATGTGATAATTGTACCTGCCAATCATACTTTCCTATTTTCTTAACATCAACATTTAGTTTTCTATCGATTATCCTAAATGTTGCATTTGCTAGTGTATTATCAACCCAGTAGTTCCAATTCACAAACCCCATGGAAAAATCACCATTAACAATCATTTCGTTTGTTTTTATGAATTTTGGTATTACTGTCATGTCTTCAAAAATAGTTATTTCAAGCTCGTTTTTCATTGAAAAAATATCTCCATACCAGAAAGCAAATTTAAATTCTTTATCAGGAATGGCTTTTATTTTTATTCTTTCCCCAGAAGGAACACTTTTTTGATCTGCGACTACTTTACCACCTTCTGTTTCCAGAATTTTTAGGTTGACAATACCATTTTTTTTGAACTTATAAACCCTTACATAATCTATTTCTAAAACCTGGGGAAATTTTGTATCTTTAATTCCTCCATTTTGCCTGCACCAGTCTCCACCAACCGCATTGTTTAAGATGATGTAAAAAGGTTTATCAAATGGCCAGACTTCTGGATTGTTAGCTTCTTTTTTATAAGTAAATACCTTTTTATCATCAAAGTAAAAATCAAGTCTATCTAAAAACCACTCAACAGCATAAATATGGAATGCATCATGTATGGTGGAATCTTTATAGAAACCCTGTTTGTGGGTGCCAATCTTATGGTTATACTTTTCAGTATGAATTGTAAAATAAGCAGTGTCTGGGTTATGCCAGCCAAACATTTCCATGATATCAATTTCTCCACTATTTGGCCAGTTTCCATAATAGCTATATGCTGGCATCATCCAGAATGCTGGCCATATTCCTCTTCCTTTTGGAAGCTTTAGACGTGCTTCTATTCTACCATATAGAAATTCAGCCTTCCCTTTCGTATTTATTCTTGCGGAGGTATATTTTTTACCTCCCATTGATTCTTCGAGAGCAGTTATCTTTAAAATTCCATTTTCGACTCTTGCGTTTTCAAGTCTACCTTCGGTATAGAATTGGTCTTCACCATTACCCCATCCCCAAGCGTTTCCCTCGGTTTCAAAATTCCATTTTGTTTTATCTGGTAAGCCAGAATATTCGAATTCTTCAGACCATACAAGTATCTTTTCATATTTGTCGCTTTTCTGATAATTTGATTCTTTTATAATTAAGGAGGAACAGCTAAATGCTATAATAATAAGAAGGAAGAATAAATTTTTATTCATAGATTATTTTATATTTTTCTTATATTTAAGTCAAATTTTTATGTTGTGTCAATTAAATAAAAATGTTGTAATAAAACGAGACAGACTCTTCGGCAGTCTGTCTCCACCGCTACAATCGTCCCTCTGGTAGGTAACGCAAGAATTTTGGTCAAATCTCTCGGGAGTAAGAATCGGCAAAAACTCATCTTTCTACCAGC
>FWWM01001493.1_pt1 | contig 53656 bp, 73 predicted proteins | sample 2228351 | NCBI WGS metagenome assembly FWWM01 (sample SAMEA103939774, study PRJEB20133) | metagenome | reverse complement strand
AACCAAATCCACCTCGGGGCTTACAGCCATATTTCTAAGTTCTTGGGCTAACTTTTTGAAGGTCTCTCTTGGGTATTCCATCACCCCAGCCTTTCCAGAGCTCTCTTTACGGACGCGTCTAAGACAAAGCCCGGAGTCCTGACCACAAACCCGCCTATTATGCTTGGGTCCTCTTGGACTTCAAGGCTTATGTCCCTGCCAAGCGCTTGGGACACCCTCTGCCTTATCCTCTCCACAGTTTCTTTGTCTATGGGTCTTGCTACTATGAGAAAGCCTTTGGAGAGATGCAGGATTTTTTCCATCTCATGCTCAAACATCCTCCTTATCTCACCGATGGAGGGCATGAGACCAAGCTCCACCAGATGCCTCAGGGCGGGGTGAGACTCCTCGGGAGGTCCAAACCTTTCCGCAAGGCTCTTGATGTAATCTATCTTCCTCTGTGTATCCACGAGGGGGTTTAGCATAAAATCTTTGACTTCCCTTTCCCTCTTGTAAAGGTCGGACAGAAAGGTGAGAAAGTCAAGCATCTTTGTGAGAGACTCCCTGTCCTTGGGAAGTTTGTTTACGAGCAGTCTGGCAACCCTTCTGGCATTTTCCTTCTTCATCGCTTTGCCTCCAGAAGCTTAAGAGACTTTTCTATGTAAGCCCTTTGAACTTTTTCATCCTCAAAGCTCTTATGTAGCTCCTGAATGGCTATCTCCCTTGCCTTGCTCAGGGCATAATGGTAAAGCTCCTGCTTTGCCTTCTTGACCTCTATGTCTATGGCTTCCTTTGCCTTGGCTTCTATCCTTTGAGCCATCTCCTGAGCCTTTTTAACCTCCTCTTCTTCTACAGCCTTTGCGGTTTCCTGAGACATCCTCAACTGCTCTTTATGTCTCCTCTGGGCGTCTTCATAAGCCAGCTTAGCCCTCTCATACTCTTCCCTTGTTTTTTGGAGTTCTTCCTGAGCCTCGTCCAGTCTTTTGGTCAGGCTCTGGAAGAAGTTGTTAAAGGCTTGAGCTATGGGCTTTCTTCCGAACCAGTAGACTATGCCCAAAAAAAGCAGGATGTTAAAGCCCTTCCAAAGCAGCTCCGTCGTGTGGTGAGCTTCACTCATGCCGCTTCCTCCAAAATCTTCTTCACTATGAGCTGTGATATTTCTCTTATGTGCTCTTCCATCTTTGCCTTCTCTTCTTCTACAGACTTCCTTACCTGCGCCAGCGCCTTTTCAATCTCCCTCTGAGCTCTTTCTTCCGCCTCTGTGAGTATCTGCGCCCTTATTTTTTCTGCCTCCCTCTTTGCACTCTCAAGGATGGCGTTGGATTCCCTTCTGCCTTCTTCCAGTATCCTGGATGCCTCTGCGAGGTATCGGGTCGCTTCCTCTTGGAGCTTCTTCATCTCCTCCTCAGCCCTCTTGATGGCGTCTTCCCTCTCCTCAATGACCTGTGTGTAAGGCTTTACCAGAAGGAAGTTCACCAGGGCTACAAACACAAGAAAGAGTATGAGCTGAACAAAGAGGGTAAAGTTGGGATACATAGCCTGCTGTATATCCATGGCAACCTCCGGTTAAGTATTTTAACATACCTGCTCCGACTCAATGTCTGCGATGAGACGGACCCTCCTTTCGTGCCTCCCTCCTTCAAACTCCGCACTTAGCCATGCGGAAACTATGGCAAGAGCCAAGTCCTCACCTATTACCCTGTCGCCCAGGCACAGCACATTGGCGTCGTTATGCTTCCTGCTCATGCGTGCCATGTATTCGTTCAGACAGAGCGCCGCCCTTATACCCTTGAACTTGTTGGCAACTATAGACATGCCTATGCCCGTCCCGCATATGAGGATACCCCTTTGGGCTTGACCTTTTTGGACCGCCAGCGCCACATCCTTGGCAAAGACGGGATAGTCTGTAGACTCCGTAGAGGTTGTTCCAAAGTCTAACACTTCATACCCGGAGTCTGTGAGGTATTTTTTTATCACCTCCTTTAGGTGAAATCCCGCATGGTCCGACCCTATGGCTATCCTCATTTGGAAAGCTCCTCCTTGAGTATTTTGTTCACCATCTGTGGGTTTGCCTTACCCTTTGCCATCTTCATCACCTGTCCCACGAGGAATGCAAAGACCTTCTCCTCGCCACTCTTGTATCTCTGGACCTCGTTGGGGTGGTTTTTCAAGACCCGCGACACCAACTCCCTTATGGCGGACTCGTCGCTAACTTGTTTTAAGCCCTTTTCCTCAACTATCTCCTTTGCGGACTTACCGCTTTGGAACATCTCCTTTATGACCTCTTTGGCAAGCTTGGATGAGAGGGTCCCGTCCTTGATGAGCTTTACCAACTCCGCAAGTCCATCCGGACTTATAGGAGATTCTTCTATGCTCCTTTGGTGTTCGTTGAGAAGCCCCAAAAGGTCGTTCAGAAGCCAGTTGCACAGGAGCTTGGGGTCTTCGGAGTAAGACCTTAGGGCTTTTTCGTAAAAGTCTCCTACCTCCTTGAGCTCCGTAAGGACGCCCGCTTCGTAGTCTGAAAGCCCGTAATCCCTTCTAAGCCTTTCCCTCCTTTGGGAAGGGAGCTCGGGCATGTTCTTGGCTATCTCCTCTATCCAAGAAGGGCTGATTACAAGAGGTAGAAGGTCTGGGTCAGGGAAATACCTGTAGTCTTCCGCTTCCTCCTTCGTCCTCATAGGGTGGGTTAGCCCTGTGGATGGGTCAAAGGTTCGGGTCTCCTGAACTACCTGCCCTCCGGACTTTATAATCTTTACCTGCCTCTCTATCTCCGACTCTATAGCCTTTTGGACGAACCTAAAGGAGTTTACGTTCTTTATTTCAACCCTCGTGCCAAACTCCTTTGAGCCTTTGGGTCGCACCGAGACGTTTATGTCGCATCTTAGCTGACCCTTTTCCATGTCCGCCTTGGAAACTCCCGTGTAGCGCATTATGTTCCTTAGCTCCTCTAAGAAGGCTCTGGCAAGCTCGGGAGAGTCTATGTCCGGCTCAGTGACTATCTCCATAAGGGGTGTGCCAGCCCTGTTTAGGTCCACGTATGAGCTGTTGCCTTCGTGTATGTTTTTGCCCGCATCCTCTTCCACGTGAAGCCTTCTTATCCTTATGCGCTTTCCGTCTACTTCAAGGTATCCGTCTACCGCAAGGGGTTCTTCATACTGGGATATCTGGTAGCCTTTTGGGAGGTCCGGGTAGAAGTAGTTTTTACGGGCAAAGATAGAGCGTGTGTTTACCTTGCAGTTGAGGGCAAGGCTTGCCCTGATGGCATACTCTATGGCCCTCTTGTTAACCACAGGCAGGCTTCCCGGAAGCCCCAAGCATACGGAACATACGTTGGTGTTGGGCTCCGCCCCAAATTCTACCGGGCAGGAGCAAAACATCTTGGTCTTTGTATCCATCTGGACGTGTATCTCCAGACCTATTACGGGTTCAAACTCCATGTTTAAAATTATAAAGGGTGGAAGAGATTAAAGAAGGCGACGTGCTTTTAGACACCTACCAAGTGCTGAGTTTCTTAGGTAGCGGTACCTTCGGGAAGGTCTACAAGGTAAAAGTGCTAAAGGGTAGGTATGCGGGCAGTGTTCTTGCCTTGAAAGTAGCCAAGGGCGAGGAAACCCTTCAATACCTTAAGAAGGAGGTCCAGACCCTCTTGCTTTTTAACCATCCCCACATCGTATCCCTCATAAGCTACATATACATCAAGGAGAGGGGAGAGCTTTACATCCTTTACGAACTCATGGATGCGGGTGACCTGAGGGCTTACATCCTTGAGATGGGTCCCATGGAAGAAAAAGATGCCCTTAGGGTATTACAGCACGTAGCCAGCGGGCTTGATTACCTTCACAGGAGGGGCTACATACACGGTGATGTCAAACCGGAGAACATCTTCGGCAAGAGGGTCCTAAAGAGCCTCGTGTGGAAACTGGGGGACTTCGGTCTTGTCAAAATCAGAGGTAGCTATGGCATTCTGGACATAAAGGGTACGGTAGGATACATAGCACCCGAGGTCTTCAGGGGCGAGATACACAGGAGTAGCGATGTTTTTTCGTTGGGATGCGTCCTTTACTTTACGCTGACGGGCAGGGACCCCTTTGATGACGAAGACAGAAAAGAGAAACTCAGAAAGAACAAGGAGGTAATCTACAGGATACCCGAAGGCGTCAGCGATAAAGTGAAAGAGCTCCTAACAAGGATGCTGGATGCGGACCACACCAAAAGGTTTAGGACCGCAAGCGAACTGCTGGCTTATCTATACAGGATTTAAGAATATAATTAAAAAGGATGGCTAAGAGGATAAGGTATTTGGATAGAAACAAAGAGCCTATGCTGGAGTCTCAAGAACGGGTCAAGACATTCAGAGAATACGCGTTGGGCTTTTCCGTAAACTTGGCTCTGGATGAGGCAAACAGATGCCTTTTCTGTAAGGATGCGGACCAGAGGTGCATAAAGGGATGTCCCATAGGTGTGGATGTGCCGGGATTTATCAAAAAGATAACAGAGGGAGACCTTTTGGGCGCATACAAGAAGATAACAGAGGCGGACCCTTTTCCATCCATATGCGGTAGGATATGCCCTCAAGAAAGACAGTGTGAAGGCTCGTGCATACTCTACTACGACACGGTAAGGGGTAGGAAAAATAAAGGGCTACCCGTTAGCATAGGAGCTCTGGAAAAGTTTGTAGGAGATTTTATAAGGGTATCGGGCATTCATGTGGAGGAAGAAAAACTGCCACCCACGGGTAAGAAGGTAGCAGTGGTTGGAGCGGGACCTGCGGGTCTTGCCTGTGCTTACGACCTAGCAAGGTGGGGACATGAGGTTCACGTATACGAAGCCCTACCCAAGCCCGGGGGTGTGATGGTTTACGGCATACCCCATGCAAGGCTTGACAGAAGCTTGCTTGATTGGGAGATAAGGCGTTTGGAAGGACTCGGAGTTAAGTTTTTCTTCGGGTATGTGATAGGAAGGACGGTAAGCCTTAAAGAGCTCCTAAAAAGTTACGATGCGGTTTTCCTCGGTGTGGGCGCTGGCAGGGGCTCTCTGGGCATAAAGGGAGACCATCTTAGTGGCGTATACTCCGCCATAGAGGTCCTTACAAGAACTCACCTGATGAACGCAAAGGATTTTCCGGCATCCGCAACACCTATAGACTTAGGTAGGAGGACAGCCATAATAGGAGGCGGTTTTACCGCTGTGGACTGCGCCATAACAGCCCTTCGCTTGGGGGTAGAAACCCACGTGGTCTACAGAAGGACACGTGAAACCTCCTCCGCAAGGGATGAAGAGTGGGACCACATCATGGAAGAGGGAGCTATCATCCACTGGCTAACCCAACCTATTGAAGTTGTAGGGGACGAAAGGGGTAAGGTAATAGGTCTAAAATGCATAAAGATGGAGCTGGGAGAACCCGACGAGAGCGGAAGACCCAGACCCGTCCCCGTGCCCAACTCGGAGCATGTGATAGAGTGCGACTCGGTGATATTCGCCATAGGTCAGAAGGCAAACCCTGTAGCCTATGAGGGTCTGGAGGGTCTGAAGCTTACCAAGTGGGGCACGGTGGAAGTGGATGAGAACTTTATGACCAGTATAGAAGGTCTCTTTGCGGGAGGGGATGTGGTGAACGGTGGAGACACGGTAGTAAGAGCCCTCTCCCACGGCAGGCGCGCAGCAAAAAGCATACATGAATACCTTTTGAGGAGGTAGCATAGATGAGGAAGGCCCTTATTGTGGCGGGCATAGTCCTTGTAGGCTTTTTTGTCGTCAAGTCCTGCGGTGAAAACCCCGAAAAGTCCGCACAGAACACGGTGAAGGAGTTTATTGGAGCGGTGAGGGATGAGGAGGGTAAGGAAGCGGTAAAGCTTCTTTATCCTCCCTTCAGGGATGCGTTGGTGATGGACTTAAAACTACCCGTCCAGCTCACGGAGATGAAGCCTTCGGAAGTGCTTGCCTGTGTGCTTTCCTCCATGGGCTCCAACATAAAGAAGGTAAAGTATTTGGACTCTAAGCGGATAGACGACAAACACGTTGAGGTTTTGGTTAGGGTGATAGACAAAGAGGGTGTGGATAAGGTCTTTACCTTCATAGTGATAAAGGATGAGAAGAAGTGGAGGATAGCCAGTATATCAAGCGTAAGTAAATGAAAATACTCCTTTGGCAAACCGCATACTTGGGGGACGTGGTCTTAGCCACGCCCCTGATACAAACTCTTTTAAAAAACTTCAAGGACTCTCACCTTGCCTTTGTAGGAAGACCCTTCATACTGGAGCTCTTAAAAGGCTATCCCGTGGAGCCCATTCCCTACGACAAAAGGCTCACCTCTACCTTTGAGCTCCTCAAGAAGATAAGGGGTTTTGACGTTGCGGTATCCATGCACAGGTCCATGAGGAGCGCCCTTTTGCTCTTTCTTTCTGGTATAAAGATGCGTATAGGTTTTGATAGGTCCGAGCTCCCCTTTCTCTACACCCACAGGGTAAAACATCGCTGGGGTATGCACGAGGTAGACAGAAACTTAGAGCTACTTAGGCCCTTGGGAATTAAGGAGTTTGTCAGAGAAACAAAGCTATACGTGGATGATGAGGAGAGGGAGCTTGTAAAGAACAGGTTTAACCTCCCAAGGGACTTTGTAGTCGTCTCGCCCTTTTCCAACTTTGCCCTGAAGGAGTGGCATATGGAAGGATGGAAGGGGGTAATCAAAGGGCTGAGCACTCCGGTAGTGCTTGTCGGAACACCGGAAAGATTAAAGGACTCTCAAAGCTTTGAGGGGGTTGTAAACCTTGTAGGAAAGACTTCCTTGAGGGAGCTCCTTGCTGTCCTTTCCCTGTCTAAGTTGGTGCTCTCCTGCGACTCTTCACCCATGCATATGGCTAACGCCTTGGGCGTGCCCGCAATCTGTGTATACACCGCCACTTCCCCGCATTACGGCTTTTATCCTCTGCTCGGTTCTTATCTTACCCCAAACCTTCCCTGTTCTCCCTGCTCTCCAAACCCTAAGAGGTGTAAGACCAGCACCTTTGAATGCCTGCGTGCGATAAAACCCGATGAGGTGCTTAGGCAGGCAAGCACCTTCTTAAAGGTTCAGGATTTCCCACCTTCCTCGGGTAAACATAAAAGCCCTTCCTAAACTTTCCCTTTGCACGTTTAACCTTCTTATCCTAACATACTCTTCAAACTCTTCCAGAAAGCGCTTTAGATGTTCCTCGCTGTCAAAGAAAAGGTAAGAGCTCCCCGCCTGCAGGGCAACCATACCTTCTGTTCTCTTTACAAAGGCGGAGCACACAGGACATCTCGTGCTTTCGGGCACGTCTATGTCTGCCACTGGAGCTCTCAAAACCTTTACCGCTATTGCTAACATCAACGCAAAAGCAAACAGCGTTATCACAAGAGAAAGCGTGAGGGCAAGACCCTTTATGAAAAGGGAAACTACGAAAAAGAGGATGCTAAAAACCGTTATGCCCAAAACGTAATAGATGTATCTGGCGGGAACGTTTTTGCTTGCAAAGAGTATGATAACACCTATGTTTGCAAACTCCAAGAGCCTTGCAAGGATAAAGAGTGTTCCGTCCAGCGCTGGGCTTTCCATAAGGGATTAATATATAACCTGCTTAGGAAAAACTTCCTATGTTAAGCGTAAAGCGTTTACCTTCCTTGTGGTAGAGGTGCACCGCACACGCAAGGCAGGGGTCAAAGGAGTGAATGGTTCTCAAAATCTCTAAAGGCTCTTCAGGATTAGCTAAGGTGTGTCCGACCAGAGAAGCTTCATACGGAGACGGGTTGCCCTTTGCATCCCTCGGTGAACCGTTCCAAGTTGTAGGTACAACCGCCTGATAATTGGCTATCTTACCGTCTTTTATATGTACCCAGTGTGAGAGAGAACCTCTCGGAGCTTCCATAAGACCCAACCCGTAAGATTCTTTAGGCCAAGCGGACGGTTCCCACTTTTCAGCGTTGAAGGTCTTTGTATCTCCAGACTTTATGTTTTCAAGGAGCTCGTTATACCATCCCTTCATGGCGTGTGCGTAGAGGTAAGTCTCAAGCCCACGAGAGAGTGTCCTTCCCATGGTGGAGTAGAGGGCTTGTAAAGGCAGGTTGAGTTTTTGTAGGTATTCGTTTACCAAGTATCTAACTCCGTGCATATCCCTTGCGTAAAGGGTAAGTATGCGAGCAAGGGGTCCCACTTCGGCGCTCATGTCCTTGTACCTTGGGGCTTTTAACCAGCTGTACTTTTCCTTTACGTTTAACTGCTCGTATGGTGGATGTGGACCAGTGTAATTCAAGGTAGTTTCGCCTTCAAAGGGATGCAAACCTACATCATCACCTTTGCTGTACCTATACCAGCTGTGTGTTACGTATTCCTTTACTTCCTTGTAATCAACATCTTCTATTCGCTGTAGGTCTCTGCCCCTTATGAATGTAGGCGGGATAAACCATCTTCCTCCCTTGTGAGAATCTCCCTCCGGCTCACCCAAAACTAAGAAGTTTCCTATACCTTCACCCTTGTTAAACCAGTCTCTGTAAAAACTCGCTATGGCTACAAGGTCCGGGATGTATACCTTCTCAACGAATTCTACCATGGAATCTATAAGGCTTTTTACCCTGTTTAGCTTTTCCATGTTTATGGCGGTATCTCCCTTCAAGTCTATGGCGCAGGGCATACCGCCAACTGCAAAGTTGGGATGGGGGTTCTTACCACCGAAGATGGTGTGAACTTGGACTATCTGTGCCTGCCAGTTGAGCGCATCCAGGTAGTGGGCTACCGCCATCAGGTCCGCTTCAGGGGGCAATCTGTACTCCGGATGGTTCCAGTATCCGTTTTTAAATATGCCCAGCTGTCCCCTCTCCACCTGAGCCCTGAGCTTGTCTTGCACTTCCTTAAAGTAAGCGGGTGAGTTCTTGGCGTAGGGTGATACCTGTTTTGCCAGTTCGGAGGTTTCTACAGGGTCCGCTTTCAGCGCGTTTACGGGGTTGACCCAGTCTAAGGCGTGAAGATGGTAGAAGTGCACCACGTGGTCGTGCACGAAGAGCGTTCCTATCATGAGCTTCCTTATGAGGGATGCGTTCCGAGGCACTTTTATCTCAAGGGCATTCTCCACAGCCCTTATGGAGGCAAAGGCATGCACCGTAGTACACACACCGCATATCCTCTGGGCTAAAGCCCAGGCTTCCCTTGGGTCCCTTCCCTTGAGGATTATCTCTATACCCCTTACCATTGTGCCAGAAGAGTAAGCACTCTTTATGGTATTACCTTCCAACTGAGCCTCAATCCTCAGGTGTCCCTCTATCCTCGTTATGGGGTCTACGACCAACCTTTTCATTGCTCTTCCTCCTCTAAAGCTTCCGCTACGAGCTCTACTATGCTTACGAACTTATAGTCTCTGTTTAGCTCTTGTGTAGCTTTGGTAAGAGCTAACATGCAGTTGGCACAGTAACACGCCACAAGCTTGGCTCCCGTCTTATCAAAGAGGTTCATCTTGGCAAGGTAAGCCCTCTGCCTGTCAAAACTTGCATCCTCTATAACGAGCACTCCTCCCCCACCGCCACAGCATATGTTATGCTCGGGTATGCTCACAGAGTCCACAAAGTCATCCGCCACCTCTTTTAACACCCTCCTTGGCTGTCTTAACACACCTCCCCTCCTTCCTATTTGGCAAGAGTCGTGAAGGGTTATCCTTTCCTTTACTACCTTTTTGTCTATCTTCAACTTTCCTTCGTCTATGAGTCTGTCTATGAGCTCCACGATGTTTAGGACCTCAAAGTCCCACTCTTGAGGGAAGACGTTAGGCGCTACGAACCTTAGAGATTGGTAGGCGTGTCCGCACTCTGGAGCTACTATGGTTTCTATGCCGAGCTCTTTCGCACCTTTTAAAACCCTGCTTAGCATATCTTTTGTAACCTTCTTGTCATCCGCAAAGAGACCAAAGTTAGTTGCCTCATGGGCTACCGTAGAAACCGTCCAGTTTACGCCCGCTTTATTCAACACTTTTGCCGCAGAAGCTACCGCAAAGGGAAACTTCATAAGCTCTATGGACGATGGTATGTATAAGTACTCCGCTGGCTTGTCTATGGGTATGTCCACTTCGTACTCATCGGATATAAACTCAATCCTTTGGAGGAAAGTGGACATATCCACTCCTAAGGGTGAGCCCTTCTCCACGGACAGCCTTACCGCTTCAGCCAAGTCTGGGGGTGTTAGTCCCACCGAGGTAAGCGCACCCCTTACTATGCTTACCAGCCTCGGTGTGTCTATACCCATGGGACAGGCCTTTGTGCATCTGTCGCACTTGGTGCATGTGTAAAAGGCAAGCTTTATTTGCTCCTGTAAGTCCTCGGGTGTTATCTTTACACCTAAACCCAGAGCCTTCTTTATCCTACCGAGTATAGTGTAGTTTTCCTTGTATATCTCCCTGAGGAGGTCCGCCTTATAGGCAGGTGTTAGCTTAGGCTCTATCTTGGATATGCTCTCCCCCATGTAGAAAAGGCAAGCTTCAGCACACACGCCACACCTTACGCACGCTTCAAGATACGCTGCGACCTCTGCGTTTATGCTGTTCTTACAGAATTCATAAAAGCCCTTTATCTGTTCTTGAGTAATCTCTTTAGTTTCCATACCTAAACCTCCTAAAAGGATACGCCCCTCTTTCCTGCGTTCCAACCCATAAAGCCCACGGACACAAAATAGTAGACAAAGTGGGAGAGCCTACTAAGTGGTATGTATATGAAGAGGAGCTCTGCAAGGAAGAGGTGGAGGCTTATAACCCAGAGGTAGCTTCCACCACCCGCCCATTTGGTAGCCAGTATGCCCGTAAAGAGTATAAGCCCTATGAGCGTGTTGGCTATGTATTCATCTTTGTGTGTCAGAAGCCTCAATACGGGGTTTAACATCCTGTGTACAGTCAGAGCGAAGAGGGAGCCAAGAGCCATGTAGGCTAATACGTCTGATATGACGTTTGGGACGTAAGGAACGGGAATACCCGTTATCTCCCCCCAAAGGAAGGCATGCGCTGGAACCAAAAAGGTAAGACCTATAAAGCCACCATGGAAGGCAAAACCGCCGATGAAGTTTACAGCCCTTCTGGAGAATATCTCTTTGAAGGTCCAACCCATCGTGGGCTTTATGATTATCTTCTTCAGAGCCATCAACGGCGGATTTCCTTTGGGCTTTGCAAAGTCCTTAGGGAGCCCCAAAAATAAAACTCTGAAGAACCTGTAAACTATACCGAGGAAGAAAAAGGCTATGGAGGACTGCAAAAAGGGTCCTTTTACAAAGTCGTAGAAAAACGTATCCATCTTATTTACCTCCCTTGTTCCTTTTGTTCAGGTAGGCGAGCCCCGCACCCGCCAGAGCTCCCAAACCTACAGCCACCGCGGTTTTTGTGTGAGACCACCCACCCTCCACCACCGACAAAGCTTTGTACATACTCCTATCCCAAAAACCCGGCTCCGTACATCCAAAGCACGGATGCCCCGACTGTATGGGAAAGCTCAGACCCCCGTTCCATCTCACGGTAGAGCAAGGAGAGCGCGTTATGGGTCCCTTACAGCCGAGCTTGTAAAGGCAATAACCCTTCTTTGCTCCTTCATCATCAAAGGAGCTTGCAAACTTGCCCGCGTTGTAGAAGGGCCTTCTGTAGCACTTGTCGTGTATAGTGTTTCCATAGAAAGCTACTGGTCTTCCCATAGAATCCGTAGCCGGAGCTCTACCCATAAGGGCAAACTCCGTTATCACCGCTAACATCACGTCACCTATGGGAGGACAGCCCGGCACGTTTACAACCTTCTTGCCCAAGTACTGACTGACGCTGACCGCTCCCGTAGGATTAGGATAAGCTCCGGGAACACCTCCCCAACTGGCACAGCTTCCTACTGCGATTACAAGACCTGCATTCTCCGCAGCTTCCCTAAGGAGCTCCGTGTTTGCCTTACCGCTTACGGTGCAGTAAACTCCCCCATCCTTAGGTGTTATGGCTCCTTCAACGACAAGGATATACCTACCCTTCTGAGTTTTTATCACCTCCTCCTTAGAGAGCTCTGCCTTTGTACCCGATGGAGCCATAAGGGTCTCATGGTAATCCAGGGAGATGTAATCAAGCAGGACGTCCGTAGGAAGTATGCTCGTAGTTCTTATGAAAGACTCTGTACAGCCTGCGCAGTCCTGAAACTCAAGCCATATCACGTAAGGCTTAGGTTTGGTCTCCATGGCTCTCACCAGTTGGTTAAGGAGAATGGGAGAAAGACCCATAGTAGCCATCAGAAGGGTCGCGCTCTTGAGGAACTCCCTCCTACTGTAGCCTTTTGACCTGAATACCTCCCACAGTGTTTGCATGGTTTCCTCCTTTGTCTCTATCTTATAGTATAGGTCATAACCTTTCCTTTATGTAATCCAAAACTCTCTTAGGGTCCGCGGATGGGTCCACTCCCCTGTATATCTTCTCCACATTCCCCCGAGGGTTTACTATTACCGTGTCCCTTGAGCAAAAGCCCATTATAACCCTCACGCCGTAAGCCTTGGCTGTCTCACCCTTAGGGTCAGACAGGAAGGCAACCTTGAGGTTATACTTTTGCCTGAACCTCCTTATGCTATCTACCGAGTCGGTGCTTACTCCGAAGACCTGAACTCCGAGCCTGTTGAAATCATCCATAAGCCTTGTATACTCCTTAGCCTGAGTGGTGCATCCGGGAGTGTCCGCTTTGGGATAAAAGTAAAGGACCACCCATCTACCCCTGTAGTCGGACAGTCTTACCTCCTTTCCCTCGTCAGAGAGCAATCTAAAGTTGTAAGCGGGTTGTCCCTCGCTTATAGGCATACCCGCTTGAGCAAGCCCAAGAATGGCCAAAATCTTTATTAGGAAATTAAACATCCTTCAACCTCCAAAAAGAGTAAGCTATCAACACCGTTCCCACAACAAGAGGTATAAACCCCACATAAAACCAGAAGGTAGAAGAGCCTATCACGAGCATGACTCCACCGAGAAAAAGATTATCCACGCCGAACCTACGGTATATGTGCTCATAGCTTAAAAACTGAAGGTAAAGCCCTACGGTAGAAACCACTGCGGTGGGAAGCATCTTCAAAAGTCTTAACCCTTCCTCGTCTAGCACTCCCTTAGCCCAGTAGCCTCCCAGTATGGCTAAGGCTACTCCAAGAGCGAAGGGTTTAAAGAGCCCTTGTCTATCTTCAAGAAAGGACTTAACGCCCAGGGTGAGCAAGACCCCGCCCACCAACGCAAAGGGAAAATAAAGACCCCCTAAAGGTAAAAGCACACTACCCAGAAAGGCCAAAATTCTTCTCTTCATGGCTTTACAACCGCCAAGTAGATAATGTAGAGGCTAACCCCTATCAGGGGAAGGGCTATTATGTAGTTAAAAAGGTCGTATCTCTTGTAGGCCTTCATCCTGTTTTTAGCTTTGGGTATGTAGACGTTAACAAAGTAGAAGTTTATTACCTCAAGTGGAAGTAGGAAGGCAAGCACCAGAGGTAGCTTGACGTTGAGCCAGCCTATGTCAAACTTGTAGCCCAGAAGGTGTAGCATATAAAAGCCCATCAGGAGTGCTACTGCAAAGCTGACAATCTCCAAGTTGGTCATCCAGCGGTAGAAGTTTCTTAGGGTGTCCTGATTACAGCCGGTGGGTCTGCGCATAGAGTAGAGCATGAAAAGCCCCAAAGAGGAGGATGCGCTCGCCCAAAGGAAGATGCCCAGAAGGTGTATATACTTGGCGGTAAGGTAGTCCATGGCCGTCAGCTAAGGCTAAGGAGTTCCAGAACGTGCACCGTTAGGACCACGCATGCCGTCAGAACGAGTATGCCGTAAGCCATGTAGAGGACCACCCTCGTCCTGTAGTAGCCCTTGTCCACGTCTCTTACCGTCCTATAAAAGTTAAAGGCACCTATGAAAAAAGCCAGTATGCCTACAAGCATGATAAAAAGCCCTATGGCAGCACCAGTCCTATAGCCACCGTGGAAGGAAACCTTAAGAAGAAGCTCTATTTGTCTCAGGAAGAACTCAAAGCGCTCAACCACAAAGCCCACCGTTATGAGGGCGAGGGCTGTCCTCACCCATGCCAGAAAGGTCCTCTCCGCAGCCATGTATATCCTTGGGTCCGTTACCTCCTTGGGCGACACCTCTACACCTCCTTCAAGATGTGTTAGCCTCCATACGAAGGACAGAGTATAAAAAAATCCGGCTACATAGCCCAGAAAGAACAGTGTATAAGCTACCGTGTGTGCTAAGGCGGACAGGCGCAAGTCTACGTAGAGATACATCAGCAATGTGGATACCTTTATGAGGTAAAGCCCTGTGGCTATCAGGACTAAGGTCAGTCTTAGCCCCCCTAAGTAAGTCCTCTCTATGGACATGTATATGCGTGCGTCCTTGGCGGATGGCAGTAGTTTCACGCAGTATTATATTAAACATGGCTTAATGTTGGTGTTATAATTTTTTTGAGGCGGGGCACAAGAGCCCCACCCAGGAGGAGGCTGGCGGTACTACGTGGCTCAGGCTGTCCACCTACCCAGAAGGAACACTACCGCTATACCTATTATGTGAACTATCCACCAGCCCGCTTTCATGAACCTGAAGCTCTCCGGTAGTTGCATGGCTACACCTCCTTAAGAAGTTTCCTTTGAAGATACGTTATTTGAATTTCTATTCAATGATTAATATCATATTTTTCTAACTCTAACAAGACTTCCAAGAGCTCCAGAATACTCCCCCTCTTACTCCTATAACTCGCCCTGTTGCATATAAGGTGTGCGGTAGATTGGGCAATCTCTTCGTAGACGATGAGGTTATTCTCTTTAAGCGTCCTGCCCGTCTGGACCAAGTCCACTATGCAGTCCGAGAGTCCTATGATGGGTGCGAGCTCTACCGAACCGCTCAGGTAGACTATTTTGGTCTTTATGCCCCTTTCGGAGAAGAAGTCTTTGGCTATGCGTGCATACTTGGTGGCTACTTTCAGGTAGGTTCCTTTCTCATACTTTTCACGCGTATGGGGAAGACCCGCAACCACTATCCTGCAAAAGCCTATGCCAAGGTTATAAAGCTTGTAAACCTCAGGCTTTCTCTCTAAAAGCACGTCATAACCCACAATCCCCAAGTCCGCAACGCCGTTCTCCACATACACCGGCACATCAAAGGGCTTTACCAAGAAAAACTCCAGGTCCTTGACCCTTACGCTCAGCTTCCTCCCCTCTTCAAAGGGCTCGTCTATAAGACCCTTCTTGTGAAGGAGCTGTATGCTCTCTTCAAAGAGCCTTCCCTTCGGCAAAGCTATCCTTAAAGACATCATCTATAATTTTACCCATGAGCCAGACTTTGGCTGAAAAGTTCTACTTTTTGGTGAAGCTCGGGAGGGAGTTAGAGCTTAGGGCAAAGGAAGAGTATCTAAAGGGCAACATAGGTGGCTTTCTACACCTTGACATAGGTCAAGAGGCGGTGAGTGTGGGAGCGGTGGTGGGCTTTGGCAAGGGAGACCTCTTCTGCCCTTACAGGGAGCATGTTCTGGCGCTGGCAAGGGGTATGGACCCTAAATACATAATGGCGGAGCTCTTCGGAAAGTATACGGGAGTTTCTAAGGGTAAGGGCGGTTCCATGCATCTGTATGAGCCCAAGCTGGACTTTTACGGTGGTAATGCCATAGTGGGGGCGCATCTTTCCCATGCGGTGGGTGCGGCGTATGCGAGGAAGCTCAGGAACGAAAGGGCGGGAGTGTTAGCCATATTCGGAGACGGTGCAACCAACGGCGGGAGCTTTTTTGAAGCCATAAACTTGGCTGTTGTCTGGAAGGTGCCGGTGCTATTCCTGTGCGAAAACAACTTTTACGCCATAGGCACGCGCATAGACAGAGTTTCCGCCTTTAAGGACACCTACCTCAAGGTAAAGGACTATATGCCGGCGGTTCAGGTAGATGGTATGGATGTCTTTGAGGTTTACTCTGCGGTGGTCAAGGCTAAAAAGTATCTGGAAGAGCACGGAAAGCCTTACTACATAGAAGCCATGACCTACAGGTATGAGGGACACTCCATGGCGGACAAAGGAGACTACAGGTCGCCGAGGGAGATGGAGATGTTCAAGAGGAAGGACCCCATAGAAACCTTAAAGAGAAAGGCGCTGCAGATGGGCTGGCTCACTGAAGAACAGATAAGGATGATGGACGAGAGGATTGCTCAGATTGTAGAGGAGGCGGTAGAGTTTGCTTTAAGCTCTCCCGAGCCACCGCCTGAGGAGCTCTACATGGACGTATACTGCGGAGGAGCGTGCGGGGATGTTATATCGTGAAGCTCTAAACTTGGCTTTGGACCACGCCATGGAATCCGACCCCAGCGTAGTAATCTTGGGTGAGGATGTGGGCTTTTACGGAGGAAACTACAAGGTAACGGATGGGCTTTACGCCAAGTATGGAGAAGTCAGGGTCATAGACACCCCCATAGCGGAAAACTCCATAGTGGGCACCGCCATAGGTATGGCTATGGTAGGCTTAAGACCCGTTGCGGAGATAATGACCGCCAACTTTGCCATGCTCGCCATGGACCAGATAGTCAACAACATGGCAAAGCTCAGGTATATGAGCGGTGGCAAGATTGCCCTACCCATGGTAGTGAGGATGCCCCAAGGCGTAGCCAAACAGCTTGCGGCACAGCACTCTCAGAGCTTGGAGCATATGTTTGCAAGCGTCCCCGGTCTTTATGTCTTCTGCGCTTCCGACTCCATCTGTGCCTATCACGGGCTTTTGAGCGCTATAAGGCTGGATGACCCTGTCATCTTCTTGGAGCACGTAGCCCTCTACGGTGTGGACTTTCCCTTTGAGTACGTAAGAGATTTTGACCCCTTCAGGGCGAGAATAGTGAAGGAAGGAAGGGACATAACGGTGGTTTCATACCTTAAGTCTTTGCACGATACCTTGAAGGCGTGCGAGTGGCTGGAAAAGGAAGGCATATCCTGTGAGGTAATAAACCTTGTATCCCTGCGTCCCATAGACTTTGAGACCATATACGGCTCGGTCAGGAAGACTAAAAGGCTTGTAGTTGTTCACGAAGCGCCCAAGAGCGTGGGTCTGGGAGCGGAAATCAGCGCAAGGGTAGGCGAAGAGCTCTTTTATTATCTGGATGCTCCTCCTTTGAGGATATGCGGAGAGGAAGTGCCCATGCCCTACAACAGAAGCCTGGAGCTCATGGCAATTCCCACGCCCGAGAAGATTTACAGAGCCATTTTAGAGTGGGGGAGAGCCCATGGATTATGAGGTCCTCATGCCCCAGTTTTCCGACACTATGGAGAGAGGGAAGGTCATAAGGTGGCTAAAAAAGGAAGGGGACTACGTGGAGAAGGGAGAGCCCATAGCGGAGATTGAGGCGGAGAAGGCTGTGATGGAGCTCCAAGCCTTCAGAAGCGGTGTGCTGAAAAAAATCTTAGCGGAAGAAGGTCAGGAGGTAGAGGTAGGTAAGGTCATAGCTCTTATAGAGGTGGGAGCTCCGAAAGGGGAAATACCCACCCCACCCGTAGAAGCCCCCAAGCCCGTTGAGAAGAAACCCGAAAGGAGGGAAGAACCTCCGAAGGTGGAGGTAAAAAAAGAAAAGATGGAGCTTCCTCCCGGCATGGCTTCACCCTATGCCAAGGTATTAGCCAAGGAGCTTGGCATAGACATACAGGAGCTCCAAAAGGAGGAAAGGCTACCTTCACCCGCACACGAGAAGGACATAAGAGAGCTAATCCTTCACCGCTTTTTCACCCCAAAGGCTTTGGAACTCTTGAAAGACTACGATGTAGACCCTCAAGAAGTCCTCTCTCACTTTGGGCAAACCAAGATGAACGAGGACATGCTTTTGACCTACATAGAGAACATGGAAGTTCCCAAGAAGGTTCCCCTATCCTCAACCCAGAAGAGTTTAATATCCAACCTAACCAAAAGCATACAAAACCCCCAATACCGTATAACGGACAGACTGGACCTATCCCTTATTCCCAAGTTGGAGGGCATAACCCTTACCCACTGGCTCATAAGGGTCATAGGGGACTCTATGATGTACTTTGACAGGCTTAGGGCTTACATAAAGGAGGATAACTACCTCATCCTACCCAACGCCCATATAGGCATAGCGGTGGGAGTAGGGGAGGAGCTTTACAACGTGGTTATAAAGAGGGTAAACAGAAAGAGCCTGAGGGAGATATCCCAAGAGTCGACGGAGCTAAGGAGGAAGGCGGAAGAAGGAAGGCTAAGTCAGGAGGACATAAGGGGGGCAACTTTAACCGTCTCAAACTTAGGCATGTTTGGCATACTCTCCTTTGATGCCATACTACCCTACGGGCAGGCTTGTATAGTAGCGGTGGGAGCTCTTACGGAAGACAACAAGGTTTACGCCACCTTTACCTTTGACCACCGGATAGTAAACGGCTTGACGGGAGCTCTCTTTGTAAAGCATGTAAAGGAAAGGCTCTTAGACAAGAATTACATAAAATCCTTGCTAAGGGGAGTATGATGAAGGAGTACGATGTAGTCATACTGGGAGGAGGGCTTGCCTACACGGGTGCGGAACTCTTAAGGAACGCAGGTCTCAAGGTTGCCATAGTGGAAAGGGAAGAAAAGAGTTTGGGAGGAGTTTGTCTAAACAGGGGCTGTGTTCCCACCAAGCTATACATAAAGGAAGCAAAGACCCTGTATGAGCTTAAAAAATCAAGGCTCTTGCAAGGGGATGTCTCTACGGATATAAAGGGGCTAAGGGAGAGCAAGGAAAGGCTCGTAAACAAGCTCAGGGAAGACATAAAAAAGCTTTTAAGGGGCGTGGACCTTATCTTCGGATACGGAGAGCTTGTAGAACCATACACGGTAAAGGTGGGGGAACAAACCCTGAAAGCCAAGCACATCATAATAAACACTGGCAAGAGACAACAAGAACCGCCGGAAGGCTTTATCACCACAGACGAGCTTTTGGATTTGGATTACATACCCGAGAGCATAAGCATACTCGGTGATGACCCCATCCTTTACGAGTTTGCCTGCATGTTTAGTCTCTTTGGTTCAAAGGTCAAGCTCTATGCGAGAGAGCCAGACTTCATGCATCCGAGCATAAGGACAAGGTTCAGCAGGATGCTGAAGGACTTAGGCATAGACCTCCACGGTGAGGAGGAGTTCAAACCGTCGCAGGTAAACCTTTGGGCAAAGAAAAGGCTTCCCAACTCCGAATGCGTAAAGGTGGACTTGGCAAAGGATGAGGCACAGCACATACTGGTTGACAACCATTACGAAACATCCTTGAAGGACCACTATGCGGTGGGGGATGTAAACGGACTTTGCGAGCTCGCCCACGCATCACGCATTCAGGCCCTGTCCGTAGCCAAGAGGATAATCTCAAATCGGGGCTTTTACACGCCACCTCATAAGATTCCCTACGTGCTTTACACCCTTCCCATGTCCTACGCCAAGGTGGGGCTTACCAAGAAGGAGTTGGAAGAAAGAAGGCTGGAGTATCAAGAGCTCTCCACTCCTCTAAGACCCTTTGCGGTAGGAAGTATACACCACACGGAGGAGGGACTCATCACCTCCTACTTTGATAAAAAGGGCTTTCTGGTAGGTGCGGAGGTATTTTGTGCCCTTGCGGAGGAGATGATAAGCTCCGTAGGGGTTATGTTCTTTTCCGAGCTTGATAGGGATTCTCTCTCCAAGACACCCTTGCCCCACCCTACCCTGAGCGAAGTGATAAACATAAGATTAGCTTATTAATATATAAGAATAGCTTATAAAAACTGGGCCTGAAAAAACCCTATAATATTTGCACTGCGATGGAACGATTCTTCCCCTTTTTAGTTTGGCTTAAAGGCTACAAAAAGGAATACTTTACAAAGGACTTCATAGCTGGCTTGACGGTATCCGCGGTCTTTATACCCCAAGCCATGGCTTATGCCCTCATTGCCGGTCTTCCACCCATATACGGTCTTTACGCTGCGTCTGTGCCTTTGATAGTGGCCGCGCTTTGGCAAAGCATTCCCCAGATACACGTGGGACCGGTTGCCATAACCGCCTTCCTTACCTACAGCGCCCTGATAAGCTATGTCAGCTCCGAAAGCCCAGATTACATAAACTACGCCATCCTTTTGGCTTTTATCGTCGGCGTGCTTAGGTTAGCCATAGGTTTGTTTAAGCTGAGTTTTATCCTCAGGTTCATATCCAACTCGGTGGTTTCAGCCTATGCGAGCGCCGGCGCCATAATCATCATATCCACCCAGATACCCACCATACTTGGAATAAAGGTAGAGCAAAAGCAGTTCATATTTGAGAGCTTTTACGAGATAGCAAAGAATGTCATACACACAAACCCCCAGACCCTCTTGGTGGGCATAGCCTCCATAGCCCTGATTGTGGGCATAAGGAAGATAAACAAAGCCCTTCCTTCAGCTCTCATCACCGTAGTAGTGATGACTTTCGCATCCTACTGGTTTAACTTTGAAGCACTTGGTATAAAGGTTGTAGGTCATATACCCTCCGGGTTTCCATCCTTTGCTCTTCCGGACTTAACCAAGACAGACTTTATCTTCTACGTGCTCGGCAAGGCTTCCATCATAGCGGTCGTCGGCTTTATGGAATCCTACACCATGTCAAAGATAATAGCACAGAAGACAAAGCAAAGGGTGAATACGGACCAAGAGCTCATAGCCCAAGGTTTGGCAAACATAGTGGGTTCTTTCTTTAAATCCTTTCCCGTGAGCGGTTCCTTCTCAAGGTCCGCCTTGAACTTTCAGGCGGGTGCGGTCACCAGCATGGCTAACATAGTCTCCGCATCCTTTGTCATACTCACACTACTGTTTTTGGCTCCCTTGCTCTACTACCTTCCGAGGGCTACGCTCGCAGCCGTGGTCATGACCGCGGTGGTAAACCTCATAAAGCCACCCTCATACTACAAGGAGGTTTGGAAGGTAAACAAGTATGACAGCATCGCAGCCATAACCACCTTCGTGTTTACCTTCTTGACAAGACCGGACTACTCCATATTCCTCGGAGTGTTCCTCTCGCTCGTCCTCTTCCTCTGGAGAAGCTTATACCCGAGGATAGTCCTTCTCTCAAGGGACCCAAGGAGCAAGACCTTTGTGAACGCACAAACCTTCCAAATACCCGAGTGCCCTCAGATAGCCATGGTTAGACCGGAAGCGCCCCTTTACTACGCCAACGTGGAAAACATCGTTGAAGAGCTTAGGGACATGATACAGCAAAGACCTGCCCTTAAACACTTTGTGATAGACGGAGAGGCGATAAACTACGCGGACTCCACTGCGGTTGATGTTTTGAGGGATTTTGCGGAAGAAGCTAAGAAAAACGGTGTGAATATAGGCTTCGTCAACCTGAAAGGACCAGTATACGAGACCTTGCTGAGGGGCGGACTGACGGAACTGATAGGCGAGGAGAACATCCTGCCCTCCAAGGGCTACGCGGTGGATGTGCTCTTTGACAGGATAGACCACAACTACTGCAAAGAGCAATGTCCCTATGCTGTCTTTGACGAGTGCTACACGGTAAAGGAATACATAAGGTTTATGCCAGTAGAAGAAGACTTTGTGCATAGGCTACATGCACTTCTTTACCTAAAGGGCTGTGAGGTGTTCTACGGAAAGATAGGAAATCTCATAAGGGTAGAATGTGAAGACCTCTCCCTTGAGCTCAGGAGTGAGGACTTTGCGAAGGATGAAAAGGGCAGGGTTTATCTAAAGCCGTCGGGTGTAGTCAAACTAAGGGATGAGTTTAGGACCTTTGGCTACCTCGCCAGATCCGCCGGGCTTGAGTTCGTAAACGGCTATATACTGCTGAGCAAAGGAGGCACTTTGGAAGAGGTAGCACAAAACCTCGCTCAACTATACGGGAAAGCTGATGAGCCCCTTCCTGTGCATAAACCTTAGCAGGTTCAGCTTTGCGGTGGGGCGCATACCCAACACCATGAAGGTGGAAAGCATCACCGAAGGCAAGCTTTCAAGCTCTATATAAACCTCCCTCAGCTCATCGTCTATGTAGGCGTATGTGCTCATAGCCTGCACAAAGGAGAAAAACTCCTCTTCGCTCAACCACTCCCTACACTTGCTCACAAGCTCCTTAACGTCTTCCAAGGAGAGTTCTCTATTTTTCTTAATAAGGTCAAAGCCTACCTCTACACCCATGAGGGCAGACTTAACCTCTTCCACGTTCCATATCACGTTTCCATACTTGGGTATGACCGTTTTAACTTCAAGCTCGCTTAGCTTCTGAATGACGGACTTCATACGCTCACCGTCGGGTATGTTCATAGCTTGGTAGAGGAGGAGGTCCTCCAGATTGGGAGGGTTTAATGGTGAGTAGACCTCTGGATTGCCATAGGAGCTCAGCACATCCCCGGTGTAAAGGATGCCCGTCCCCTCCTCGTGCATCATAAAGCTTCCCTTCTCAGGACAAAAGGGTATAGGTATGAACCTCAGGACATCACCCGTTGACAGCCTGAGCCTAAATTGCGGAAAGCTCTCTATTAACCTCATCCTACTCATGGGAACGCCGAGCCTGAAGAGCTCTTCGGCTATGGGTATGGTGGTTATGACGCTCAATCGTGGGTTGGACCTAAGCAGGTTATAGGCGTTGGTGTAGTCATCCAGTTTGGTGCCAAAGACCACAACCCCCTTTAGGTGCTCCACCCCACCTATGAGCTTTTCTATTTTAGATACCACATCACCGAGGTCCGTGCTCGAGCCAGCGTTGATGAGGATGGGTACGGTAATGTCTTCCTTTTTGTAAACACGGAGTATGGTGTTTATCTGTAGTATGTCTTCTTTCGCCGGAGAGCTCATCCAAAAGACACCGTCTGCGAGGCTCACAAAGTCTTCTAAAACCGCCTTTTCTTCAAAGCTGATAGGAAGTTTCTCGGGCTCTACTTTCTCTTCAACCCCTTCCATCAGTTCTAAGAGTAACTCCTTAACATTTCTGAAGGTTACGAGCATCCTTTCCTCTTCATGAGGTAGCAGCTGAATGCTTACGTCCCTTTTGTTGAGTATGTCCTTTAAGCTTTCCGTGGGACATGAAAGCCCTTCCAGAACACCCTTTTTTACATAGACCATACACTGTGTATCGTCCTTGTTCACGCTAACCCTTGCGGACAGGTTGCGCCTTAGGACATGAAGGAGCATGTTTGTAAAACCCAGCTCTTGCGGAGAAGATGCTTGCGTCAGACCCTTGCTTAGGGTAAGGGCGTTGGACAGGAGGTCTATGGGGTTGAAGGGCAGGACCACGAAGTTGAGCTCCGTAAAGCCCGCACTTATAAGCCTTTCACCGTCTTCGTAGCGTTCCAGAAAGAAGATGGGGAAAACATAATAGCCCTCTTCCAATATGCTCAACCAAAAGGGCATGTCTTCGTAATCCAACAGGAGTATGTCCACAGGAACCGTTTTGATAAGCTCTTTTGCCTTCTCTTCGTTCAGAGCGACCAACAGTCCATGACCGGTTATGTCCAGTATGTCTCCTATGACGGAGGTGTACTTCTTTTTCTTGTCAAGCACCAGAAATCTGAGCCCCATTACACTATCCCCCCTTTCTTTGATGCAACCTCCAAGAGTTTTAACTGCTCTTTGAGTATATTAACGGACTGCACGTACATAAAAAAGGCATGCTCTACGTTCAAAAGAGCGGACTGAAAGGAGAGGTCATCCTCAAGAAGTCGGAGCTCCCTGAACCTTCTGTAATACTCATCCATCCTCGTGCCTTCTCGGAGGAGTTCCTTTAAAAGGTCCTCCGCCAGCCTTAGGGCGCTTTCCCTCGTGTCCATAACTTACCTATCTCCTCTCCTTCCTTTCTGGGTATGTTATACCTACTGAAAATTATAGCCTCTATCTTTCTTGTGTCATCCTCGTTCAATTCCTTAAACTCAAGGTAAGCCCTGCCAGACTCTACACTGGAGACCAGCCGAACGTCTCCTTCACCGTCCAAGAACACATCCCCACCCCCCGCCATAAAGCCCACAGAAATGGACATGGTTAAAAAGTTGAGCTCATCAACACAGAGCGTAGGCTTTTCTATGCCCCTGTCTATCTTCAAAATGGTGCAAAGCGCCAAGCCCACCCTGAGCAGGTTCTCCATGGTAAGGGGATAAAGACCCATCACGCCCTCTATCCTGTTGCCCTTAAACAACCTGTTTAATCGCATCGCCTACCGCACGCTCTATGTTGATTTCCTCGCATCCACCCGCGAGCACGAAAAACTCTTCATTGCCCTTGCTTCCCTTGGGTCTTGATTTTACCACACCGCACACCTTAAAACCAAGCTCATGTATCTTGTCTATCACCTTAAGCACCGCTTCTTTCTTATGCTCATCCCTCTTTACCACACCCTTGGGCACCTTCTTAGGTTCAAGCTCAAACTGGGGCTTTACCAAAACCAGCAACCTGCCACCCTCCCTCAGAAAGTTTACCACATGAGGCAGGACCTTGGTGGAGGATATAAAGGACACATCCACGGTTATGAGGTCCACCTTCTCGGGAATGTGCTCCTCAGTCAGACTACGGGCGTCGGTCTCTTCGTAAAGGATGACCCTCGGGTCCTGTCTTAGCTTGACATCCATCTGAGCCCTCCCCACATCCACCGCATAAACCTTTTTTGCCCCCCTCTGAAGCAGACAATCGGTAAAACCCCCGGTGGAAGAGCCCACATCCAGCACCACCATATCTTTTACATCCAAGGAAAAGCTATCCAGCGCATGCTCTAACTTGTAGCCGCCTCTGGAAACGTACCTTATCCCCTCCTTGACCTCCACCCTCTGCCCCTCCCTTATCATGTATCCCGCCTTATCAACCACCCTTCCATCAACCAAGACCATACCCGAAAGTATCAAGGCTTGTGCCTTCTCTCGGGTGGGTGCAAAACCCATCTCCACCAATAGGATGTCCAGACGCTTCTTAGACGCCAAGGGCTCTTTTCAAAAGGTAGAGGATGACCAGAAGTATTAAGGGCGAGAAGTCCAGACCGTTAACCGGCTTCACGATGGACCTTATGGGGTCCAGTATGGGAGATACGACCCTGTCCAAATGGTGATAAAACTTGCTATCCCTTACCTGCGGTATCCAAGAGCCTACCGCGTGCAGTAAAACGAGGATTATAAGTAAGTTTATAAGAAGGGCGAGGAGCCCCTTCATTCTACGAGCTCCAGTATGGCAAGCTCACAGCTATCGCCTATGCGCCTCATAGGGAGTTTTATTATGCGTGTATACCCACCGTTCCTACCTTCGTATCTGGGAGCTATGTCCTCAAAGAGCTTCTTCACTGCGCTCTTGTCAGGCAACAGCGCCAGAGCTCTCCTTCTTGAAGCCAGGTCTCCCTTCTTACCCAAGGTTATGAGACGCTCCACAAAGGACCTTACCGCCTTGGCTCTCTGCAAGGATGTCTCTATCCTTTCCTCCATTATAAGAGCTCTGGCTAAGGACCTATAGAGTGCCAGCCTCTGCTCTTTTGTCCTATCAAAGTGCTTTTTCTTAACCTTGTGCCTCATGCCTTACCTCCTGCTTTCCAAGTCCATTCCTAAGGAAAGACCAAGCTCTTTCAGGGCTTCTTTTATCTCGTTTATAGCCTTCCTACCTATGTTTTTAGTTCCCTTTAGGTCCTCTTCGCTCAGCCTTACCAGGTCCCCTATGGTGGTTATACCCATCCTCTTTATGGAGTTAAGAGCCCTCTGGGATATGTCCAACTCCTCAATGGGGAGGGATAGCTTTTCCATAAACTCGTCCACCACAACGGGTTCTTCTATCACGGGCACCTCAAAGGATATCTTCTCAAACCTGGAGAGATTTTCCGTCAGCAGGTGGACAGCCTCTTTTATAACCTCCTCGGGCGCCCTCGTGCCGTCGGTGTAGACCTCCATTATCAGCCTGTCGTAATCGCTTTTTCTCTCCACACGGGTTTTTTCAACCCTGAAGCTTACCTGCCTTACGGGTGAAAAATCCGCGTCCACCATTATCCAGTCTGTCTCTCCGAACTTCTCCATCTCTTCCGTAGTCACATAGCCAAAACCCCTTTCTATCCTTATCTCCAGGTGCAGTTCCTTTTCTCCGTCGGTGATGGTTGCTATCCTCTGCTCGGGGTTTATCACCTCCACGCTGGGGGGCAGGGATAGATCCTTCGCGGTCACCACACCTTCTCCCTTCTTCTTCAGGTAGACTATCTCAACGTCGGAGTTTCTCAGGATGAAGCGGATTTTCTTTATGTTGGCGATTATCTGTATAACATCCTCCTGGATGCCCTCTATGGCGGAAAACTCGTGGTAGACGCCGTAGATTTTTACACCGGTGACTGCGGTGCCCTGTATGGAAGAGAGGAGGGTCCTCCTGAGGGAATTGCCTATAGTTGTTCCGAAACCCCTCTCCAAAGGTTCTGCAACGAACCTTCCGTAAGTCCTTGTCCTTTCCTCCCAGTAAAGCTTATTGGGAAAGACAAATTCTCTAATCATACAAAGACCTCCTCATACTTTGGAGTAAAACTCTATGATGTATTGGAGGTTTACCGGCACCTCCAGCTGAACGTCCTTTGGCAGGTCAAGCACCTTGCCCCTGAAGTTCTCCTTGTCCAACTCAAGCCAAGGCGGTATGCTTCTCGGGTCTACGTTCTCAAGGTTTTCTCTAATTTGGGGTATGTCCCTTGAAGGGGGTTTTACCTCTACGATGTCTCCCACTTCAACCCTGTATGAGGGGATGTTGACCTTTTGACCGTTTACCAGTATGTGCCCGTGAGATACGAACTGCCTTGCCTGTCTGCGCGTGCTGGCAACCCCGAGCCTGTAGACCACGTTATCCAGTCTTCTCTCAAGAAGTTGCAAGAGCACCTGACCCGTGTTGCCTTTGGACCTGGACGCCTCTTCAAAATACTTTTTAAACTGACGCTCCCTAAGACCTCCGTAGAGAAACTTGAGCTTTTGTTTCTCCATGAGGCGCATGCCGTATTCTGTTAGCTTACGCCTCCTGCCCTTTATCCTTCCGTGTTGACCCGGGGGAAAGTTCCTCCTTGAAAGGACCTTGGGAGCGGACCTTTTGCCCGATACAACCACTCCCAGCTTCCTGTCAATCTTAGACCAAGGACCTATATACCTGCTCATCTCATACCCTCCTCTTGGCGGGTGGTCTGCAACCGTTATGAGGTATGGGTGTAACATCCCTTATAGCCTTTATCCTGAGCCCGGAGGCGTAGACCGCGCGAAGGGCGGATTCCCTTCCTGCACCCGCACCCTTTATCCTGACCTCCACCTCTTGGAGTCCATACTCCTGCATCGCTCTCTTTGCCGCCTTCTGCGCCGCGAGCTGTGCCGCATAAGGCGTGCTTTTTCTCGTGCCTTTAAACCCCACCGTTCCACCGCTTTCCCAAACCAAGGTGTTGCCCTGCTGGTCGGTTATGTTCACTATGGTGTTGTTGAAGGTGCTCAGTATGTGAACTATACCGCTCGTTACCGTCCTCTTTTGTTTCTTTGCCTGTTGACGCTTCTTTGCCATGCTTACCTCCTTACTTGGCTATCTTCTTCTTAGTTCCACCTACCGTCTTCCTCTTACCTTTGCGCGTCCTTGCGTTGGTCTTTGTCTGCTGACCCCTCACGGGTAGCCCCCTCGCATGTCTTAGACCCCTATAACAGCCTATGTCCATGAGCTTCTTTATGTTCATCTGCACTTCCCTTCTTAGGTCGCCCTCCACCTTGTAGTTGTTCTCTATGAACTTCCTTATGGTGTTGAGCTCATCGGGTGTTAGCTCTCCCAGCCTCTTGGTGCACGGTATGCCCGTCTTCTCACATATCTCTCTGGCTCTTGTCCAGCCGATGCCGTAAAGGTAGGTCAGGGCTACCTCCAGCTTCTTGTTGTCTGGCAAATCTACACCCGCTATCCTCGCCATACTTTACCTCCTTAACTGCCTTGTCTTTGCTTGTGCTTTGGGTTCTCGCATATGACCATCACCCTGCCTTTCCTGCGTATCACCTTGCACTTGGCGCATATGGGCTTAACGGACGGTCTTACCTTCATAACGCACCTCCAAAGTAAAGGGTATATTATATCACACTCTGTAAACTATCCTTCCCCTGGTTAGGTCGTAGGGTGAGAGCTCCACCTTGACCCTATCACCGGGAAGTATGCGTATGAAGTGCACCCTCATCTTACCCGAGACATGGGCAAGCACCTCATGACCCGTATCAAGCCTGACCCTGAACATGGCGTTGGGCAAAGCTTCCTCTACCGTTCCCTCTAAGACTATACCCTTTTCCTTACTCTGTTCCTGTTCCTTTCTCTTCTTTCCCATTCCTAAACTCCGTCAATACCAAAGGTTTATCCTTCATGACCGCAACCACATACTCAAAGTGGGCTGAGGGGCTTCTGTCTTTGGTCCTTACCGTCCAGCCGTCGCTATCCTCGTGGCTGACCTCCTCCGTGCCCAAGGCGAGCATGGGCTCAATGGCTAAGACCATACCTTGTCTGAGTTTTATGTCCTTTACGAACTTGCCGTCCAGGTCCTTGGGGTTGTTGGGCACGAAGGGTTCTTCGTGCACCTTCCTGCCTATGCCGTGTCCTCCCAAACTTCTGACTGGATACACTCCGTATTTTTCAGCCACGCTCTTTATAGCGTTGGTGATGTCTGAGAGCCAATTACCCGCAACACATGCCTGAACCGCGTATTCCAAGGCTTCTTTGGTAGCCCTGATTAACCTCCTTGCGTCTTCCGTTATGTTTCCTACGGGCACTGTCAGAGCGGAATCGCCCGAGTATCCGTCCACGGTAGCTCCAAAGTCTATGCTTACGATATCGCCCTCTTTTATTATCTCTTCCTTCTTGGGAAGTCCATGGACAACTGCGGAGTTAACGGACACGCACAGCGCAGCAGGGTAAGAGCACCTCCCAAAGGGAGGTTTGTAGTTCAAAAAGGCAGGCTTTATACCCAGCTCTTTGCACCTTTGCCTTGCTATCTCTTCAAGCTCCCATGTGGAGACGCCCGGCTTTATGTGCCTTGCCACACTCTCCAACACATCCACAACCGCATCGCAAGCCCTCTTTATCTTCCCTATCTCTTTCAAAGAATAAAGCTCAACACCCATGTTCAACCGCACTTTTGAGCTTCGAGTAGACCTCTTCTATGTCCTTGTCCGCTTCTATCCTTCTTAATTTATTCTTCTTCTCGTAGAATTCAACGAGAGGTGCGGTCTGCCTTCTGTAGACTTCCAGCCTCCTTCTGATGACCTCTTCCCTGTCGTCCTCCCTCTGGATAAGCTCCGTAGAACACACATCGCACAGGTTGTCCACCTTGGGAGGAGAATACTTTACATGGTAGACCGCCCCACACTTGGGACAGATTCGCCTGCCCGATAGACGCTCCACTATAACCTCATCCTCCAAATCAAAGAGCACCACGCAGGAGACCTCCCTTTGGTATCTTCCGAGCATGTCCTCCAGAGCCTGAGCCTGCACGGTGGTTCGGGGAAAACCGTCCAGTATAACGCCCGAGCCTTCGGGCATGACCTCCTCTATCATAGCTACCATGAGCTCATCCGGCACCAGCTCACCTCTGTCCATGTATTCCTTAGCCTTCCTACCAAGAGGCGTGCACTTCTTTACCGCCTCTCTCAGCATGTCCCCCGTGGATATATGCAGAAGTCCGAGCTCTTGGGAAAGGCGCTTTGCCTGTGTTCCCTTGCCCGCACCGGGGGGTCCCAGGAAGATGAGTATCATCTTATCTTCCTCCTTCCGTAGCTCGCATACCTTTTCTGTAGGAGGTTGGCTTCCAACTTGTTCATCGTGTCAAGAGCCACGCCCACCACTATGAGGGCTGTGGTTCCTCCAAAGTAGAAGGGGACGTTGAGCCAGAGGCTTATGAAGAGGGGGATTGTGGCAACCACGCTTAGGAAGAGGGCTCCTATGAAGGCAAGCCTGCTTACCGTGCTCTCAAGGAGCTTTTGGGTGTCCTGACCGGGTCTGACACCGGGAATAAAGGCTCCCGCCTTCCTTAGGTTGTCGGAGACTTCCACTGGGTTTATGAGCACCGCCGTGTAAAAGTAGGTAAAGAACACAATCATGAGGACGTAGAGAAAGTTGTAGAAGAGGGTGGTAGGGTTAAAGGCGTCGTGAAGCACCTGCGCTATGGGATGCTGTATAAAGCCGAGGACGGTGGAGGGTATTATGAGCACCGACTGGGCGAAGATTATGGGTATGACGCCCGCAGGGTTTATCTTTATGGGAAGGTAAGTGCTACCGCCCACCATCTCCTGCCTGCCCACCTGCCTTCTGGGATACTGTATGGGAAGTCTTCTCTCCGCCTCCTGAATGAAGACTATACTCGCTATGACCGCAATCACGAAGATGAGCGTTCCCACGAGGGCAAAAGGTGATATCTCGCCGTTGACGAACATCTGGTAAACCCTTATACCCGCGTTGGGAAAGCCCGCCACTATGCCGGCGAATATGAGAAGGGACATGCCGTTGCCTATGCCCTTCTCCGTTATCCTGTCGCCCACCCAAACCAAAAACATGGTGGCTGAAACCAGGGCTATAACGGTGGTGATGATAAACAGAGCCCCGCCGTCGGGGACTATGGGCAAGCCCTTGGGAGAGACCTGATTCCTGAGCCAGAAGGCTATACCAAGGGATTGGACGAAGGCTACAAAGACGGTCAGGTATCGCGTGTATTGGTTTATTTTATACCTTCCGTAATCGCCCTCTTCCTTGGCGAGGCGCTGGAGCTCCGGCACGGCGACCGTGAGCAGTTGCATCATTATGGATGCGGATATGTAGGGCATGACCCCAAGTGCAAAGAGGGTCATCCTGCTAAGGTTTCCTCCCGAGAAGATGTCATACAGGTAGAAGATGGTGGCTTGGAAGCTTTTAAAGAAGTCCTCCAAGGCGCCGGTGTCTACACCCGGAAGGGGCACGTGAGAGCCAAGCCTGTATATGGCGAACATGTAAAGGGTAAAAAGTAGACGCCTTTTAAAGTCTTCCAGCTGAAAGAGCTGTTTAATGTACTCTATCACCGCAGGACCTCACAGCTTCCGCCGGCGCTCTTTATCTTTCCCATGGCAGAAGCGGAGAAGGCATGAGCTTTTATTACCAGCTTTTTAGTGAGTTCACCATCACCGAGTATCTTTACCGGCAGTCCCTTTTTGACAAGACCCCTATCGTAGAGGGTTTGAGGATTTACCTCTTCTCCCTCTTGGAAATACCTGTCCAACGTCCTTAGGTTTACGCAAGAGTAAACCTTCTTAAAGGGGTTGTTAAAGCCCCTTTTGGGTATCCTCTTGTGAAGGGGTGTCTGACCGCCCTCAAACCATGAGGGAAGGTTCCTGTCTCCAGACCTTGATTTCTGACCCTTATGACCTTTACCGCAGGTCTTGCCCAGACCTGAGCCTATACCCCTACCTACTCTTTTCTTCTCTTTAACCGCGCCTTCGTTGGGTGCGAGCTCATGGAGCTTCATCGCTGACCTCCTCTACCTTCAGAAGATACCAAGCCTTTCTTACGTTACCCCTTACCATGGGGTTGTCGGGCAGGATTAAAGAATCTCCTCTCTTTTTAAGTCCGAGGCTCCTTACAGCCTTTATGTGAGCCTCGGGTTTTCCTGCCAAACCTTTCATCAAAGTAATCTTGAGCGCCATCTTACCTACCTCGCATATATGTGATACCTTTTACGCATCTCTTCAGGGTCTATACCCCTTTGCCTTGCAACTTCTTCCAAGGACCTAAGCTTTATGAGAGCATCAAAGACCGCCCTCACAACGTTGTTAGGGTTTGTGCTTCCTTGAAGCTTTGTAAGAACGTCCGTATAGCCTGCGAGTTCCAGTATGGGCTTGGCAGCACCGCCCGCCACTATACCCGTTCCGCGCCTTGCGGGCATAATCTTTATCATGGTGGGTCCGTATTCTCCGATGATATCGTGAGGAACGGTGCCCTCAACTATGGGGACCCTTATGATGTGCTTTTTTCCGTCCTCTATGGCTTTGGCTATGGCTATGGGCACTTCCTTGGCTTTACCCAAGCCAAAACCCACAAAGCCCCTCTTGTCCCCCACCACCACCAGAGCGCTAAAAGAAAACCTTCTACCGCCCTTGGTGGTCCTTGAGGTCCTCTTGGCGTATATGAGACGCTCCTCTATCTGGAGCTCATCTTCCATACCCACTACGCCCTGCTCTTTCCTCTTTTCGTCAATCAGGCGCTCAAGTGATACACCACCCATCTTTTCCTCCTTTAAAATTCAAATCCCAACTCTCTGCACTTATCCGCAAAGGCTTTGACCTTTCCGTGGTAGAGAAAACCGCCTCTGTCAAACACCACACGCTTTATACCCTTTTCGAAAGCTTTCTTGGCAAGTATCTGTGCCACCACTTTAACATCCTCTATGGACTTCCCGCCCCTCTTGCCCGTGAGTTCTCTAAACTCCGGGTCTATGGAGGATGCGGACACAAGCGTATAACCCTTTGTGTCGTCTATTATCTGAGCATAGAAAGCGTTCAGGCTCCTGTATATGCACAGCCTGGGTCTCTCGGGCGTGCCTATTATCTTCTTCCTTAACCTCTTGTGCCTTCTTTCCCTCTTTTCATGTCTGCTGAGCTTTGCCATCTAAGGACCTCCTTACTTTTTACCCTTACCGCCCTTTCCGGCGGACTTACCCGCCTTGAGCCTGAGGACTTCTCCTTCGTACCTTATACCCTTACCCTTATACACGTTGGGTTTCCTGAAAGCTCTTATCTCTGCAGCTACCTGTCCAACCCTCTCTTTGTTGATACCACTGACTATTATCTTGTTTTCCTTTACCTCTATCTTGGCGTCAGGCGGTATGGGGTATACAACGGGGTGAGAAAGACCTAGGCTCAGCTCTAAGCTGTTTCCCTTGACGCTCGCCCTGTAGCCCAGACCTACCAGTTCCAAGGTGACGCTAAAGCCTTCGGTGACTCCCTTTATCATGTTCCTTATCAGTGCTGCGGTGGTGCCGTGGATTGCCCTATGGAAGGGAGCATCGGAAAACCTCTCAACCCTTAGGGTGTTGCCCTCTTGGACTACCCTGACGTAAGGATGGATGTTCATGGAGAGCTTTCCTTTTGGTCCCTCAACGCTTATACTGCCTTCTCCTAAGCTGACCTTAACCTTCTCCGGTATTTCTATCGGTGCCTTTCCAATCCTTGACATGGTTTCACCTCACATTACGAATGCTATCACTTCTCCGCCCTTTTTGAGCCTTTTGGCTTCATGGTCGGTTATTATGCCCGCATCGGTGGAGAGGATGGCTATACCAAGCCCCTTCTGCACGTAAGGCACATCCCGAACGGGCACGTAAACCCTCCTGCCCAGTTTGGATACCCTGCGAAGCTCCCTTATGGCGCTTCTGCTCTTCTTAGGGTCAAGGTATTTGAGGTGTATCCTGAGGGTGTACTGGGTCCCCTTCTTGGTTTCTTCTATCCTTTCCCAGTCTTTTATGTATCCTTCCTTTTTGAGGATTTCAAGAATACGCTCTTTCACCCTTGAAGAGGGCACGTCTACATAGTCCCTTCTCCTCTGTATGGCGTTCTTGATGGCTGAGAACATGTCCGCTATAGGGTCCATCGCTTTAACCTCCTTTACCAGCTTGCCTTCTTCACGCCCGGGAGCTCTCCCTTGTGAGCCAGCTCCCTAAAGCACAGCCTACACATGCCAAAGTACCTTATAAAGCCTCTGGGTCTTCCGCATAAGGGGCATCTGTTTTTCTGCCTTGCGTCGTACTTGGGAAAATGCTTCACATCCTTTGCTACCTTTGCTTTCCTCGGCATATCACACACTCCTTATAGGTAGTCCTAAGAGGGCTAAAAGCCAAAGAGCTTCTTCATCGGTCTTTGCGGTGGTATGGATGATGATGTCCATACCCCTTATGGCGTCCACCTTTTCGTAGTCTATCTCGGGGAAGACTATCTGCTCGCTTATACCGAAGGCGTAATTACCCCTGCCGTCAAAGGACCTGGGGTTCAGACCCTTGAAGTCCTTCACGCGAGGTAGGGCTACGCTTATGAGCTTGTCTAAAAAGTCCCACATGCGCTCTTTTCTCAGGGTTACCTTCAGCCCCACCGGCATACCCTTCCTGAGCTTAAAGCCCGCCTCGGATTTTTTGGCTCTCCTTACCGAAGGGTGCTGTCCCGTTATGGCTCTGATGTCCTCCATAGCCCTGTCTATCTGCTTTATGTCGCTCACCGCTTCTCCCACACCCATGTTTACTACAATCTTGACAATCCTCGGCACCTGCATGGGGTTCTTGTAACCGAAGCGGTTGATAAGCTGTGGGACTACCTCATCCCTATACTTGGTGTAAAGTCTGGGTATATACTTTGTCTCTACGCTCATGACCTTGCCCTCACTTTTTCTCTTACCAAGTCTATGTTTTCGTTGCACTTTTTGCAATACCTATACTTCCTGAGGGTGCTTCCATCTTGGACTATCCTAAAGCCTACCCTCGCGGGCTTTCCGCACTTGGGGCACACGAGCATGACGTTGCTTATGTGTATGGGTGCCTCTATCTCGTATATCCCGCCTTCTCTTACGTTGGGTATCTCCTTGACGTGCTTTTTCACCAGGTTGACGTCCTTGACTATCACCCTGTTTTCTTCCCTTAGGACTTTTAGGACCTCTCCTGTCTTGCCCCTTTCTCTTCCTCTAAGGACCACCACCGTATCACCTTTTTTTATTTTAGACGCCATCAGACTACCTCCGGAGCTAAGGATGCTAGCTTGGTAAAGCCTCTGTTTCTTACTTCTCTAGCTATGGGTCCCAGAATGCGAGTGCCCAAGGGTTCACCGTATTGGTTTAGAAGCACCACCGCGTTGTCATCAAACTTTATGTAGCTCCCGTCGGGTCTACCCACTTCCTTCTTGGTGCGGACCACCACCGCCCTGTAAACCTTGCCCTTCTTGGCAGGGCTGTTGGGTGCCGCCTCCTTGACGGTCACCGTGACCACGTCTCCTACTGTGGCATACTTCCTCGGAGCGTAGGGTATGCCTATAATCTGCACCTTCTTGGCGCCCGAATTGTCCGCCACGTTAGCATAGCCTTGCCTCTGTATCATAGCCAATCACCTCTCTGCTTTTAACAAGCTATTTATTATACCACAGAATTTGAGTATGAGTAGAAGTTTGTATTTTACCACAGAACGTGCTTTGTGCGTATCCTTAACCTACTCGCCCCTCCGTTCTGACCAGTCCGAGTTGTTGTGAAAAATTCTAGACTAAGAATGATTCTTTAAATAAGCCTTACTTATGGAACCATTAGCAAATCTTGTAGCCTTGAAGCTTTATAGTGTGTTAGTATTTTAAAACAAAGGACTTATAAGGAGGTGTTGACATGAGAGTCTCAAGGAGAGACCTAATCAAGGGAGCCGGAGTAGGAGCTTTGGCAGTAGCCTCTACGTCCAACTTGGCTTTTGCCGCCGCGGAGACGGTGGTCAAAAAGGAAGCCATGCTTCCTCCACCCAAGGGCAACAGGGTTGTGGTTGCGGGCGGTGGATGGGCAGGGCTTACCGTTGCCAAGTATCTCAAAAAGGAAAACCCCAACATTGAGGTAATCCTGATTGAGAAAAGACCCAACTTCTTCTCATGTCCCATAAGCAACGAGTGGCTCGCCAACCTGGTAAGCCTGGACTTTATCTCCCACGACTACAACCAACCCGCATCCAAGCACGGCTATAGGTTCATAAACACCACCATACTGGGCATAGAGAGGGACAAAAAGAGAGTCTATACACCCTATGGCTACATAGAGTACAACTACTTAGTACTTGCCCCAGGCATCAGGTATAACTACTCCGCATGGTTCGGAGACAACAAGGACATGATAAACTACACCAAGACCCACTACCCATCCGCCTTCATACCCGGCTCGGAGCATCTGGCGCTGAAAAGGAAGATATGGGAGTTTGAGGAAGGGGACTTCGTCCTCACCGTTCCTCCTGGAGCCTACAGGTGTCCTCCTGCACCCTATGAGAGGGCAGCTATGATGGCCTACGTGTTCAAGAAGAACAAGGTCAACGGTAGGGTTATCATCCTTGACCCGAAGGAGGATATAGCTCCTAAAGGTCCGGGCTTTAGAGCGGCGTATGACCAGCTCTACTTGGGCATAGTAGAGTACGTTCCCAAGGCTCAGATAAAAGAAGTGGACCCGGTAAAGAAGGTGATAAAGACCACCGCGGGAGACTTTAAGTTCGCCGATGCCAACCTCAACCCACCTCACCAAGCGGGAGAGCTGGTGTGGATGGCGGACCTCATAGCCAAGGACAAGGACGGAAAGCCCACAGGCTGGGCAGACCAAGACCCTCTTACCTTCCAAGCAAAGGCGGACCCCCATGTGTTCTTGGTGGGAGACGTAATAAGCGGTGTCCCCTACCCCAAGAGCGGGCACATGGCAAACTCGCAAGGAAAGATAGTAGCCAAGATAGTAGCGGGCAGGATAGCGGGCAAGGATGTAAAGCCCACACTTCCGGACAACACCTGCTACTCCATGGTAAACGGAGACCCCCAAGAAGCCATAGTCATAAACGTCACATACGACTATAACGAAAAAGAAAAGAAGATAACACCCAAACCCAAGGTAATAAACGAGAGGTCCAAAGCCTTAGCGGACGCAACCTACGAGTGGGCGAGGGCTATCTACAGGGATATGTTCGCATGATGTGTAGGGGGCTTTGCCCCCTTCTTCACCATACCTTCATCTATCTGGAGTAAATTCTTAGGGTAGGCAAGGGCACAAGGCGGTAAGGAGGCTCGTATGGACAGAAGGACTTTTATAAAGGCATGCGCTACGGTGGCGGTGGCATCGGCGGTAGATTCTTCCGTCATCTCCAGAGCCCTCTCCTCACAGCAAAACCTCTACAAAGCTTATAACAAAGCGCTTCTGGTGAAAGAGGATGGAAGCCCCCTAACGGAGAAGGACATACAACCTCAAAAGTCTTACATATTATTTTATCCCCACACAGCCACACCCTGCTTTCTACTCAACCTGGATGCAGAGGTAAAACCTGCGGAGATAAAGCTAAAGGACGGCAAGTCCTACACATGGAACGGTGGTGTGGGAAGTAAAAAAAGCATCGTCGCATACTCTGCCATATGCGCCCATCAATGGAGTTATCCCACCAAGACCTACGCCTTCATAAACTACTACCCCGAAAACCAGCCCTCAGAGACCACCAAGAAGGCAGGAGTAATCCAGTGCTGTGCCCACCTGGCGGTCTACGACCCCAAGCAAGGTGCTACCGTCTTGGACGGTCCTGCGGAGGTGCCTCTTGCAGCAATAGTCTTACAGCAGGAAGGGGACAACTTCTATGCGGTGGGCGTTCTGGGTGTGGACCAGTTTGACAAATTCTTTGACCTTTACAAACAGGACCTGAGACAACAGTACGGCTCTACAGCCAAAGCCAAGGCTCTGGTGGATAGGTGCGTCGTGGTGGAGCTCGAAAAGTACACCCAAGCGCCTATAAAGTGCTGATGGAGGTATAAAGATGAACAGAAGGCAGTTTATAGTGGGTGGTCTGTCGGCGGGTTTGCTGGCGGGTGGCATGTCCTGGGCTTCTCCTATGGTGAAGGATGGCTCAAAGGCAAGGGTGGTAGTGGTGGGTGGTGGCTACGGAGGAGTGACGACCGCCAAGTACTTAAAAAAGGAAAACCCCGACCTATCGGTAACCCTCATAGAGGAAAGACCCTTTTTTATGTCCTGCCCCATGTCCAACCACTTTCTGGCGGGTCTTATGGAACTTACCCAACTCTGCTTTTCCTACAACATCCTGCCGGTAAAGCACGGCGTAAACTTCATAAATGACAAGGTTTTGGACATAGACCTTGTCAAAAGGCAAGTAATCACCGCATCCAACGGCAAGGTTGGTTATGATTTTCTCGTCCTCTCTCCGGGGATAGATTACGATGTGGATGGGCGTCCCGACTATAAAGAGTCTTTGCTTTACAATCCCCCCGCCTTCAAGCCGGGCTCTGAGCACATATACCTTAAAAGGCTCATTGAAGAGTTTGAGGAAGGCGACATAGTCATGACCGTTCCAGAGCCTCCCTACAGATGCCCTCCCGCTCCTTATGAGAGGGCTGCTCTCATAGCCAGTATGATAAAGCGTCTCAAGCTCAAAGCCCACCTTTACTTCATAGATGCTAACGAAAGACCTTTGATAAACTCCGAGGGCTTTTTGTCCGCATACTACGACCTTTACAAGGATGTTGCCACCTACATAACATCCGCACAGGTCAAAGAGGTGGATGTTCGCAAAAGGGTAATAAAAACCACGCACGGGGACTTCAAATACGATGTAGCCAACGTCATACCACCCATGAGGGCAAACAGCCTGCTCCAGAGGATAGGGCTTTTGAAAAAGGGGGAAAGGTGGGTGAGCGTAGACCCGCTGACCTTTGAAACTAAGGTTAAAAACGTCTTCGTGATAGGAGACTCTGCTCAAACCTACCTTCCCAAGAGCGGATACGCGGCGCACTCTGAGGGAAAGGTGGTCGCCAAGGTCATAAACTCAAGGATAAGCGGTAAACCCGTAGAGAGAGAATATCTGCAGATGATATGCTATGCCATGGTGAGCGACAAAGAAGCCATAATGACTGAGACCAGCTTTGTTTACGATGCCAAGGCAAAGCGCTTTATACCCAAGCACGTGGAGGACAACACGAGAAAGACAACCACCGCAACGCGCTATGAAGAATGGGCTAAGGGTCTGTGGAGGGACATGTTCGGCTAAAATTTATAGTTTATGAGGCTTCTGTCCCCCGCCAAGCTCAACTTAGGACTCTGGATACTGGGCAAAAGGTCAGACGGCTACCATGAAATAATCACCGTATACCATACTGTAGACCTCTTTGATGAGATAACTATAAAGGAAGGACCCCTCCGCGTGGAAACCAGCACGGGCATACCGCAGGAAGAAAACCTGGTATACAAAGCTCTAAGGCTCATGGAGGAACTCCTGGGTGAAGAGATTAAATTTAGCGTCTACATACAGAAGAACATACCCGTCGGTGCGGGCTTGGGAGGTGGCTCTTCCAACGTGGCTAATGTCTTAAAGGCGGTCAACGAGCTTCTGGGGAAACCCCTTTCCTTTGAGGAGCTCTCAAGCTTGGCAGGGTGCGTCTCCTCAGATGCTCCTTTTTTCTTATACGGGGGAACAGCCATAGGAAGGGGAAAGGGAGAGATAATCCAGCCGGTTGACCATTTAGACTTGGAGTTTACCCTCTTTTATCCCAACTTCAGCGTATCCACGAGGGAAGTTTACTCCAAGGTATCCGAAAGGGAATTGACAAAAGGTCTGGATGTTGATAAAATATTAGATTGCATAGGTAAGGGTGAGTTTGAAGCGCTGGAGAACAAGCTGGGTGAGATAAGTGCCCGCACCTTTCCCCAGGTGGGAGAGGTGGTAAGGTACTTAGAGTTCATGGGCTACAGACCTATGGTGAGCGGGTCTGGGTCGTGCGTGTATGTGATAGGACGCACCTCGGAAGAGGTAAAACGAGGTGCAAGCCTCCGGGGGTGGCTTGTTTTTGAAGTTAAGAGCTGGCATGGGGTGTAGCTCAACTGGCAGAGCACCGGACTTTGGATCCGGGGGCTCCTGGTTCGAATCCAGGCACCCCAGCCATCCTTTACTTTCAGGAGAGCAAAAATGGTAGGTTCTATAAAGCTCCTGACGGGCAACAGCAACATAAAACTTGCCAAGGAAGTGTCCCTTTATCTGGGCATTCCACTCTCTGACGCACTGGTAAGTAGGTTCAGCGACGGAGAGGTAAGGGTCCAGATAAACGAGTCCATGAGAGGAGAAGATGTTTTTGTCATACAATCCCTCTGCCCACCGATTAACGAGAACATCATGGAGCTCCTTCTCATACTGGACGCCCTAAAGAGGGCTTCAGCGGGGAGGATAACCGCGGTCATACCTTACTATGCCTACGCAAGGCAGGACAGAAAGGACAAGCCCCGTGTCCCCATAAGCGCAAGGCTTTTGGCGGATTTGATAACCGTCGCGGGAGCTCAGAGGGTTGTGGTGGTTGACCTCCACTCTCCCCAGATACAGGGCTTTTTCAACATACCGGTGGACAACCTCTTTGCCCTCAACGTCATATACGACTACCTTAAAAACAGGGTGGATGAGGACACGGTGATAGTCTCTCCTGACGCCGGCGGTGTGGAGAGGGTAAGGCTCCTCGCGAACAAGCTGGGTTGTTCCATAGCCATCATATACAAGAGAAGACCCGAACCCAACGTGGCGGAAGTCTTTGATTTGGTGGGCGATGTTAAGGGTAAGAGGGCAATCATACTGGATGACATAATAGACACGGCGGGCACGGTGGTTTCCGCTTCAAACCTCCTCCTTGTAAAGGGTGCCAAGGAGGTGGTGGTGGCTTCATCCCACGGTCTTCTCTCCGGTCCTGCGGTGGAGAGGCTCAAGAACGCACCCATCAGCGAGGTGATAATCACCAATTCCATACCATCGGAGGGTAAGAACCTGGATAAGCTCACCGTGCTCTCCATAGCCCCGCTGATAGGAGAGGCGATAAGGAGAATCCATGAGGGTGATTCTGTAAGCTCTCTGTTCGTATAAAAGGAGGTAAAGATGAAGAGGATAGCTGTTAAGCTTACGCCGAGAAGCTTGGGTAGGAAGAGCCAGCTAAAAAACGCCAGAAGGCAGGGTCTCATACCCGTTGAGATTTACGGAAAGGGTGTGGAAAATACCCATGCCTTCATAAGCATCAAGGACCTCATTAACCTGCCCCACGGGGAGACCTTCCTCCTTGAGGCGGAGATAGACGGACAGAAGAGGATATGCCTGGTGAGGAACATACAGATGGGTTGGCTCGGTGATAACCCTATCCACGTAGACCTCTACGACATATCCAATATTAAGGAAATAGAGGTGGAGGTCCCCATAGAGTTCGTCGGCACGCCCGAGGGTGTAGCCTTGGGTGGCACCTTTGAGGTGATGCTTCACACCCTAACCGTCAAGGCTCCCGTGGAGAACATTCCGGATAAGATTACCGTTGACGTGAGCGGTCTGGGTTTGGGTGGAGTCCTTCACGTGAGGGATATATCACCTCCTGGGGGTTGCTTGATAATGGACTCGCCCGAGGAGGTGGTGGCTGTCGTGTCCGAGCCTGAGGTTGAAGAGGTGCCAGCGGAAGAGACCACCGCTTGATGATAAAGCTCCTCATAGGGCTTGGCAACCCGGGGAAGAAGTATGAGAGGACGCGCCACAACGTAGGTTTTATGGTGGTGGATGTCCTCATCAGAACCCTCAAGCTAAAAAGCTACTCCGAGGAGTGTCTCTCTCACCTTTACAGGGCAAGCCTGCTGGGTAACGAGTTTCTCATAGCCAAGCCCCAGACATACATGAACAACTCGGGGCTTGCGGTGATAAACCTACTGGAGACTTACCGCATAAACCCGGAGGAGATGCTCGTTATCCACGATGATTTAGACCTTCCTCTGGGTAGGGTTAGACTGCGCTTTAACGGAAGCAGTTGTGGTCATCACGGTATAGAGTCCATAGTCAAGGAGATAAGGAGCGATAAGTTCTACAGGCTAAGGGTGGGTATAGGAAGACCAAAGGATAAGAACAAAGTGATTGATTACGTGCTTTCTCCCTTTTCCGAGGAGGAAGAGGAGCTTTTATACAGGGTCTTGGACAGGTCAAAGGAGTGCCTGCTCAGGTGCGTGGAGACAACGCCGGAAGACTCTATGAACTTCTGCAACGCACCCCTATAGGTTTAAAACTGTCATGATGATTATCAACACTATTACGATAAACACCAGCACATAGATTATCTTGTTAAGGGTGCTTAAGTTATCCTTTAACTCCTTTATTAGCTCATCCTTGGTCCTTGAGTAGGCTTCCATTTCCTGCAGGCGTTCTTGAAGGGCTTGTACTCTGTGTTTAAGACTCTCCCTCTCTTCAAAAAGCCTGAGGTACTTTTCGTGGAGTTCCTTCTCTTCCTTTTCCAGCCCTTGCAAACTCTTCCTACATTCCGCCAACTGTTCTTCCAGTTCTCTAATCCTATGGTATTCCCTGTCCTCCATCTTAGAGCCTTTTTGGGAAGAGTATAAGCTTTTCCCTCACAGAGTATTGTGCGTAAGTGTAGGGTTTTATGCTTGTGGGTAGTGTCTGTATGCCCAAGTTTTCAAAGACCACTTTGAACTTGGAAGGCATGAAGGGGTTGAGCATGTAAGCTATAATAAAGAGCCCGTCGGTCAGCGTATAAAGCACGTCCTTGAGGGCTTTCTCATCGCTCTTTACAAGGTTCCACGGAGCCTTGCTGTCTACATACTTGTTAAGGTAAGCACAAAACTTCAGCACTTCTTCCAAAGCCCTGTAAAAGTCCACCCTCTCCATGCTTTCATGGTATGCCTCTATTGCCTCCACCGCTACCCTCTGGTAATCGCCGTCCTTAGAACCCTCCACCTTACCGCTCAGGTATCTTGTATCCATGGCGAGCACCCTGCTGAAGAGGTTTCCTACCTCGTTGGAGAGCTCTCCCTCAATTCTGCCCTTCAGAGCTGTTTTAGTTATGTCTCCATCCTGACCGAAGGGCATATCTCTGAGGAGGAAGTATCTTACCTCGTCAAGCCCATAGTCTTTGACTAAGTCATAAGGGCTTATGACGTTCCCCAGAGACTTGGACATCTTCTGACCCTCCACTTTCCACCATCCGTGGGCGAAGATGCGCTTGGGAATGTCCATACCTACGGACCTTAAGAAGGCGGGCCAGTAGACCGCATGAAACCTCAGGATATCCTTACCCACCAGATGTAAGTCCGCGGGCCAGTAGTGGAGTCTATCCACAACGGCGGAGACGTAGTTAAACAGAGCATCAAACCAGACGTATATGGTGTGTTCTGGGTCAAAGGGCACCTCTATGCCCCACCTTACCCTGCTTCTGGGTCTTGTTACAGAGAGGTCCTTGAGCCCCTGCCTTACGAAGCTGATGACTTCGTTCCTCCTGTAGTCGGGCATGACAAAATCCGGCACGCTTTCCAAAAGCTCCAGTATGAAGTCCTGATACTTGGATAGTCTGAAAAAGTAAGAGGGTTCCTTTATGTATTCGCAGGGCTTTAGGTGTATGGGACACCTGTTGCCCTCCAAGAGCTCGGACTCAGGTTTGAACTCCTCACAACCCACACAGTACCATCCTTCATACTCTCCTAAGTAGATGTCTCCCCTCTCATAGCTTTTGGTAAAGACTTCCCTTACCAGCTCTTTGTGGTAATCGTCGGTGGTCCTTATGAAGCGGTCATAGGATACGTCCATAAACTCCCAGAGCCTTTTGAAGTTCTCCGAGTTGATGTCTGCAAGCTCTTTTGGAGACATACCCTTTTCTTCGGCGCTCTTTTGAATCTTGAGCCCATGCTCATCGGTGCCCGTGAGGAAAAAAACATCAAAGCCCCTCTGCCTGTAATACCTCGCCAGGACGTCGGCGGCCACTGTGGTGTAAGCATGCCCTATATGTGGAACATCGTTCACGTAGTATATGGGCGTGGTTATGTAGAACTTCATAGGACATATAGTTTAAACCATCAGAGCTTTATCCTGCCCTCTTTGAGTTCCCTTTGTAGCTGTCTCCTGAGGTCCCTCTCTCTTAATTCTTCCCTTCTGTCGTGCTTCTTCTTGCCCTTCGCCAAGGCTATCTCCACCTTGACCTTGCCGTTTTTGAAGTAGAGCTTGGTGGGGATGAGCGTATAGCCCTTTTCCTGCATCTTGCCATAGAGCCTGTGTATCTCCCTCTTGTGTAGTAAGAGCTTTCTCTTGCGGAGAGGGTCGGGGGGCTTGATGGTGGCATACTTATAAGGTGCGATGTAAAGGTTATAGAGCCAAGCCTCACCTTCTTCTATCCTGACAAAGCTGTCCTTAAAAGAAACGGTCTGTCTGTTCCTGAGGGACTTAACCTCGGGACCCTCCAGGACAATACCCGCCTCGTAGGTCTCCAAAATCTCATAGTCCGCCCTTGCTTCCTTGTTCAGTGCTACGGTGTGCTCTCCTCTTTCTCTTGGCATTGATTATAATCTAACACAAATCTCGCTCGGTGCTACTCATAAGAAGAGCTTATGGCTTCCATAAGCAAACTTTAAGCTTTTCAATCTTCTAAGGGTGTAAAATTAAAGTTCAAAGGAGGTGTGTCATGAGGAGGGTATTGGTGGTTTTGTGTATGGTGGGCGTAGCCCTTTCCCAGCAGTTGGTCCTCAAAAAGCCCCCCAAGTCTTTGGACAGATATTACCCGCCCCGGTCCAACAGGATGGAGTTTCTGTCCAACATGCATGCCATGAGCGCATCCTTCTATGGGATACGGATGAACATAAACAAAGGAAACTGGGAAAGGGCTTTGGAATGGGCTAAGAATCTGGAAAAGGCTTACAACGACAGCGCCAAGATGGTCCCCGAATGGAAGGACTACTACAAATCACAGCTCGCTTCCGAGCTTGTAAAGGCTGTCCAGTCAAAGAACGCGGACGCGGTCATAAGGGCGAGCAGAGCCCTGGGAGAGACCTGTAGCAAGTGCCATGCAGAAAATCAGGCGGTGGTTAAGGTTTACTACCACTTCCCACGTTATGACAGGATACAAATAGAGGACCCGGTGGAGCTACAGAACCTCAAAACCCAGGAGTTTATGAAGAAACTCTCCGATTCCATGAAGGCTCTGAGGGTGCTCATGGCTCAAGGAGATTTCTCGGGAGCGAAGGAGGAAGGTAAGAACTTCGTGGAAAGGGCAAAGGCTATGAACACCATGTGCAGTAAGTGTCATACCTCAAAGGCATCCATAGAATCTCTGGCGGGCAAAGATTACCTTAGCCTTCTGGACAGCTTGGACAGAGCCCTTTCCAATCCTCAAGCCAACAGAGATGCCATAAATAAACATCTTTCAGAGGTGGGTCAATACTGCTACAGATGTCATAATGTGCATCTGACACCTGTCTTGCTACAGAGGGGCTTAGAGGGTATCAAGAAGTAGCATGAGCATAAAGCCCGCAAGGAAGCCCAGCGTCACGCGCAGGTTGGCCTTTTCATCCGCGTAAACCTCCGGGAAGACCTCCTTGACCGTCACGTAGAGCATGGCTCCACCGCCAAAGCCCAGACCGAAGGCTAAGTATTCTCCAAAGGTCTCAAAGAACAGGTAGCCCAGAAGGGCAAAGGCGGATTCCAAGAGTCCGCTCAGCACTCCCACGAGGATAGGAAGGCTTAGGGAGGATGTCATCAGGTAGAGCGTGAGGCTCACGACCAAACCCTCGGGCATGTCCTGTATGGCTATGGCTATAGCCAAGTCTTGACCAAGCCTGTCCGAGTGTGCACCCGCTATGCCTACGCTCAGACCCTCCGGGATGTTGTGAATGATGACGCCCAGGGCTATGAGTAGAAGCCTTCTTGACCTGCCCAAGGTAAGCCTGCCCTCATAACCCTTGAGTGTATGCTCGTGTGGAAAGAGGTTTTCTATAAAGCCGAGCAGGGCAAAGCCTGTGAGGATGCCCGCCGATGTGGGCAGGAATCCTCCCTTTTCTATGCCGGGAACTATGAGACTTAGGAAAGAAGCCACCAGCATCACACCGCCCGAAAAGGAGAGGGCTGTATGATAGGAAAAGGGTTTTCTCCAAAGGAGGACAAGCAAGCTTCCCAACGCAGTGCCTACGAAGAGAAGCGCGGAGCTGTAAAGTATGGGATTCACAGCAGTTCTGAGAGCCTAAAGAGGGAGTAGAGCTCCAAGCCTTGGGCGTTTATGTGCCCCCTTCCGCCCTCTTCCCTGTCCACTACACAGAAGACACCCACCACATCCAACCCTTCACTCCTACAGGCGGACACAGCCTTTAAGGAGGAGCTCGCGGTGGTCACCACATCCTCCAGGACCGCCACCCTGTCCCCCGCCTTTAAAAGTCCTTCTATCTGCCTTCCCGTTCCGTGCCCCTTGGGTTCCTTCCGGACAACAAAGGGCTTTATGGGGTTAGAGTCCATGTAGGACACGAAGGCTACCGCGTAGGCTATAGGGTCCGCGCCCAGGGTGAGACCGCCCGCACCCGCAACGCCGAAGTCCCTTATGAGCTCATACATGAGCTTTCCCACGAGGTAAGCACCCTCGGGGTCAAGGGTAATCTGCTTTAGGTCTATGTAATACCTGCTCAGCTTACCCGAAGAGAGCTTAAAGATAGGCTCGTCCGCAACCTTGAGGGACCTCTCCCGTATAAGACTTTTGAGCCTTTCCCTAAGCATCCCTCTTGAGCCTTTCCTTTGCGTATTCCATCAGACCGCCCGCTTTGAGGATGGCTTGGATGGTTTCTGGGAACTTGGTAGCTTCGTATTCCTTGCCCGTGGTAAGGTTTCTGATTATTCCCCTTTCGGTGTCCACCTCTATCTCATCACCATGGTTTATCTCGTCCACCGCCTCGGGAGCTTCCACTATGGGAAGTCCTATGTTTATGGCGTTCCTGAAGAAGATGCGGGCAAAGGACTTGGCAACCACCACGGGCACGCCCGCATACTTTATGGCTATGGGAGCATGCTCTCTGGATGAGCCCGAGCCGAAGTTCCTGCCCGCCACTATGATGTCTCCGTGCTGGTGCTTTTGGGCAAAGTCGGGATGCTCCGAGTCTTCCATTACATGGCTCGCCAGCTCATAATGGTCGGTGGTGTTGAGGTATCTTGCGGGTATTATCTGGTCCGTGTCCACGTTGTCTCCAAACTTCCAAACCTTTCCTCTGAAGAGCATACTAAGATTATACTATCTTTTGAGGTTTTAAGATAAAGTCTCCACCACAATGCCCTCGGACCGTCTTAGAAAAGTATGTTAAAATTAAAAAACATGCGACAGGTTCTCTTGGCTCTGGCTCTGGTCTTTATACCCCTGATTTCTTACGGAGCTCAAAAGCTACGCCTTATGGCTACCATCTACCCCGTTTACTATCCCCTCAAGCACATGGCGGGCGATGTCCATCAGGTGGACTTGCTCATAAATGCACCCATGGACCCACACCATTACGAGCTAAAGCCCAAGGATGTAAGCAGGTTAAGACAGTCGGACTATGTGTTCATGCTCGCTCTGGAAGGCTGGGAGAGACAGATTGAGGGGCGTATACCCAAGGAAAAGCTTATCCCCCTTTATAAAGACATGAACCTGATAAAGCTTAAAGGACAGGTGGACCCGCATGTGTGGGTTTCTCCAAAGACCTACAAGGTTTTGGTTAGCAACATACACAAAAAGCTTGTAGAGATAGACCCTGCGAGGGAGAGCCATTATAACGCCAAGTTCAGGGAATACATGAGCCAGCTGGAGAGGTTAGACAGTGAGTATGAGAAGGTTCTGAGTGCATGCAAGGTTAGGGTAATAGTCACCACTCATCTCTCCACCGGATATCTCGCCAGAGACTACCGCTTGGAATCTGCGGGTCTTAGGGGCACCCATGCGGAAGAGGAACTCCGTCCCTCGGAGTTGAAAAAACTGATAGACATTATGAAGTCCAGAGGGGTAAAGACCATATTCCTTGAGCCCGGACAGAATGAAGGCATAGCGCAGAGGATTGCCAATCAGGTCAACGCAAAGGTGATGCGCCTGAACACCTCCTTCTTTGCGGAGAAACCCGACGATGACTACCTTAGCATAGCCAGGAGGAACTTAGACAACCTCAAGAAAGGGCTTGAATGCGGGTATTAGAGGTAGAGAACCTCAGCTTTTACTACAGGCGGGGAGAGTATATCCTCAAAGACATAAGCTTTGGCGTTGAGGAGGGTGAGCTCTTTGCCATACTGGGACCCAACGGAGCGGGCAAGACTACCCTGCTTAGGCTTTTGATGGGTTTTCTCAAGCCCGTGAGCGGGAGGATAAAAATCTTCGGTCGTGAGCTTAGACACTTCGGGGAATGGAGGAGGATAGGTTATGTGCCTCAGAGGTTCAGCGTGGACAGGTTTTTCACGGGAAGCGTGGGGGAGCTCTTTAAGAGCCTGGCGCAGAGGGAGAAGGTGGGATGGGTCATAGCCTATCTTCACTTGGAGAGCCTGCTGGATAGACCCTTTGTCAAGCTATCCGGTGGCGAACAGCAAAAGGTCCTGTTGGCTCTCGCCCTTACCACCAACCCGGACCTGCTCGTGCTGGATGAGCCCACCACTGGTCTTGACATACACGCTCAGGAGCATATGGAGAGTATCCTGAGAGAGCTAAAGGGTAAAAAGACCATACTGCTCGTTTCCCACGACATAGGCTTTGTTTTGAGGAACGCGGACAGGCTTCTATGCCTGGGCGTGGAGATGTGTCGTGTGGTGGATACACAAACCTTTAAGGGCATGGTGAGGGAGCTCTATGGACTCCATTGAAATCTTACAGATAGCGTGGAAGGGTCTGCTGAGCGCGGTTCTCATCAGCCTATCCTCATCGGTCATAGGCGTATACCTGCTCATAAAGAGACTTTCCATGCTGGGTGCGGGTCTGTCCCATGCGGCTTTCGGAGGCATAGCCATAGCCCTGGTGCTCGGGCTTGATGTCAGCACCTTTACCCTCATCTACACGGTGCTTTTGGGTTTGGCTATACAATACCTTATCCAAAAGCGTGGTCTTCCCGCGGACACGCTCCTGTCGTTAGCCTTCTCCTTCGGCGTCGCGGTAGCCATAATAATACTCAGCTTGTGGTCTGTCCTGGGTCTTAACATCTTCTCTTACCTTTTTGGAAGCATGCTCCTTGTCTCGGAGACCGAGCTCCTGAATGTGCTCCTTGTATCCCTTATTACGCTGATTTACATAGCCGTCAACTACAGGAGCATACTTGTTTTGCTCTTCAACGAGGAGATGGCCAAACTCAGGGGCATAAAGGTTGAACGCATAAACTACATCCTCATAGCCTTAGCTTGTGCCAACATAGTCATATCCATAAAGGCTGTGGGAATAATCCTGTCCGCATCCTTTATATCCATACCCCCCATGGCCTCCCTACTTCTGGCGCAGTCCTTCTTCTCCGCGCTCCTTATATCGGTGCTTTTTTCCCTAACATCCACCCTCTTAGGCATGGGTATATCTTTGGTCTTTGACATACCCCCGGGCGGTTCCATAGTGATTTCCATGGTTCTTCTGTTCTTAGCTTTGCTCTCCGGCAGATTAATCCGTAAGATCTTTCCTCAAGGTGCTTAGCCTTTCCAAAAGGGTGTCCACAATGCTTTTCTTGTCCGCCTTTTCCTCAACCGCCCTTACCTCTTTACCGGAGAGGTAGCTTGCCACAGAGTTTATTATCCGGGGACCGTAATGAACCCACACATGGTCTATCAGCAGGAAGATAAGCGCCAGACCGACTATCCACCGAAGCATAACTATAAATTTAGTCCTTGCAAATGAAACTCATTTGTCTTAATATTAGAGTATGGAGCTGGCTGAGCTCAAAAGGCAGTTTGAGTCTTATCTCAAACAGAACGGACATAAGATAACCAGGAGTAGGTTTGACATAATAGACATGATAGCGGAATACAGCTCCCACTTTGAGATAGAGGACCTGGTGAACTGGATAGCCCACAAAAACAGAGGGGTTGCCTCAAGGTCCACCGTATACAGGACAGTCAAGCTCCTGCAGGAGTTCGGAGCCATAAGGGAGGTTATAAAGCTCAACAACAGAACCATATACGAGTTTGTGGCGGGCAAGCCCCATCATGAACATCTTGTGTGTGTAGAGTGCGGAAAGATAATAGAGTTTTACAAGGACGAGATAGAGGAGCTCCAAGATAAGGTCTGTGAAGAGCACGACTTTACACCCCTGAACCACCGGCTTGAAATCTTCGGTATATGCTCCGACTGTAAGAGGAAAAAGCCATGAGGATAGAGGGAGATTACATACCATTGAAGACTACCAGAGACAAGCACATAAGCCCATCCTTTGATAAGGTGTTGGATGAGGTAAGTCAGAGCCACGCAATCCTTTCTTCTCAACCCACGAACCCTCAGGGCGTTGACCCTCTTATCCTCGGTGAGGTCAAAAGGGCAGCGCAAAAATACGGAGTTCCAGAGGAGCTCATACTGGCTATAATCCAGCAAGAGAGCGCTTTTAATCCTAAAGCTTACAACAAGAACAAGGATGGCACGGAAGACAGGGGGCTCATGCAGGTAAACTACCAGCACAACATAAGGCTTATGAGGGAATACGGGATAGAAGACCCGGACCAGCTTTACGACATAGCCCTTAACATAGAGCTCGGCACAAGGATACTCTACGAGAACTACAAGCGCCTTGGAAACTGGGTGATGGCGGTAAAGGCTTACAACGGGCTGAAGGCGGACAACTGGGATTACGTAAAGTCCGTCTTTAACAAAGTGGCTATGTTCAAGTGATTACTTGCTCGGTCTGAAAGCCTTTATCTTGTCCTCGTGTGTGGTTATGTAAGGTCCTCCTATAAGGTCTATGCAGTAAGGTATTGCGGGGAAAACCGCATCAAGGCATACCTTTATGGATTGGGGTTTGCCCGGAAGGTTTATTATGAGGGTGCTACCCCTTATGCCGGCGGTCTGCCTTGAAAGTATGGCGGTGGGAACTTGCTTTAAGGAGACCTGACGCATGAGCTCTCCAAAGCCCGGGAGCTCCTTTTCGCATACTGCTTTGGTAGCCTCCGGCGTGACATCCCTCGGGGCGGGACCCGTCCCACCCGTGGTCAGTATAAGACAACATCCCTCATGGTCCGCCATGTGTATGAGGGCTCCCTCTATTATCCCCCTCTCATCCGGCACCACTTGGTAGACTGTCTCAAAGGGGCTGGAGACCACTTCCTTTAGGTATTCTATGATATACTTACCGCTTATGTCTTCGTACTCTCCCCTGCTCGCCCTGTCGGAGACGGTTAAGACGCCGAACTTGGCTTTCATGCTTACCTATTATACAGGCTTATGCGGGTTTGCTTTCTCTCCATGTAGCCCTTTCTGAGCTTGTAGCCCTCTTCGGGATAGAGTCCGTAGAAGAGGTTCTGCACGTGGTTGCCCTCCACGAAAAAGCTCCAACGCTCCAGCGCACTGCCTACGAGGAGCGAAGCAAAGGCTGTGGCGTAGAAGATGTAAAGATGTTGTCCAGTTATCCAAGAGTAGAGGACGAAGAACAGGGGAATTACGAAGGTGAGTATGTAGGCTATGGGGAGGACAGAGCCCAGTATCTCCTTACCTTTTTTGTAGTAAAACTCTTCTGTGCAGTAGTTGTTGGTTGTGGTGCCGGTGTCCAAGACCCTCATGGGTCTGTTGTGGGCTATGTTGAGGGCTTCGTTGATGGTGGGTCTTTTTATGTAGAACTGCCTTATGTTGAAAGCAAGCCTGAAGGCAAGCCCCAAGCTCAAAAAGAGGAAGGTTAGGAATAGGTAAGTGGGTATAAACTCGGGCTTGTAGTGGTAGGTAAGAGCCAAAAAGGCAGAGGAGCCAAGCATTAGATACATGTTAAGGTAGTAAAGGACCGTCAGGGGTGTGTTCCACTCTAAAACAAACCTGTTGGATGCGTATATCATGGCTGTGGAGAAGGTACTTAGCCACCCGAGGATAAAAGTCAGAATACCGAAAAGATGCTCCAAGAAGGGTCCGGCGCCGAAGTATTTGAGAAGGGCGTAGACAAACAAGGTAAAGCCGTAAGCTCCGCTGAAGACCGCCTCCCTTGAAAGCCAAGATGTGTGAAAGCGCCTTATAGCCTTCCAAGCCCTTAGCTTGTGTCCTAAGTGAAAGCTTGCGCCTATGGCGCCCAGACCTATGAGGATGAGCGATATTATAAGCGAAGTAAAGAGCATATTGGGATGGAGGGCTGTGTTCTTTCCAAAGAGTGTCAAGAATTCCATGGCATAGGTAAAGGTAAAAAGACCTATGGATATGCCTGCGGTCAGAAAAAACCAGATTAGAGATAGGGGTGGGTGCATGCTCCTAACCTCCTTTATAGTGTCTTCTCATAACCTCTAAAAACAGTGGGTTGTCCGGCTTTAGGACATGTTCGTCCACGTGCACCTTGGTTTCCGTCCTCGCCAGATAATGGTTTGCGGGGTTTGTTCCCGCTTGGGAGAAAAGCACAAAACCGTTTCTCTCCTTTATCATCTTGTATACTTCGCTGTTTGGGTCCTCTATGTCTCCAAAGAAGCGAGCCTTTGCTGGGCATGTAAGGACGCATGCTGGTTTCCTGTGTTCAGGCGGTAGCGATTCGTCGTAAATCCTGTCTATGCAGAGGGTGCATTTTTTCATTACCTTATCCGCCTCGTCAAACTCCCTACAGCCGTATGGACAAGACCAAGAGCAGAGCTTACAGCCTATGCAGTCATCGTAGTTGACCAGCACTATACCGTCTTGCTCCCTCTTGTAGCTTGCACCTGTGGGACACACGGGCACGCATGGAGCATCCTGACAGTGAAGGCATGACTTGGGAAGGTGAAACACCTGCGTGTTGGGAAACTCTCCCACCTCGTAGGTCATTATCCTGTTATACCAAACACCCTCGGGCTCTCTTCCGTAAGGGTCAAAGTCCGAAAGGGGTCCAAAGGCTGCTTGGGTGTTCCACTCCTTACAATTGGTAGCGCAGGCATGACAGCCCACGCATGTGTTTAAGTCTATCACTAAGGCAAACTGCGCCATGATTACACCTCCTTAAGGCTTATACCTTAGAACTTCCAACTCTTTCCACCTTTCCTCTATGTAGGGCAAGGACTTTACCTCAAACTGCGGATAGGTTTCGGGCGTTTGGTCCTCCGCCTTGTAGACCTTTACCTTGGTGTCAAACCAAGCCAAGTGTCCCGTTATGGGGTCTCCGTAGTAGATTTCCCTACCGCCTATCCTGATGCTGTGGGGTATGACATGGTTTAGAAGAAAGCCCTGATGCCCTTCCTCCGCTTCGGGCTTTAGTCCCCAAGCTCCCTTCATCTTGCCTATGGCGTTCCAAGTCCATACTGAGTTGGGCTCTGTGGCTTCCGTGAGGAAGGCCTGACACTTGACCTTGCCTACCCTTGACTCCACCCACACCCAGTCCAGATGCTTTATGCCGAGCTTTTCTGCGGTCTTGGGGTTGATGTAAAGGTAGTTCCTTGAGGATATCTGCCTAAGCCATGCGTTCTGTGAGTCCCAAGAGTGATACATCCACTGGGGTCTTTGGGTAAAGGCGTAGAGGGGATACTCCTTACCGCTTACCTCTTCCTCAAAGGGAGGATACCAGAAGGGTAGGGGGTCAAAGTATCTGATGAGCCTTTCCCTCAGGATAGGGTCGTTGGGTGGCTGGTTCTTGCCTTCCCACAGACCCTGACCGGCGAGCCTGAAGGTCTGCATAGGTTCTAAGTAGAAGTTGAAGATGATAGGAGCAACCTTCTTGACAAAGCCCACGCTTTGAGCCCACTCTAAGTAGTCCTTGTTAACGTGCCTGTAATACCTCATGTTGTCGGGCAGTTTGTAGTAGAAAAAGCCCCTGTTCTTTATGTACATCTCCAGCTGATTGGGGTTGGGCTCTCCCACGAAGTGCTTGTCTCCGTTTTTGCCCCTCCAACCCGCCAATGCACCCACGCCCGGTCTTACCTGCCAGTTTATTAGAAAATCCTTAAAGTCCTTGTATTTTCTTGAGCCGTCTGGGTTTAGGAAGGTCGGGAGCTTAAGACGGGTGCCTATCTCCACCATCACATCTCCCCAGGGCTTGACGTCGTAGCCGTTCTCCTTAGGGTCTACTATGGGATGTCTTAGGGCATCCACCGGACCATCTACCGAAGATGGCGGTCTGTCAAGCAAGGAAAGGGCGAACCATTGCTCTAAGTAGGT